>Ga0007792_10000856_pt1 | contig 11076 bp, 12 predicted proteins | sample CryBogmetaGMA6M_FD_60371 | JGI IMG/M metagenome (GOLD analysis project Ga0007792, IMG submission 60371) | Freshwater microbial communities from Crystal Bog, Wisconsin, USA - MA6M | ecosystem: Environmental > Aquatic > Freshwater > Lake | place: Crystal Bog, Wisconsin, USA | collected 2009-07-06
GAAACGATTGAAACAGGAAAATAGAAAGGGATTCTATTGGATTGAATCAGGCAAGGAACCTATAGTTCCTTTCGTCCAAAAAACTCAGATGGAAGAAATTTCATCATTTTGAGTAACTATGTGATTGGAGTACGTTTAAGGCACAATAGGGAAAACGAAAATGAACTCGAATTTAATAAATACTTAAAAGGAAAAATATGGCATCAAATTTAATTTATTGCGCGAGTAGCACCTTGGTCACTGGAACAACCAGTACAATGGATTTTTTAGTTATTAACATGAATAATAAGAATGTAGGCATTCCCTTATTCCAGTTCACTCCGTTTACCACAGTTCCTGACATAGATTTTATAGATTTAGTCAAGGTGGACTTTACTGTAGAAGGGGTCACTCTGGGACATCTTGGAACTAGCTATGGTGCCGGATTAGCTACTTATGTCAATGGTAGTGCATGTGCATTTCCAATCTATAAAATAGATAACATGGAAATACAAAATGATGTAAAAGTATCTACACCAACTATAGTATCTAACCTAACCTCATGGGGGAAGTTCCTAGCAGTACAAGTCAATAATAATGCCTATGGTATTCCTTTGTTTAACTATTCAACCGAATATCCCTTCTCTACTTCAGTTGCTATGTCGGCTATTACTGTGAATACAAAATTAGTAAAACCAGTAAAGAGTATGTCACTTACCAATCCAAGTACCAATCTGAACAGCAAGATCAAGACCTATCAGAATCTTATTGATCGTATAAAATATCAATTGGGTGCGCCTTTTATTAATCTTGAAGTCTGTGAAGATGTGCAGTTGGTAGATTTTATCGATAAGTCTATGGAATTCTATACGAAGTATGCTGGGTATACTGAAGAGTTTCTGGTGTTCAGTTCTCGCCTTTACAAGGAACCCGGAATCAAACTGGATACCCTATTTTCCATTACACCGTCCATGCGAGAAGCATTGGCCAATGGAGCAAAACCTAACTGGGATTATGATCTAGGGGAATATCGAAAGGTAGTGGGTGTGTTTAGCTTCGCACAGGGCGAAACGACTGGAATTAACTCGCTATTCACCCTTGAACAGGCTATGGCACAGCAGACATATTTTTCGTACATGCTCGGAAATGTAGGATTTGACTTAGTTACTTGGGAAGTATTGAAGGGCTGGTTGGATACCCGCGAAAAGGTATTGGCTCAGATACCATATATTGATTTCGATAATCGTACTCAATTGATGAGAATTATTCCTGCTCCGAATGCGAACTCTGGATACATGGGTTGCGTTGGATGTTGGGTGGAGCGTCCTGTAGCTGACCTTATCATGGAACGCTGGATCGAGCAATATGCGCTATCTATTACAAAGATAGCAATCGGTAATATTCGCGGAAAATATTCTGGAATGTCTCTTTTTGGGGGAGGCCAAATAAATTACAATGATCTACTCTCCCAAGGACTTGCAGAAAAAACAAAATTAGAGGAAGAATTAATGTTAGGTTACGGAGAAAGTCCGCCAGCCAGGTTTTTTCTTGGAATTTTGATGGCGGCTATTATTCCAGCAAGTGTATGGTTAACTGGGCTGGCGAATCTATGTGGATGAAAAATAATAAATATACCAGATTCTGGGATTGTGGAAATTCTGTATTTAGGAAAACATATAATGTCTTGCCTTCTCCCCAACCAATGATATAATACACTATGCCATCTTCTTCATATAAAGAAACATTCATTAAGAAATCCATCGAAAAACATGGAACTCTATATGATTACTCTTTAGTGGATTACAAAAATAGTTATACTAAAGTCAAAATCATTTGCAAATATCACGGGGTCTTCCTACAGGCACCGTCTATGCATTCTATTCACGGTAACGGTTGTCCTGTTTGTGGAAGAGTTTCGGCCAAGAACAAGATAACGGATATATTAGATAGTTATATTGCCAAAGCCAGAAACGTACACGGAAACAAATATACATACACCAAATTATATTCTGACGCTAACCAGAAACTAATAGATATTGTTTGTTCAGTTCACGGCAGCTTTACTCAGTCAGCATCTAATCATATATCAGGTCACAAATGTCCACAGTGTTCATATTCAGTAAATGGAGAAAAGAGTCGTCTAACAACTGAAGAATATATTAAGAAAGCCAATGAAATACACAATAATGTATATGAGTATACAAAAACAAATTATCTAACATCCAACGATAGAATAACCATAACTTGCAAGAAGCACGGTGACTTTGAGATGATTGCCAAATGGCATACTAACAATTCATATGGATGCCCTGCATGTGGTTGTAGCGGTACATCAAAACTTGAAACTAAATTTGCATCTTGGTTGACTGAATGGAATGTTCAATATATTTCACGAAAGAAGATACATGGAATAGAGGTGGACTTTTATATTCCTACTCTAAACTTAGCCTTTGAGATAGATGGATTGTTTTGGCATAGTGAATTGATGGGAAAGACTCGAAACTACCACATAAATAAAACAAACACATGCCTAGCACAAGGCATAAAACTAGTTCATATATTTGAGAACGAATTCCAGAAAATAGATTTACTGAAATCCAAAGTGAAGAACATGTTAAATCTGTCTATTCAAAGTAAGATACACGCAAGACAATGTACCGTTAATGTCATTACCAACCCAAAACAGAAAAATGAATTCTTGGAGAAGAATCATTTACACGGAAAGGATAATTCTTCTATATGGTTGGGATTATATAAAGAGGACATCTTAGTAGCGTTGATGACCTTTGCCAAGAAGAGAAAATGCTTCGGATATAACAATAGTAATGGTTTTGAGATGGTTCGCTACTGCACTGATATCAATTATAAGGTGAATGGCGGGGCTGGAAAGCTTTTGAAATATTTCGAGGGTAAATATACTCCAGAATCAATATCCACGTTTGCAGATATAAGGTGGTCTACTGGTGGATTGTATATGAAGTTGGGATTCACGCAGAAACATACCAGCAAACCATCCTATTGGTACTTTCAGCGAAAAGATAAGTTGTATCACAGATTCAACTTTAGAAAGCATATATTGCATAAGAAGTTAGAAATTTTCAATCCATTGCTATCTGAATGGGAAAACATGAAAGCTAATGGATATAACCGAATTTGGGATTGCGGAAATATTGTTTTTGAGAAGATTTGTAACTGACTTAGGATAAGTATTAATATGGGAGATAATTATGAAATTTGATATATTGTGCAATATTATTTTAACAGAGGCTAATCTTGCGCCGGAAATTTATGTAAAAATAATAGAAGAAATTTATGAAAACAAGCACAATCAATAAAAAATACTTCACCACAGACACAGGAACTCCTCTATTCTTTGCGAGTTCTTACGACTATTCCCCTATAGCACTAGGCCCAGCCCTTTGGACAGGTCTTCTCAACGACATGAAGAAGGGCGGAAATTATATACGTATTGCTTGCATGGCACAGAAAGGAAACTACAAGTTCCATACCTATCAACAAGTCGGAGACAAATTTGATCTTACTAAATTCAATCAAGCATGGTTCAATCAACTTAGATTGTTTATAGTAGCCGCAAAGGCCGCTGGAGTCTATGTTCATTTATCTTTATTCAACGAAATATTTATAAAGAAGAAAACCGGAATGGGATTCTCAAGGCATTATTTTGGTAATGGAAATCATATCAACAAAGCATTGATAGGAGATGTAGACAGAAATAACGATGGAGACGGAACACATTCAGATGAATTTTATGATATATCTGCCCTTACCGGAAGAACTCCAATACAACAAAGAACCAATGTGGCCATGTTGCAAAGGATGTACGTAGATAAAATAATAAAGATAGCAGGTAGTTATGACAACGTATTCTTTGAGGTTGGCAACGAAGTAGCCGCAAAAGACTGGGTTCAGTATTGGGTAACATATATCAAGTCTAAAAGTATCTTACCAGTAACGGTTCCTTCTGAAAGTTATAACGGTGATCAGGCTGGTGTGGATGGAGTATGCTATCATAGAATTCAATATATCTACGGAACTGATTATAAAATGTTAGTTGGTTTAGATTCTGATGGAGACGCAGCAGCCTATAATCAAGCTGATCCCGAAGTGAATAGAATTGGAGCATGGAAGACATTTTTATCGGGTCATAGTATATTAGCTAACTATGCCGAAACTGTTATACGAAAAGCCAGTGGTGGGACGTTTATATATTCCAATGATCCTATATTATCCAAGCAGTTTACCTATTTTGGACATTTACAGAAGTTTCTCAAGGAATCTGGATTCAAATTAGAACCATCATCATATAATAATAAGGTTTCTAGTAGTTTATATTGTTTAGCTAATGTTGGAAACCAGTACGTTGTATTCTTAGACGGGCAATCGACTTGTACTGTAAATTTGACGGGATATGCATATAAATTTAAGGTTAGATGGTTCAATACAAAGACTGGAGTGTTTTCAGTGATTACTAAAGTAATGGGTGGTAGTGTGCAGTTGTTTGTACCATTGGCAGGATTTGATGTATTGTTTTTGGACAAGAAACAATAAGTATTGGTAATAGGAGTAATATATTATGAAAGATGATAAAGATATAAAGGGAACCAAAGGTTCTACTACAAAAAAGGTTCGTCGTTTACAGATTCAGTATAATAAGATATTGGTTGATTTATTTGATCAATTTGCCGCTGAGAGCATCGAAGAGGCTCTTGACAAGAACGAGGGTTCTTTTGGTGAGAATATTCAAGACATTGTACAGTGTGCATTAGACTGCCTGAAAGATAAGATCATGGATGAACTTGGTGTCAAGGGTGCCACAGGTGAAGTCGATGTTGCCATTGACGGAATGGGCCTTGGTGGAATGTCGCTAGGTGATGGCATGGGCATTATGTCTTCGGAAGAAGAGGGCGAAGACGAGGAAAATGAATCAGAAGAACACGAGGCTGGAGAAAGCGAAGAGTTTGAAGCTGGTGAAGAGGAAGAAGAGAATGAAGACGAAGAGGAAGATGAGGAAGAAGACGAAGACGAGGACGAAATAGAAGAATCCGCCAAGAAGCAGAAAGGCGAACGTTTTACTCCCAAGGAAGATCATCAGGCCAAGCATATTGCAAACTCATATAAGAAGAAGGGAATATCTGACAAGAAAGCCAAGCAGATTGGATATGCTACCGTCAACGTAGATGAATCCATTCAACGCGATAAAGTTATAAGTGCTTCTCGTCGTGGAGATCAAGTATCGATAACAGAAGCGTATGTTAATATGTACAAGAAATAAATGAGAAGTTTTTCGCCTAGTCATAAGGGTTTATTTACTCCACAAAATGATAGTAAGTATAGAGGTTCAAGGCCGATTATTTTTCGCAGCAATCTTGAATTATGTCTCATGAGGTGGTTGGACCGCAACAGTAAGGTATTACAATGGGGATCAGAATCCGTGGTAATACCTTACCAAAGTCCTAAAGACGGAAAAGTACACAAATATTTTGTTGATTTTGTAGTAAAGATGCAAACAGAGAGTGGGCCAAAGAAATTCTTGATTGAAGTTAAGCCAGATAAACAAACTCGTCCACCAGAAAACACATCAAGGATGAGCAAAAAGAACTTACTTTATTCTCAAATAACCTATGCAGTAAATGAAAGTAAATGGACAAGTGCTAAGAACTGGTGTCAGGCAAATGGATTTGAATTTGTAATTATTACTGAAAAGGATCTTCGATGAAAACATTCATACAATTCGTTAAAGAAGATGCCAATGATGAACTATATCATCTAACAACACATTGGAAGGAACTAGGTGCGAATGTGTTTGTCTATCTAAATAACGACACACTACAATTACATTCAATCAAAGTGAAAGAAGAGAAGAGAGGACAGGGCGTAGGTTCTACGATTATGTGGCAGTTATTAAGATTTGCCCAAGATAATAAATATAGAATAACACTGTCACCATCTACTGATCTAGGCGCATCATCAATAAGTAGATTGGAGAAGTTCTATAAGAAATTTGGATTTGTGCATAACAAAGGAAGAAACAAAGACTATAGTATAAGTGATACTATGATTTGGGAACCTAAACACTAAATAGTTATAGAAGATGTAAGATTGCATTGAAATTATATAAATATCTATAGAGGAATCATTATGGAAATTGTATCTAGAAAGTTGTTAATTGATGAGCCAAGATTTGACTTACAATATATTGTGGAAGAGAAGAGCAAAACAGAACCAAGTACACTTTATATACAAGGACCATTCTTAATGAGCGAACAGAAGAACAAGAATGGACGTATCTATTCGCTAAATGAAATGGTTCCAGAAGTTGGTAGATATACTAAAGAAATGATTAAGGAAAATAGGTCTATTGGTGAACTCAATCATCCGGCATCAATAGAATTAAATCCAGAAAGAGCATCACATTTAACCACAGAACTTAGACAAGAAGGAAATATGTTTTTTGGAAAGGCCAAGATACTTTCTACTCCAATGGGTCAGATAGTCCGTTCATTGATTATGGATAATGTTAAGCTAGGGGTATCTTCTCGTGCGCTCGGAAAGTTGCTTCAGCAGGGTGACTGTAATGCCGTTCAGGGGTTTCATTTATTGGGGATTGATATAGTGTCAGACCCTTCTGTGAGCGCAGCATTTGTAAATGGAATTATGGAATCGAAGAGTTGGATTCTTGAACGAGATGGAACGATAGTAGAAGCATATGATGCATTTGAAGATGGAATAAGGGTATTGCCCAAACATTCTACCCAAAAAGAAGAATTATTGAAAGAGCAGATTGCTAAGTTCATATCTGCACTAAAATCGCCAAAAACGAAATAAGTTTATTGGATTGACATGACAAGACAAGAAAAAATAGATTTAATTTTGGATACGATTGCACAAAAGCGAATGAATTCATTTTGCAGTTTATATCCTGAGTTGTATAAAGAAATAAATAGTTTATATACTAAATTGGATGGATATCCCTTTATACATAAAATATTATGGTTTATTAATAATCAGGAAGATTTTTCCAATTGTGTTATGTGTGATTTTTATATACCATCAACGGATACTTATATTGAATTGAATTTTAGTTGGATGCATGGATGTGAGGAATATATAGGATCAGAAAATCAAAGAAAGAAGGTTGAGGTTTGGGAGAATAGATCTAAAGAAACGAATATTAACGGAAAAATCAAAACCCAATACAAGCAAGCAATCAAAGTCTGGACAATTAGAGACCCGATCAAAAAACAACATAGCATTGATAATAAACTCAACTGGTTGTGTTTTTATGACAAAAAACAATTTTTATCGTGGTTTGATTCAAAAAAAATAATAGTAAATACATAAATATTTAAGAACAGAGGAACATCATGGAAAAAATCCAACAAAACAAACAAGAGTTACGTAATAATTTACGCGAATTCGTCAACAATATAATTAATAAAGATTACGCCAAAGCCAATGCTAATCTTTCATCCGCAGTACGGAAGACCATGAAGGCTAAAGTAGATACCATTTTACAGGAGAATCCATAAATGAAGAATAAAATAGAAGATGTGCTAAGTCAAATTAGCGAGGATATCTTGACTGAAGACTCCAAGAAAATGCTTACCGAGGCTTTCAATGATGCTGTTGAGGGTATGGTTGCTGAACGTTTGGAATTAGAGGTTAAAGATTCTTTGCAGAAGTTGGACGAAGACCATTCAGTAAAGTTAGAACAGTTGCTCGAAGCTATTGATACCGATCACACACAAAAGCTTATGGCAGTCTTAGAAAAGGTCGATGTTGATCACACAGAGAAGCTAGAATTTTTGATCAAGAAGAACGACAAGACTCTGAAGGAAGATGCTAAAGAGTTCAAAGAAAAACTATTGGGTCAAATTACCAATTATCTTGAACTATACGTCGAAAGAGCGATTCCTACAGACGAGCTACGCGAAGCGGTTGCTAATAAGAAAGCACAGAAGATGGTTGAGCAAGTCAAGCAGATTATGGCATTAGACGATAGCTTCATCAGCAATACCATCAAGGAAGCTGTTGAGGATGGAAGAAAGACCATTGACAATCTTAAGCAAGAACTGAATGAGGCCATCAAGCATAATATTCAAATCAATCAAGGTCTGAAGGTTAAGTCGGCTGAGTTGGTTCTTGAGAAGAGCATGTCTGGACTGTCCAAGGAAAAGAAACAGTATGTAACAAAGATGCTTAAGGATAAAGATCCTGAGTACATCGTAGAAAATTTTGACTATGTAGTTAAGATGTTCGACAAAGAGGAAGAAGAGCATAAGGAGCTTGTTACGGAACGAGCTACGAAGTCGTCTAAGATTATAACGGAAAAAGTAGATACACCACGTTCCGATAGATCGACTGAAGCTAATACTCCTGAACCCGAAAGTGAGGGCGTTGCCGATTATCTGGGTGCAATGAAACGGCAAGACCGTTTTGTGGTGAAGTAGGTTTTAGTTATAAAGAGTCGTAAACTCTTTGATTATATAAACTGCCAAAACGGCAGTATGGAGATAAAGTATGAGTAGTCCAATTCCAGCAGGAACAGCCTATATTGATGCAAATAAGGCTGATCGGCTAATTAAGAAGTGGTCCCCTGTTCTTGAGTATACCTCAAAGACAGTGGCACCTATCACAGATGAACACACACGTTTAAACACCTCAATCCTTTTGGAAAATCAGGAGCAGTGGTGCTTGAGAGAAGCTAATGTTGCTGGCGGTGGCGGAAATATGTTCGGCTACGGTGGCGCAGGTGGCAACTTCGGTACCAATGGTGGTAGTGTTGGCAACCAAGACTTTTATGCAACTGGCGATGCCCGTCTGCCTAAGGTTCTTATTCCTATGATTCGTCGTACATTCCCTGAATTGATCACGAATGAAATCGTTGGCGTACAGCCCATGAGCGGCCCAGTCGGTCTGGCATTTGCTCTTCGCTATCGTTACGAAGGTGAGAATCTTGATTGGCAAGATCCTTCCCGCCGTACTTATGATGCCGCCGCAACATCCCCTCGCTATCGTGGCCCCGCACAGCAGGGTGCTGATGGTCAGGAAGTTGGTTACAACTATCTGAACACTGGCTACACAGGCACATCGTCTGCTAAGTTGTCTGGTGGTTCGGCTGAAGCTGAGTTCACGTTCCTTGATGAAGATAAGGGCGTAGCTGAATGGCTTGCTAACTACGAAATGACTGGTCAGATTCCCCAGATGACAATCGAATTCGAGAAGACAGCTGTTGAGGCTGGTACTCGTAGATTGGCTGCTAAGTGGTCTGTCGAGTTGGAACAGGACTTGAAGAACATGAACGGTATTGACATTGATAACGAACTTACCAATGCCATGTCCTATGAAGTTCAGGCCGAAATTGACCGTGAAATGGTGATGAGAATGATCCAGATCGCCCTCAATGCTGGTCGTAACAAGGGCTGGTCCACTTGGAGTCCCGCTTCAGCTGATGGCCGTTGGCTCGGTGAGAGAAACCGCGATTTCTACCAGAAGGTATTAATCGAAGCCAACCGTATCGCCGTGCGTAACCGCCGTGGTGCCGCTAACTTCATTATCGCCACACCCACCGTGTGCGCTATCATGGAAATGATGCCTGAGTTCAAGTTCATGCCCGTCAACAGCACAGTCTCGACCCAACAGGTCGGTGTGTCGAAGGTCGGCGTACTTGCTGGTCGCTTCACAATCTATCGTGATACACGTACTGAGAGTCAGCAGCCTTGGGTTCGTCCCGGTGCTCGTTCTACCCGTCTAGAGTACGCGCTATTAGGATACAAGGGGTCGGAATATTATGATACAGGAATCGTGTACTGCCCGTATATTCCTGTGATGGTACAGCGCACGATTGGTCCTAACGACTTTACGCCTCGCGTAGGTCTGATGACCCGTTATGGCGTTGTAGACCATCTGTTCGGTGCCGATTTATATTACCATGTGATCATCGTCAAGGGTCTTGGCGAACGTTTCACTCCCGGTGATTCTGTCGTGTATCTGTAAGCGTATCAATGAGTTATGAAGAAAGGAGGATTGAGAAATCAATCCTCTTTTTTTTTTTCAAAAAAGAGTATCATAATATTGAAATCGTGGTATCATATTCATAAGTACATATATGAACACAACAGAACTAAAATTATTCCTACAAGAAAAGAAAAACGTAAAATCATTATATGGCAGTACCGTCGAAGGTGCTAAGTTATATGATATTTACAAACATTTAACAAAAGAGACAAACTTCTTACCAGAAAATACTAATATAAAATATCGAATTTTTTATATTCTTAATGGTTTAACTGAAAGAAAGAAATGCATGTGTGGGTGTGATGGATATGTATTAACACCACACAATAATTTTATACGTGGCCATTCTAATAGATCTGACTATGTTAAAGAAATAAAAAGAAGAACATCACAAGAAAAATATGGAGTTGATAATCCAAGCCAACGCGAATCTATAAAAAATAAAAAAAAGGAAACCTTCTTAAAACACTATGGATGTGAACATTACATGAAAACTAAAGAAGGAGTAAATAGTGTAAAACGCACAGTATTAGAAAGATACGGAGTAGACAATTTCTTTAAAACCGAAAAAGTTAAAGATATATCAAGAAATCGATATAAAGATGATAACAATTTGGAAATGAGAAAAAAAATCAAAGAAACTAATTTAGATATAGGATATGAGAAAGTATTAGAAAAAATATATAATAAGTTCACTCCATTATTTGATAGATCTGAATATATTGGAGTTTCTAAAATGATCTACAGATTTAAATGCAATGTTTGTGATTCTATATGTTATGGTGGAATGGGCTGGTATGGATTTCCAAGATGTTATATATGTAATCCATTAATATCAGATAAGGGCACATCCATTCTCGAAGGTGAGGTAAGTGGATTTGTATCGACACTAACAAATAATATAAAATGTCGCGTTAGGGATTTAATTTATCCACTTGAGATAGATATTATAATTCCAGAAGATAAAATAGGCATAGAAATAGATGGTTTATATTGGCATTCTGAGTTAAATGGAAAAGATAAAAATTATCATTTAATGAAAACTATATTATGTAAGAA
>Ga0007792_10000859_pt1 | contig 11058 bp, 12 predicted proteins | sample CryBogmetaGMA6M_FD_60371 | JGI IMG/M metagenome (GOLD analysis project Ga0007792, IMG submission 60371) | Freshwater microbial communities from Crystal Bog, Wisconsin, USA - MA6M | ecosystem: Environmental > Aquatic > Freshwater > Lake | place: Crystal Bog, Wisconsin, USA | collected 2009-07-06
TGGCCCGGCAATGTGCGCGAACTCGAAAACGTGGTGCAACGCGCCGTGGTGTTGAGCGGTGGCCGCACCATCAGCCCCGCCCATTTGATGTTTGACGACGCGGCGATGGATGAGCAAGCCATGCCGTCGATGGCGACGTTGCATGCAGAGATTCCTGCGCCTGTAGAAGCCACCTCGGTTTACGCCGCCATGCCTGTGGCCCCGATCATCCTGCGTGAAGAGCCCGCAGCCCCTGTGAACTTGGACAGCGCGGTGAAGGCCAGCGAACTGCAAGTGATCATGGCTGCGATCCAAAGCACCGACAGTCGCCTGGAAGCGGCTGCCAAGTTGGGCATCAGCCCACGCACCTTGCGCTACAAGCTGGCACAGATGCGCACCCGTGAAATGTCTGAAGGAGCCTCAGCATGATTGACCGCATCTCACAAGCCAACGTTCAATCGATGATTGAAACGCTGCGCTCTTATCAAACGCAGTCGACAGGGACGTCGTCCACTGTCAACGAACCATCCGCCACCAAGGTAGGTCAGCCGTCGTTTTTTGACTCTGTCAAAAACGCGCTGGACAAAGTCAACGAAGCGGACATCAAGGCCGACAAGATGACCGAAGCCTATGACCGTGGCGAAGAAGTGCCCCTCACCGAAGTGGTGTTGAGCATGCAGAAATCGTCGCTGGCTTTTGAAGCCACCTTGCAAGTACGCAACAAAGTGATGAAAGCGTACGAAGAAATCATGAACATGCCGGTGTGACGCTGGATTGAGAGACTGATATGGCCACTGATACTTTAAACATGAACGCTGTGGGCTTGCCCATTGCCACCGGCGCAGACAATGCCGCCGCCTCTAACGCGAATGGTGCGGTGAGCAGAGCCGCAGGCGCGATGCCTGCATGGCTCAACGCCAAAGACGGCCCCGGCGCTTTGGTGATGGACGTGCTGCGTCAACCGAGTGTGCGCAAGGTCTTGCCCTTTGTGGTGATCTTCATGCTGCTGATGTCGGTGGCGGTGTTCTTCACCTCAATGAAGCCCACGCCCTACCGTCCTTTGGTGTTGATGCTCAACGATGCGGACAAGCAGTTGGCCATCGAAGCTTTGAAGGCGGGTGAGTTCAAGCCTGAAGTCGACGCCAACAGCGGCCAGCTGTCGGTGCCTACCTCGCGTTACCAAGAGGCCCGCATGTTGCTGGCTTCTAAAGGTTTGCCACGCACCGAAGCCTCGGGCATGGACAACCTCAAAGACATGCCGGCCATGACGACCAGCCAGTTCATGGAGCAGGTGCGCTACAACAACGCGATGGAGCAAGAGCTGGCGCGCAGCATTGTGCAAATCGGCGGTATCAAAGCAGCCCGCGTCCATTTGGCCTCGCCTAAGCAAAGCGTGTTTGTGCGTGACCGTGCGCCGACCAAGGCGTCGGTGGTGATCACCCGCATGCCAGGCCGTACGATTTCGTCGGCCAACGTGCAAGCCATCATTCAGTTGGTGGCGTCTAGCGTGCCTTACTTGGCCCCTGAAAACGTGTCCGTGGTGGACAACTTTGGCAGCTTGATGAACGACATGTTGGTCGAGCAGCCTTTGGGAATGACCTCTGCACAGCTGACGCAAAAGCAGCAGATGGAAGACCTGTACCGCACCCGCTTGATTCAGCTGTTGGCACCCATCGTGGGCGAGTCCAACGTGACTGCACAGGTGAGCATGAGCTTAGACTTCACACAAACTGAAGTCACCACCGAAGACTTTGACTCACAAGACAAGGGCCCGAAGACGCGCTCTGAGTTGTTTGTGGAAGACCGCAACACGTTCCGTGACGCGATTGGTATCCCTGGCTCCTTGTCCAACACGCCGCCAGCGCCGACCAACCCACAGGCCACAACACAAACCAACGCCGACCCTTTGAAGGGTGTGAGCGAAAAGGGCGTGCAAGTGACTGCACGCAGCACGAAGAACTACGAGCTCGACCGTTCTGTGCGTCACACCAAAGTGGCGATGGGCACGATCAGCAAAATCGGTGTGGGTGTGTTGATCAACGAGCGCCCGATTGCGAATGGTGCGAAGGTTGAGAAAAATGCCGATGGTTCTACCCCGTCGTCCATTCCCTACACCCCTGAAGAAATTGAACGTCTGAACCAATTGGTGCGTGGCGCCGTGGGCTTCAACGAAACACGCGGTGACGTGGTCACTGTGGTGGGTACCAAGTTTGAGCCTCAGTACGACCCCACTGTGATTCCATGGTGGCGCGACGAGAACTACCAAGTGATCGTGAACGCCAGTGTGGTGGGCGGCATCTTCTTGCTGATCCTGTTGACCGTGGTTCGTCCGATGGTGCGCCGCCTGTTGGCCCCCGAGATCGACCCCAAAGCCTTGGCTGCTGCTGCTGCAGAGGCCGCCACCAGCCAAGCCCAGATGGCGATCGACGTGGCCACGGCCGAGAATGCAGCCGCACAAGCGGCGGCGGCCCACACCCGAAAGACCCACGAAGGCGAGATGTTGCGTATTTCCGAAGAGGCGATGCGTGCGGCGGAAGAGTCTGCCCGCATGGCCCAAGAGGCCACCCGCGCTGCCGAAGCCAAAGCCATTGCAGACGGTTTGCGTGCAGAACAAGCTGCGGAAGTGGCTGCAGAACTCGCCGCCAAGCATGCAGCGCATAGCGCCGCCGATGACGCAGACGGTACGGACGAGATTGAGATTGAAGAGGGCGAATCGCTGGAGTCGGTGAAAGCCCGCATGGCCAGCATGAAGCCTAAGAAACAATCGATTTCTGCGGACTTGCTGAACACAGCGAATTCGTATGACGATAAAGTGGCGTTGATTCGCATGATCATGGCTGAGGACTCCACCCGTGTGGCGGGTGTGCTCAAGAGCCTGATCGATAAGTAATACATATTCTGAGGATTTGAATCATGGCTGACGACACCCTTGTGATGACCGACAAGCTCCGCGCTGAGCTTGCCAACATAACCAGCACCCAACGTGCTGCGGTTTTGATGCTGTTGCTGGGCGAAGAGCAGGCGGCAGAGATCATTAAATTTTTGAGCCCGAAAGAGGTCCAGTCGCTGGGCGCTGCGATGGTGCAGGTGGCAAACTTCTCGCAAGATGCGGTGAACTTTGTGCTCGACGAGTTCGTGGACCATCTGAAAAACCAAAACAACGTCAACATCGGTGGGGCCGACTATGTGGAGCGCGTCATGCGTTTGGCACTGGGGGACGACAAAGCCGCTTCTGTGCTGGGCCGCATCATGCCGGGCCAAGGCACCAAGGGCTTGGACATCCTGAGCTGGATGGACGCCCGCGGGATTGCCGACATGATTCGTGGCGAACACCCACAGGTTGTGGCCATTATCTTGTCGCTCTTGGAGAGCGAAGTGGCCGCCGACGTGTTGAACTATTTACCGCCAGATACACGCCCTGAAGTGATTCAACGGGTGGCCAGTTTGGACACCGTGCAGCCTTCAGCCATGGCTGAACTCGAAGCCATCATGAAGCAGCAGTTCTCTAAGAACGCATCGGCCCAGTCGTCGAGCTTCGGTGGTATTCAAGCGGCAGCCAAGATCATGAACTTGACCAAGACCGCGCTGGAAGCCAGCATCATGAACGGGTTGAATGACATTGACCCTGACTTGATGCTGAAGATTCAAGACAACATGTTCACCTTCGAGAACTTGGTCAGCGTGGACAACAAGGGTATCCAGGTGCTCATGCGTGCGGTGGAGCCAGACATGCTGATGATGGCGTTGAAAAACGCCAGCGAAACGTGCCAGGCGCGTTTCTTCGACAACATGTCCGAGCGTGCGCGCGGTATGTTCCGCGACGACATGGAGGCCAAAGGCCCTCAGCGTATGGCCGACGTGGAAGACGCGCAAAAGCAGATCATGCGTAAAGCGCGTAAGTTGTCCGATTCGGGCGAATTGATCTTAGGCGGCGCAGACTTTGTTTAATCAACCTCATTCCGCGCAGGCTGCCGTTCCATGGCAGCCCAATGCGGGCATCGCGAAAAAGCTAAGCAGCCGTGGCTATGCCTCGACCAGCTGGACCAGCGATGCGCCGGAAACGTTTGCGGATCTGGGCTATCCCGCCCAGTCCAGCGGCTTTTCTGCGGCGCATTACCAGTCCATGCGTCAACCCTTGACACAGCAAGCCCAGGCCTCGCTGGCGCTGTTGGAGGGTGAGAGCCGCAACGAGCTGTTTGGCGAAGAAAAGCCGACACCTCAAGAAGGTGCCGAGACCAACGCGCATTTGCCGTTTGTGATGGATGCCTATGGTGCGTCACGCAAATCTAAGTTGCGCGTGAATGTGGATCCACAGGTTTTGAAACGTGCCTTGGCACAAGCAGACTTGGCTGAGACCTTGGTGCTCAGCCCCATTACGTCGGATGATCAGGGCGCAGAGCCGGTGGTCATTCACCCCGACGTTGTCGAGCCTTCAGAAGCCATGCCCGAGGTGGCGGTTTCTGCTTCCGAACCTGAACCCGAGCTTGAGCTTGAGCCTGAGCCCGTGATCCCCGAATTGCCTGCCGTGATGGGGGGCATCCCGCCCGAAGAGGTGGCGCAACGCGAGGCTGAACAATTTGCCAAAGGCTTGGCTCAAGCGCAAGAAGCTGCTGCTGTGCAGTTGGCCGAGGCGATTGAAAAAGCCATGGCCGAGGGCCTGTCTAAAGGTCTTGAACAAGGCAAGACGGACGGTCTGGCCGAGGGCTTGGCTGAGGGTTTGCAGATGGGCCTCGAACAGGGAAAAGCACAAGGACTTGCCGAAGGCGAGCAAACGGCGCGCGACGCGGTGGCTGAAGAAATGGCCGCACAGCGGGTGATCTTTGAGAACGTGTCGAGTGAGTTAGGGGCCTTGATTGCCGACCCCAAGAAATTTTTTGAACCCCTCAAACGCTTGGCCCTGCACTTGGCAGAGCAGGTGGTGGTGGGTGAGCTGGAAACCTCCAGCAAAGCGATGGAGCGTTTGGTCCAACGGTGTCTGGATGAGCTGGACCATCCCGTGCATGGCGCGGTGGTGCTAGAGCTCAACCCCGATGACAAAGCCCGTTTACAGGCGCATGCTGGGGACTTCCTCAAAGGCATGCGACTCGAAGCGGTGCATGACATGAAGCCAGGTAGCGTGCGCGTTTTTGCGAACGACACCGTGGTGGAAGATTTGGTGGCACATCGCCTCGAAGGGCTGGCGCGTGCGCTGCTTGTCGACGTGGAGGCGTGGCGTGAAAAATCGCCATTGGCACAACGTATTTTGGAAGTTTCAGAAGAAGCGGAGGGCGGCGATGTTCATTCCTGACGTCATCAACACTTTGTTGATGGGCCTGATTTTCATGGTTGTGATCGTGACCGTGGTGCGCCCGTTCGTGCTCAGCATCGTGGGGGATGCCATGTCTAACAACGACATGCACAAAGCCGCCATGGTGGAGGTCGAACGCGAGATGCTGCGCAAGGCAGAGCTGTTTGAAGCCCAGCGCGCTGACAAAATTAGATACCAAATGTTGCTGCTCGAAGTGCCCGAGAAGCCAAGACAAAAACCAGAGCTGGAGCCTGAAGCCGAGCTGCCAGTCGAGCCAGAAGTGGTGGTAGAAGAAGCGCCTGCAGAGGTGCTGGACACCAGCGTTGAAGACGCTGCTGCTGAGGCCGCGCTCCATGCCGCCACAGAAGCCACTGCGCTGGAAGAAGATGCGCCGGCTGGAGGCGAGATTGAAATTCGCGAAGGCGAGTCTTTGGCCGATATCAAAGACCGCATCCGCAAAGAGCAACAAAAGGCCAAGAAGCCGACTATTCCGCCAGAGCTGCTGAACAGTGCCAACAGCTACGAAGACAAAGTAGGTGTGGTGCGCATGGTGGTGCAAGCAGACCAAGCCCGCGTGGCCGCTGCGATTCGCGGCATGATTCAAATTAAATAACCTAGCCACACTCATGCTCGACTTTGCCAAAGAAGTTCAAGCCAGCTTGCCCAAGCTGCGCACCCCCGAGCCGCAACGCAGCGGCACCTTGGTGCGGCTAGTAGGGCTGACGTTGGAGACGCGCGGCATCATGGCGCCGCTGGGCGCTTGCTGTGAAGTGATGGGCAAAGACGGCCATCGCATCGAAGCTGAGGTGGTCGGATTCAACGACAAAACCTTGTACCTGATGCCCTTCTCCGACCCCGTCGGCGTGGGCCCAGGTGACACGGTGCGCGTCATCTCCAACTCGGGGCAGGTGCGTTTGGGCAATGCGCTGTTGGGCCGCGTGATTGATGGACGTGGCATGCCGATTGACGGCAAGCCGATGCCTGATTTGCCGGACCAACTCAGTCTTTTGGGCCGACCCCTCAACCCGATGGAGCGTGGCCCCATCAAAGAGGTGTTGGATGTGGGTGTCAAAGCCATCAACGGGGCGTTGACCATTGGTCGGGGCCAACGCATTGGTTTGGTTGCCGGCTCGGGTGTGGGTAAGAGTGTGCTCTTGGGCATGCTGACCCGATTCACCAAGGCCGACATCGTGGTGATTGGCCTGATTGGTGAACGTGGCCGTGAGGTGCAGGCCTTTATTTCTGAATCTTTGGGTGAAGAAGGCTTGGCTAAATCGGTGGTGGTTGCTGCCCCGGCCAACGTGTCGCCGGTGTTGCGCCTGAAGGCCACACACATGACGCATGTGATTGCCGAGTACTTTCGTGACCAAGGCAAACACGTGTTGATGCTGTGCGACAGCTTGACCCGTGTGGCCCATGCGCAGCGCGAAATTGGCTTGGCGATTGGCGAACCGCCGACCGCCAAGGGCTATCCACCGTCTGTGTTTGCACTGCTGCCTAATTTGATTGAACGTGGTGGCGTAGGCCGTCATGGGCATGGCTCGATCACCTCGATCTACACCGTGCTGGCCGAAGGCGACGATGCGTCTGATCCGATTGTGGACATTGCACGGGCGTCGCTGGACGGGCAGGTGATGTTGTCACGCCGACTGGCCGACCAAGCGCATTACCCTGCGATTGATTTGAATGGCTCGATTTCGCGGGTGATGCAAACCTTGGTCAGCTCGGATGAGCTGAAGCAATCCAACAAGCTGCGCCGCTTGTGGTCGGTCTACCAACAAAACTCGGATTTGGTGCAAGTGGGTGCCTACGAGGCGGGTTCTAACCCCGAGCTCGATGAAGCGATTCGCTTGCGCGAACAGATCGTGAACTTCTTGCGCCAAGACATGCACCAGAGTGAAGACTATGCGGTGACGCGTCAACAACTCGACCAGATGCTGTCATGAAGCAACGCGCCGCCTGGCCCTTGTTGGCCAACAAAGCCAAAGAGAAATGCGATGAAGCATTGCTCGGTTTGAAAAAGGCGCGTGACCGTGTGACCCATTTGGAGCAAAGCCGTCAACGCATGGCGTTGCTGTACGACGACTACGTGACGCGTAGCAGAGCCGCCGAGAAGCGGTCGCACACGATGTCAGAGACTTTGAATTTCCGTGGCTTTATGCAGCAACTGCAAGCACTGATCAGCCGCGTGGACCTTGACTTGAATGAAGCCAGGCATGCGGCAGAGGTGGCGCGCTTGGTGCTCAAAGGCGCAGAGCAAAAACGTATCCAAATGCAAAGTTTGGTCGAACAAGACGTGAAGAACGTGCGTGAGTTCCATCGCAAACGCGAACAAAAAGAGATGGATGCAGTCGGCATCACGCTCTACAACCTCAAGAACTAATTGACGCTGAGACCCAGCCCGCCTGTAACCAATGCCAGTCGTTGGGCTTGAACGCCCAAGGTAGCCAGGTGGTGGGTGTCGCAGGCGAAAACACATGGCCCGTGAGGTGGTCGCGCCACACGTCTTTGGCCCCCACGCTGGCTAAGAGTTTTTGAGAGAACGCGGCCTCGGTGCTTTGCTGTGCCGTCACGTGGTGGGTCCACACATTCAAACCCGCAGGCAGCAAGCGACCGTCGGTCGGGCCGGACCACACGTCGTGCAAACTGCCCCAGTGGCGGCCTTGCAGCGTGGTTTTGAGTTGGTTCAATTCACGCTCTGCGCGTGCTTCATCCTGACTACGAAAGCGGTGCTGGCCCAGCACGTTGTCAAACCACAAGCACGCCGAGGGGTGCTCTTGCAGCAAGTCCGGCAAGGTGAGGAGTGCATCTTGGCGATGGTGGTGTACCTGTGTGCCTTGCGCTTTGAGGCGGTTGCCGTGACGCCAGTTGAAGAGCCAAGGGGCCAAGGGGTCGATGTCATAGGCGTCAATGCGCTTGAACCTAGCCAGCCAACTGGGCGGCATCATCCAGCCCGCGCTGCCCCCGATCAACAGCAGGTGGTCCGACTTGGGGTCGACTTGCGCCAAGAACTGTTCAATCAGTTGCAGCGTGGACAGCCAGCGCTTGCGCGAATGGTGCGCATGGACGTGCCAGCTCAGGCCGCCGGTGCCGCCTGCGTGGACCAAGTCGCGGAGCAAACCCATGGGTTTAGCAGACTCGGTTGCGGGTAAGCGCAAGGCCGGCAAGGACGGTGAATAGGCGGTGGGACATGAAATGACTATACCGCCCGCGAAGCTGGCACGACCATTGCAATACCCCTAGACACAGGCACGTCTAGTGTCAAAAAACCGTCATCGCGCACAGGGAAGTCATCATGCAAAGTTTCGATTGGGGTCAATTCATCGCCAGCACGTTCAGCGTGTTGCTGCTGCTATGCGGCGCGCTGTGGTGGGTCAAACGCAATCGCGGTTTTGCCGCGAATGGCATGGATGACAAGCGCATTCAAGTGCTCGAGGCCTTGCCTTTGAGCCTCAAGCACAAGATGGTGCTGATTCAGGTGGACAACCAAATGGTGCTGGCCAGTGTCAGCCCCGCTGAAGTGAAAACACTGCATGCGTGGACACGAGGAGAAGACCATGCTGCGTAAGCCCATCATTAAAAAGATGCTCTACGTCATCTTGGCATTGCTCTTGGTGACGCTGGCTGCGCTGCCCATGATGGCGCATGCCCAAGGTATTCCATTGGTCAACGTGAGTGGCGGTAAAGCCGGTCAGCAATACAGCATGAGCCTGCAATTGCTGGGCTTGATGACCACGCTCACGCTGCTGCCTTCTATGCTGTTGATGATGACGTCGTTTGTGCGCATCATCATCGTGCTCTCGATCTTGCGCCAAGCGATTGGTACAGCGCAAACGCCGCCCAACACCGTGTTGGTGGGTTTGGCGTTGTTTCTGACTTTCTTCATCATGTCGCCTGTGTTTGACCAGGTCTACAAAGAAGCGGTCGGCCCCTATATGAACGGCAACCTCGACTTTGACAAAGCCTTGATGAAAGCCGAAGCGCCCGTGCGTGATTTCATGACCAAGCAAACCCGTGAAGACGACATTGCCATGTTCATGCAAATCGCCAACCGCCGCGAGTTGAGTGACGCCACGCAAGTGCCGTTCACCACCTTGATGCCTGCGTTCATCACGTCTGAAATCAAAAGTGCTTTCACGATTGGTTTCTTGATCTACATCCCGTTTGTGGTGATCGACTTGATCGTGGCCAGCGTGTTGATGTCGATGGGCATGATGATGTTGTCGCCCATGATTATTTCGATGCCGATCAAGCTCATGCTGTTCGTGCTGATTGATGGTTGGACGCTGTTGATGGCTTCGTTGGCCAACAGCTTTGTTTTCTAAGGGGTAAGAACATGGACAGTGCAGCAGTAGTCGATTTGGCGCGTCAAGCGTTGTGGATGACGATGATTATTTCTGGCCCCCTGTTGGGTGTCGGTTTGATCGTCGGTTTGGTGGTGGGTATTTTTCAAGCCGCGACCTCGATCAACGAGCAGACCTTGAGTTTCATTCCTAAAATTCTGGCAGTCGGCTTGACCATGTCTATCGCCGGCGGCTGGATGATCAACACCATGGTGGATTACACCAAGGGCATCTTCATCCGCATCCCCAGCTTGTTCATGTAACAAAGCCTTGGCATGAACGCTTCTCTCATTGACATCGTAGACAAGTTTTTGGTCGTCATTTGGCCAATGCTGCGCTTGTCTGCGTTCTTGGCGTTCACGTCTATTTTTTCGATTCGTGCGGTGAATATGCGCATCCGCATTTCATTGGCATTTGCGATGGCGTTCTTTGTGTCGCAGCAAATTGTGATTCCCAAGATTGATCCTGTCACGGCCGAGGGTTTGTTAGAAATCTCGCGCCAAATCTTGATTGGTTTGACCATGGGCTTGGTGTTCCAAGTGGCCTCGGCCGCGTTGGTGGTGGCGGGGCAAGCGATGTCGGGCTCGATGGGTTTGTCCATGGCCAACATGGTTGACCCGAACATGGGCAGCGTGCCCGTGTTGTCTCAGTTGTTCAACATCATGGGCACGCTGATCTTTTTAGGCATGGGCGGGCATTTGATCGTGTTTGGTTTGGTGATGGAGTCGTTCAAGCTGATCCCGATTGGCCAAGAGTTCTTCACGCAAGACATGCTGGGCAAGATGATCAACTGGAGCGCCATGATGTTTTTGGGTGCGCTGTTGATCGCATTGCCGGTGATGATGACGTTGCTGTTCATCAACATTGGTTTGGGTTTTGTGGCGCGTGCTGCACCAAGTTTGAATATTTTTACGGTCGGGTTCCCCGCGTTGATCTTGACGGGCTTCATCGTCATGATGTTTTCCATGGGCAACAACGTGGCCCGCATTGATTGGGTATGGACGCAAGCATTCATGATGCTGCGCTCCTATTTGGGAGGCTGACATGGCAGAAGAAAGCGGCCAAGACAAAACCGAAGAACCGACGGCGCAGCGGCTGTCGAAGTCGCGTGAGGACGGACAAATTGCGCGCTCGCAAGAACTGGCCCCTGCGGCCATGATGGTCATCGCGACCTTGTTCTTCACCATGATGGGGCAGCACATCTTCACCAGCATGAGCGATTTGTTCAAACACCAATTGCAGTTTGACCGACGCATCACCGACAAGGCAGAGTTGCTGCCTGCCATTTTTGGCAGCTCGGTGGTGGATGGTTTCATGATCGTATTGCCACTGATGGCCATCTTGTATGTGATCGCTATTTTGTCGACCACCTTGGCGGGTGGTTTCATCTTCGCGCCCAAGATGATCTTGCCCAAGTTCAGCAAGCTCAACCCCATGACGGGTTTGGTG
>Ga0007792_10000860_pt1 | contig 11051 bp, 8 predicted proteins | sample CryBogmetaGMA6M_FD_60371 | JGI IMG/M metagenome (GOLD analysis project Ga0007792, IMG submission 60371) | Freshwater microbial communities from Crystal Bog, Wisconsin, USA - MA6M | ecosystem: Environmental > Aquatic > Freshwater > Lake | place: Crystal Bog, Wisconsin, USA | collected 2009-07-06
ATAATAAATTGAAAAAAAATAGCAAGTTTTGTGGTTTGACAATTCTTGGAAAAATAAAAGATTTTAATAATATCGCTGGTAAATACAATATGGACGAGGCGTTCATAGGATTATCTGATTATAATAGAAAAGAAGTTGCTGATTTAATTCTTGAAAATGAAAATATCAAATTTATGATTGCTTCAGATGTGCTTGGTATTATCACTAAGTCAATTGATTATGATGAAATGTTTGGCATACCTGTATTTGAGGTTAGGGAATTACCACTTAACATTACTTTTAATAGAATGGTTAAAAGGGTATTTGATTTAGTTGTTTCTTTGGTAATAATATTAGTGTTATCTCCAATTTTGGTACTAACAGCTATACTTGTTAAATTTAGTTCAAAGGGACCAGTTTTTTATGCACAGGAAAGAGTGAGTCGCGACAATAAAAAATTTTTAATGCTTAAATTTAGGACTATGAAGGTTGATGCGGAAAATAAGAGTGGCCCAGTGTGGGCAAAAGAAAACGATCCACGCAGAACAGCAATTGGTACTTTTCTCAGAAAGACAAGCATAGATGAACTCCCTCAGTTTTTAAATGTAATAAAAGGTGATATAAGCATAGTGGGACCGAGACCTGAGCGACCACATTTTATAGAAAAATTTAAGAAAGAAATACCTCGCTATACGGAAAGACATAAAGTAAAAGGTGGCATTTCAGGTTGGGCGCAGGTAAATGGTTTGCGTGGGGATACTTCGCTTTCAGAACGCATAAAATACGATCTTTATTATATTGAAAATTGGACATTATGGTTTGATGTTAAAATAATAATCAAGACGGCTTTAGAAATTTTTCACCATAAGACAGCATACTAAACAACTATAGATATTTAACAATAAAGCAAAAGCTTATTAAGATATCAAATACAGGAGGTTTGTTATGAACATATTAGTAACTGGTGGTGCTGGGTTTATAGCTTCAAATGTAGCGGATGCGTATATTGCTGCAGGGCATAAGGTGGTGATTGTTGACAATCTTTTTATGGGCAATATGAAAAATGTCAATAAAAAAGCAAAGTTTTACAAAATGGATGTGAGAGATTCAAAAATAGCTTCGATAATAAAAAAAGAAAAAATTGAAGTGATAAATCATCATGCGGCTCAGATATCTGTTCCTGATTCTGTGAAAGATCCAGTGGCTGATGCCCAGATAAATATCTTGGGAACATTAAATCTGCTCGAAGCAGCCAGAACAAATGCAATAAAGAAGTTTATTTTTATATCAAGTGGTGGCACAGTTTATGGTTCAAATGTTAAGTTGCCAGCAACGGAAAATAATCCTTTAACTGCTGAGAGTCCATATGGAATTAGTAAGGTCACAGGCGAGCATTATGTCCGTTTTTATACCGCTCAATATGGTATAAAACATACAATACTTAGATATTCAAATGTTTATGGTCCAAGGCAGATTCCTCATGGAGAAGCAGGAGTTGTTGCAATTTTTATAGAAAAAATAATGGCTAAAACAACTCCAGTTATTTTTGGTGGAGGCACATGTGTGCGTGACTATGTGTATGTAGGAGATGTGGCAAGGGCAAGTGTAATGGCTTTAAATAAGGGTGATAATGAAGCTTTTAACATAGGTACTGGTATTAAAACAAATGTAAATCAACTTTATTCTGCTATTCAAAAAGCGACTGGTTTTAATCAAAAAGCTGGAGAAGGACCATATAGAGAAGGCGATTTAAAGGCAAATTATCTACAAAATGATAAAGCCAAAAGAATACTTGGCTGGAAACCAGAAATAAAACTTGAAATAGGAATACAAAAGACCTACGATTATTTTAAATCACTATAATATAATCAGGAGAACTAATGAAAGCATTAATACTTATAGGTGGTGAAGGTACCAGGCTTAGGCCGATTACACTTAATACACTTAAGTGTATGGTTCCTATTGCCAATAAGCCATTTATAGAATATCAAATAGAGCTATTAAAAAAATATAAAATAAAAGATATTATTTTAAGTATCTGCCATATGCCTGAAAAGTTAAAAAAAGTTATTGGAAATGGCAAGAAATATGGCGTGAAGATAAAATATGCAAATGAAAAAAGTCCATTAGGTACAGGCGGAGCAATAAAAAATTGCGAAAAACTTTTGGACGATACAACTTTAGTTTTAAATGGAGATATTTTAACAGATATTAATATAGATTCACTTATTAAAGTTCATAAAACCTCAAAAGCATTAGTTACTATGGCTCTGCATAAAGTTGCAGACCCATCATCTTATGGGGTGGTAGAAACTTCGGTAAAAGGCAGAATAATTAAGTTTACTGAAAAACCAGTTGGTGCTGATATCAAATCAAGTTGGATAAATGCAGGAATATATGTTTTTGATAAACAAGCACTCAAGTATATACCTGCAGGCAGAAAGGTTTCTATAGAAAGAGAAACTTTTCCGAGTATAATAGCTGCAGATAAAGTCATTCAGGCATATAAGGCGGCTTACTATTGGCTTGATATAGGCAGAATTGATAACTTTAAAAAAGCTAATTTTGATTTGATAAAAGGAAAATATAATGGCATTAAGGTCAAAGCATACGGAAAAAAATGTACTATAGGTAAAGCGATTATTAATACCAACACGATTCTTGGGAACTCTGTGACTATAGGTAATGGTGTTTTCATAGAAAATAGTGTGATTTTTGATAATACAGTTATAAGAGACGGTTGCACAATAAAAAATAGTGTAATATGTAATGATTGTCTGATAAACGAACACTCTTCTGTTATGAATATGGTTTTAGGTGATAGAACTATTGTAAAAAAATACTCAAAACAAGGGGTTTAAATGCACGAAATAAAATTTGGGACAGACGGCTGGCGTGCTAAAATAGCTGAGGACTTCACTTTTGAAAATCTTAAAAGAGTAGTGGACGCGTATGCAGTACATACTCTTTTACTCAATCCAAATCCAAAAATAGCTTTGGGATATGATTTTCGCTTTCTTTCAGACAAATATGCTGCTTTTACTGCAACATTACTTCAAAGTTATGGTTTTTCTGTTTATTTATTTGATAAGGCAGTACATACTCCAATGGTATCATTTACAATTGTAAAGAAAAAACTTGACTCAGGAATAATGATAACTTCAAGTCATAACCCATATACTTTTAACGGGTTTAAAATTAAAAATAAATATGGGGCTGGAGCAACAAAAGAAGAAACAAAAGCTGTGGAAAAGCTAATTAAAAAGGGAACAATTCCAAAACAAAAAACAGGAAATATTATTAGTATTAATATGGACAATGAATATGTAAATGAATTGAGACGAAATGTGAATGTAAATGCAATTAAGAAAAGTGGAATTAAGATAGTATTGGATAATATGTATGGTTCAGGCGCAGGATATATGGAAAAAGTATTTGGCAATTACTCAGGTTTAACAGTAATTCATGGCAAGCGTGATCCTTTATTTGGAGGAATTAACCCAGAGCCAATAAGAAAAAATCTTTTGGAACTTGAGAACAAGGTTAAAGTAATGAAAGCCTCCATAGGTATAGCAATAGATGGTGATGGGGATAGAATGGCTTTTGTGGATGATAAAGGAAAGTATATACCAACACACAAAGCTTTGGTCTTACATTTTTTGCATCACTTGAAAAATAGAAAAATGAAGTTTAAATTTGTTAAGACAATTGCAGGCACAGCACTTTTAAATACCATAGCTAAAGAATATGGCATAGAATTGCTTGAAACTCCTGTAGGGTTTAAATATATAGGCAATCACATAATAAAGGATAAAGCTACCATAGGTGGTGAAGAAAGCGGTGGTGTTGGTTTTGGTTACTATATACCAGAGCGAGATGGAATCTTAGGAAACCTTTTATTACTTGAGTTTTTAGTTAAAGAAGGCAAGTCAGTATCTGAAGTGTTGGCTTCACTGGATAAAAAATATGGTTTTTACGAATATGACAGGGTAGATATAAAGTTTAAGGAAGCGCATAGAAAAGCTATAGTTGAAAAAGTTAATAAACTTGAATCAATTGGTAGTATTGCATGTAAAAGCATACAGTCAGTTAACCGTCTTGATGGTGTAAAATACATAATATCAGATAATGAGTGGATTTTATTTAGGTTCTCAGGAACTGAGGCGTTATTGCGGATATACACAGAAGCACCTACAATAAAAAGAGTTAAAGAAAATCTTGAATTTGGGAAGAAATTGGTCGATTAATATAGCAGTTAATGGTTTTGAGTGTGATTAATAACCCAGCTGTTTTAACTTCGCAAGGTCCTTTATCAATCTATCTTGTGCAGGATCTATAGCAAGTGATTTCTCAAAATAAAACCTTGCTTTCTTATAATCTTTAAGTCGGATGTAAACCAATCCTAAATTATCAAGAGCAGGAACATTTGTAGGCTCTAACTTAAGAGCCATTTCATATTTTGGTATGGCTAATTTATAGTCGCCTTTCATAGAATATATAAGTCCTAAATGAAAAAAGGATCTACCTAATTTGGGATTGAGCTTAATGTCCTTTTCGAATTCTATAAGAGCTTCGTCAAACTTGTTTGTCTTGATGAGATTCCTGCCATTTTCAAAGTGTGCGGAGAGCTCCTGAAGCTGATCTTCTTTATCCAGCTGTCTTCTGTATTCTGAGAGTGCTGAGGCCAAATAATTTTTAACATTGTAGTTGTAAGGATCAAGTCTCCCAGCAAGTTCAAAATAATATGCTGCTTTTTTGTATTGGCTAAAACGACCATAAAAGCTGCCAAGATTAAAAACTAAATTGAAATTTTCAGGATTTATTGAATAACACTTAAGAAAAAGTTTTTCAGCTTTTTCAAAATAATTTTGTATATAAGGGTCAGAGCTATATATCAGTGCTACCGAACCCAAAACAGCAATAGAATCATAGCTTTCTATTATTGCTTTATTTAAAAGTGATTCATAAATAGGAAACATAGATTTGCTTTTGTAATAATTAGCTTCTCTGTATAGGTAAGTACCAATAATTTCTCTTTCTTCAAAATCGTGAAATAGAGGAGCTCCCCAGGTAATGCCCTTGAGTGAAAATATTTTCCAGTATTTATTGTTTGGTTCTTCGTATTTATCTGATATTTTAAAAAGAAGCCCAGAAGGAATCTCTGTAAATAGTTGTGAACCTATTTCACTGATAGTGAAAAGGTTGGTATAGCCCAAAGACAGTGCTGTGAGCACATTGTGGGTAGTTTGCGTTGATTTTGATTTTTCGAGCAATGGCAAAGAATCCTTAAACACAGTTAAGATATTATCATAAACTGAAAGCGCAGGTTTCTTATTTAAAACAAATTTAAAATAAGCCAGAGGATATATATTATTATCTCCACTGGCAAAAAGTCCTGACTTGGTATCAGGCAGGCAGGTCAGTATGTCTGTTGCGTAGTTATATGCAACATAATTATTGGATTTGTTAGCTTCATAAGAATTGAGCTTAATACTTAAAGAAAATATGAAAATTATGAAAAGACTTATTATAGTTATCATGGCAGGAGTATTCTTTATGTAGGAAAATAATGAATGAAAAAAATAAGCTATGAAAAAAAACATAATTATATAAGAAGGAATCATATAACGGAAAGCCAGTTTTAAGTCTGTATAGTTGCCATAAAATAGTAGCATGGTAATGCTGGACAGGAATATAAGTAAAAAAGTGATTGTGTATTTGAATTTATTCATAAATGCCATTATTACGCCAACAATAAAAAGTATTAAGGCGAGTGGTGATATTTCACGAAGAAGTACATCTTTGACATAGTTAAAGAATGTAAGAACTCCGCTTATGCCCCTGGCGAATTTTTTGATATTGTACTGTTCTTGGGTTATGTAGCTTAAAAAATTCTTTATAGTGTTTATGTCTGCCCATTTTAATAAAGCATCTGAATTTGCTCTAATTACTAAATAGGCAAAGGCACTTAAACCGATGGCAAGAAAAAATACGAGCCAAATAATATTTTTCTTAATTGAATCAAACTTTGTAATTGCCAAATGAAGCCAAAGAATCCCTGAAAAAGCTGTGAGTGTGAGATGCAGCCCAACGCCAAGTCCTGTTAAAAGTGCCCATAAATATAGGTATTTTGACTCTTCCTGGTGTTCATTATAGAGAAAAAACAGCAGTAATATGGCCGCACAAAATGCTGCATTTAAGGTATATATTCTGGACATAACAGCTTGTGACCAAAGCGTGTAAGTAAAAATAAATAGAAGCGATAAGGTGAGGGCTATAAAGCCACTGATAAGCTTGTTTTTCTCTTTGTTAAAGAAAACAGATAAGGCAAGAAATAATAGAGCGGGAGTTAAAGCCCCAAAAATTGCGGACATAAAATTTATTTTAAATGCAGGATTAGCCAGTGGAAAAAGTGAAAAAACTTTACCGAGTAATATGTAAAGCGGGAAACCAGTAGGGTGTGCTATGCCAAGCGTTTTTATCATACTGATAAGTTCGCCTGAATCTCCAAAAGTAAAAGTTGGTGCCAGTGTGTTTAGGTAAACCATGAGAGCAGTTAAGAACACCAGAATAAATAAAAGCGGTGTGATTAAGCGTTTACTCATATGCTATGTTCAGCCTTTCTATAGCAGAAGCCTTTCCAGTATTTTCATCGACAGTAGTTAAGACCGCATTTATGCGTATATTGCCTTCGGCTATTTCAAATTTTTCAGGAGAGGCAGTTAAAAATCTTCTAATAATGATTTCTTTTTTTACTCCTATGACAGAGTCAAAAGGACCAGTCATGCCAGCATCGGATATAAAGGCAGTACCACCTTCAAGTATTCTTTCGTCAGCTGTTTGGACATGTGTGTGTGTGCCAAAAACGCCTGATACGCGGCCATCAAGATAAAAGCCCATGGCTTGTTTTTCAGAAGTAGCTTCGGCATGAATATCCACGAAGATAACAGAAGCATTATTTTTAATTTCATTTATTGCTTTGTCAGCAGCACGGAAAGGGCAGTCCACAGCAAGCATAAAAACGCGACCTACGAGATTAATTACGCCTATGTTTATTTTTTTTCCAGATTTTTCTATGGTGTATATGGCATGTCCTAATCCAGGATTTCCTTCAGGAAGATTTGCTGGACGAATAAGCCGACGGTCTGATTCTAAAATAGAAATGACATCTTTTTTATCCCAAATATGGTTGCCGAGAGTGATTGCATCAACCCCACAATGTAGGAGCTCTTCAAATGTTTTAACTGTAATACCAAAACCACCGGCAGAGTTTTCTCCGTTAGCTATGCAAAAATCAATTTTTTTATCTTTTATAATGTTTGGCAGAAGCGCCGCGAGGGCGCGCCTGCCAGGTTTTCCGTTTACATCACCAATGAAAAGTACATTTATCATAAATCACCTTGTTTCTATTTTAATCTTATTTAGCGTATTCAACAGCCCGGACTTCTCTTATTACTGTTATTCTTATTTGTCCTGGGTATTGAAGTTCTGATTCAACTTTTTTTGCTATGTCTTTTGAGAGTTGGTAGGTTTTTAAGTCATCCATATTTTCTGGTTCTACCATGATTCTGACTTCACGACCTGCTTGTATGGCAAATACGCGCTGTACTCCTTCAAATGAAGAAGCAATTTTCTCCAAATTCTCAAGTCTTTTGATATAGCTCTCAAGAGTTTCGCGTCTTGCACCAGGTCTTGCAGCGGAGATACCATCAGCTGCCTGAACTAAAACTGCTTCTATTGATTTTGGTTCCACATCATTATGATGTGCTTCTATAGCATGAATAATTTTTTCTGATTCTCCGTATTTCCTTGCAGCATCAACTCCGAGCTGTACATGCGAGCCTTCCTGTTCGTGGTCTATTGCTTTGCCTATGTCGTGAAGTAGAGCAGCCCTTTTAGCAAGGGTAGGGTCTAAGTGAAGTTCTGATGCTATTATGGCTGTAATATAAGCCATTTCTATGGAATGTTGTAAAACATTTTGTCCGTAACTTGTTCTAAAATGCAATTTACCAAGCAGTTTTACGAGCTCAGGGTGCAAGGTGCCAATTCCGACATCCATGCATGTGCGTTCTCCAATTTCTTTTAAGCGCTGTTCCATATCCAGTTTAGTTTTAGTTACTATTTCTTCAATGCGTCCTGGATGTATTCTTCCATCTTGTATGAGGCGTTCTAAAGAGAGTCTTGCTGTTTCTCTTCTGACTGGGTCAAACGCTGATATGGTAACGGCTTCTGGAGTATCATCTATGATGAAGTCAACTCCTGTTGCTGATTCTAAAGCTTTGATATTTCTTCCTTCGCGGCCTATGATGCGTCCCTTCATTTCTTCGTTAGGAAGGGGAACAACAGATACGCTGACTTCTGAAGTGTGGTCAGCAGCTACGCGTTGTATGGCTGTAACAATTATTTCGCGCGCTTTTTTATCTGCATTTTCTTTTGTCTCTTCTTCTATTCTTTTTATCTGCAGAAGTGATTCGTGGCGTGCTTCGTTAAGCATAGAGTTGATAAGTTCGTTCTTTGCGTTTTCAGCTGATAAGCCAGATATGGCTTCGAGCTTTTGTCTTTGTTCGCCAACTAATAGTCCCAAATCTTCTTCATTCTTTTTGAGCTTCTTTTCTAAGTCGTCTAAGCCGGTTCTTTTTTGAGTAAGTTCTTTTTCTTTTTTGTCGACTGTTTCTATTTTTTTGTCAAAATTTTCTTCGCGTTGTCTTAATCTTTTTTCCAGGTCGCCTAATTCCCGGCGTTCTTCTCTGGTTTTTACATCAAACTCTGATTGTGCTTTTAACATCTTATCTTTTACTTCGAGCTCGGCTTCTTTTTTCCATGAACCCGCCTCTTTCTTGGCGTTTTCAATAATCTGTTCTGAAAAAACTTTTGCACCTGAGATACGCTGTTCGGAAATGAACTTCCTTAGAATAAATCCCAATCCTGTTCCTGCCAACAGCGCGACTACCGCTGCAATAATTGCTCCTACCATAAAAAACCTCCTCTAAATTGTTGTTTTAGTATTTCGCAGCTTTAAGTAAAAAGCACATAAGTATAACTAAAAGCTGTGCCCGCTTATTTGGCGGAGGAGAAAAACGGATAGATTTATTTTGAGATACAATCAGGCAATATGAACAGAGAAGAAATTAAATCATCACAAACCATTTGGTTTGTGTCTGCTGATATAACAGGGCTTTCGCCGCTATTTGCCTTTTTATCAAGATAAATTATTAACATTCCGTTGTTCTCCACCGTAAAATATTACGGATATAATTGCCCAGCGTGCCGTGAGAAGAAACCATTTGGACCGACTAAACAGGTGGGTGCCTGACAGGTGCCTTAGGTTTCCCGCGTTAGCGGGTATACACACAGCGACTGGTTCCGGCTCCCTGATTAATAGGCGTTGGACCAAATAAACCTCTTCAGCACAAACACTCCAGGATATAAATACAACTTTAAAATTGTGTCAAAATAACTTCTTTTTCTTATAGAATGATAACATATTTATAAGATTATAGTCAAGCACATAAAACCCTATATAATAATGAGAAAGAGTGAAATTCGAGGGTTATTTGTTGTGATTTTGGAGTTTGATATCTAAAAATGGATTATTGTATGCTTATTATAAAAAAAACTCCACGGCATTGCTGCCGTGAAGCTGTAAATCTCACAAGTTTGGCACCTGTAAATACACTATAACAGTCAAAAGACAGGAAGTCAAACCATATTAATAGGGACTTGGGTTAAAGTCTCTATATTTAAGGCAAAAAAAATAGTTTATTGATATTTTCAAAAACATTGAAAAACCTGCTTAAAGTATGATATAATTTATTTTCAAGGGTGTTTTTATAACAGTAGTTAGAAATGTAAAAACAACTCTTAAAAACAGATAAAAGCTAAATTTAAAAGGAGTTGCTAAATGGAAAAAATTATAGAGAAAGCCAGGACTTTGGTAGAGGCATTACCATTTATTAAAAAGTTTAATGGTGCTACTTTTGTAATAAAATATGGCGGAAGCGCTATGACAGATGAAAAATATAAAAAGCTTTTTATACAAGATATTGCTTTGCTGAGCTTGGTAGGCGTAAAGATTGTGCTTGTACACGGTGGTGGGGATGATATCAGCGGTATGCTGAAAAAACTCGGTAAAGTTCCTAAGTTTGTGGACGGGCATCGTGTGACTGATAAGGAAACTTTGGAAGTTGTGGAGATGGTGCTTGTTGGAAAAGTAAATAAAGAGATAGTAAAAAATATTAATATGCACGGCTTGCAGGCTTTGGGCATGTCGGGTAAAGACGGAAATCTGATTATGGCAAAAAAGAAAAAAAGTAATGGAAAAGATATTGGTTTTGTGGGAGAGGTTACATCTGTTAATACAAAATTACTTGCGACTTTAGACCGCGAAGGTTACATACCGGTTATAGCGCCAATAGGCGTAGATGCTTTGGGCAATGGTTATAATATAAATGCTGACATGGTGGCTGGTGCAATAGCAGAAGCTATGAAAGCGGACAAGCTTATTTATTTAACCGATACTGACGGAGTAAAGATAGGCGGAAAATATACTCATTCAATAAAAGTAAAAGATGTTACAAAATATATTAAGGCAAAAGACATAACAGGTGGGATGCTTCCTAAAATACTATCGGCAAAGACGGCAATAGAAGCTGGTGTAAAAAAGGTGCACATAATAAATGGCACAAAAGAACATTCTATGTTACTTGAAATATTTACAAATGAAGGCATAGGTACAGAGATAGTAAAATAATACTTTAAGGAAACATTGGAGACTGAAATGGATACAAAAAAAGTAAAAGTTATGGACAAAGAATACATAGGTAATACCTATAAACGCTATGATGTGGTATTTGAAAAAGGCGCGGGTTCATATCTTTATGATAAAAGTGGAAAAAAATATCTTGATTTCTTTGCTGGCGTGGCTGTGAATGCTTTAGGACACAATAATAAGGCAATAAACACTGCAATAATCAAACAATTGAAAAAATATATACATTTATCAAATTGGTTTTACACTGAAGCACAGGCTGAGCTTGCTAAAGTGATAGTGGATAATTCTTTTGGTACAAAAG
>Ga0007792_10000862_pt1 | contig 11035 bp, 9 predicted proteins | sample CryBogmetaGMA6M_FD_60371 | JGI IMG/M metagenome (GOLD analysis project Ga0007792, IMG submission 60371) | Freshwater microbial communities from Crystal Bog, Wisconsin, USA - MA6M | ecosystem: Environmental > Aquatic > Freshwater > Lake | place: Crystal Bog, Wisconsin, USA | collected 2009-07-06
GTGTCGGATTCACCGGTGCCGAAGCGGTAGCGGTATAAACAAGCCCAGCCAGCGGCCCTTGAAAAGCGAACCCTTTCTTAGTTGTAGCCAGATTATAATTAAACGCTCCAGCCATTAGTAACTGCCTCCAAAAACAAATACCTGCAGAGCGGTGGATGCTGCCGCAGTAGTTTGAGACACTGAAGCGTACAACTTATAAGTAGAGGGCAGTACAAGTGGGTTAGCAAAAGTAACAGTTGTAGTGAATGCGGCTACTGTAGCTGATGTAAGTGTGGTAGCGGTAACTGTGACCTCTGTATAGAGCTGGGCATTAGTACCGTCCCATACCCATATACCAACTAGGTTTGCAGCTGTTTGCCCTGCTATATTGGTTGCACAAGCGTTTACTTGAACGCTATCAATCCTACAACCATTAGTTGTAGTATTTAATAGCTGAATAATATTAGCTCCTGCTAATGAAGCAGTAGCTGTCTTTGCTCTTGTTGTACACGCAGTTTGAACAGACATATCCAAATATCCGATTAACGGTGCTTGAACGAAGATCGGTGTTGCTGTTACGGCCATAGTCAAAATCCTCCAAAATTGTTAGCTAAGAAAATATTGCTTGCTGCTGACGGAGCGGTAGACCAAGTGAGTACGCCGGCGCCACTTGTAATCATGACGCCACCATTGGCCCCATCCGCAGTTGGTAAAGTCCATATCGTACTGTTGGCTATGTTATCACCAGCTTTAAAACCTACATATTCTGTACCATTAGCTGCTAATTCTAAAAAGCGTATTTCGTTAGTTTGTCCAGTAGATGTTCCATAAGGACTAAGAACTAAAGATCCATTGTTGTTTACTGACAGCAAAATAGTAAGAGTAGTGTTTTGTATTCGTAAAAAATCACCAGTCTGAGAAGTTGCGCCTTGTATAGCTACACCAACACCAGTGGCAGTGCCTGTTAGGACACGAAGTGCATAGGCGTTAGTTAGAGTTAAATTAGCACCTGCGACCGGCGCAGAATCGATTTGCATTGTCGCAGCAGCCGTAAATGTGCTTGTAGATACTGCACTATAAGTAGGGGCTGATATTCTTATTGCCCTTTGATTAGTTAAAGCACCCGCTGCAAACTGAGTAGTCCTTGCTAGGTTTAAATAAACATCGTTATATTCTGTGGCTGCAGTCAATGCAGTGTGAGCAGGAGCAGTGACAGTTACTGAGGGACTTTGTGTTCCTGTGCCAGCAGTTCTAGTTACTGAAAGTATCGGAACAGTTGCTGTTGTTCCATCAAAAGTAAAACTTGAAGAGCCAGCGGCTATATTACTACCATCTTTATAAACGACTTGATTCGCTGACCCAGCAACTGGTCCGGTTACGCCTTGATTACCTTGTGAACCTTGATTTCCTTGGTTTCCTTGTGATCCTTGGTTGCCTTGTGAGCCGTTTGTTCCGGCTGTTCCTTGGTTTCCTTGGTTGCCTTGACTTCCGTTGGTTCCAGCGGTTCCTTGGCTTCCTTGGTTTCCTTGTGAGCCGTTTGTTCCAGCGGTTCCTTGTGAGCCTTGGTTGCCTTGACTTCCGTTGGTTCCAGCGGTTCCTTGGCTTCCTTGGTTGCCTTGACTTCCGTTGGTTCCAGCGGTTCCTTGTGAACCTTGGTTTCCTTGACTTCCATTGGTTCCTGCTGAGCCTTGACTACCTTGACTACCTTGGTTTCCTTGTGAGCCGTTTGAACCTGCTGTTCCTTGACTTCCTGTTGAGCCCTGACTTCCGTTTGATCCGGCTGTTCCTTGGTTGCCTTGTGAGCCGTTGGTTCCTGCTGAGCCTTGGCTTCCTGCTGTTCCTTGGCTGCCTTGTGAACCATTAGAACCTGCAGTCCCTTGACTTCCTTGCGCTCCTTGAGCGCCAGCTGTACCAGTCGCCAAATTAGTGCCTACGCCGGCAGCCAATGCTGTTATATCCCAATAACCACCTCTATTAGTCCCAGAAGTCTCAAATAGTCTTACTCTGTTCTGATTTATATCAAAAGTAACACCAGTGTTTATAGTCGTGTTCGTTGCAGCTTTGACAAGTCTAAATTCTCCACCTTCATCACCAGATGAATTCGTAGACTCAAAATTCAATGCTTTAAGCGTTATGCCATCCCAAGTCAGATTAGAAGAACCAGCGGCTATATTACTACCATCTTTATAAACAACTTGATTCGCTGATCCAGCAACAGGGCCAGTAGTTCCTTGGTTTCCTTGTGAGCCTTGGTTTCCTTGTGAGCCGTTTGTTCCGGCTGTTCCTTGGTTGCCTTGGTTTCCTTGGTTTCCGGTGGTTCCGGTTATACCTTGATTGCCCTGGTTTCCTTGGCTTCCGGTGGTACCGGTGGTTCCTTGATTGCCTTGGTTGCCGGTGGTTCCGGTGGTTCCTTGATTGCCTTGATTTCCTTGGTTTCCGGTGGTTCCTTGGTTGCCTTGGTTTCCTTGATTTCCGGTGGTGCCGGTTGTTCCTTGGTTTCCTTGATTTCCGGTGGTTCCGACTGTTCCTTGGCTTCCTTGGTTGCCTTGTGATCCAGCTGAGCCTTGGCTTCCTGCTGTTCCTTGGCTTCCTTGGTTGCCTTGTGAGCCGTTTGTTCCAGCGGTTCCTTGCGTCCCTTGCGAACCTTGGTTTCCAGATGAACCTTGATATCCTTGAGACCCACTCATGTTGTAATCGACGATTAAAACAGGACTTTTACTGGCATTACCGATCCACATTTTTTTATCAACGATATTAGCAGCTAGTTCACCTAATGAAAGCGTTGTCGGTACCGTTGTCGAAGTGCTGGATCGTTTTATACGAATGGTATCAGATGCATAAGAATATAGCGTGTTAGCAGAATTCGCGCCACCAGGAGTCGTTACAATAACACTAGCAGTCCCAGGTGTTCCGGCTGGTGTTATGGCTGTTATACTAGTAGAATTTACTACCGTAACACCGGTGCAAGCGGTACCACCTATCGTAACCCCTGTAGCACCAGTGAAAAAAGTTCCGGTGATAGTGACACTCGTGCCGCCAAGCGGGGTGCCAGCAGACGGAGAAACCGCAGAGACAGTGGGCGGTGACGATGCTGTGTATTCAACTGCACCAATAGTAGGCGTAGTTGCAGACCTTGCAGTTCCTCTTTGATCCAAACCGCTGACAGGTGATGCATTACTGGCTGTAGCGTTACCCGCACCAATTGCTGGACTGCCAGCACCAACTGCCATAGTTAAAGTAGTGCCACCATTGTTCTGTAGTGTTCCAAGAAGAGGATTTCCAGACACATCAGCAGTCCAATTATTTGCAGATCCTACTATATTGGCTACTTTTGAAATTGGTATAGTAGATGAGTTATAAGATCCAAAGTCAGCTTGTCCAGTATTCCCAGATATAATTGTATTTTTTAGAGTAAGCGAACAATATTCGCCTTGATAAACTGCCCCATCTACATGCTGATAAAATCCACCACTAGATGTGTTTCCAGATATTGTGCTGGAAAGAATAGCAAAGCTTCCACTAGGGCTTGCTATTATAGCTGAACCCATATTACCACTGTTGTCATAAAATGTGCAGTTATAAATTGTGCCTGCATTATTACCAGTATATGCTGCACCAGTATTTGAAGAAAATGTGCAATTACCTATAGTAGAAGTGCTTGCACCGAAAGCACCAATTCCAGAACCACCATTTATACCAGTATTAGAAACAAAAGATGTGTTGGTAACGGTTATTGTTCCGCCAAGACTAGAAATACCACCACCAATAGTAGCGTAGCATCCGGTAAAATAACAATTTGTTATCGTTAGTGTTGATCCTGCGTTATAAATACCACCACCATAATTTGCAGGATATGTTCCTGTTGCTCGACCATTAGATATTGTTAGTCCGCTAATAGAAAAAGTTAAACTAGCATTTAAATTAAACACACGATAAAGATTATTTCCACTAATAGTTAAAGAGCTTAATCCAGGACCAGTAATAGTCATGCTTTTAGTTAAAGTTGGCAATGCTGAAGCAAGCGTGATGGTGCCAGTCAAGCCGGTAAAGGTAATCGTGTGCGAACCAACAGTTGCGTTAAGATCTGTTATCGCTTGCCTAAGCGTTCCAACACCAGAATCGGCAGTCGAAGTTACATTAATCGTTGCCATTTAGAAACTACCCCCATCTATATCTGCGTCATATATAGATTTTACTGATAGGCTGTTACTTATTATTACATTAGTGCCATCGAAAGTAAAATTTCCGGATCCTGCAGCGCTATTACTTCCATTTTTGTAGACAACTTGGTTTGCCGTACCAGCAACAGGCCCAGTCACACCTTGATTTCCTTGGTTACCTTGGTTGCCTATTGAGCCTTGATTTCCGGTGGTTCCTTGATTTCCTTGGTTTCCGGTGGTTCCTTGGTTGCCTATTGTACCTTGATTTCCTTGATTTCCGGTGGTTCCTTGATTTCCGGTGGTTCCTTGATTTCCTTGATTGCCTATTGAACCTTGGTTGCCTATTGAACCTTGATTTCCTTGATTTCCGGTGGTTCCTTGATTTCCTTGTGATCCGGTTGTTCCTTGGCTTCCTTGGTTGCCTTGATTTCCGGTGGTTCCGGTTGTTCCTTGGCTTCCTTGGCTGCCTTGGCTGCCTTGATTTCCGGTGGTTCCGGTTGTTCCTTGGCTTCCTTGGTTGCCTTGTGAGCCGGTTATTCCTTGGTATCCTTGAGGGCCGGTCACTGGCACAACGCTTACGGTCGTTCTTACAAACGAATAAAATGCTGTTCCTTCGGTATACCATTTCAAAGAATGAGTAGAACCATTATCGTTATTCGCATAAATCTTAACGATCATGCGATTGGTAGGATCTATAGTCGTTGTTGTTAACACTAAATCCATCAAAGTTTCTACTGCAGTAACAGAATCAACCCAACCTATCATTGGAGCATTTGTTGATAATATTGGTCCTATTGGAGTTCCAGTAGAGTTTGCCAATTGTATTGTGACGTAAGTTTGTATGTGGTCATTTTCAGCTGGCTTAAGAAAGTGCTGGTGAAACAACTGAGACCCGCCAGGTATGACCGAAAAGCCTAATTGTGGCGTTATAAAGCTGGCGATAAGTATATTATCTGTACTTCCAGGCAATGATGTCGTTACCATCTGCTGGGCTGTAGCAATTGGTGTTAAAGAAAGCGCTTTATAACCAACTACATCAGATGCGACAGAGTAGTTAAAATAATATGTTTCGCCAGTAGATTCACCCCTAAATCCTTGATTTCCTTGATTGCCTTGGCTGCCTTGGCTGCCTTGTGAGCCAATGGTTCCTTGATTTCCTTGGTTTCCTTGTGAGCCTTGGTTGCCTTGGCTTCCTTGATATCCTTGTGGTCCCTCTATTCCAAGCGATCCTGTAATTGACCAATTAGAATTATTGCTTTCTACTGTTATACTATTATATTGCGATAAAGTTACAGTCGATTGCCCATCTATCGTCTGGGATGATGTGGTATTGACAGTTATCGTTCCAGAACCACTGTTTTTTATAATATAGATCTGACCAGCATTTCCTACTGCCGTTGGGAGCGTAACTGTAAAGCTATTAGAAGTACAGTCTATAAAATAATCATTATCGCCAATCGTATAAGAACTTGTCTTTGCGGCATACGGAAATGTCATGCCGCCAAGTGATATTAGGCCATCGCGTACTACAAAATCATTATACATTATACTTCTCTGAACCAGAAGATTTCTAATTTATATTTTAATGATAAAGTGCTGTTTTATATCTTTGGCTCTTTATGCGTTTTGATCGACGAAGCCAAAACAAACCGTACAATAGTATTCGCTGACTGTATAAACGAAAGTGACGCTACTCACAGTTCCATCTATTCTGATTATGTTAAATCCTTCAGTCCCTGTGAATTGATTATACTGAGTAGCACTCGCAGGATTTTGATAAGTAGTATCGATACCCCAAATCGGTGTAAATGGTGACGATACTTGAACTGGGACAGAGACACTAGGATTTCCTACACTGGCAAAGGCGACCAAAGGGTCAGTCACAGGTTGACTGAAAGTAGCAGTAAATGTACCAGCTTGGCTATTTAAGATCTGTGGCCCAGAAACCGGCACGCCGTATTCTGTAGGGAACACTCCGGCTGCATACATGCCGGTACTAGTATCCATACCTCCGCCGGTTTGGATTATAGAAATCGTTATGCTGTTTTGGCCAACACCAGATGCTGTGGTTGGAGTAATAGAATTAATACTCATCCATTGGAAACCAGAGGAGCCAAAGAAGACCGGTGATGGTATTATCAACTGCCCTTTTACGACCGTTTTACTTAATATTTTTAACATATAAACACATTTACTCTATTGCTTTGATAGTGTGATTATATTTACATTAATCATAGGGGTGTGCGATAGGTTAATAATTATTTTATTTATAAACTTCTTTAAGACGTTATAGCAAATCCGAACATAAAAAGAGTTCTTGGTGTGTTTCCATAGCAAACATCCACACTATGATAAAGCTCAGTTACCAAATAACACATCATGTCACCCTCATTTAAGTCATAGGTTTTATCTTCGACATGTATAGATCCACCACCTTCAGCTTTACTAGACAGAATATTGCATCTTAATCCAACAAGTCCTTCACCAACACTTGGGTCTTTATGCCTATAAACATCTCCATCGTTATAAGTTACGCTAACCACAACACCGTCTTTTCCATGTCCTTCTATGACTGGAGAATTTCCTACCGATGGAACCACTTGACGGATTCGATCTTGTAAGGTTTTAATTAGTTTTGGATAGTTTATATTTTGGCTCATTCTGTTTGTAAGTCTTTTTTTTGTTGTGCTGAATTCTTTCTTATCCCAATCTCCAGTAATCCCATCTACGAATTGACCTTCAGCAACAGCTTTTGCAGTCCAATCTTTCAATATTTGAATTTCTTCAGAGTTTATAAAGTTTCTTATAATCATTACATTTTCATCTTTTTCTATCATTTTGGCTACCTTTTGTTTAAGTGTGGATAATTTATATCTGGCGTTTTCATTTTTATGAAGTCGCATAGTTTACCGAATTTGTCATCTTCTTTTAAATCTAGAATCAAAAGATCATCTTTTCTGTTCTTGAAATACTCTGAAACTTTCGAATGATGTCTGTGATACCCTTCAATAAACTTATCTTTATTGAAAATGAAAGACTTCCATAACATGAATCGAGTTTCTAATTGCCAAACAGGATCTGTGCTGGATCTATGAAGAGAAGCAGCACTTTCTATCCAAGAATCTATATCTCTGGTTGTTAATATGAATTTAGATTCTGGATACAATAAATCTAAAAATTCGAACCTTGCAGCAACCGCTGTATCTGTACTTGCTTCAAAGCTGTCTATTTCTTTATAAGACATTGGGCAATGAATAGCTGAATAACCTAGAACTTTCAATGCTTCAGTTAAAGAAGTAGTTCCAGTTCTGGTTAGTCCTATGCCAAATACTTTCATAGCTTGTTGAAAGCCTCGCAATCATATAAATATGCTTGCTTGATGAGATCTATCTGCTCTTGGCTTAAAGCTGGCATGTCTCCATCTTCAGGTAAAGTAACAGTCAAATCTAATCCAAGATATGTGCAGCAATCATTTAAACCCTTATCAGAATAAGGGAAATATTTAGCATTAACGCAATCTAGAACTCCCATTTTTTTCAATGACATAAAATGTATGTTGTCAAGATTGTTCAAGCCTTCTTCAACAGAACAAGACAATCTCAAACATGAGTTCTTGAATCTTTCGATTGGATCTCTGACAATGACGGCAAAGTCTAAGTTTGAACAGTCTGTTATGCTCAAGTCTTTGATCTCTGAAACATTTATGATGGGTTTCCATTCTGTTTCAGTATTCACAAAATCAGAACTTGCTTCTGGATAATGTTTTTTGATCAATTCTTTGAATATGATTTGCGATCCGCTTCTTGTGACAAGAGCGAATCCGATGTTATTTTTTTGCCACATAAAACCTTTATTTGCCATGATAGTTCTCCTTTATTTTTAAGTACAATTCATTATCGCTATGATATTTTTCAATGATCAAGTTAATCTGATTATCGTTTAAAGATGGTTTCTTTTTACTTTCTTCTTCGTTGAGTTTAGGAACTGGAGTTTCAAGTCCGAGCCATTTTGCACATTCGTCAATTTGTTCTGGGAAAAGAAAGTATTTTATTTTATCGTTTAAAAGACCCATGCTTTCCATAGTCCAAAAATGAACTTCATCTTCGACCAATCCCTCTTCCACTGTTTTGTTTCGTCTTGCACATGCACTTCTGAATCTTTCGATTGGGTTTCTTACCATGCAGCATACTTCACATTCTGGAAGACCTAGTGTTAAATCATGCCCTTGTAAGTTCATGATTGGATGCCAAAGTTGTTCATTTAAAACTTCTGGTTTGAATTTAACATGGTCTTTGGGCAACATTAAATTCATCAATGCATGACTTCCACTTCGTGTCACTAGAGCTAAAGCCTTATTGTTTATCAAAGAGCAAATGCCTCTCATGTTATAGTTCCCATAAATTGAAGACCATTTACCTGTATTGTGTAACCAGTACCACTCTTGCCACTAAATGTCGCACCGTTTTTTAGTTCCATTTTGTAATATCTATAAGATGCAGGAGATGCTATAGCATAGTTCAATATGCTATCATTGTTTGTTATTCCAGTCCTGTTGTCTATTGATGTCCAAGTTGAATTGTCGCTGCTGCCATACAGAGTCCATGCACCTGAAGTACCAGTATTGGCTCTCATATTGTAAGAACTGATTGTTACTGCCACTCCGAAATCAAGATAACCTGTGTTCGCTATTACTCCTGTGCCTACGGTAAATGGACCCCAACTGCTTTGGAAAATATAAACATATTTTTCAAATGGACCGTTCCCATTTGTTCCGTTTGTTGGTATTGAAATATTGCTGCTGAAACTAGAATATAAGAATTTAAATCGCATTCCAAAATCTGAAAAAGCCTTCGGAAAACCAGTCTTGTATGCTGTGCCAGCAGTTTCTGTCAATATAGTACCAGAACTATTTAAATACTTTAGGCTTGGGAATAGGGTATATCCTCCGTGAAGCTCGCAAGGAGTCTCTGGGCTTTCGTAGCCCCAAAGCTGTATTTCACCAATTTGAAAGACATTCTCATATAATACAACTCCGCTTTTAGTGTTACGACTAGACCTTCCACCTTTTGTAACAACCAGTCTGTAAATCTTGTATGCAGATGCACCAGTTACTGTATATTCTGAATAAGAACAATTTTTAGCAAGCCTGTCTGTAGCATAGGGAAATCTAGTTTGCGAAGTCCTAGTATCTATCGTTGTCCAATTAATTTGATCGTTAGAACCAGATAAAGTCCAGTCTTGTGGTGTCTCATCAGCCATATTAGTGCTAATTGTATTGTTGTTATTATTGGTGTTCCCATATACATTTTCACCAAAAGCATTATACATTCTGTATTTCGTAATCACTACTGGCAGACCAAAGCTGAAATATGCCTTTTTATTAGAAACTGTTCTATCGAAATTGTTTTTATAATGTGAATCCCAAGGATTCTGATATGGCAAAACACCAGTAAAAAGATCGTTTACATAATATTGCTGCTTTGCTGTTCCATCAATTATACTGTATGCTTCTCCCGATACAAGATCGCTGTTCCATACGAAATTGTCGCTGGTAGTAAATTTATAATATGGTCGGTATTGTACATTCACTTGCGTGTTGTCGTATGTTGTTCCACCTCCTACCAAAGCTCTTTCAGTCGGCATAATTCACCTTTATGTTAAATATCCTTGTAGCTGTATATCTCTTATTAGACCATAGAATCCATTTAATCCACTCTTGCTAGATACTGTAGCCGAACTACCAAATATTGATATTCTATAGTAAGTATATGAAGCTGGAGAGGCAATCGTAAAGGTAGCAGAAGAACCAACTGTTGCGAGTGTTCTTGTGTCTAACAATGTCCATGTTCCAAAAGTATTTGCTCCATACACTCTAAATGAATAAGTAGGAATGGTACTATACCAGAAATTGCTACTCCAAAGTTTATACGAAGTTAATGTGATTGGGTAATCAAATCCTAGATATCCCTCTTTCGTAGATCCAGTATTTACGAAAAATGCGTTTCCGTTATTTTTTGCAGTAGTCCACGCAGCTATACTATCAGGAAGGTTTAGAACAGTTTTCATGTTGAATGCGGAACTAAATGGGTCAGTATTCGTAACCACACCAGCACTTGTGTAATATTTCACAGTAGGCAGCAATGTATTATATCCATGCAACGCACATGGTGTTGATGGGCTTTCATATCCCCACAATTGCACTTCTCCGAGTTGAGTGTCATAAAAACAACCATGCTTGTTACAATGTATGCTTGTCCTTCCTCTTCCTGAAAGAATAAGCCTGTAAGATTTATAAGCTGTTGGCGATGATATCTCGAATTCTGAATAGCTGCTTGTGGCTGGATCAGAGGTACTGGCATAAGGCAGCATAGCTTGGCTAGTTCTTGTATCGACTGTTGTCCAATTCACATCATCATTGCTGCCTTGTAATGACCACGCTTGTGGAGTCTGATTGCCTAGATCTGTATATCCTGCATTAAAATTTACAGCACTAACTCCAATGTTAGCCATAAAACCATTCCACATTCTATATTTCGTTATGACTGTTGGGATTCTGAAATTAAAAATAAATGTTGGTAAAGATTGGTCGAATCTAGTGTAACTATAAGAGCTATTCAGATTATTCTGTAGTGGGAGATAACCGTTTAATATACAATTGTTAAGGTTGTTGTTTACAGATGTAAAATATTGCCTGTAATCAGAATTTATGAATGTTGGATTGTAAGTCACACCACCACCAACTAAAGCTCTTGGTGTCGAATTCACACTTAATATCATCGTGGTAGGTGTAGGCGTTGGTGTTGGGGTAGGTGTTGGCGTAGGTGTTGGTGTAGGTGTTGGTGTTGGTGTAGGTGTTGGTGTAGGTGTAGGTGTTGGTGTTGGTGTAGGTGTTGGTG
>Ga0007792_10000863_pt1 | contig 11027 bp, 8 predicted proteins | sample CryBogmetaGMA6M_FD_60371 | JGI IMG/M metagenome (GOLD analysis project Ga0007792, IMG submission 60371) | Freshwater microbial communities from Crystal Bog, Wisconsin, USA - MA6M | ecosystem: Environmental > Aquatic > Freshwater > Lake | place: Crystal Bog, Wisconsin, USA | collected 2009-07-06
ATCTATCACCAAGTAAACAACCTAAAACATATGGATCAATTTTTATTGTTTGATAATCAAATTCTATTGGTTTGGTTAATGGTATTCTAAAATTTAATTGTTTTCTTTTATAAACACCATCGGTAAGCATTTCTCTTAAACTAAGGGTTTTATATTTTTCATTTTTAACTTTTATTCGTTTACCATTAAGATGAGTGTTGCCATTTCGCATATTTAACGTGTTTACAGACCATAAATGATCAATATCACATTCTGTTTTTGTACCATCATTAAATTCAACTTCGTAAATATCTCTATCTCCCATTTGTGGAAAAACTTGTAAAACTCTTGTGGGTAATCCGTCAGAGGATATTACAAGAGAATTAGGTTCAATATTACCCATTGTTGTCCAACCGCTTGGTGTTAGCACTTTGGCGGTTAATGGTTGCGCTTTTCCTACACCTAAAGGTGCGATAATTAACCCAAGCTCACCTTTTGATAGACCGCCGCCAGTATTTTCGTCAATACCAGAAACTCCAGTTGGAATTGGTTCTCTATATAGTGCCGATAATACATCGTCAATATTATGAAATACCTCAACAGAGTCTTCCACCTCTTTAAAGATCAGTGCATCTTTAAGGGTTTTTTCAATTTCATCGTATTCATCAACAATACCTTTTTCAAGTTTCTTACTAATACTGTTTACTACATATTTTAACGATTGTAGTTTACAGAATTTCATTGCGAAATCCTGGACATTCCTGTTAGATGATTTTTTGTTCTCAATAAGATCAACGGTATCCAATAATGATTTTCTAAGAGTTTCATCTTCGGATGAGACCTCCATGTGTATTTCCGTTCTTAGATTCGGAAAATTTAATATTACTTCATGTTTTGTATGATATTTTTTTATTATTAATATAAGTTTTGAAAATGCTTCAACACTGAAGTGTTTTGGTTCAAGCATCTCAATTACAGATTCGCCGAACTTGGTATCTAAAATTATCTCATGAAATAAATCTAATTGATAATCTCTACCCAAGTCAGCTATTGACGTTGGTTTGTTGCTCATATTCTTTCTGGTAATAGATTATAGTCTAGGTATGTTGTTTCGAGCCTTTCAGTCCTTTCCGAAAGACATTTTTGAATCCTGGTAATAATATCATAAATACGTTCCCTAACATCAACAGTATATCTCACTTTAACAGGATATACAGTTGCATCCCATTGCCTAAAGGCAATGTTTTTATTATCCAACTTAATCACCATTTTCATCACATCTTGCTGGTCTGACTGATCATAAGTAGGATCATCATAATATAATCTACTATTTTCGGTCATGTAATCCAATGTCTTGTCAACTAGATGTCGTTGAATAATTTTCATATCAATATCTACAGCATCTTTGAAATTCAGTGAATGTACTGCTTTTATATTGAAACCAATTACATTAAAATATCTTTGAACGATAATGTTGTCGTTTAAATATAAAGTGAATTCGAATCTTTGGTCTTTCTTATATTCTTTCTTATATTCTTTTTTAATTGGTTGTTCCATAATATCTTTTTTTTACGTTCGTATAGCATTTTTTAATTCTCTATAATAATAATAAAACTTTTCAATAAAACCAAGCTTCTATCTTGTTTTATTATATAAATTAGTTTCTTTTTTTATAATTGTAATAAATGTTGACCAAAAGATAAAATATGCATCATCACTTTTGGGTATAAAATTTATAATTTCATCCTGTTTCATCATTTCAATGACTTGTTTTACACCACCCCTACCTTCAGGACATAGTGGTTCATTAACCATTTCGGATATTATTATTTTCATTTCATCAGTAACATTAGGTTGATCGAGATTAATGATTTTATTCATAACACTAAAATAATCAACACCATAGGTACCCCATTTTGTTACACCCTCTTTTATTGTTTGTAATTGATTAGATGTTGGTTTCTCTAATAATAACCTATCAGTTTCTTCCAATATCCATTCATATGTTTTAGTTTCTTTTTTCAGTGCTGGAAATAATTTTAATACAGTTTCTTCGCCAATATTCTGAATCCCAGAAATATTATCAGCAGTATCACCAGCAATCATTTTAAGCAAACCTACGTTTGTATAATGATACTTAAAGTAGTTTTGGAAATTATCTTTATTAACAACAACTTTCTTTCCATATAAATAAACTTTAACATCATCTGCAAGTAGTTGTAAAAGATCTGAATCATTTGTATAGATAAGTTTCTTTTCGTTAGGTGAATTTTTAACATAGTAAGCAATGCCGTCATCAGCTTCGCAACCAGGAATTTCAACTTGTCTAATAAACAATTCTTCCAAATATTGTTTTATTCTCATTCTTTGGCGACCCAAATCATATATTTGATCCTCACTATATCTATCGTTTCTATTTTGTTTATAGTATGGATAATATCTTTGCCTATAAACTCTTGAGTTTTCACCTTCCCAAAAAACGATAACTTTAGTTATGCTCTGATCTTGGTAAAATCTCTTGATAGTATTTATAAAATGGGATATGGCACCAACAGATCCATTTTTCATTTGGATATCTTTGGTGCCATGAAATCCTTGTTTCAATAAAGCTTCGCCATCGATTAATAAAGAATTAATCTTGGTCTTCGGTATCGACTTTCGGTTTAAAATTAACATCCTCTACTAATTCAAAATTTGCATCTCCTAATATTCCTGCCCAATATTCGGCAGTATCTTTTTTGTATTTCTCCAAAGCAACCTTATCATCTCTTTTATCTGATGAGATAAATCCATGTGGCGTTACGATGATTTGTGAATCAGCATAACCAAGTCCATTGATGTGGTTTTTGTCAACAGTAATTTTAGTTCTTGAACAGAACATAATTTTTCTACCATTTTTAGTTGCATCGATTTTACTTATACCACCATCAGCTTCATTTCCAAATCTAAATACTAATGTTGATACTTGATAGATCGCTTCTCCACCTTTTGGTTTGATCTTAGGTGTACCGAATGGATTATCAGGTAATCTCACCCAAGGTAAGTTACATATAACTAATCCATCTAAATATGGTGTATCTTCTTTACGTGTATTATTAATTCTTTGATTAATACCCATTTCAATTTTTTCAGCAAGGACACCCGCGGTGTGTTGTTTACCACCTTTACCTTCCCAGGTTAATTTACAGGGAATTGACCCTACTGAGTCCCAGAAAAAGCAAATATTATAAGGAATCCCACCTTTTACCTGATCGTCAAGGATTTCGTTTATATAATCAGTTACTTGTTCGACATAGTTGAAATCGTCCCTATAAAAGAAGAAACCATCCCATTCGCCTGTTTCTGGATTTTTATTACAATCCAAACCCATCAATTTGCAGTGATCGAAACTCCATTTTTTTTCTGTTATAATAAAGACGGGTAAAATACCTTTCTTCTGTGCATCTATAGCAGATGCGATTAATGCTGTTGTATTGTGTGTTAAATTAAAACCATCTGTAATATATAATGAATCTAAATTGGATACTTTAATGCATTGACAGATATCTTGTCTTAGATATTCAATATTAGTTATATATTTTATAGGTGTTTTGCAATTCTCATTTAACCTATTTAATTTACGACTTAATTTAAATGGTTTAATATTTTTTGGTAGGTTAAAGCTAACTCTATAACACAACGAACATTCTATAATTTTACCATTATTTTTATAATACCCTTGTTTAGTTCTAATCTTATTAACGACACCACCAAGAGTATTAATTAAATCTACAATATCATTTATAAGTTCTTTCGAAATAGAGGAAAATTCATACACACCATTTTTATCACAAGAACCATCAGTATCCATTAAACCATGTAATAAATCTATTCGTTCATCAATACTTGAATTATAGATGAATTCTTTGGGAATAAATTTATTTATACTTCTAATATCACCTAAACCCATATTAATTAACGACGTTCTGGTTTCTGGTGTTAAGTAAATCGTATTTATTGTTCTGTTTGTACCGTTAATTATTCTATTACGTTCAACATCACTTTTATAATGTTTTGTTTTTTGAATGATCTCGATAATTTCGTTATCTTTTGTGCTTATAGTTGGCATTCCGTTTCCCACACCAACAAATCCATCCCCTAATATAACACCTAATGTATATGGATCAATTATTTTATCATTCTTTATTTTAAAATTATTAATAGGTTCACATATTGGTATTCTATAGTTTTTATTACCATTTTTATTAAAATCTTGCATTAAATCTATTGTACGTAAGATTTTGTATGTTTTATCTGGATTATAATACCCAACACCTTTAATTTTAAATTTAGAATGTCTTTGATTATATGAATTTACTGCCCATAAATGTTCCTCATCACACTCCACGTTAGAACCATCACTAAAAGTGATTTTGTAAACAGGTCGTTCACCTTGCGGATAAACACCAATAACATTTTGTGTCTCACCATCAGAACCTATAATCACATCACCCACATTTATATTACCCATTAATTTCCACCCATCTGGACTTAATATTTTAGATGTTAATGGTTGAGCTTTTCCTGTGTTGGTATGACCTAAGAGCATGTTGATATGTCCCATAACAGGACCTGGTAATCCAGATGCTTCAAGAAATGCTTCACCGCAATTTAAGAATACTTCTGGTTTATATCTTGTTGTTGTACTTTTTTTCTTTTTTAATTCATCAAAAGAAAATTCTTTCTTTTTAATAGCCATTATATTTTTTAATTAAAATTCGTTATTTACATAACGACCTTTCTTACCATATTGGTTTGAAAGGTCGTTATGTAAAATTATTTTACCATTTCAAAAAGGAAGATCATCTACGGAAACTGGTTCAGTTTCAGTATCAACCGTCACTTCGTCAGTGGTAGTTGGTTCTTTATAGGTTTTTGTTTCTACAGGTGCTGTATACACAGCTGGGTTTTCGTCATCTGTTTTTGCAACAAAGCACTTTTTTTCAGAATCCCAAACTGGTTCACTACCTTCGGCAACAACTCTTAAATATTCAATAGGTTTCTTGCGATACATATCTTTCCAAGTAGTTGTGTCATTCATCCATTCAGTAGCCTGATTTGTATTAGCGCTAATAGGTGAAGGATCATCGAACATTATTTGAGATACTTTTGTGAAGCCCTTTGCGGCATCAAGAACTAAGGTAATGATAAGATCACGACCTTTTTCATCTGGTCTCCAGAATGCTCCAGAACCAGGATTTTTTTCGTTCAGGTGTGTCATGAATGGTTTAATTTTATCCATTATACCTGAACCGTCTTTTGGTAATGGAAATCTCCAAAACTTTACACCTTCAGCTTCTTTACCACGTTCAATACCTCTTACAATGAAGAAGTCGCGTGATTTGTAGGTCGATGCTTGTATTTTGTCATCCTTATCACCTTTAATAAGTAATTGATAGACATCATTTAAAGGTGATTCGTCACCATCTTGTGCTGGATCATACAGTTTTACCCATTTTTGACCAACTTTAAGGTTGTGAAACCTTACGATTTCGTACCAATCTTTTGGGTTTTCGCTACTTAGTGGTAGCACCCTAAATTTTCTTTCACCAGAATTCTGACCTTTTGGAAGTTGCAAAGTAAAATACTTTGTGAGATCTACTTCTCTCTTCTCGAAAGTGCCAACGGTTTTTCTTTTTTCGTAATCAGCCAGTTGTTCATTAACGGCTTCATCCCAATTTACATTTTTGTAATCCATAATTAATTAAATTTTAGTTGATACAATAGTAGTAAAAAAAAGAATAGGTGTCAAGTCTTTTTTGAAAATATTTTCTAAAAGATTAAAAATTCTTGTTGCCGAAGAGTTCTTTGGTTGTTTTTGAACCAATTACGAATAACCCTGGGTTGATAGAGAATTCGCTATACGCGTTATCTACAGATAACGTTCTTACTGGAATTTTGTTGATCTCGGTTCCACCCGCAAATTCCATAAAAATACCATTTAAGGTAAATCCGATAACATCAGTAATACCGCCAAGTGTTGTAACCACATGAAGTGAGTATGTCCAATTTGGATCGTTAGCTTCCAGTGTGGTGACATCGAGAGTATCACCACTCACTAATTTATATGTAACTGTTTGAATGTTATCCATTATTAAAATATTGATCTTTTTGTTTTTGAACCGATCACTACTATTCCAGGATCAGTCGCATGTTCAACATGTGTTGATACGACATCTAAGGTTCTTATTGACATTTTATCCATGACTGCGCTTCCAGGTAATTCAATATCACTACCATTTAAGGTAAATCTTATAATATCATTGCTACCAGCAGCTATCATTAATGTATGAAAACCATACATAAATTCTGGATCAAGTACCTCTATTGCTTTCACATCTAAAGTATCACCTGTATGTAATTTTATTACTACAATTTCTGATTGGTTCATCGTATTATGGCATTAAATCTTTATCTTCTGGTGTGAAAGAATTCTTTATGGCTGTCTCATTATAATCGTTTAACAGACTATTCATCATTGACATTCTTGATTTCCCTTCCATCTCAGTTTGGTTTTTATGACCCAAACCTTTATTATATTGGTCAAGAGTTACATTATAAGGATATGAATCTTTTGCTACAGCTTGACGCCTTTCCTCTTCGGTTGGTGGTCTCATGAGTTCGACTTGTTTTGCCATTTGCATTATTAAAGTATCCATTCTTCCAACACTTTGTTCCATTGAACCGATTTGTCCAATAAGTGCTTCTATTTTTTCCAATGAAGAATTCACTTTCTGTGAAGTATCCTGGGATTGTGTCATAATTTCCTTATTGGCATTAATTAAATCAGTAACGTCAATTTCTTCAACTTGTTCGTCACCACCATCAAAATTTGGTGTTGGGGGTGTATCACCCATATCTGGTGCGCCACCTGAAGCACCACCACTTCCACCACTCATGTCATCCATTCCGCTCATATCATCACCGCCAGTAGGAGCGCCACCGCCTCCGCCCATATCACCCATGTCAGTCATATCTGCGCCTGGTGCAGCATTAGGATCGCTATTAGGATCGGCATTAGGATCGGCATTAGGATCAGCGTTGGGGTCAACACCCATTGGCTGTTCTTCAGTATTAGGATCAATTGGTGGTTGGTTAGCCAAATCACTGTCAGTTGGCTCATCTTCTGCTTCTTCTTGATAGAATCTAAATCCTTCTTCGATAGTAAGTTTATCCTGATACGCATTAATCGAATTCATGCGTCTGATTTCGTTTTCCAACAGTTTATTTGTTTTCTTCACCATTTTAATTACCTTAAATAACTTCTTTTTGTGTGGCTTATTGGAGTTTCTTCTGTTAATAATTCTCTACCATCTTCAACCACTAATTTTTTTTCGATTAATGTTCTTTCAATTAATCCGTCTTTGCTCTTAATGTAACAAACACCCGTTTTTATATCGCAAACTTTTTCACCTTCTTCAGCATCTTTTCCAAGAAATTCATCGATTGCATCATTATTGTCATTCATAATTTAATAGTTTATAATAAATATCAGTCAATTTGATAAAAGTCACTAGATTATTTTATTATGTCCAATAAAGATGGTCTGTTGGATTCATAAATCTTTTGTAAAAATCCACAGCATATTCACTTCTTTTAATCGGTTTAAGAGTAACAATTTTTTTGTTAGGATAAAGATAATCACCACCTTTAACATATGTTTCATAATCCTTATCGCAGAATTGACAGAATTCAACAATATGTGCAAATAACCAGGCTGTATGATCAGCACCTTTACCTTCACCTTCCGCAGTTGTAGCTTCTTTTAAAAATTCTTTAAATCTATCTGTGGATTTAAATAGAAAATCCATTTGTGCTTGTACTGTTTCACCTATTTTAGATAGATCATAATACTTTGAATTCCATTGGATTAACCCATCATTAACTGTAGTTTTTCCACCACTTTTCTCTTCTGGACTTAAATTCCTTAATTTAAAACTACTTTCCATTTGCATGTTACCCATTATACCAGCAGCAATAATGGGAGAAACCCCTTTATTCTTTAAGTACGTTTTAACATCCATTTGTACCTTTGTTGTACTTGGATTTGACGCTGTTGATGTCCCGTCAATCGTTTGTGATATAGTGATAACGTCACCACTATTACCAGCGATAATATTATAAATATTTTTATTTTTATCACTCATTTTACATTTACCATCAAATTTACCATTAACAGCAAAAGAAAATAATGCAATATTATCTAATGTCCCATAATATTTAACCCCATATGTTGGATCAACAGTAATTTCTGTACCAATTCTACTAATTGGAATAGTAGTAGATGTTGGATCAAATGCATTAAATAAATCAAAATATGTTATTATTAATTCTGTTGAAATGAAAGCATTTTCTTTACTATTATTAGTGGTTTTTAAATCTAAAAATGCATTTGTAAAACCAAGATTTAATGAAGTTATATTTGTTGACGTACTATTGTTATTTCTAAATGTTATACGCTCAGATTTATTTTCAATTGGTTCACCGTTTTGATTCGTAGCAATAAGATCAAATAATTTAACTGTACTTGTGAAATTTAAATTATTAATTACACTTCTATCTAAGACCAATTTGTTTAATATTGAACATAGGACTCCATTATGTGAATAACCAAGAGCACCAGTCTTAAAAAGAACCGAAAGCGAAAAGTCTTTTGAATCAGTAAAATATCTTTTTTCTGTGACGTCATAACTATGCATATCACCTATTGCAATATTTACCATATTTGCTATAATTTCACTGTGTGTATTGGAACCACTAAATGCTTGTGATAGATTGTAAAGATATCCAATCAATGCCTTATTGGCCTCAGATTCATTACTACCAGTTAATGAAAATATATAGCATCCTATAACATCTTGTCCATTAAATGGGTAGTATCCTTCAGCGGATGATTTTTTTTGTAAAATTGTACTGTACGGTTCACCTGAAACTTTCTTAATATCCATACCACTTGTTTCAGGAATTCCTTCTGTAACTATAATACCAGCACCCACTTTTGTGCTTAAAATTTCAGCTGACCTTTTTTTAATGAGCTTAATCAATTCGCTTCTTGAATCAGATTTTATAACAATTGGTTGCCTTACACCCTTAAATGTTGTTATCATATCATTAGGAATAATTTTATGTGTTACATTAGTGATCCAATAAGTACCACTAAATAAAGGTGTATTTCTTAAATAAAAATATGTTAATGGTTGTATTGTTGCGTTTCCTAAAGTAGTGATTGTACAAGTATATGATCTTTTATCAAGAATAGGAAAAAGATTCTTTGTGTGTCCAATATTGGATTTTTCATTATTCAGATTAACCCATGTTTTAATACTTTCTTCTGTGTCATAAAATTCCGCTGTATCGAGATCTATCGTTTTGAACATCTGCTGATTCTTAGTGCCGAAGTCAACGACGAAACATGTGACATTAGCTGAATGGATATCTTCGGGGGTATTATCATTAGACAACACATTAATTTGATTATTTTTATCTTTCCCAATATCTAAACAAAAAGAATTTGTTAAATTATTGGTTGTATCCGAACTAACCGAATCAATAGTTGAAGAAATTGTACCAAGTTGAAATATATAACCAGGAAACCCATTCAACCCACCAAACGTAGATTTGGTTTTATTTGGGGTATTTCCTAGGTCACCGAATAATCCTGTATTTGTATGTACACCAAATAATTGATCAACAACTTCATTAATTCCGTCATCAGTCGATCCCAAATCACCAATAGCACTATTTAAATTTAAATATTTTGGAATTTGTTGAAATAAAAATCCACTCTCTTTCGCCAGACCAGAAAATAACTTAACAAAACTCCCAGCCGTTAAATTTGCAACACTTTCATCACCAATTATAAATTCTGTATATAAATTTTCATATAAATATGTAAGATTACCAAGTACCTTCGTTCCGATATTATTTGTTCCTCGGTCAACCACCTGGAAGATTTCGTACAAATCGTAATTGTCAGTCGGAATACTTTGATTCGAATCCTCAAACACACACTCACTTGAATTGAATTGTTCGTTATAAAATAATTTAATATTATTTAAATTTTCTAAACTTAATTTTGATAAGCTTTGTACATCCTTTAAATCGGATGTTGAGGTTTGGGTTTTAGTAAATCCACATATTTTATCAAATATATTTTTTATATTGTAATATGTTGTCATTTTAAGGTCATTCTCCGTGTTGTTCGATTGTGGGTCTACGTTATTGCCACTCTGCTGGTCTGGAACCATAAGGTCTGCAATTTTCACCAAAAAAACATCAAGAGATTCTACACCACTAATAGTATTGTTTATAAACTCATAAAAGAAATCATCAGCAAATGATGTGGATGAGGTAAAAGTGTGGCTGAAATTACTCAAACCTATTAATGTATTTAAATCTGTTTTTTTATATTTCATTATATCTTCATAAGTAACCATTTCGTGTTTTGTCATTGAGAATGCCACATAAGATCTGATCATTTTAAATAATAATTTATAGTTAGGTTCATTCAATTCAATATTCAAATACTTAAAGAACTCAATTACAAATGCATTATAATATTCTAAAAAATTACCATTATTAAAATTTATTGTAATATTATAATTCGATAAATATTTTTTGTTTAATAAGCCCAATATATTTTTTTCGAAAGATGTTGATGCAACGTATGGCGCAACATATTGATCTGAGAATAATATTTTTCTTACAAGATATCTATATACATCAGTTTTGTTTGTACCATATGAACTAATTAATGTTTCGGTATCTAAAAGACTATCAGTATTATTAAACAATAAATCTGGTGATGTAATAAAATTGTGTAGCATTATTTTTGGTGCAGAAATTGTTAAACCACCACTATTATACTCCAGGGAGCCGATAGGTGAGAAATTTGCTATCGTTATCTTATCACTACAAAATTTATCTACAACATTATCACATTTAATCTTCTGACTAAATGTTAAGGATATGTTTAAAATTTGTGCCAATTGACTTTCAGCCATAAAATC
>Ga0007792_10000864_pt1 | contig 11014 bp, 7 predicted proteins | sample CryBogmetaGMA6M_FD_60371 | JGI IMG/M metagenome (GOLD analysis project Ga0007792, IMG submission 60371) | Freshwater microbial communities from Crystal Bog, Wisconsin, USA - MA6M | ecosystem: Environmental > Aquatic > Freshwater > Lake | place: Crystal Bog, Wisconsin, USA | collected 2009-07-06
CAGTTTGTGCGCTACTGGCTGCATAACGGCTTTGTCAATATCAACGCCGAGAAAATGAGCAAGTCGCTGGGCAACTTCTTCACTATCCGCGAAGTGCTGAAACAGTACGATCCGGAAACGCTCCGATTTTTCATCCTGTCGGCCCACTACCGTTCTCCCATTGATTTTTCCGATCAGAACCTGGAAGAGGCCCAGTCCGGTCTGGAGCGGATCTATGCCTGCCTTGCGGCGCTGGACGATCTTCTGAGCCATGAACAGCCGCCGTCCGGCAGCAATTCCTTCGGCGGACTGTCGCCGGTCGGTCTGGAGCTGCAGGAACGGCTGAACCAGTTCCTACCCCGCTTTGTGGAAGCCATGGACGATGATTTCAATGCCGCCCAGGCGCTCGGTGTCCTTTTTGAAACGGTGCGGTGTGCCAACCGTTTTCTTGCGGAAAGCGGAGAGGTAACACCCCCCAGCCGGCTGCTGCTGGTGCAGGCCCGTGAACTGTTCTCCGAAGCGGGAGGCGTACTGGGGCTGTTTGCCACCGCTCCGGCCCTCTGGCTGGAACAGATTAAGGCCGGCAAAGCGTGCCGCATCGATATATTGCCGGAAGAAATTGAAGGGCTGATTGCCGAACGGGTTGAAGCGCGGCGGGCAAAGAACTTCAAACGGGGCGATGAAATCCGCGATCTGCTACTGGCCAAGGGGATTCAACTGCTGGACTCGCCCCAGGGGACGACCTGGAACGTGAAGTAGGTTCCTGCCCCCGATCTGAAATAATGGCTCGCTTGCAGACCCGCTATTAGCTGATATAATTGATCCTACTACATCTAGTGAGGTTCTTGTGGATCGGGAGTGCTGCTGGGACAGAGACGTGATTACGCTGGCTGACTGCCCGGAAACGGGTGAGGGCGAAGAGGATCTGCTTTCGTCAAAGCAGCAGCGCATTCTCGAAAAATGCTGCGAATGCCCCCGGTTCCTTGACGAACTTAAGCAGCTGGCCGGTGCTGTCCCACCCAATCCGCTGGCGCCGGTTCTCGCCACCATTCTCCCCGAATTCCTCCGTCAAAAAGCCCAGATCCAGTCACTGGTCAGCTTTCTCGACAACAAAACCCTTGAAATACGCTTTCTCCATGAGCTCGGTTCGGTCCTGCAAAGCTCGGTTGATCTGGATGAGGTGCTTTCCGTCGCCATGACTGCCATTACCGCCGGCAAGGGGTTCGGCATGAACCGCGCGTTCCTCCTGTTGTGTGACCGGGAGGAGGGGATGCTAAACGGCTATCTGGGCCTTGGCCCCCGGAATCTGGAGGAAGCCCGCCGGGTCTGGGGCGAGATCAGTCAAAACGACATGGACCTGCAGACCCTTGCCCAGAACTTCCGGGACACCAAACTTTCCTCCGAGCGTGAAAAATTTCATGATGTTCTTGAGCTGCTGACGATTCCGCTTTCCAACAAGGATCACATTGTCATCAAGGCTCTGGACGGCAGACGGCCGATCATGGTCCAGGGGGTTTTTCAGCATCCGGATGTCCCGCCTGAGCTGGCCCGCCTGCTGGGGGTTGATGATTTCCTGCTGATGCCGCTGATTTCGCGGAACCGCCGGGTTGGAATCATCCTGGCGGATAACTGCATTACCCACCGCGCCATCACCGAAGCAGATATGCATTCACTGGAAACATTCGGTTTCCCGGTCGCTTTTGCCATTGAACGGGCATCCCTGTACGACAAACTGCAGGTTGAGCTCAACCGTGTCACCGAAGCGGGGAAAAAGCTGAAAGAGCAGCAGCAGCTGATCGTTAAGATGGAGAACATGGCCCTGGTCGGGCGGATCACCTCCAGCATCGCCCATTCGGTGCGTAATCCGCTGATGGTCATTGGCGGCTTTGCCCGTTCGATTCTTAAAAACAGCCCGGCATCAGATCCGAAACGCACCTTTATCGAATCGATTGTTGCCGAAACCCGCCAGCTTGAAGGTGTTCTGGACGAAGTTCTCAACTATTCCGACTCGCTCTATCCGACCTGTGATTTCTGGGATGTGGATCAGCTGGTCGAAGCCTCATTGCGGGATACCGCCGATGCCTTGGCGTTGCTTAACTATGTCACAGGCTATTCACCGGGGCTTACCCTGCCGCCGGTATATATCGACTTCAAGCAGCTTTCCTACTGTATCAGGACCATGCTGCTGAATGATATTCAGGGAATCGGCTCCGACAGATCCATTGCCATAAGCTCCCAGAGCGTTGAAGACGGCGTTATCCTCCGTATTGAAGACCACAGTCGGCATATTACCCAGTCGGAGCTCGATCACCTCCTGGTTCCGTTTTCGGAACCCCGTGATCTGGGTGCCGGGCTGGGGCTGGCGCTGTGTAAAGCCATGCTTGAAAAGCAAGGGCTTCTGTTTGAAGCCCGGGCTGATCAGCAAACTGGAATCATGTATACCATTACACTTCCGACCCGCAAGGAGGAACAGTCATGAGCAGACTATTGGTTGTAGACGATGAGGCCAACATCCGGTTACTGTACGCCGAGGAGTTGAAGGACGAGGGGTACGAAGTCGTGACGGCGGGTAGCAGTGCCGAGGCGGCTGAAAAGCTGCAGCACGGTGTGTTTGACCTGGCGGTACTTGACATCAAGCTGAAGAATGAAAGCGGCATTGAGCTGCTGCAAAAGCTGGTCAAGGAACGTCATGATATGCCGGTGATCCTCTGCTCGGCATTTTCCTGTTACAAAGATGATTTTTCCGCCTGGCTGGCGGACGGCTATGTGGTGAAGTCCAGTGACCTGAGCGAGCTGAAACAGGAAATAGCCCGGGTACTGGCCAAGAAGGCGTTAAAGGTGAAAGCGGGAACGTGATCTGAAGCGTACCTCTTAATTCAGAGGCGCAGAGGCATGGAGATCGGCCCCGGTAGCTGCCGGACTTTTTGCACATCGGTGTATTACTATTTCAAGGAGTGTTCCCATGAAAGCCGTCATCATGGCGGGCGGCTTCGGCACCCGCATCCAGCCCCTTACCGGCAGTTTGCCCAAACCGATGATCCCGCTCTTCAACCGCCCGATCATGCTCCACATTGTTGAACTGCTGAAAAAGTACGACATAACCGAACTGGTTATACTGCTGTACCACCAGCCGTCCTATATCAAAAACTTTTTTCGCGACGGTTCCGATTTCGGCGTCAAGATTACCTATGTAACCCCGATCACCGATATGGGGACGGCCGGGGCGGTCAAGGCGGCGGAAAAGTACCTGGATGAGCGCTTTATGGTCATTAGCGGCGATCTCCTGACCGACTTCAATCTCAAAAAAATCATCGATTTTCATGTCGATCGCAAGGCGAGTGCCACGATCACGCTGACCTCCGTCAAGGACCCGCTCCAGTTCGGCGTTGTCATAACCGACAAGGAGAAGCGCATTTCCCAGTTTTTGGAAAAACCGGGGTGGGGCGAGGTTATCTCCGACACGATCAATACCGGCATCTATGTGCTGGAGCCGGAGATCCTGAAATATATCCCCGAGGGGGAAAATTTTGATTTTTCCCAGGATCTGTTCCCATTGCTGCTGAAAAATAACGATGCGCTGTTCGGGGTGACCGTCCGTGGTTACTGGCGTGATATCGGCAACACCGATTCCTACCGGGAAGCGTACCACGACATTTTCAAAGGGAAAGTAAAGCTCAAAATCGATGAACCGAAGCAGGCCGGTGAGGGGAGGAATCTCCGTATCGGTGCCGACGTCAAGCTCGAGCGCGCCTCCGGTCTTGAGGGCACAGTGGTTATCGGGGATAACAGCCAGATTCTGGGCGACGTGCGCATAAAGGATTCGGTAATCGGCCGCAACTGCACGATAGAGTCTGGCGTCAGGCTTAACCGCTGTATCATCTGGGATAACTCGTATATCAAGAAGGGGGCCCGGATAACCGACAGCGTTATCTGTGCTAATGTCCGTATCGGTCAGGGGGCGGTTCTTGAGGAGGGGGTCATCGTTGCCGACGAGACGTCGGTTGGTGATGAAGCGGTCATCAAGGCTGACGTCAAAATCTGGCCCAAGAAGACCATCGAAGCGGGATCAACGGTCACCTCCAATATGATTTGGGGGGAAAAATGGAAAAAGGCGCTGTTTGAGGGGGCGATTATCAAGGGGCTTTCCAATATGGAGCTTACTCCCGAATTCTGTGCCAAGCTCGGCTGTGCCTACGGCACGTCACTTCCCAAAGGGAGCTACGTGCTGGGTGGTCGTGATTCCAACCCGGCATCCCGTATGCTCAAGCGCTGTTTCATGGGGGGAATGCTTTCCGCCGGCATCAACGTGCGCGACATGAAGATGACGTCACTGCCGCTTGTCCGCTATAAACTGAAAACCTTCGGGGAGGTCGGCGGTGTGCATTTCCGCCAGGCCCAGGATGACCCGGCATTACTGGAAATTGTGTTTCTCGACGGCGACGGGCTGGATTTCTCCAGCAGTATGGGGAAAAACGCAGAACGGACCTTTTTCAAGGAAAATTTCCGGCGGGCGCACCATACCGAGCCGGGGGTCATCACTGATATCAATAATGTGGGAGACTTCTACCGTGAGGGGTTCCTGCGGGCGCTTGACCGCGAACTGCTTAAAAAATCGGCCTTCACGGTGGTGGTGGATTTCAGCTTTTCCCCCGCCAGCCTGACGCTTCCGCAGCTTCTGAACGAGCTTGGTTTCTCGGTTATTGCCCTCAACGCCTATGTGGATGAAGGGCACGGTGTCCAGGCCAAGGAGAAAGAGCTGGCCCTGCACCAGCTGTCGGCAATTGTTTCGTCACTGTCGGCTCAGGCCGGGTTCTGGCTGGATCCTTCTGCCGAGGCGATCACGATGGTGGATGAAACCGGGCGGATTTGTACCGGTATCGAACTGCTGACCCTGGCCGTGGCGCTGCTGCTGAAGGCGGGGCAAAAAGGAACCATTGCTGTGCCGGTTCAGGCTCCTTCCACCATTGAGCAGATGACCGACCGGAAGGGGTGCCCGGTTATCCGGACCAAAAGTTCCGATCGTGCCATGCAGGAGATCGCCTCCTCGGCGGAAGTCATTCTGACCGGTACAACGGACGGCCGCTTTGCCTTTCCCCGTTTTCAGCCGGCCTTTGACGGTATGTTTGCCATCGCAAAGCTGATGGAGCTGAGCGCAACCGGGGGAGTCACGCTGTCGCAGGCGCTCTCCGCCGTGCCACGCTCCGCCTTCCTGCAGACGAGCCTCCCCTGTCCTTGGGAAATGAAGGGGGGTATCATGCGCAAGATGAGCGAGGACAGTCTGGAACAGGAAGCCACGTTCATCGACGGCATCAAGGTTCATTTTGGAGCGGAGTGGGTGCTGGTTCTGCCTGACCAGCATCTCCCCGTGATTCACATTGTGGCTGAGGCCGGGGACCAGAAGACGGCCCAGAGGCTGCTCGGTAAGTATGAACAGAAAATTATTACCTGGAAGAAGGAGATGGTGTAACCGCTTATGCCCAAACCGCTCGACGTGGTCATTATATGGCACATGCATCAGCCGTATTACAAAGACCCGCTTAAAAATGAATATGCCCTCCCGTGGACCTATCTGCACGGTATCAAAGACTATTTTGACATGCCGGCCATTGTGGAGGATACGCCTGGAGCCAAGGCGGTCTTCAATCTTGTACCGTCGCTGATCGAACAGCTGCTGGAGTACGCAGCGGGCACTGCCGTGGATCCCTTTCTGCAAAAGGGGAAAGCTGCCCCGTCCGAGCTGAGTCTGGATGACCGTATTTTCCTGTTGGAAAACTTCTTTTCGGCGAACCGCCAGAATATGATCGAGCCGTCCCGCCGTTATCTGGAGCTGCTCTATATGGCCGGTGAAGGCGAGGCGGGGAGCGCCCAGGAGCGGGTCAGGCATTTCAGCGATCAGGATCTGCTTGATCTGCAGGTCTGGTTTTTCCTGGCCTGGACCGGTGAGGCGGCCCGCCGTCGCTACCCGATTTTTGCCGAGCTGGTTGCCAAGGGAGAGAACTTTACCGCCGCAGACAAGGAACAGCTGTTTGCCACCCAGCAGGAGCTGCTCCAGGAGATTATACCGCTGTACCGGCGGCTGCACGAAGAGGGGCGGATCGAACTGTCGGTGACCCCCTACTACCACCCGATTCTGCCGCTGCTGTGCGATGTGCGCGCTGCCCAGACCGCCATGCCCCGGGTGACACTCCCCACCGCTTCGTTTTGCCATCCCGAGGATGCCCGTGCCCAGATCCGTCGGGGGATCAGCTATTTTCATGAAATATTCGGTTTCACCCCGACCGGGATGTGGCCATCGGAAGGTTCCGTCAGCAATGAAGCGCTGGCGATTATAGCCGAGAACGGCATCCGCTGGATCGCCACCGACGAGGAAATCCTGAGCAAAAGTCTGGACGGCGGTCTTGGCTCCCACAAGGAACGGCTGTATCGCCCCTGGCGCTACAGCAGCAGCAAGGGGGAGATCGGCGCATTTTTTCGCGACCACCTGCTCTCGGACCTGATCGGTTTTACCTACTCCCAGTGGGAGGCGGGACGTGCCGTGGCTGACCTGTGCGAGCGTCTGAACGCCATCAAGGGCCGTATGGGGGGGGACGGACGGGTCGTGCCGATCATTCTGGACGGTGAGAATGCCTGGGAATACTACCCCAACAACGCCTATGATTTTTTACAGGGAATGTACAAAGGGATTGCCGAGTCGCCCACTCTCCGCTTGAGCACCTGTAGCGAAGTGCTGGAAGAGACCCGTTTTGACGGACGGCTGCACTCGATTTTTCCCGGGTCGTGGATAAACGGTAACTACGGAATCTGGATCGGTCATCCTGAAGAAAATCTTGCCTGGGACCTGATTGCCCAGGCCCGTGAAGCTGCGGTGTCAGCCAACCCGCTGGTTGCCGCTGCCCTGAGAAGCGGTGAGCCGTCCACCGATGCCACCGTCGAAATGATCTGCCGTTCTCTCTACGCCGCTGAAGGGAGCGACTGGTTCTGGTGGTACGGGGATGACCATTTTTCTCCCCACAGCGACCGTTTTGACCGGCTCTTCCGCCAGCATCTGATGAATGTGTACCGGCTGTTGGGGCAGGATTCACCCCGGGCGCTGCTTGAACCGATCAAGAAGAAGAGCCCGGCGGGACTGGTTCGGGAGCCGGCGGCATTTATCAATCCGGAGATTAACGGCAGGATCAGTGATTACTTTGAATGGCTGGCAGCGGGACTGTACGACCTCACGCGCCAGGGATCCGCCATGCACTCGTCCGACCGGATGCTGGAGAGTTTCTACTACGGCTATAACAAGAACTCGTTTTTTATCAGGATCGATGGAGTGCAGGACTTTTCACGCCTGCTGAAGGTGGGTGATGTCCTTAATCTGCACCTGATATGTGACCGTGACTACCGGCTGTCGATCCAGGCGCAGAGCGATGAAGGACCGCTGCAGGTCAGGGAAAACGGTGTCTGGACACCAAACGGCAACGTTTGCAACTGGAAAATCGGTAAGACCTGCGAGGTTAAAATGCCATTGAGCGGTCTCGGCCTGGAACGGGGGGGTAAGCTGTTCGCCTCTGTGACGCTGGTGCGGGGTACTGAGGAAATCGGGCGCTGGCCGACCGACGCGCCGCTGATGCTGTTTTATGCCGGAGCGGAGATTGAGCTGGATAACTGGCTGATATAAAAGGTGTAATAATAAATTAAATCATTCTGCGTATTGTGGGAGAGAGTATGTCCGAGCTGCGCTGGGATCCGATTAAACTGCATTGGGTAATTATTGCCACCGAACGGGGTCGCCGTCCCCGTGATTTTCAAGTGGAACCGGAAGCGGACGGGATAACCGCCTGCCCGTTCTGCTATGGCAACGAGGACAAAACTCCGCCGGAAATATTTGCCATCCGCCCGGACGGCGTGGCCAATGAGGCTAACTGGAAGGTGCGGGTTATCCCCAATAAATATCCGGCTCTGCGGGTGGAGGGGGAACTCAATAACCACGGTTACGGCATGTATGACGTCATGAACGGTATCGGTGCGCACGAGGTGATCATTGAGAATCCTGATCACGGCCGTACTCTGGCAGATCTGACCGTCAACGAGGTGAACGATGTGCTGACCGCCTACCGGCATCGCTATATCGATCTGCGCAAGGATTTCCGTTTTCGCTACATGGTGCTGTTCAAAAATCACGGTACCCGCGCCGGCGCATCCCTTCATCACTCCCACAGCCAGCTTATTGCGGTGCCGCTCCTGCCGCCGGTGGCAAGCACTCAGCTGAGAGTGGCACGCAAGTATTTCAGTGACAAGGAACGCTGCATATTCTGCGACCTGATCGAATTTGAGCTGCGCGAAGGGGTGCGGGTGGTGAAGGAGTTTTCCAACTTTGTGACCCTGACCCCGTACGCGTCGAGTTCGCCGTTTGAGATGCGCCTGTACCCGAAACGGCACAGCCATGACTTTGCCCTGATGAATGATGCACAGCTGGCGGAACTGGCGGTGGCGCTGAAGGACATGCTGATGCGCGTCAAGACCGTGCTGCGCGATGCCCCCTATAATTTTATCCTGCACACTGCTCCCCCCATGCATAGCCGACCAGGAAAACCAAACCATTGGAATTCACTGGAGTATGATTATCACTGGCATATAGAGCTGGTGCCGCGTCTGACACAGGTGGCAGGTTTTGAGTGGGGTACCGGATTTTACATAAACCCTACTTCCCCGGAAGATGCCGCGCTTTTTCTGCGGGAGGCGGATGTTTGATACAGGGGCTGTTCTCCATGAGCTCTGCGCCACCAAATCTGCGCAGCATCTCAGCCATGATCCGCTTTCATTCTGCCACCGCTACCCTGATCCGGCCGACCGGGAAATTGCCGCCGTAATCGCTTCTTCATTTGCCTACGGCTCAGTGGCCGTTATTCTCCGGACGCTGGAAACTATTTTTGCCGAGATGGGGCGGTCGCCGAGGCGCTACGTAGAACACTTCGATCCCAAGGCGGGGATGCGGACCTTCACCGGTTTCAAGCACCGCTTCAACGACAGCCGCGACCTCTGTGCGCTCCTGTGGGGAATGCGGCAGATGTTGGAACAGGCCGGCAGCATCCAGTCGTTTTTCCTGAGGGGTTACAGTGCCGGCGATCAGGATGTGAGCAGTTCCCTGAACCGCTACACAGCCGCTGTGCTGGCTCTTGACTACACGGATGTCTTTGAAACTCCCGCTATTCCCCCATCCTCCTACTTTCCGTTCTTCTTCCCCGCCCCATCTTCCGGCAGCGCCTGCAAGCGGCTCTGCATGATGCTGCGCTGGCTGGTGCGTCCCGCCGACGGCATCGATCTTGGCCTGTGGGACGGCATTTCCCCGGCGCAGCTTATTATTCCGGTTGATACGCATATCAGCCGGATCAGCCGGTATCTCGGTTTAAGCAGCAGGAACAATGCCGACTGGCGCATGGCGCAGGAGATCACGGCGTCTCTGCGCCGCTTTGATGCGGCTGACCCGGTGAAATACGATTTTTCACTGGCTCACCTCGGCATAAGCGAGGGGTGTGACGGTAAAGATCCGGGTCGTTGCACATCCTGTCCGATCGTCGAAGTCTGTGCCCAGAATCTGATTAAACCGCCGAAATGTCCCGGTGTAAAGATTTGACACCCTTCCCCCTTTTCTGCTATACAACTATCGTTGTTTCAGATAGTTCCATTGTTTTTGGAGTAGCTACACCGTCAGTATCGAGGAGTCGCAGATGATAATTCAGTGCGCAAAATGTCAGACAAAATTTCGGCTTGACGACTCCAGAGTTACGGAAAAGGGTGTTAAAGTCCGCTGCACCAAGTGCAAGCATGTCTTTTCGGTGAAGAAGGAGGTCTCTGAGCCGGATTTTGCCGCACCCGCCGCACCGTTTGACGTTGAAACTCCTGTACAGACGCAGACGCCTCCTCCCGGGGAACCGGATACTTTCAACCCCTTTGAATCATCATCTTTTGATGCCCCGGCCGCTCCGTTTGAAACCGGCACCCCTGAAAACAGTGCGGTGGCTGATGTTGTACCGCCAGAGAAAGATGAAGCTTTTGGCGATTTCGATTTCGGATACGACGCTCCGGAGACCGCCGAACCACCGGCCGATGATTTTGATAATTTGCCGGAGCCGCCGGACAGTGTCACTTCCGCCGCTGAAGAGGGCGCGCCGTTTTTTCAGAAAGTGCCGTTCGATGCGGTGAATATTGATTTTGGTGATGAACCGCTGCCGGTAGTGGAACAGCCGGAGACTCCACAGGAGGAGGAACCCTTTCGGGAAATCTTTTCTCGCCGTCCGGCTGAAGAGCTCGATACAGGGAGGGAAGGCGGGCTTACGCAGGTGCTGCCCGATGACCAACCGGCTCCGGCCGGTGCGCTGCTGCAGCTCCCGCCGCTTTCGATCACCTCCCGGCGGAAACAGAGTTCATTGTTCAGTGCGGTGATTGCCATCAGTGCGGTGCTGCTGGTTTCTGCACTTGGCTATCTCGGCTATACGACGTTTATTGCGCCAAAGAATATCGCCGTTGCTCCGGAAGCGGGTAAGCTTGCTGTACAGGGGTTGAAGGCGGCGTTTATCGGTAATCGGGAGGCCGGCGAACTGCTGGTTATTTCAGGCACCACACGTAATGATTTCCCAAAGCCGCGTGCCGCGCTGCAAGTCAAGGTGACCGTGTTTGACGCTTCCGGGCAAGAGGTCGGCACCAAGAGTGCGTATTGCGGGAATATGCTGACAGATGAGCAATTGAAGTCCCTGCCGCTGGATAAAATCGAGGCGGCCATGGCCAACCAGTTCGGCGATTCTCTGGTGAACATGGAGGTTGCCCCCGGCAAGACGATACCTTTTGTCGTGGTGCTGGCCGCAGTTCCCAAGGGAGCGAAAGATTTTGCCGTACAGCCGACCGGCTCGACAGTTGCGGCCGGGAAGCCGTAGCTTGAAAATCTGATAAAGCGTTTCAACACGGAGACACGGAGACACTGAGAAAACCAAGAAGAGGCGAGGAAAAAGAGGAAAAAGAGGAAAAAGAGGAAAAAGAGGAAAAAGAGGAAAAA
>Ga0007792_10000865_pt1 | contig 11008 bp, 16 predicted proteins | sample CryBogmetaGMA6M_FD_60371 | JGI IMG/M metagenome (GOLD analysis project Ga0007792, IMG submission 60371) | Freshwater microbial communities from Crystal Bog, Wisconsin, USA - MA6M | ecosystem: Environmental > Aquatic > Freshwater > Lake | place: Crystal Bog, Wisconsin, USA | collected 2009-07-06
GGCCTTTGCTATATCTGCCTTCCCTTCTTTTTCCATTAAACTCGCGACATTTAGTATATGCTCCGGCGACGCATGCTTTTTATACAGCGCTATTCCTTCGGCCTGCTTGTAATTGTTTAAGTAAATATCCGCAAGATGTAAGTTATTCCCTGCTGTATCTTCTTCCTTGACAATATCTTCCGCGAGGCGCTGCGCCGGTACAAGCCGGTCAATCTTGCAATATAATCGGCTTAAAATGGCCATCAATTCAAGCCGATTCGGTTCCTCTAATAGCGCAAGCCGGAAGCAATCAATGGCCGCTTGCGTTTCGCCTTTTTTGAAGAAGAGATGGCCTTTGCATGCGTAAGGCCGCCATGTACAAGCGCTCGTATCGCATGAAATAAGTTTATATCCGTCTTTGCAATGCTGAATCGCTTTGTCGTAATGCTGCAAGGCCTGTATGTCATCGCCGATATACTCGCAATACGCGCCGAGATTTATATAAAAGGCGGATGCTATTGTTTCAACTGCTTTGAGTTTTTCATATAGCGCGGCATCCTTTGAGGCATAGCATATCGCCGAAAGGCCATCATAGCAGGCCGGTATATAATTGATGAATTCGCTTGCCGGAACTGCCTCAATAAGTTCAAGCGCTTTGCTGTAATGCGCTGCGGCCTTTGTATATTCTTCGACCGTCATGTATTGCATGCCGATATGATAGTGATAATACGGATTGCTCGGCGTTGCTTCAAGTTGCTTTAACAGCAGGCGCAGATTCCGGCTTTCCGTTCCCTTTGCTTTCCGCTGTTCGTTTATGTATCCATCATGCAGCAGCATTACAGGCGTCCGGCCTCGCGGATACTTGCTGTCGGGATTACGGATATTTTCGTGTACAAAGCCGACATAAGCGCAGGCCTTATCGTTAGGAAATATCCTGTAATTCGTTCCCTTGAATACGCGCCTGTCGCTTGTAATGCTTGCGATTAGTACCATATACAAGCCGGCGGCCTGCTCTTTTAGTTTATTTACAGCATCCGCAGCGTTCGGCGCAAGCCATTCATCCGCATCTATTGAAAAAATCATATCGCCTGTCGCGTACTTGAAGTATTCATTGCGCGCCGCGCTGTAATCGTCCTGCCATGCGGCATCATAGACCTTGTCGGTATATGCAAGCGCGATTTCCTTTGTTTTATCCGTTGAACCTGTATCAATAATTACAATTTCATCTGCGCAGGCCTTTACGCTTTCAAGGCAGCGAGCAAGGCAGCGTTCCTCGTTTTTAACAATAAGGCAGACGGATATCTTGTTCATTTTTCTCCTTTTACGCGTTTATTCTGATGCCTTTTTCGCCTTGTTTATTTTAGCGGAAGGCGCTTCGGCCGCCTCGCTTACATCCAGAGCAACGCCGAGCGCATTACTTAATACATGCGCTATAAAGCCGGCGGTCAGCGCTTGAACAACTTGTCCATCTTTTCCGACGATTTTATACACCATGATTCCTCCTTGCTTTCCCTTCGGCCTTTTTCGTATCCGAATTCATAGGCCGCCTTTAATATTACAGCGACAAGAATCTTTATAAGCATCGCGCATAATATCATTTCGTATAATGTCATATTGCCGCCGGTTTATCAAATCCTTTGTCCGGAGTACAGCAAGAGCCGCGCTCGTCTTCCGTCCATGCGTCATCTGCCGTAATAGGAACTACAATACAGCGACAATTATATCCGTTCGGAGGCATTATGCTATTCCAGACGGGATTTTCAACTGCGAAGATTTTTCCATCGCAGCAGGCATGATTCGGCCTTACGCGGTCATCAAGGATTGCGCTGTATTGATACGCAACGACATATCCATCAAGCGCAGGGTCTTCGAAGTATGCTTTGCGGCCTTGCGATAGCGCATCCATAAGGTTTGTTCTCACGACCGTCTCTATTCGGCCGCCTGTTATTCCTTCCGCGATAACGCTTGCCGCCGTACCGGATTTTTCTATGTACTCGAGCATCTGCGTATCAATTTCGCTTATTACATCCTTCATCGTCGCGCCTGTTTTTAGGCCATCGAGCAATATCTGTTTCGTTTTTTTAAGTACATTATCGCGTTCAACGCCGGCCATCATAAAGGCCTTCTGCTTAAAGTATTCAATGGCCTGCGTCGGCTTTACATTGCGGATATCTACCTGCGCGAAACTTCTATATTCGCGGAAGCGGAGCGCCTTTTTCCTTGATGTAAGTTCCTGCCTGCCGTCCCTCATGCCGCGCTTAAAGCCGGATACAAGCATCTGCTCGAATATGTTTTTAAGGTCGCCGACATATAGCAGTTGCAACTTATTTATGGCCGCAAAGTTCTGCTCTTGCATTATTTTCTTCTTGTCTATTTCGATTATCAACTGCTTGACGGCGTCCTGCAATACCTTCGCCGCAGCAAGCGCGCTTGACTTTGTGTCGTATTCTATGCCGGAGCGCATTTCAACGAAATCAATCTGCTCTTCGTACCTTGTAAACTTCCGCCGCTTTGTACCTGTAATAATGCTATCAGCAAAGGCCGCGAATTCAAATTCCTCAGTATTAGATACCGGCTCTACTGCCGGCGCAGGAGTACGCTGCAAGGCCGCGTCTACAATCGGAGCAACTGCCGCAGTTGTGTCCCGATACGGCATGTGAAGATATTCTCTAATAACTTTTTCGTCTTCTGGTATCGGCTTCAATATGCCGCCTTTTACTCCTTCATAGTACTTGTCAATAATTGCCTCGCGGTCTTCTTGAACAAGCGGCTTGAATCTGAATTCGGGATAATCCGTTGTTCCTGCATAGTTGTAATCAATAAGCCGCCTTACAATTTGAGGATTGACGGCTTTTTCGCCGATGTCGATTCCGAGTTGCTCTTCGAACATAAGCAGGATATCGAAATGTACTTTGCCGAGCGAATAACTGCCGGACGCCTTGCCGCTTTCGCCTGTTAAATCTTGTCCGAGAATCTTTTTTCTAATCTGCGTATTGAACCAGTCGAGGCCTTTAATAAAAGGGTCTGTTCCCTTGCTCATTACTTCCATCAATTCCATTTCGCATGTATTCGGTATTACAAGGCCGGTCTCCATTCTTATCTGTCGGATTACATTTAGCAACGAACTGCGCGTCTCGCTGTCTATGCCTGCCGGCGTTTTTATTACAGCGAACGGATGGCCGTATTTTTCAGTAAATATTCCCCATGCGCGAGTGAAAATCTGCTTCAAGAAGTAGTAATCATACAAGGTACGGATGGCGCTTTGTCCGAATATGTTTTCGTACTTTTTCTGCCATGAGTAAATTACGAACTTATCGCGAGGATATCCGCGTCCGTAATCCATGCTTGAAATATTGACAACGCCATAATCGCGGACATTGTCGAAGTCATCTGTGTACATGTTAAAGTATTTCGGATTCCGGCTTTTAAGCGCTTTGAGGCCTATCTTGCCGGCGTACTTGCCTTTGTCAATTTCGTACCAGACAAGTTCGCTTAAACTCCATCCGAGCGGAACGCCGTTCATAATTTCGCGCAGGTCGTCGTCAAAAGAGCCGTCAATGTTATCAAGATTCCATTGCACGAAATCGCGCTGCTCTGAACCTGCCTCGCTTTCGCTGCCTGCTATTATTTCCCATCCGCTCGATAAGCGGATACGCAGCAGGGAATCAATCGTACCTTCAATTTCAGGGTCTTCCATCATCTTTTGTAATATCTTGAATCCCTTCTTGCTTAATAGGTCATCCGGCGTGTATGGTACAAGTTTCAAGCGCTTGTATATCGCGGACTCATCGACGGCAAGTTCCGCATCGATATACGGCTTTTCTGTTTTAATAGGCCGCATTACTTGATATATCTTCCCGAGGAATCCCATTGTTATCTCCTTTTATTGCGCTGCTGTATGCTTTGCCGATATTGATGCATGCAGCGCGATTATTTCCGTTAGTAATCCCTCAACGGCTTGACCGTTAAAGTTTACAGCGCGGTCGTCAAGGTATATGTCCGCCTGCACTTTGCTTGAAGTTGTCATCGGCGCATCGCTATTGCGATTTATATCATCAAAAGGAACGCCGTTGCTTGTAAGCCATGCAATAAGGCCATCAGTTGCCGGCCTGCAAGTATAAATTATAATCCGCCATCCTTTTCCCTTGAGCGCCTTCATCGCCGTTATAACATCCTTATTCGGCTCACCTTGAAAATCGTCCGTTCCTTTGTATGCGCCTATCGCCGCTATAACGCCGTCGAAGTCTACTGCAAAAACCGGATTTTCTTTGCTCATAATTCCTCCATGCTTTGCGTAATGTTTATGAAGTTCCGTACATGCTCATCGCCGTTCCCGAAATACGCTTTATAATCGGCGGCGTACTTACTGACCGTCTTTTCAGCGCGCTTTAATGCGCCGAAGCCGCAGGCGTATCCATTACGAGATATTCGCAGCGTTGTTTCCTCGCTCATGGCCGTATTCGACCCATTGCGTAAATATACGACAGGCGTTCCGCATAAGGCCGCCTCGCCGATAAGCGCTGTCATTGCATCAAAGGTATAAAAGGCCTTGCTCTGTTTTAGCCATATTGCAAGTTCGGCTCTGTCTGACGGAATCTGATTCGTTATTATTTTCAGGTCTGGTATTTCGTATAAGCGGTCATCGACGCGGCCTTTGCCTATCCATGCCGTATTATGTACGCGCTCATAATTGTTATCGGTATTAAAAAGGTCATGCTCTATGACATCGATTGTAAGCATGCGCTCGGCTTTCGCTCCGGCCATGTTAGTATGATAAAAGAAGCGCTCGCCTATGTTTACGGCCTTATTATTAAGCATCCATGATACAGGCCGTTTCGCGCCGAGTATATTATCTGAAAATATCTCGGGATAGACAACGATTGCGCCTGCTGCAATAAGTTCCGACAACTTCTGCCGGTCGTTGTTTAAGTCCGGCGCTTGCATGCGCGGCATCTGTCCGTTCGCGAACATGTACGCCTCTGCGCCTGCCTTATTGAGTTTATCGCATAGTATAAACAGAGCGCGGATACCGGCGTGATACTGCATGTATCCGCAACTTAAAATTATATAGGGATACATTATGCTTCCTCTCCGTATATGCTGTATGCGTCCATAAGTTCGTATATCATAGCGCCTCGCTAAAAGTTCCGCATGTTTATCTCGCCGAGACCTGCGGTTTCGACAAATCCTGCGCCGGCGAATTCAAAAGATGCTCGCGTTAAAGCGGCCTGTTCCTGCGAAAATGTTAAAGCAAGCGCGTCAGATGTATTAGGCGAATCTATGCCTTGCATCTTGAGCAATTCCTTGCTCATAAGTTGTATTTTCCCTGTACTATTGATACGCCATCTATTATCCGCAAGGTCGTTAAATGCATCATTAGGTTCAAGCGTTCCGTCCTTTGCTATCCATTCGCGCATTTTCCAATTCATTTCGGCGCGCTTGTTCATGTACCTGCTATAATATACGCGCTTACCATGTTCGAACTTTACTTCCTGCTCTGCTGCATGGCCGGCCATAACGCCGTTGACGAATACCTTTTGTTCCTTTAATCTGTCAACTGCGCCGCCGCCAACGCCATCTTCATCCATGAACACTTCTTGCGCCGGTATATTTTCCTCCTGCATTATGCGTATCGTATTGCCGACAACGGACATAATATCGCGGATATGGTCTGTATGTTTAAGGCGCGCATAATTGCCTTCCCTTATAACAAAGGCCGTCGCATCGCCGCCGCGACCAACATCAACGCCGAGCCGCTTCCTGCCTGTTATGGCCGGCTTCCGCGCTCGCGCTGTATCTACTGCCTCAATGCTTATAAGCGGCGACCATCCTGCCTCGTCCATTTCATCGGCAGCAGGGAACTTACACTCATACAACACCTTAAAAAACATCTGCTCGCTCATTTCGTCGATATACGACTGGTCAAAGCGGCCTTCCTTTACTGCATCATAGCAATCGCAGAATATCTTTTCCTTCGCGGCTTGCCATGTCTTGTAGAAGTGATTCCTATGTATCGGATTGCCGGTTTCAAGCAGGAAGTTGTCGCGCTTGCCGCCGAGCATACGCTTTGTCATGGCGTACAATTCGTCCGGCAGCAATGGCGAATCGTCTAATACTATATTCGGCGCGCCGAAGCCGAGCAACGATTCCTTCATGCTTTTCTGCATGCGCGTCTGAGCGGATAAGATAAAGATTTCTCCGCCTTTGCGCCATGTAATTCTATCCTTACTCCGCTCTTGCTTTAAGCGTTCAAGCGGCGTATTAGTTGTCAACTGCGTATAAAATACGGCGTTATCGAAGATATGTTTAATTACATAGTCCATTATTATCCGCGCCTTCTTTTCCGTTGCTCCGACAATAAGCCATTTCTCCGCCATTGTACAACTGCGCGTTATTACGCCGCAGGCGCAGGCAAGGGATTTTCCGTATTGAGTAGGAGTTATGACAGGTATCCGGCGCGGCTGCTTTAATACTATTGCCTCGAATATGCGTTCTTGCGCGCTGTAAAGTTTAAGCGGCGCGCCTTCATCGTCTTTGAATAAGCGTACAAGTTCAAGGATATTACTTGTCAACTTTGTAGTCCGCCTTATCGAATGCGTCTATTGATAGGATTGTAATTGCTTTAAGATGTTCGGGAACGCAGGTTTCGAGGCATATACTTTCCGCCGATTTACTTACAACGCGCAAGCGTTGCCGGCCTGCCTCACTAAATATTAGATAGTCCTTTTCAACTATTTCATGCCTTGCCTTTTGCAGCATATAGTCCGCCATGCGCTTTCACTCCTGCCTTTTTTAGCGTAAAAGCGCTATGCAATGCGCCTTGATACTTCTTAATGCTTCCTCGCCGATTTTAATCGGTTTGAACTTTCATCGGCTTTCATCCGCGTTCATTGCCGTTCTGATGCTTTCATCGGCCGCCGGCATGCAGGCATATTATTTGCTCTGATTATACGCGGCCTGTCCTGCGGTTTTTATGCCTGTATTCCGTCCATTGCCTTTCAATGCGTTCAATTCCGTTCATCTGCGTTCATCTGTTATCATCGCCGGCCTTTTCCGTTCAAGACCGTTCAATTCCGTTCAGTATGCCATGCAGGCGGCCTATTGCGCCTTATTCCTTTCAGTGCGCCGAATGTATGCCTTTTACTGCCTATATTATCATTTACTATCTGCTCTCCTTTTTCTTGTCGCTTGCTGCCTTTATAACTTCCGTTAGCCGCATAAGACTTTCATCCATTTCGCGACTGAATGTATGCGTTGTATTGTTTATGCTTTTCCATCTGTCCGGCGCTCGATTGCAAAGCCAAAAGATTAACGCTGTTATATTGCCGCCTATTGCCGTAGTCATAAGCGCATCCTCTACTACTGCAACGCGGCTGTTCTGCGCTTCGAAAGATGCCTTATTAAAGCCGGCGTCCCTATGCATCCATTCGTAATAACTCTGTCGGCCTATTCCTGCGGCGACGCATGATTCGCCTATTGTCGCTCCGTTCGCAAGCGAGGCAAGGACGGCGACCTTTTTAGGTTCGTCTTTGTACGAGTTGTCGTTTTTGTACTTTGTCTGTCTTCCCATGCCGTAAGTATATCCCATCCTTTACATTATTGCAAGTCCTGTATTTTACTTTTCAATAACTGCATAGCGGTCAATAACATCGCAGCGTTCTATTTCCTCGCCGATTATGTTTTGAATCCCTTGCAGCATAAGCAGTTCCGATATTTTCCCTGCCTTGTAATCTTTAAGCATTTCCGTAATATACTTGCTATGCTTTTCGTACATGGCCGCTCCTTTATCGCAGCAGTAAACTGACCGTCAGTATCAGTGCGCCGATAAAGTACAAAGCATCAACCGGCTTGCCTTGTACAAAGTATGCCCCAGATATAAGCGCGTACTCAATTATGAAAACTGCGAGTCCTGCCTTTGCCGTCCAGAACGCAATGATATCCATTTTATTCTCCTTTTACGGCGTTTATTTCGGCGATAATGCCTATTACATCGTCAACGCTGCGGACAAGCGCGTACACGCCGCCGGCGCGCTCAACGGCGGCTTGAAAGGCCTTCTGATAATCGCTTTGTACTCCTGTCGCTGTTTTTATTTCCAGATATACGCTTTCGCCTTTGTAGATAAATATTTTATCCGGCGCGCCTTTATATGCGCCTATGCCTGCAAGCAGATGAAAATTAAAAGCGCCTGCATAAGTAAGATACTGCGCTATCTGATGCTTGATGTCCGTTTCGCTTAATCCTTTCGCTTTACGCATACGGCCTCCGCTGTTAGTATTGCGATACGCTTTTTCGATTTCATCATCTTGTTAAAGTATTCAAGGCCTGCCGGTTCATTTATGTTTATCAATGCGACATTATTTAAGATAAAATCATATAGCGGCGTATAATACGAGAAATCAATCGCTGCATGCGCCGGCGAGTAGTATCCTATTATGCGCGACATCGGGATAAAATGAGCAAGAGCCATAATTGTCTCGCCGCTGCCGCAAGGTATCAAGTAAGTTTTCTGACTTTGTACGCCGGCCGGAATTGCCTTTTGAATGATAGCATAATATTCTGAACCTATCTTACGGATTAAATGCATCGGCAGGCATCCCGACGATACATCCGGCGCATTGAAACAGCGCTGTATTTCCTTCGGCGGTAGATATGCGCTTGCATTTAATCTGCTGACCGGCGATACGCTTATAACATTGACGCCGGCTTCTTCGAGCGCCTTTACGGCGTTGCCGCAGGATAAACAGACAACGCGTTCGCTGCCATAGTATTCTTTAATAATGCGCGCTCGTATCTTTTTCGTCGGAATAAAAACATTTAAGTTTTCCATTAAAAGAGACCTCCTTGACCATCTGTAAATTGAAATACATCTATAATTCGCGGATAATGCTTGCTTACGCTTTGCGGCGCGCCTTTGTAAAACACAAGGACATTCTGATGTATACGAGCAACTTTTCTATTCGAAAATGTACTGCTTGCGCGCATACATGCCGTTCCTATTGCATTGAGCAATATTATCTCGTTTACATAAGCAAGGCCGAGCGATGTAAATATCCTTATATTGTCGCCGACAAAGTTGTAATAAGCGCCTGTATCTTTATTGCGAACCTCGCTTACTTTTACAACGACAAAGCCATTATCTTTCAGATAATAACAGGCCTTCCGAAATATTTCCTCGTAGTCTGTTATAAATTCCTTATAGGTCTGCTTGTTAGATATATCGCCTTTTGTGTCGCTGTATATTTCAAGGTCGTAATAAGGCGGCGATGAAAATATTAAATCGTACTTTTTTTCGAGGCCGTTAGTTGCAAGTACTTCATTTATCTGTAAACTATTGCCGCAGACAAAGCGGCTTGTCGTGTATCCGTTCGCTTTTAATATTTTCTCGTTTTTAGCAACTTGCTCCGGCCTTATTTCAACGCCGACAAAGTTCCTTTTAAGTACGGCAGCAAGCGCGCCGACCGTCGCCTCTCCGCAAAAAGGATTTAATACGCTTTCACCGGCTTTACTGAACCATGTAATAATTATCTCGGCAAGTACAGGGTCAAAGAAGGAAGCGCCGGCGTTTATGGCCGCCATCATTCCCTTCGCAAGTACGCCGTCTATTGTTTCGCCTATGTTCCCGAGTTTCGAGACCCATAAGCGCTTCCGGTCTTGCCATGCGCCGCATTTAGTATCAAAAACGCTGAACGGCGGAACTATATAGCGCGCTGCAAGATTATTTTCGTTTTTAGGATACAAGATATCATTAAAGGCATCAACGATATCGGCCTCGTCGGTCATGTATTGTAATTCCTGTAAATCTATAAGCGCGGCGTCTATCCTTTCAGCGCATTGCTTTACTACATCAGCGCCGTACTTCTTCAAGAGCAATCCTTTGATATCTGCGTTATTCATTTTATCTCCTTTAATAGCATGAGGCAAGTATAGCAACGCTCTGAAATTGCCGCCTTGCATCCCTCGCCTCTTTTGTAGTTCCCTTCCCTTGTCGGCGTTCCGACAACGGCCTGCATACAGGCGCGGCGCTCAATGCGCAGGAGTTTTAATAATATATAATCGCCATGCTCGGCTTTTGTAAGCGCTGCGAAAAACAAAGGACAGGCGCGCAATATTCCAACGCGGCCGAAAACATGATGAATCTCTTTGCCTTTGTTTTCTGCTTTTGCATAATGCAGCGCGTAATTCGCTTTCGCGGCCTTTGCTATTAGATTCTTATTCATCGCTCCCTTCTGCCATGTAATCACTATCGCTAATCATTTTCAGGACTGCTTCTGTGCTTACGCTTCCATTGGATATTCTGCTCTCTCCAATGGTATTAAGTTTTATCACCTTCTCCCTCAACTCATCAAGAAGGTCGGCACGGGCTTGTTCTTTAACTATTTCAATTCTTGATACGCATTTTTCGCAGTCCTTCCCCTCAGCCTTGTAGTATTCCTTGCATAAATTGTGCATAGAAATAAAATCATTGTGTTTTCTTGCCTCTTCTAACTTGCTTCCAAACTCTATCCGTGTCATTTGTCCCCCTTCTATTGAATGAAATTAAATCCTATCATAAACAAGCGCATTCCTATTTTCGCCAAGATTCCGGCTGTCAATACTCCAACAATTATTGCAACCGCTATTATTCCCCCGGTCAACAATGCGACAAGTGATTCATATTTCATTTTTCCCCCTTTTTTCCGGCAATGTTTTCGATTTTCATATAACCCCCCTTGCAAGTTCGCCTTCAAACATTTCGATTTGACCCTTGACGACAACCTTGTCTTGATTCTTTAAACAATTTACAATGTGCCGAATCACGTCAACGTTGACGGCGTTGCCGATTGCTTGATATCGGGCCGTCTTTGGGATTCCGTCGGTCCAATTGTCCGGGAATCCTTGCAACCTTTCGCATTCAACGGCGGTCAATTGACGGACTTCGTCTTTTTTAAAAAGCATTGAATCCTTTCCGACCGACGTCAAGCAATTCGCTTTATTGTCTGACCGAAGTTCGAATTTCCCTTCAATCCCAGCATAATTACGGGACCGAAA
>Ga0007792_10000867_pt1 | contig 10978 bp, 11 predicted proteins | sample CryBogmetaGMA6M_FD_60371 | JGI IMG/M metagenome (GOLD analysis project Ga0007792, IMG submission 60371) | Freshwater microbial communities from Crystal Bog, Wisconsin, USA - MA6M | ecosystem: Environmental > Aquatic > Freshwater > Lake | place: Crystal Bog, Wisconsin, USA | collected 2009-07-06
GAACTATAAGTTACCTTGTATGATTTAAGATTTTTGACAGATGGTCCTTCTGTAACTATACCATTTTTATCAAAAGTAGAACCATGACAAGGGCATTCAAAACCATCACCATTGTAATCCACATCACATTCTTTATGAGGACATATAGTTTTTAGAGCAATAAACTTTGAAGATGATTTACGGATAACAATCACATTATTCGTAATCATAGCATAACCTCCGTTGTTTAAAAGTGACGGAAACTCAGACAGGTTTATAACCTTACTGGCAGAGCCGGGTTCATATTCTGAGTCTTTTGAAGATGCTACAAGTTTAAGAATATCGAAAGAACTTAAAGCAAGTGCACCTATGGCGATTGTTTTTGCTCCCTTAATAAGGAAGTCCCTTCTGTTGAATTTGTTGTTTTCCATATCGTTTATGTTTTAATTATATGTATATACAGTTAATTTATAGATATAACTGTATAACTATTATTTAAGTTCAGAGTATGATATTGCAAATAATTACTTCTGATTAAACTAATACACTGAATGCATTGTCAAACAATCAGAATTAAAACAAATGATATGAAAACAACAAAGTTGTACATGGTGTTAGTTTATTTGCTGGCTTTTCTGGCTTTATCGATAAGCAGTTTTGCACAGGATAAGGATACAAAGAAAACACCTGAAGAAAAGGCAAAGATAACATCAGAGAAATTAAAGACGTCGTTAAACTTAACCGATGAGCAGACAACGAAGATATATGCGTTAAACCTTCAGAGGATAAAAGACAACAAGGAATTCAGGGAAATCAAAGAAAAGCAAAATTCGGATATGAAGAAGAAGCGCTCCGAATACAAAGACTCGCTGAAGACAATTCTTACAGACGACCAGATGAAGGCAATGAAGAATATGCACAAGGAAAAGAAATCAAAGAAGGGGCACAGGCACAAAAGACATCACAGGGTGTAAGAGTTATAGAATCAGTAATATCTCCCTTAAAAAGAAACAGCAGTAAAGGCATAATGCCTTTACTGCTGTTCAGTAACACTGATATATATTTATTTTTTAATAACTACTTTTGTTGCTGTGAATCCGCCTCTGTCTTTGATACCCATCATTGTAGATTTTTCCCAGGTACCGCTCAGTTCGTTATCTTTGATATCGAACCTTAAGAAAACATTATTATCCGCTAAAGCCGGGTTAAGGTTTATAAATGCTTTCTTTTTCTTTTCATCCAGCACTCCTGAAAATTTACCGCCCTGAGGTACGATGGATGAATATTTATCGTTAATAACTCTGGTAACTGCAAAAACGCCTGTAAAGTCAGGGTCTTCGAATATTTTAGGTTTCATTGTACCTTCAAGCACAGTTGCACCTGCTGAATCAGTCAGAACAAAGCTATAATTAGTCAGGAAAGATTCGACCAAAGGACTCGTGTATACAACATTACTCTGGCACCTCATACAACCTGAGATTGTAACAGTGAGAATAATCATTAAAACAAATAATGTTAAGTATTTTTTCATATTATTATTTAATTAAAATCATTCTTTTAACTTCTGTGAATTTGTTAACTTTTGAAATCTGGTCAAGAGCAACCATTTTATAGAAATATACTCCGCTCGAAAGGTTGTATACTCCCGAATTGAAGAGATAATTGACAACACCGATAGAAATGTTTTCGTTATTCATTAACGTGGCAACTTCCCTTCCGTTAATATCGAACACCTTCAGTGTAACGGATGAATTTTCCGGAATTGCAATCCTTATTGTTGTACTCGGATTAAACGGATTCGGGAAATTCTGCATCAGTGCATAATTAACCGGCACTTCAGAAGAATTTATAACAGATCCAAACTTTGAGCACTGATTGTACCTTAACCTTATTGTATCACCAGGCATAGGACCAAATCCAAGTCTCGGGTCTATACCGCCGCCGTTATTTTCCCAGAAGTGGCAATAACTCATGATTGTGCCTGTTGATGCCTGACTTCCACTGAAGCAACCACCTTCTGCGGTTGTACAGGAATCTATAGAAGTGATAGCATTGCTTCTTGTAGGCCACCAGCATGCATGTGTGTGCATAGAACCGAAGTTATGACCGAGTTCGTGAGTTGAAACCATAACTGTCCAGGAATAAGTAGGAAAGTTATAGTATGTATTTTCTATGTTACAGAATGAGAACCTTCCAGAATGGTCATTTGCATTATAACTCGAACACAGAGTACCAATCCATGCAATACCGCCTGCCTGTAAAGGTCTGGTTGTAAGGAACTGAGCCAGGTCTCCGTTAAAATTATCCTGTTTGTTATCACCGAATGCAACAAGGTATGCATCTGATTGTGTTAGATTTCTGTACGGGTCTGGGGTTGTATAAACCTGAATTTCAGAAATCTGAACCGGTAAATATTCGTTCTGATAAATTGTTGCTACTGAGTTGAAATAACCAGTAATATAGTCAGTAACGTTTGCTGTACTCGAACCTTTATCCTGATACATCTGATAATCCGCTTCAATGTATATTTTAACCGGCAGTCTGCTTGTTACTGCATCTCCGTTACCGTTATGGACAGAAGGATTCTTTCCTGTTTTATAATAATGCATATCCTTGCCGTCAATCTTACAATTGAAGTTATTCTTTACCAGCAGGTCTTTCTCGTTATACAGTATATAATTTGTGTTGTTGGAATTATCAGATACCGGACCAAGATTAAATGTTCCTTCGCTGCAGGAGAAAACACCCATAACAAGGTTATCAAACAAACTGATAGCCGCTATAGAATTAGATTCACCGTTTACGATACCTCTGTAATAAATCCCCTTTTTATAAGATTCCATTCTCTTTCCATTGGCCGAAACCGATGTTGACTTAAAGTCTTTCGGTAACAACTCAACTTCCTGAAGGTCTATAGTCATATTCTTTTTAGAATCGACAGGTATTTTGAAGGATAAGTTCTTGTTCCTGGAGTTATTTAAATTTTCTAACCTGGCTTTATCAATTTTAATGTTAACTGCTTTCTTTATGTTAGCAGAAATATCGCTTTTAGAAAACGGTACATTCTGTATTTCAAATAAGTTTACTTCCGAAAACTTATTCATTGCTTTGCTCTCATTAATCATATCGCTTATTCTCTGAACAGGGGCGATAGTTTCTTTATTTGTTTTTACCTGTGTTATTCCGACATTCTGCTTACTATCGATGCTGTTGTATAGAAAGACAACAAGAAGAGTGACGATTGCATAACCCGTAAAGTTCAATATATACTTTTTCATGTTTTTTTCCCTTCTTTTATTTAGAATATTTATCATAAGTTAAGACACGCTCGATTCCTGTCGCCGTCAGCACCATTTTATCAACACCATTTATTGCCGTAAAGGCAACGTTGTATGTTACCCCTGAAGCAGTATAAGTAAGAACGCTGTTTGTGTAGGAATAACTTTTTGTGACCGAAGTAGCTCCCGGACACGTTAAAGTGGCTGTTCCACTGTTAAATACTGCTATTTCCCCGAGACAAACATCCTGAAGGTTTCCCTGCATTTTTACCAATTTCCAGGTTCCTGCAACATCTCCGGACGAAGCCGTAAGCAACTTCTCACATTCTGCACCCGTAAAAGAAAAGCCAAGTGCTACAACAATCAGCAGGTATTTAAACCCCTTTGTAAATTTCTTTGTCATATTTGTTTTAGGTTATTATTAACAAAATTTATATACTTAATAATTTCTAATTATTATCTATATTATAAACATATAATAGTTATTTTGCTTAAAACATTCCATAAAAATCAATAATATTTTGGACTAATATATGAATTTAATGTTGCTTATAAAACACTACAAAAGACTGATTATCTTTGCGTTAATGCTTGTAGTGATTGAAGACGTTGCCTGGATTGTGGAACCGTATATTTTCGGTAAAGTAATCGATGCTGTTATCGATGTTCAGGTATTTGAGAAAAAAAGCAATATTATTAACAATCCAAACGTAACAGAACAGGACAAAATCAAGCGTCTGCAGGACGAGGATTTGATTCCTGATTCACTCGCGAACGAACCGGAAACCCAAAGTCACATATGGGATTCTTTAAAAATATCAATTAAGGAAAACCCCGAGAACACTATATTGTTTCCACTTGTATTGTGGATAATTGCATTCGCGATTAATTCAGGAGTCGGAGCATTCAGGCGTTCCATAGACCCAAAGATATTTCTGAGAATATACACAAGAATTGCAACTTCTATAAGCAGAACTTCAATACTTAAGAAGATATCCATCTCACGAACCACTGCACGCGTGGAATTATCCCAGCAGTTCATAAGTTTTCTGGAATACCGTGTGCCTGAAATCATTCAGAATGCTATATCTATCAGCGGAGCGGTTATTGCTCTTTATTTCTTCGACTGGATAATTTCGTTGACATGTTTATTAATAGTATTACCTATGTACATTATTAATAAACTGTATATGAAGAAAGTAAGTGCTTTGCAGAAGGAATATCACGACAATTACGAAGAGATTTACGATGTATTTTCAAAGCGCGACCCTGTTCACGTAAGAAACTATTACAACAACCTCGCAAAACCACAGAAGAAGATTGCAAACTGGGGTTCGTTCAACTTCGCCTTTATGCGTTTCACACTGCTGATAATATTCCTCGTTGTGCTTTATGTTGCCATCGAACTAGACAACTTCAGTGCCGGAGAACTGTACTCAATAGTTGCATACCTCTGGACATTCGTTACGGCAACCGAATACATGCCGGAACTCCTGGAGAACTGGTCGTCGATGAAAGATATTGCCAGAAGACTTAAAGAGGAAAATTAATTAAAACATAGCTGCAGAATATTATTCTTTGCTATTGGTATATTTAATTCCTAATTTGCAATCATCCTGATTATTAAATCAAATAACAAATAATGAGTAAAGTAATAAAATTCGGGGAAGATGTAGAAGGATACACCATACCTGTTCTGAATGAACGGGAAATAAGAGCGGCAGCAGGGATTCTTTTCTTTGTGGTTCTGATTGCTTTTATGCAAATCATATTCAGAGAAAACTTTGTTATGATAAAGTATGTAATTACAGCATTCCTGACAGATTTTTTAATCCGCGTATTTATAAATCCAAAGTACTCACCAACTTTAATAATAGGGCGTTTGATTGTCAGGAACCAGGTACCCGAATATGTCGGTGCAAAACAAAAGAAGTTTTCCTGGATAATCGGCATAGGTCTGGCAGGCACAATGTTCATTCATATGGTTATAATTAATGCATACAGCCCGATAACGGGAATTACATGCTTAATCTGTCTTATATTCCTTTTCTTTGAATCGGCTTTTGGTATTTGCCTGGGGTGCAAGTTTTATAAATTGCTCTACAAGGAAAAAGCCCAGTACTGTCCGGGTGAAGTCTGTGACATGAAAGCAAAACAGGATATTCAGAAAACATCCAAAGCCCAGTTGCTTGTAGTGCTCGGGTTTATATTATTTATTCTGTTAACAGTATTTTTATTAAAGGAAAATTTCAGCAGGAAACCATACGATATATTCAGAATCAACAAGACAACACAAACCGGGTAATATCACCAACAATACTCCGTCCGTTTTGCTTTAAAAACAAGCGAAATGGATGAAAAAACAAAGCCATTTAGCGGAGCATTATGCTTTACAATTGGCAAATATAATTCTTACCTTTAAGATGTAAGGAATTCTCCCATTTAAAATAATTTAAATATATACATATGAGAAGAATCACGGAAGATATACTGTACGGTAAGTTCAATCATTTAAGACACAAATGCCCTTCTGACATTACAGATTTAGTTTTTCTGGAAATTGAAAAAGACTATGTTGCACGATACAATCATCTTGCAAGCGAAAGTACACCGGAAGCACTTAACAAAGTAATCGGCAAGTACATAAAATCATACTGGCATCTTAAAAACATTGGCACTTGTGACGAACCAAAGAGTAAATTATTAAAAGTTTATACAAAACATTCTAACTGATTAAAGGGGACTCTCCCCTTTTTACGGGCCAAGGGAATAATAAAAGTTTAAGCCCGCGGATTTATCCGGGGATAGAATACTTATATACATAATCCGCGCAAATCCTCCAGGCATTTTAATTATGAACTATTAATGCTGTTTTTGCATTAACACTTCAGGGATAAATACAGGTTTTTCTTTACATTCAAAATCAATTTTATGGATCTATATTATTTACAATGGATAGGGTATACTGCGTCTGCAGTAATTGCAGTATCAATGACGATGAGTTCAATCATCAAGTTCAGGTGGATTAACATAACAGGAGCTTTAACATTCTGCACATACGGATTCCTCATAAAAGCATACCCTGTGGGTATTCTGAACGGGTTTATTGTGTTAATGGATATTTATTATCTGATTCATATCTACTCAAAGAATGAAAAGTTTGAGATACTCGAAATTAATTCAAGCAGCGTATATTTAAAAAGGTTTCTTAAGTTTCACAACGCAAGGATTCAGAAGATACTTCCGGGTTTTGCTTACAATCCTGACCTGAACACTGTTAGTTTTTTCATACTGAGGGATATGGCAATTGCGGGATTATTTCTTGCACACAGGGAAAATGACAATGTACTTAAAGTCGGACTGGATTATGTACTTCCTCAGTTCAAGGATTTCAAGAACGGGAAGCACGTTTACTTCAACCTGAATCAGTATTTTATAGACGCAGGTTATACGAGTGTATTGGCAGAGAGCAAAAACGAAAGTTACATTAAGTATCTTAAAAAACTTGGGTTCAGCGAAACAGGCGAGGGTGCGTTTTCCAGGGAACTGTAGATTAACTTATCTGTCCTGTGTTTTTCTTTAACGGCAGAAAGTTATGTATTAAGATTGCGGCAAAGATAATGACGCCGCCGATTACTGCTGTAGTTGCGGGCACTTCACCGACTCCGAAGAAAACCCAGATGGGATTAAAGATAGCTTCAAGCATTCCGATAATCATAGATTCAGTTGCAGACACATATTTTATTCCGATGTTGAATATGAAATAACTCACACCTATCTGCACAACCCCCATATACAATAACACATAGAACTGAGTTGATGACACGGCAATCTCATTAAAGATAAAAGGAAAGCAGATAATCCCCACCAATAAATTTCCGTAGATTATACTTATGATGGTGTTTTCATTACCGAGAGTTTTCTTCCACTTAATAAACAATGAGAACATCGCAAAACATATACCTGCTGCTATTGCAATCAGGTTACCGTATATGTTCCCTATTTCAAGTTTCCCCATAAAGAAAAGTGCCATTCCGCTTATACAGATTACGATAGTGATTAAATCTTTTCTGCGGAATTTTGTTTTCAGGAAAAACGGTTCGAGGAAAAGCAGATAGATTGGTGCTGTGAACTGTAGAAAGATTGCGTTAGCAGAAGTAGTGAGTTTATTAGCGACAACAAAGAAGATTAATATTCCTGCATAGAACAGCGATGCAAGTACGGTAAGTTTATCAAATTCAAACTTAATGGTCCTGTGTTTTCCGTACAAAATAATCAGAAGAGTTACGGCTGCGATTAAAGAACGATAGAAAGAAATCTGATAAGCATTAAGTGTAAGGATTTTAATAAACAGTCCGCTTGAACTCCAGAGGAATGCAGTGATGGCAATATAAACCAGTCCTTTTCTGTGCAGAGGTATTTTCTCGTGAAAGTTCATCCGTATTAAAAGGCCGCAGTGTTTATACTGCGGCCGTGATTAAAACTATTTCTTTAATTTCTTGCCAACTTCTTCGAGCATAACCTTAGTCATCTTCGCAAGGTCGTATTCATACTTGCAGTCCCAGTCTTTGCGAGCGACACTGTCATCAATGCTTGCAGGCCAGGATTCAGCAATCTTCTGTCTGAAATCAGGTTTATATGTCATCTGAAAATCAGGAATATGCGTTTTCACTTCCACCGCTATTTCTTTAGGGTTAAAACTGATACCGCCAAGGTTATAACTTGAACGGATAGTTAGTTTATCTGCATCGGCTTCCATAAGTTTGATTGTAGATTCGATAGCATCGGGCATAAACATCATCGGAAGACTTGCATCTTCTTTAAGGAAACACTCATACTTCTTGTCTTTAACTGCATCGAAGAATATCTCGACTGCATAATCCGTAGTACCGCCGCCTGCTTCAGTTTTATAACTGATAAGACCGGGATAACGGATGCTTCTTACGTCGAGTCCGTATTTATTGTAATAATACTCGCACCATCTTTCCCCTGCCTGTTTGGAAATACCGTAAACAGTAGAAGGTTCCATAACAGTTAACTGAGGAGTATTCATTCTCGGAGTTGTCGGTCCGAAGACTGCGATAGAACTCGGCCAGAAGATTTTCTTTAAACCGATTTCTCTTCCAAGGTCGAGAACGTTAAGCACGCTGCGCATATTAATATCCCACGCCTGAAGAGGAAGTTTCTCGGCATTGCCCGAAAGCACTGCGGCAAGATGATAAACCTGTGTGATTTTATTGCGGATAACGAAATGAATCAGGTTCTTTTCATTCATCACATCGAGAATCTGAAACGGACCACCTTCAACTACGTCTTTAGGTGCCTGTTTAATATCTGTAGCAAAAACGTTATCCTCACCGTAATTCTTTCTTAAAGCTAAAGTCAGTTCAGAGCCAATTTGGCCTGCTGACCCGATAACTAATATCTTTTCCATATAAATTATATAATAAGATTAAAGTAGATTTCTTAATGCAACTATCTGACTTTAGAATAGAACTTCTCGTGATACTCTTTTACCATTCTGCCTGTGTTAAATTCAGGAGTCAGTTCGGAAATAGAGCCACGCATCATATTCACCCATTTAACAGGAATACCTTTTTCATCTCTGTCGTAGAACATAGGAATAATTTCGTTTTCAAGAGTATCGTATAAAGACTTACTTTCGAACTCATTCACTTCTTCATCCGAGGCAGTATCATAATTTTCCGGACTTGCGATTTCCCATCCTGTATTCTTCTTATAACCCTCAACCCACCATCCGTCGAGGATAGAAAGGTTCAGACCGCCGTTTGCGATTACCTTCATACCACTCGTACCTGATGCTTCGAGAGGTTTACGCGGATTGTTCAGCCACACATCACAGCCGCTGACAAGTCTCTTAGCAACTTCCATATCATAGTTATCGAGGAATATAACATTATTCTTAAAACCGTTACTGCTGGCAAACTTCAGAATCTCGTGAATGAAATTCTTTCCGCCGTCATCTTTCGGATGTGCCTTACCAGAGAAAATAAACTGTACTTTGTGTTTCTTATCTTCGAGTATTTTCTGCAGTCTTTCAAGGTCACGCATTACGAGAGTTCCGCGCTTATATGTTGCAAACCTTCTTGCGAAGCCGATTGTTAAAGCGGTATCGTCTAGAAGGAACTGTGCCTCAGCAATCTTTTCTTCACTTTCGTGATGAACTCTTACTTTATCAATCACTCTTTCGCGGACGAAACTGACGAGTTTCTTTCTGTTCTTATTTCTAAGAGACCAGAGAGTTTCATCGGGCAATTCCGATATCTTCTTCCAGATGTTATCTACATCAATCCAGTCATTACCAAAATTCTTCCTGTAAACTTTTTCCGAGACACCTGAAAGATACGTCTTTGTATGAACTCCGTTAGTTATAGAGTCAATCTGTGTACGGGTTTCAGGCAACGCCCACATCTTACGTGATATTTCGCCGTGAAGTTTGCTGACACCGTTAACAAAATTGGAATTATTGATGGCAAGGTATGCCATGTTAAAATTATCACCCATAGACTGTCCGTAGAGATTATTTCCTTCCTCGAACAACCTGTTGAAGTCAATCTTTAAATCTTCCGCTGCATAAGCACCGAAGTACTTTTCGAACATCCATTTCGGGAATATATCAATCCCCGCCGGAACTGGAGTATGCGTGGTAAATATGTTTGAATAGTAGCATAAATCCTTTGCTTCTTTGAAGCCGATGCCATGCTTCGTCATTGTATTCTTAATCCTCTCGAAAGTAAGGAATGCAGAGTGGCCTTCGTTAATATGGAATGCCTTTGCCTCGATACCGAGTGCTTCAAGCACCTTCATTCCGCCGATTCCGAGGAGTATTTCCTGAAGTATTCTCTTCTCAGCTTCACCGCCGTAAAGAATATCCGTTACACGTTTATCATCAACATTATTCTCAGAAACAAAAGTATCGAGCATATAAAGTTTAACTCGTCCAACATTTAACTCCCAGATTTGCGCATAGAGTTTTCTTCCCGGTAAATCGATAGTGATTTTCACAGGCCTGTATTCTTCGTCGAGCACGAGTCTCATAGGCATAGAATCGAAATTGCTCAGTTCATAAAGTTCAGACTGACGGTTATCGTCAGTAATCACCTGCCTGAAATAGCCGTATGAATAAGCAAGGCCCACTGCGACAAGCGGGATACCTAAATCCGAAGCCGACTTAAGATGGTCGCCTGAGAGTGTTCCGAGGCCTCCTGAATAGAACCTCAGGCTTTTAGCGAGTCCGTATTCTGCGGATAGGTAACAAATCTCCGGTTTATCTGTTTTATAATATTTCTTCTCAAAATAAGTTTCTCTGGAAGTAATGTATTTTCTGTATTCTCTGTATAGGTTATGGATTCTGTATCTTAAATTGCGTTTCTCAATCACTTCGAACAGGTATTCCCTGTCTATAGCATTAATAAACTTAACGGGATTTTTGGAAGACCACTTCCAGTAATCCTTATTAATTTCTTCCATAATTTCGTGGAAATCATTGTTCCAGGTCCAGTATAAATTATTCGATAACTCTCTTAACTGATTTAAAATCTCCTGCATAAAGTCCTTTTATGTTTTAACTGTTGCTGTTTTTATAGGTTTTAAAAAACAAAGATACATCTAAAAATAATATTAAACTATTGAATAATATAAAATTTCAGAAATCGGAAAATTGACTATATTATTTGCAAGAATACGATTAGTGTTTCTAT
>Ga0007792_10000868_pt1 | contig 10964 bp, 8 predicted proteins | sample CryBogmetaGMA6M_FD_60371 | JGI IMG/M metagenome (GOLD analysis project Ga0007792, IMG submission 60371) | Freshwater microbial communities from Crystal Bog, Wisconsin, USA - MA6M | ecosystem: Environmental > Aquatic > Freshwater > Lake | place: Crystal Bog, Wisconsin, USA | collected 2009-07-06
CAGCAAATGACTTTAAAGAGTCTGCTAAGACAGCCAAGCCAATGAAAAAGGGTGGTCCTAGTCTTGCAGTAGGCCGTGGTGAAAAGCTTCCAGTATCAGAAGGTGCAGGACTTACTGCTAAGGGTCGTGCTAAATACAACCGTGAGACAGGTAGTAACTTAAAAGCTCCGGCGCCACACCCAAAAACAGAAAAAGAAGCCGGTAGACGCAAATCATTTTGCGCCCGCATGTCAGGTATGCCTGGCCCTATGAAAGACGATGAAGGTCGTCCTACGCGCAAGGCTGCATCATTAAAGAGATGGAACTGCAGCTAAGTGGCAATTTATTTAGACACCACTGGAAATAATGTATTATCTGTGGCGATCTGCGATCGCTGCAGCAGAAAGTTTCCGTATAATGAATTAATGCCAGATCCTAACTTCCCTGGCATGCGTGTGTGTAAAGATGATGTGGACGACTTCGATCCTTGGCGTCTTCCTGCCATTAAAACAGAAAACATCTCGCTACGCTTTCCACGTCCGGATGTTAGCGTCGCAGTTGATAGTTTGCAAGTGCAAACACAAAATGGAAATTCAATATTTATTGAAGGAATTCCTCCGTATTCAGGAGCGCAAGGAGACTTGGTTATTGGACCTGTTGCGAAATCTGGTAACGTGCCTCACCCAGCACCTCCTAGCCCCCCACCGGCTACAGGATTGGCGCCTAGTGTACTAGGCGTAGCTCCTAATGTTGCAACGCGTGTTGGTGGAACTATTGTAACAATCACTGGGCTGTATTTAACAACGACGATGGGCGTAACATTCAATAACGTTTCAGTATCAAGTGTCATTGTATTAGACGACAGAAATATTGTAGTAACAACCCCACCAGGCGCTGTAGGATCTGCCGTTATTGAAATAACGACAACTTACGGAGTTGGCCAAGGTGTCAATCTCTTTAATTATACATAAAGAAAAATAATGGCCGATCAACCAATATCCCAACTACCCGTCGCCAATACCATTACTGGAAATGAGCTGACTATAGTTGTACAATCTGGAATAACTAAACAGGCACAAGTAAGTCAAATTGCCAATGCCATCTCTCCAGGTAAATTAATCACCAGCGCCGCGGTAAATGGGAGCGATATATTATTTCAATACAGTGATGGAACATCCCAAAACGTAGGTCCAGTTGTTGCTCAAGTAGCAGCGGGAACAGCTACGCGATTAGGGCCTACAGATATCCCCACTGTAACTAATTCTGGAACCTCATCAAACGCTGTGTTTAACTTCGGAATTCCTGCGGGCCAAGGCGTTAACGCCGGTGGATTTGTTAATCAAGTATTAGTAAAAAAAAGTAATACGGATTATGATACAACTTGGCAAAATCTTAATACAGGAACAAGCAATTTAATTAATAATTCTACAGGCAATCCTATAGGTATTGTTAACCCATCAAATGGGGCCGTATCAGGAACTTTCTTTACAAGGCCAACAGGAACAAATAGCACAGCTATCCAAGCGGCTATTGATTATATGTACTCTCTTGGTGGTGGTACGGTGTACTTAGATGCAATAGAATATACTATTACAGCTCCAGTAGTATTGAAGTCAAAAGTATCTCTTATTGGTGTTAATCCATCGCTTACATATGGTGGAATTCCTGATTTTTATAGTAATACTAAAAATGGGGGGACATGGTTTGTTGGCAACGGAACTTGTAACTTATTAACAGTTAACGATACGGATTTGTCATCTCAATTTTCAACACCAGCAGCGTTTAGTAATGCTGCTCAAACCGACGTTATTATTAAAAATATTGGCCTTTATAATGGTATTTATGGCCTTAAAGTGGGGGGTAATTTTTATCCAGGTGTTTTTTATGGAACTTTTGAAAACATTATGGCCTACGGATGTTCTCAATGGGGAATTTGGATTGAAAATTGTATACACAACACTTATGACAAATTTAATTCTTGGGGAAATACTGTAGGTCAAGTTCAATTTAGAAGTTCATCAGTAAGTCAAGGTAGTAACCCAATTTTAGCTCCAGGTAATTGCCAAGCTGGAGAAATTTTAGCTTCATGTCCATTTAATTTGTTATCTAGAGGGATTGAGATTACAGCCACCAATGGTACATGGGGCGGAGTTCAAGCTACAGTTTTTCAAGGAAATAGGTTTAACAATCCTCCAACAGTAACTCAAACTGCAACAGGCAATGGATCTACTTCATTACAAGTTACAGATACTACTAAGTTTATTAAAGATGCCCCTATCATATTTACATCTGTAGGTGCAACAGGACTAACCGCAAATTCTATTTATTTTGTAACTTCAATTATTGATGCTACTCATATGACTATTACAGATAGAATTTCAAGTCAAGTTAATACTACAATTTCATCTGGAACAGCTACTTTAGTATTTCAAGGATTTGCTCCAGTGGCAGCATATGGATACACTACACAAGATAGAGTAGGAGCCACTGGAATAGTTGATGCAGAAGCAGGAGGTACATCAAAGTATATCCTAGCAGATGCAATCCCAGGGGGGTCTGTTTCTCTTGCTGGGGCGCAAAATGATTCATCATCTACTGTAGACGCTTCAATAAAAAATTCTCAATATACATTATTTACAAATGCAGTAGGTGCTAGAATTGATTTAGATGGTGGAAGTACAACAGGGAATGTAATTCTTGGAGTTTGTACATTTACTGGAATTTTTGCAGTTCCTGTTTTTGGTGGTGGTGAATTAAATCTTTCTACCTTTAGAGGTACAGATCAATTATCAAACTTTATAACTAGATCGCCAGGAGGGGGTGGTTGGACATATCCTGGGCAACCTTTAGGTGTTCATCAAGGAAGTTATCCATATTCACTAACATTTGGCATTGGATTTAGCACTGCAGGTTTTGCTACATATACAGGAAGTGGTGCTGCCACATTTACCTTTTCACAAGGTCTCAGTTCTGCGATGAAAGGGTTTAGGCAAACATTTAAAAACATGGGAACTGGCGCACTTACTGTTGTTTTAAACAATGGTTCAGGTACTAGTTATACTTTTGATAATATATCAGGAAAAACGTCTGTGGTTTTAAGTGCAAAAACATCATCAACTTACGGTGGAAGTCTGACTATAGTTTGTTGTGAAGATTTTGTTGGTGGGTATTATTGGTGTGTTGAATCAATATATAACGGGATATAAAATAAATGGCTACTATAGTAAATGCAAGTTTAAATTTAGATTCTAATAATAATCCCATAGGAATAATAAATCCACAAACAGGATTACTTGTTGGAAATTTACAAGAATTTATTCCCGCCACCAACGATTACGCAGGCATTTTAGCAGCATATAATGCTGCCGTAGCAAATGGTGGAGGCGTAGTTAAATTATTGCCAGTAACATATCAGATTGGAGCTAACACATTACCAATTACTTCAGGTGTAAGTTATATTGGAATTCAACCTTCAATATCAAATCCCTATGGTAATGCCCCTGATATTAATGCAACTTATTATAAAGGCACTATTATCAACGGTACTGGAATTGCAATGAAAGGTGGCGCACCTGAAGGCGCCCAATTTAATGGATCTATTACTAGTGGCGTACTAACTGTTACAGCTATTAATATAAACCCTACAGGTAACTACGGTACAATAAATATTGGATCTACAATAACTGGAACTAACGTACCGTTTGGAGATAACGTACAACCTCAAGTTCTTACTCAATTAACAGCAACAAATACCGCTTCAGCTACTCCTACATTTGGTTCAGGAGGAGCTTCTGGAACCTATACCGTAACTGTCTCTTCAGCCACAGGCATTGTAGTAGGTCAATTCGTATCGGGAACAAATATTCCAGCAAATACTTATGTTTCAGTTATTAATGGAACTATAATCACATTAACAAATGCCTTTAGTGGTCAAGCTTCTGGTACTATTAGTTTTTACACCGCAAATAAAACAGGAACATATAGACTCGGAGTAAATGGTGCAGCTAACACCACACTGACTGTAGCTTCGTTTACTAATGGTGTTTCATACACACAAGCATCTGGTGCAATATCCCCCACTGGCGTAACAATTCAAGATATTTGCTTTACTAATGTAGCTACTGCAATACAAGTTGGATCATTTAATTCAGGCGGTTTTAGCTTTAGTAAACTAACAAATTTAATGTGTTTTGGTTCTACAAATAAAGCATTTTTAATTTATAACTTTGAGCATATTGAAGTTGATGGAATATTTTGTTGGTATTGTGCCGATTCTATGTCTTTCACTATGTATGCAGCTTCTCCGTGGGGAAATTTAGGCAACTCAAAAATTACCAAAATTTATAACCAAAATAGTGGAAATACTCCAAACGCAACTTATGGATATCCTAAAGGAATTGAAATAGGTGTTCCACTAAACAACCCCAATGGAGCAGGAATTGGCTCGCTTGAATTAAACGTATCACAAAATAACCATTATAATCGTATAGCAGTAACAGATACATTTACATTTAACGGAACTGCTAATATTGCACTTTCAAGCACAACCGCCAGTTCGTGGCCTGTGGGGATGCCTGTAAGATTTGGTACTAGTACCTCTAGCGTACCAGGCGCTGGAAATTATGGTCAAATAACTTACAATCCAACAAAAGGTAATACAGCAAATACTGTGATTACTGGAGGCACTACCTATTTTGTTACTGCTTCTGGAACTGCAAGTGGATTAGCAAACAATTCAACAATTCAAATAGCAGTATCACAAAAGTCTACTGCAATAACTCCATCAACTGGATCCTTAGCGGCTATTCATTGGGGATATCCTCATATTTCGTTTAGAAATGGTAGTTGTAATGCCAATGAGATTGATATTGAAGGTCCTGCAGGAATGCTTCTTATAGACGGTATTGTTGGAAACAGGATATCTCAAAACTATATTGGACATGATCAAGGTGAGAGTGTTGTTGTAAGAAATTCTTTTGCTATAGAACTTGATTTTCCAAATCTTACATATCTTGATACATCTGGATATACCAACACCAATCAATTAAAATTTAATAATGGACAAGTAAATCAACTTGCTAATGTTTCTGGTGGTGACGGCATTTTAGGATCTTTTTATGATGGGGATAATGGGGCAACACCTTCAATCAGTTTAGCACAAAATCGTACTACGACCCCCACTGGAAAACAATTACCATCTCTTCTTAATGTATATACAGGTAGTGGAGACTTTACATACCCAGGAAGTGCTTTGGGGGTAAGACAAGGAGCTTATCCAGGAAATTATCCTTATGTAAATCCATCATCTGACTTATCTGGCTTTGGTGTTTTTACCAATGGGGGAGGGGCTTCAGGATACCAAACATTTACATGGAATGGTACTTTTAATTCAACAATGAAAGGTTTTAGACAAACCTTTAAAAACGTCGGAAATATCCCTTTAAGAGTTGTATTATCTAGTAATGGAACTTTTGATGGGTTAACCACTGGTACAAGTAGTGGGACCACTATTGCACTTATGGGCGTAAATACAGTTCCTACTAGTTTAACAAACTCAACACCAGTTGCTGCTGCAGGTCAACCAGGGGGGTCATTAACAATGGTATGTTGTGATTTAACGGGTGGTGGATCTATGCAATGGTGTATTGAAAACTTTTATAATTGCGCTTGGGTTTAATTAATAAGGAAATATTATGGCAGCAACCGGATTTACCCCTTTATCATTATATTACAGTACTACGGCCTCTAGTGCCCCAAGTACCGGCAACTTAACCAGCGGCGAGTTGGCAATCAATATTACCGACGGTAAGTTATTTTATAAAGATAACGCCGGAGCAATTCAGGTAATTGCATCCAAAAACGCAGCCAAGCAACAACGAGCAATTGCTTACCGCAATGAATCAGATCCATTATTCTTTAAGGCTCAACGTAACGAAGCCACAATGGATGAATGGCTTGCAAAAGTAAACGAGATTAAAGCTCGGTACCTTTAAAAATAAATTATAACGCTATTAAAAGGAATTAATATGGCAGCATCAGGATTCACACCGGTATCAATATACTATAGTACAACAGCAACGGCTGCTCCATTGGCGGCAAATTTAGTCTCTGGTGAATTAGCTATTAATATTACCGACGGTAAACTATATTTTAAAAATAATAGTGGTGTAGTTACTTTAATAGCTTCAAGTGCCACTGTAAATGGAGGAATTGTAACAAGTAATTTAACTTTTACAGGCTCATCTGCTCGTATTATAGGAGACTTTAGTAATTCCACATTATCAAATAGACTCTTATTTCAGACGTCCACAACTAATGGCTTTACTGGCATAGGCACTATTCCCAATGGGTCTGGAGTTGAATCTGGATTTGTGGCTTATGGATCTTCAAACCCTAATAATTGCACATACGGTAATTTTTACACCAATGGAACAGTTACATTTGTTACTGCCGGACAATCGGGTTCTGGATCTTATGGGCCAATTGCTTTTGTTACTAGCAATTCAGAACGGGTACGTATAACCACATCTGGGGGATTTGCTTTTGGCGGAGCATCCAATTATGGTACATCCGGACAGGCATTAACATCTAATGGTAATGCAACTCCTTCTTGGGGTACATTAGGGATAGCTGGTGGAGGAACAGGAGCCACAACAGCACCTGCAGCAAACGCCAATATCCAAACATACACAACAACAGCAACCGCTGGTGGCACAACAACACTAACAAATGCAAGTACCTACTATCAATATTTTACAGGTTCACTCACACAAACAATTGTATTGCCTGTAACAAGCACATTGTCTTTGGGTTGGTCATATCATATTGCCAACAATTCCACTGGAAACCTAACAGTAAACTCATCAGGTGGCAACTTGGTAAATACCGTATTACCTGGAACCACATTACATGTTACTTGTATTTTAACATCTGGAACGACAGCGGCAAGTTGGGATTCAGGCATTACCGATTTTGGAACAGTTACCGGCTCCGGAGCTGTTGTACTAGCATCAAGTCCAACATTAGTTACTCCAGCATTAGGCACACCTGCGTCGGGTACACTTACGAACTGTACAGGACTCCCAGTATCATCGGGTGTTTCGGGTTTAGGCACAGGAGTGGCAACATTTTTAGGCACACCATCAAGTGCTAACTTAAGGGCTGCAGTATCAGATGAAACAGGTGGAGGCGCATTAGTATTTGCCGACAGCCCAACATTATCAGGAACCCCTGCAGCACCTACTGCAGCCAATGGTACAAACACAACACAAATTGCTACAACAGCTTTTGTTATTAATAACATTGGCGCTATTTCATCGGGAGTAACTACATTTAGTGCCGGTTCTACAGGGTTAACTCCAACACTCGCTACATCAGGTGCAGTTACTTTAGGTGGTACACTAGCCGTAGCTTATGGTGGCACTGGTGTTACAGCTTCAACTGGTACGGGTAACAACGTATTATCAAGTTCACCTACACTAACAGGAACCCCTGCAGCACCTACTGCAGCCAGTGGCACAAATACAACACAAATTGCTACAACAGCTTTTGTAACATCAGCTGTTTCTGCAGTTTCTACTGGGGTGACTTCATTTAGTGCCGGTTCTACAGGGTTAACTCCAGCAACAGCAAGTACAGGAGGGGTCACTTTAGGTGGTACACTAGCAGTAGCTTATGGTGGCACTGGTGTTACAACACTTACCGGGATAGTTTACGGTAGCGGGACATCAGCATTTTCTGCAGCTACTGCATCGCAAATTGTTTCAGCAATTGGATCAACATCAGTTCAAAATGCTACAACAGCTGGTACAGCCACCGCATTAAATATCGCAAATAGTTATACACTTGCAGGATTATCAGATTCTGGTAATTTAACATTTACTGGATCTGCCACCAGAATATCTGGTGACTTTAATAACGCCACTTACTCAAACCGAGTTTTATTCCAAACATCTACAACTAATGGGTTTACAGGATTGGGAACAATTCCCAATGGCACTGGCAGTCAATCAGGATATGTAGCTTACGGCGCTGCAGACCCCGACAATTGTTCGTACAGTAATTTTTATACTAGCGGAATTAATACTTATGTATCCGCAGGCAAGTCAGGGACAGGTTCTTATGGACCTATTTCGTTAATCACTTCAAATACGGAGAAATTAACAATTAGTGCAGATACAACAGGTACATACACTTTTGGTGGCACTGCTCCCCGTATTAAAGGTGATTTTAGTAATGTAACCACTGCAAGTCGTGTGTTATTCCAATCATCCACGACCAATGGCAATACTGCAGTAGGAACAATTCCTAACGGTACTAGCAATCAATCAGGTTATACAGCATACTCGGCAGCAGATGCAAATAATAGTTCTTGGGGTAACTTCTTTACCAATGGTTCATCCATATATGTTTTATCTGGTCAAAGTGGTACAGGATCATATTTACCAATTACATTAAGCACTTCAAATACAGATAAATTAGTTATTGGCGCAGATACAACAGGTACATATACCTTTGGTGGCACTGCCCCCCGCATTACAGGGGATTTTAGTAATGCAACCGGCTCAAATCGAGTATTGGTTCAAACATCTACAACCAACGGCAACACAACGTTAGGTGTAATCCCCAATGGTACATCATCCATATCTGCGGTATCCATATATGGTGGCTCAGACCCCGAGAATACGTCTGTAGGACAGTTTATTGTAGGTGGTACAGAGGTATCGCTTAAAGCAACTAAATCAGGCACAGGTACATATGGCGCTTTAACATTTGGTACTTCAAATACGGAAAAATTAAGAATTGCTGCAGACACAACAGGAACGTTTACTATTGGAGGTACGGCCCCCCGTATTAAAGGTGATTTTAGTAATACAACTCAAGCAAGTCGAGTGATATTTCAAACATCCACAACCAATGGATTAACTTCAATAGGTGCAATGCCAAACGGAACGAGCACAATAGCGGCAGTGAATTTATATGGGGGCACCGACCCCGATAATAGTGCAGTTGGGCAAATTATTATAGGAGGTTCAGAAGTAGCAATTAATGCAACTAAAACAGGTACAGGTACATATGGAGATCTAACATTTGGTACTTCAGGTCTTATAGCAGGACGTTTTGATACATCAAGAAACTTATTAATTGGGTATAGCTCATCTAACGGGTCATACAAACTACAAGTTAATAGTCAGATTTTTGCAACATCATCTACTATTGCGACATCAGATGCTAGATATAAAAAAGATGTACAGCCTATATCAGATGCACTTTCAATAGTTAATGCTTTGAATCCAGTGGAATTTAATTGGATAGAACATGCGGTTCATAACTTTGATACCTCAACTAAAACAGTTGGTTTCTTGGCTCAAGAAGTTCAACAAGTATTGGCAAACACGTCGTATTTAAATAGCGTTGTAAAACGTAATGAAACTGAATTGCCTGATAAGAGTAAAGAAGAGTTTTTAGGTATTGCCGAAGGTAATTTAATAGCGATATTAACTAAAGCAATCCAAGAACTATCAGCTAAAATTGCTGTACTAGAGGCTAAATAATATGGCTAAAAATATCGAAGTATTTAACCATTGGTATGACAAGATTTTAAACTCCTGGCCTTTTTGTTTAGATGACCAGAGCATTAAAACCATTGCAATTGCCTGGGGATTTACAGAAAATGGTGTATGGAACTTTAAACCACGCCTAGTTAAAGAAAATTGGCAATATGTAAATGCTATATTCTCTGTGCGATTTGGTTTACCATTTGCTTGTTTTGTGCAATTACGTTGGTCTAATACTCGTTTAGCCCAGTTTGGTTTAGGTTGGAAACAATCAGGACGTATTGCTGTTCATTGCAGATTTCAAACAGACGCAAGTGCAGCGCTAGGATATCATACAGGTATGCCTAATACAGATCAAGCGCACGGATTTGAATTCGGAAGACATTAATACCTTGGATTTTTATTCTAATTAATGTATACTTAATTTTTACCATGCAACAGGGACTTATAATCGTATGATTATTGAAAAATTACTACCTCAAGAACTTGAGGATGCCGTACACGATGCCATAATGAGTAAAAAATTTAGGTGGAATTGGAATTCTGAAACCATTGTTCGAAGCAATGTGGACGGTGAACTATTTCAAATGACACACTTAATTATGATTCGTAATAAAATTTGGTCTGACCATTATAGTTTAGTAAACATGATTATCGGAGCTTTTGTAGAAAAGACCAAAATTAAACTAAAAAAAATTATTCGAATTAAAGTCAATTTAATTCCTAATATAGCTCATGATAAATCAGTTTTAAAAAATATTATTCACACAGATGTTGAGCTAAACAAAAAAGGAAATTTTGTTTCCATTGTGTATTATGTAACAGACTCAGATGGTGATACTGCTATTTTTGAAGATGATAAAGAGACAGTGAAATTAACATCCCCACCAATTAAAGGTAACTGCGTTTGGTTTAATTCAAAAACATTTCATAGATCTTGCGTACCAATCCACCACAAAAGACGTGTTGTTATTAACTTTGTTTTGGAGGTCGAATGAGTCGCATAATTATTACTACATATGAGCACGATTTTATTATTTACGATTTGGATGCTGAAACCATTTCTCATCGTAATGGAAAGACTGAAGATTTAATTTGCCGAAATTTAAAAAATAAAGACAGAAGCGAATACAGGCCCTTCGGGATTGCGCAGGATGAAGAGTCAATTTACATAGCATCAAATGATCGTTTAGGTAAATTTAGTAAACACAGTTTTAAATATGAAGGATTAATTAATATTCCTTTGTGGATTAATACCCATCAAATTTTAAAAGATGGCGAAAAGATGTATACGTGTAATACTGCAATTGACACGGTTGGTATTTATGGAATGGGGGCTCAACAACTAAGTCTCAATTACATGAAAGTATTTGATCATAAACTAAAACCTAAAAATGCTTCTGAGTTAGATTCTCGACATATTAATAC
>Ga0007792_10000870_pt1 | contig 10957 bp, 9 predicted proteins | sample CryBogmetaGMA6M_FD_60371 | JGI IMG/M metagenome (GOLD analysis project Ga0007792, IMG submission 60371) | Freshwater microbial communities from Crystal Bog, Wisconsin, USA - MA6M | ecosystem: Environmental > Aquatic > Freshwater > Lake | place: Crystal Bog, Wisconsin, USA | collected 2009-07-06
AAATGGACGGGTTGGGCATTGCTTTCGCTGGGTCTGGTGGTCGGTGCAGCGGGCGGGCACTTTTGGCGTCCCTCGGGCACTGGCGACATGGGTAAGCCTTCCGGTGGCCTCCGATCCAATCCGCCGTCGGCGGCCGTTGTTCCTGTCCGTGCTGAAGCAAAACCGGTGTCGCCGGCGACTCGGTCTGCATCCCCGGCCGTGGTGGAGAAGCAGTCCGCTGAGATGACGCTCAAGGAGTTTCAGGTTGCCTTCGAGGAGCTTGCCCGCGGGGCTAATTCCCGTATGCAGCAGGGGGGCCTGACCAAGTTGCTTGATCAGTTGGGTGTAGGGGATATGAATTCAGCCGTGGGCATTGTGATGCGTGCCCGGGTGCCGTGGATCCGCATGATGGGTCTTCAGGGGCTTTTCAAGCGATGGGCCGAGAATGACCCTGAATCGGCCTTGCGCGAGGCCCTGGCGATTACGCCGCCCAACGACCGGAACAGTGCCCTGACTGGTGTATTCCAGGCCTGGTCAAAGAAGGATGCCGTTGCCGTGGTGCGGTGGCTTCAGTCCCAGCCCAGGGGACAGGCGTTTGATAAGATGCTGCAGGCGGCGATTTCAGGACTGGCAGAAAATGCCCCCGAGGCCTCCTACCTGCTGGTGCAGAGTATGGCCCCGCACCTGCTGCGCAACTTTTCCTATCAGATTTTCATGAACTGGGCCAAGACGGATCCCGTCACCGTCCTCTCCAAGATGATGAGCATGCCTTCGTCGAGACAGTGGGGCGGGGGTGTGCAGGGGATTGTCTCCGAATGGGCGCAACGCGATTTCCCGGCCGCGGAGGCGTGGGTGAACGCCCTTCCCAGGGGGACGAGCCAGGCTGAGGCGGTTCGTGGCTTGTTGGGGGCTCTGGCAATGACCGATCCCTCCCGCGCCGCCGCCATGGTGCTTGCCATGCCTGACTCCCAGGAGCGGAAGAACTCCCTGCAAATGATCCTGTGGCCGTGGAGCCAGAATGACCTGGCGGGCGCGGTGGCGTGGGTTAAGCAGTTGCAGGACGAATCGCTGAAGCAGGTCGCGATGCCGCATATCATGGGGGCGTGGGCCTCCGTGAATCCAAGGGAGGCGGCGGATTACGTGATGTCCCTGCCTGCGGGGAAACAACGGACGGCGGCGCTGGGGAACCTTGCGGGGACATGGGCAAACTCGGATGCAAAGGCGGCGTTGGAATGGGTGAAGAGTCTTCCCCCGGGGCGCGATCAGCAGGCTGCCCTCCAGTCGTCGATCTATTCGATGGCCCAGTCTGAACCCGCGGCCACGGCCGCCCTGATTGATGCGATGCCCATGTCGTCCACCCGCCGCAATTGCATGGCAAGTCTTCTCCAGAACTGGGTAGAGGTCGACTCCGCCAAAGCCCTTGAATGGGCCCAGGCTCTCCCGTCGCTTGCGGACCGGAGCCAGGCGTACCAGCAACTGGCGTATTCCGCATGGGCCAGGCAAAGTCCCACGCAGGCCGTGGCGGTGCTGATGACGCTCCCGGCGGGCCAGCAACGGAACAACAGTCTTTCCTCGCTGGTCTCCCAGTGGGCTTATCATGATTTCCAGGGGGCGCTGGAGTGGAGCCTGAAGCTGGAGGATGCCACCCTCCGCAAGCAGACCCTCCGTAACATCCAGGGGCGGTGGATTGAATTGAACCCCGTGGAGGCCGTGACCTTTGTCCGCGACCAGAAGGACGGGGCCCGTGATGGATCGCTGGCTTCGGCCGTGAGCCAGTGGTCGTCGGCCGACCCGGTTTCGGCCATTACATGGGTTGCGCAACTTCCCGGCAAGGAGCTGGAGCAACTCCTGCCCGCCGCGATCGGGGCCTGGGCTGAGAGCAACCCGGTTGAGGCCGCCAAATATGTTTCCAAACTGCAACCCGGGAAAATGCAGAATGAGGCGGCCGCCCAGACCGTCTCCCGTTGGGCACAACAGGATCCCGCCCGGGCGGCGAAGTGGGCGGCGGGGTTCGCCAATGACGACTTGCAGGCCAGGGCCTGTCAGGATGTGGTGAATTCGTGGGCGCAGAATGACCCGGATGCCGCCGGGTCATGGGTCAAGGAGTTACCAGCGGGTAAATCGCGCGAGGCCGCTCTCCAGTCGCTGGTGAATTCGCTTCAATACTCTGATCCCAAGGCTGCGGCCCAATGGGCCGAGACTCTCGCGGATCCGAACCTGCGCAACCAGATGATGGAGAGCGTGGCGAGGCGCTGGCTGGAGACGGATTCCTCCGCCAGGACATGGATCACCAATTCAGGCCTTCCCGAGGAAATCAAAACCCGCCTGCTGAAGACCGCCCGGAACTAGCAGGGGGCTACCACTTGTGGAAGACAAAGAAGACGGCGGCAATGATCAGGGCGAAGCCGACCATGTAATTCCAGCGCAACTCCTCCTTGAGATACAGGACGGAGAACCCGAGGAAGATGACCAGGGTGATGACTTCCTGCATGGTCTTCAATTCCGCGCCGTTGAAGCGCCCGTACCCGATGCGATTGGCCGGGACCTGAAAGCAATATTCAAAGAAGGCAATCGACCAGCTGGCCATAATAGCCATCCACAGCGGCGATGTCCTGTACTTCAGATGCCCATACCAGGCAAAGGTCATAAAGACGTTTGAAATGACCAGCAAGAAAATGGTTTGCATAGTTGGTGTTCGATCGGGATTTCAAAAATAGGCCGCGAATATTACGCCACGGCGTGCTGAAAATCAACCGAATGAAAGGATTGAGGCGGGTGTGGTAATAAAGTAGAGTATCACGAGAGGCCCTAGGAGCCCTGATATGACGAGCAAAATCAATAAAGCCATCAGGGATAACGAGCGATTCCTGCGCCACGCGCAGCAGATCGCGGGGTTGGGCACATATGTGACGGATCTCGTCGCGGGCGGCTTCACATCATCCGATATGCTCGATGAGATCTTTGGCCTCAAAAAAGACGATCCCCACAATTACGAGGACTGGTTGGCGATTGTGCACCCGGACGATCGGGAGATGATGGACGTCTATTTCCGTCACGAGGTTCTGGCCGGGCAGGTGCGATTTGACAAGGAGTACCGGATCATCCGGGCGTCAGATCGGGCGGAACGCTGGGTCCATGGCTATGGGGATGTCGAATTCGATGCCGACCACAAGCCGCTTTATATGATCGGCACGATTCAGGATGTCACCGAGCGAAAGACGGCGGAGCTGACGCTTCGCAACTTCGCCGAAACCCTGGCGCAGCGCGTGGATGAACGCACGCGGGAACTGGAAACCGCGAACGCCACGCTGAATCATCAAATGCAGCAGCTTCGCACAAACGAGTCGTTGCTCCGTGAAATGGGTCGGATGACCCAGGTGGGGGGCTGGGAACTCGATATTCGAACCGGGAAGGCTGTTTGGACGGATGAGGTCTATCGCATTCACGGGGTGGATAAGGATCATGAGCCCGAGGGAGTAAAAGACATTGCGTTCTATGCCCCCGAGGCGAGGCCGGTTATTACGGATGCTGTCCGGCGGTGCATGGAGCATGGCGAGCCCTATGATCTTGAGCTTCACTTCATCAACGCCGCAGGCCAGGCTCGATGGGTTCACACCATCGGCAAGGCGGACCTTGAACATGGGAGGATCTGCGGTGCGATCCAGGATGTGACAGACCGCAAGCGGGCGGACGACGCGTTGCGGGAGAAGAACATGGCCCTGGACCATAGCGTGGCACAGCTTCGGAAACTGGCGATGGAGCTGACGCAGGCCGAGGAAGGGGAACGCAGGAGGCTTGCCGCCATTCTTCATGATCATGTTCAGCAATATATGGCGGCGGCCACGATGAAGGTCAGTTTGCTCGACAGCTCGATGCCGGCGGATGAGCATGCCCGCGTGACACGGGAGATCCAGGCGCTTTTGCGCGAAGCTCTCGACGCGTCGCGCTCGCTGACGGTGAGTTTGTGTCCCCCCGTCCTGCTGGAAGCCGGCCTTGTGCCGGGTTTGCGATGGCTTGCGGAGTGGATCGAAAGCAAGCACGGCCTGGTTGTCGAGATAGAGGGGGATGAATGTCAGTCCGTTCCGGGACCGCTTTGCATCCTTTTGTTTCAAGCCGTGCGGGAGTTGCTGTTCAATGTCGTCAAGCACGCTGGTGTCAAAAGAGCATCCGTGATTCTGGATCAGCCGGATGCGGGATCACTCCGGCTCATGGTGGTTGATTCCGGCGCGGGGTTTTCGCCGGGTGAATCCCTCTCCCGGGATCATTCCGGCGGATTCGGCCTGTTCCACCTGCGGGAACGGTTCGCCTATATCGGGGGCTCGCTCAATGTGGCCAGCGGGTTCGGCCAGGGAACACGCGTCTCGATCATCGTGCCATTATGAACACGACATCCCTGATCTTAAGTTTCTTCTTCGGGGTTTTCGGGCTGGCCTATTTTGTGTATGGGAAAAAGCAGGCGAACTGGGTGGCCATGGTGTGCGGGGCCGGACTTTGCCTGTTCCCTTACGTTGTCTCCTCAACCTTGTGGATGGTCATGATCGGGATTGCCCTGCTGGTTCTGCCGTTTGTCTTCAGGGATTACTGAAGCCATCCCCCGGCGCCTCTGGACCCCTTGAAGCCCCCTGTTCGCCTACAACGCGCCTTCCCGGATGGCGGCCAGGACGATATTGGCGCAGGCCTCGGCATCGGAAAGGGCATCGTGGTGCTTGAGGGTCAAGCCCAGGTGCTGGCAGACATCGGGTAACTTGGTCGGGCGGATATTCCAGGTTCGCCGGGCCAGCTTGACGGTGCAGAGATAGGGCGGCTGCGGCGGCGGCAGGGCGGCGGCCGCGCAACAGGCCCGCATGACGTTGGCGTCAAAGCTTGCATTGTGGGCCGCGATGAAGCGGGCCCCCTCGAGCAGCGGCATGATCTGCGGCCAGAGTTCCGGGAAGGCGGGTTCGCGGGCCACCTGCTGCCAGGTGATGCCGTGCAGGTAGCTGAAGGTGAACCCCTGGCGCGGGGTCCGGATCAACCGGTGTTCGCGGTGGACGATGGCGTGGTTCTCCACGCGGATGAGGGCGATCGAGCAGGCACTGTCCTGGCCGTAGTCGGCCGTTTCAAAGTCCAACGCCACAAAACAGTCGGTTTCGATTTTCAGCCTTCCCCGCGTGGCCGAGCGCGGGGGCGGGAAGCGGATCATGTTGGGCTTGTCCGTGGTCATGCGCGTGGTGCGGGTGTTGTTGCCGCGAGCGCCTTCTCGAGCGAGGCGGCCAGCCCGTTGATGAAGGCTTGGATGCTGAAGGTTTCGGCATGGGCCCGGATGGCGGCGGGATCCCAGGTGCGGGCGGCGCAGTTGGCGACCGCGGCCTGCAGGGACTCAGGAGTCTGCTCGCCGAAGAAAAGGCCGGACACCCCGTTCTTCACCGTTTCCAGGGCGCCGCCCCGGCCATACGCCACCACGGGGCGTCCGCAGGCCTGGGCCTCCAGCGGGACAATGCCGAAGTCTTCCTCGCCGGGGAAGACCAGCAGCCGGCACCGGCGGTATAACGCGAGGAGGTCGGCATCGGATTGCCAGCCCAGAAATTCGATATTGGCGCCGGCCACCGACTTGAGGGCGGCATATTCCGTTCCCGTTCCGACAATCTTCAACCGCCGCCCGCTGCGGGTGTAGGCCGCCACGGCGATGTCGATTTTCTTGTAGGGAACCAGCGCCGAGGCGATCAGGTCGAAATCACCCGCCGGCTGAAAGTCGGGAGTCCACCGCCCGAGATCGACGGGCGGGTAGACGATGTCGGCGTCACGGCGGTAGAACGTGTTGATGCGGGCCTGGACGTGGCGGCTGATCCCGACAAAACGGGTCACCCGTTCCGAAGCCCTGTCATCCCAGCGGCGCAACCAGGCCAGCAGCGGGCGGGCGACGGCCTTCTTGAGCGGGTTCGCCCCCAGGTACTCATCGAGGAACAGCCAGGCATAGCGCATGGGCGTGAAGCAGTAACACAGATGGGGCATGCCGGGGCGCGGCTTCAGGCCCTTGGCTACGCAATGGCTGGTGCTGATGATGATGTCCGCCTCGGGCACCTTGAACCGTTCGATGGCGCCGGGGAAGAAGGGCAGGAAATTGCGGTAGCGCCGCTCAATGCCGGGAATGGCCTGGAGCCAGGAGGTGTGGATCCGGTGCCGATTGATCGTGTCCGAAACGGCCTTCGGGTTGTGGATGAGCGTGAAGACGGGAGCCTCGGGGAAGGCTTCACAGAGCAGTTCCAAAACCCGCTCGCCGCCGCGCATGCCGGTGAGCCAGTCGTGGCAGAGCACAACCTTCAGGGTTTTCCAGGAGGGAGGGAATGAATACGCGGATGTCATGCTGATTCCCCCGGCCTGGTTTCCGCCAATTCCCGGTAAAGGGCGATCGTCTGGCGCGCCGCTTCGGTCCAGGTGAACTGGCGGGCCTGTTCATACCCGAGCGGAATCATCCGCCCCCGCAGTTCAGGGGTGGTCAGGACGCAGCGGATGCTGTCGGCCAGTGCGGGGGCGCTGTCGAGCGTGGCGTAGCAGGCCGCTTCGCCGCCGATCTCGCGGAGGACGGGGATGTCGCTGCAGATGACCGGGGTGCCGCACGCCATGCCTTCCACGACGGGGAACCCGAATCCCTCATAACGCGAGGGCAGGACGACGGCATCGGCTTCCTGGTAAGCCCGGACCAGGGCTTCGCTGGACTGGTAGCCAACCCAGGATACAGAGTCCTTCAGTCCGAGCGCCTCTACCCGCTGCCCGCCTTCCGGGTAGCGCGGGTCGGGTGGCCCGATTATCTTGAGCCGGAGCGGGAAGGGGACCGACTGGCGGGCCAGAGCCAACGACTCGACCAGGACAATTAAATTTTTGTAGGGATCGCTGCGGCCGACATACAGCAGGGTGCGGGGGCGGGCCGGATCGTCCGTTTTGCCTGCCGGCGATTCCGGCGGGCGAAAGGCGGAGGAGACGCCGTTATAGATGACGCGCACGGCATCATGGCGCTCGGCGGGAATGTTGAGATGCGAGAGGATATCCTGCCGGGACGCATTGCTCACGGCGATGATGCGGTCCGCCCTGGCCCCGATTTCCAGCATCAGCCGGCGATAGACGGGGAACAGCCGTGTCTTCATGGCGCGCGGGGTGGCGGAGGGGAAGAGCAGGGGAATCAGATCGTGGATGGTGGTGACGCATTTCACCCGGCCCATGCGCCCCTTGGGGAAGGCTGCGAGGGGAATCATATAGTTCGTGGAGTGGTACACATCAATTCCCTGCCGCGCCAGGCGGGAAGGCAGCATCAGCTGGCTGCGCGGGGAAAAGATGCTCCAAGGCACAATGTCGGGCCGGAAGTTCGGCTTGTCGCCCAGTTCCGCCTCGCGCCAGGTTCGCTCGGCGAGGGTGCGGTCGGAGAAGATCAGCACATAGGTGTTGGTGTGGTCCTCGCGGGCCATGTGGCGGATCAGGTCGCGGGTGTGGGCCCCGATACCGGAGATTTCAGTGAAGATCCAACGGGCGTCGAGGGCGATTTTCATGACATGACCTTCCGGTAGACGTCCCATGTTTGCCGTGCTGTGGTGGCCCAGGAATATCCCGCGGCCTGGGCGGGGCCCCGTGCGCCCAGTTGGTTCCGCCGGGTCTGGTCGCCCAACAGGGCGCTGATGGTGGTGGCCCAGGTCTGGGCGTCAAAGTCACGGAGGCTCACGGCGGACTCGCCGAGTATCTCGGGGAGGGAGCCGCCGGTCGAGGACACCACGGGAGTGCCGCAGGCCATGGCCTCCAGGGGCGGGAAACCGAATCCCTCGTAGAATGAGGTGATGAGGAATAATTCGGCGCCGGCGTAGAGGGCGGGCAGCTGGCCGTCGGGGACAAAGTTCAGGTGCCGGATGCGATTCCGCTTCGGTGAGTTCCGCATGCGGGCGAGGATGGGTTCCACCTGCCAGCCGGGCATCCCGGCCAGGACCAGATCACCATCAAACCCGTCGAGCTGCTCGAAGACCTCGATCATGAAGGGAATGTTTTTCCGGGGCTCCAGGGTGCCGACGCTGAGGAGGTAGGGGCGGTCCAGCTTCAATTGCCGGCGGAGGGCGTCGATGCTGTCGCGCGGCGGCCGCTTCAGGCCGGGTGAGACGGCGAGGGGAATGGCGAAAACCCTGTCCGGGGGGATTCCGAGGGTTTCCTCGATCTCCTTCTTACTGAATTGTGAAACCGTGATGATGGCATCGGCGCGGCGGGCGGTATCATGGATGACGGATTGCAGGTAGGCCAGATTCCGGGTCTCCGCGAATTCGGGATAACGCACGAAACTCATGTCGTGGATGGTGACGACCGATTTTCCGCAGGAGAGGGGGGGGATGGTGAAGTTCGGGAAGTGGTACAGGTCGGCTTTTCCCGCGAACCAGTTGAACGGGGGCGTATGAAACCGCTTCCATGATTGCTGCACGATGGCACCGGGGATTAAGCGCACAGGCCGGAGGGTGGCATGGGGGCAGGCGAAGTCCAGTCCACGCCGGTGGAAGTCAAAAAAGAACAGGCGCAGGTCATCGCCCGGCGACGCGCTGGCGCCGAGGTGTTCGACGAGATGCCTCGTATAACGCCCCACTCCGGCCCTTTGCGCGACCGCTGACTGGATATCCACACAGATTCTCATTGCATTCGATCCTGAATCCCTTAGAAATGGGGGCCATTGTAGGGCGCACGGGCTGAATACGACAAGTCTGTTCTGAGGAAATATTATGACACCCGGATTGTATGTGGTGGGAACGCCGATTGGAAATTTGGAGGATCTTTCGCCGCGGGCGATTGAAACGCTGAAGGGCGTGAATGCGATCCTGACGGAGGATACGCGGCGGACCCGGATCCTTCTGGACCGGTTCAACCTCAGTACTCCAACCGTGAGTTGCCACAAGTTCAATGAGGCCTCCCGCGTGGAGGGAGTGCTGGACAGGCTGCGCCGCGGGGAATCCCTTGCCCTGGTGAGTGATGCGGGGATGCCCGGCGTGTCAGACCCCGGCTCCCGCATGGTTGCCGCCTGCCGCAAGGCCAAAATCCCGGTTACGTGTATCCCCGGGCCGTCCTCCGTGACCGCCGCGGTTGCCTTGAGCGGGTTTAACGGCACGGGCTTTGTCTTTGCCGGGTTTTCCCCCCGGAAAAGCGGCGCTTTGCGCAAATTCCTCCTGCAATTCGCGGAATGTCCGGCCCCGATCGTGTTTTTTGAGTCTCCCTACCGGCTGGTCAAGGTATTGGATGAGATTCACGCGTGCCTTGGGGAACGCGACCTTTTCCTGGGGCGGGAATTGACAAAAAAGTTCGAGGAGACCGTTTGGGGCACTCCGGCCGAGATCAGCCGGGTTTTCCAGGGGCGGACCGTCAAGGGGGAAATCGTGATGGTCATCGCCCCAGCCCGTTGACAGCGGGGGCGCCGGGTGCTAGCTTGGTGCAAATCAAAACGGATTTTCTATGGAAACATCGGCCGATAGAATAGAAGTCGCAATTCTGAATAAGGACGCCTTTGTCCGGGTTCACGGGCGCGCAACATTCAAAATCGGTCCTTCCTTCAAGCAGTTCGGCGTGGTGGCGGTTGAACGTGGCGTCCGGCGGTTCATCGTCGAGATGCAGGACTGCGTGGGAATGGACAGTACCTTTATGGGAATACTGGCGGGGATGGCCACGACCTTGAAAAAAACCGATGGCGAAGTGATCCTGCGCAACTTGAGCGAGAAGAACCTGTTCCTCGTCAAGATGCTGGGACTGGGACATCTGGTCAAGATTGAAACCGCGGCACAGTCCGTGGTCGAGATGCCGGCCATGGGGCAACTCCTTCATGTCAATGGTGACAAAAAACAGATGACCGAAACCATGATTGCCGCCCACGAGAACCTGATTGAGGCGGCGCCGGACAACATCGTGAAGTTCAAGGATGTGCTGGCGTATTTGAAGGAGGACCTCAACCGAACGGTGGCGCAGCAGTCTGGTGTGCCGGTCCCTCCGAGGTAGTTCGCCAGGGCATTTTCCCCTCTTTATCGCCGTTCATTTCCGGTTACAGGCTGGTCTGGCGGCTCAAGCAATGTTCAGTATGATGTGAGGATTGGCGCGAGATGGCTAAACGTGATTATTACGAAGTGCTGGGTGCCGCTAAGACGGCTTCGCCGGATGAGATAAAAAAAGCCTACCGGCGTATGGCGATGCAATATCACCCTGACCGCAATCAGGGCGACAAGGCATCGGAGGCGAAGTTCAAGGAGGTCAGCGAAGCCTATGAGGTGCTGAGCGATCCGGAGAAGCGCCGCCTCTACGACCAGTACGGTCATGAGGGCATGAAGTCGCAGTTCGGGCCCGGCGGCTTTGATTTCTCGCGCGATTTCACGCATGTCAACGATTTGCAGGATCTGTTCGGCAGCCTTTTCGGTGATGGAGGCGGTGTGTTTGAGGACCTTTTCGGAGGGGGGCGACGGACCTCCCGGACCGGTCCCCAGCAGGGTGCCGATCTCCGGTTCGACCTGGAGATTGATTTCGAGGAGGCCATCTTCGGCGTCCAGCGGGAGATCACCCTGCCGGTCACCGAGCAATGCGCCGCGTGCAAGGGCATGGGGAGCGAACCCGGCAGTACAGAGGAAACCTGCCGGCATTGCGGCGGCCGTGGCGCTGTGATTTCCGCCAGCGGGTTTTTCCAGGTCCGCCAGACCTGTCCGGTCTGCAGCGGAAGCGGAAAACTGATCACCAAGCCCTGCCGCGAGTGCAAGGGAGCGGGTCGCCAGAAGACCCGGAAACGGCTGACCCTGCGGATTCCGCCCGGGGTGGAGACCGGTTCGCGCCTGCGTCTGGCCGGGCGCGGCGAGGGTGGCGTGCGCGGCGGGCCGGCCGGCGATCTGTACGTGATCCTGCACGTCCGGCCGCACGACCTGTTCCAGCGCGAGGGCAATGAGCTTCTGTGTGAAATTCCTGTTCCCATGCACATTGCCGCGATGGGGGGCGAGATCAGCGTCCCCACGCT
>Ga0007792_10000871_pt1 | contig 10954 bp, 9 predicted proteins | sample CryBogmetaGMA6M_FD_60371 | JGI IMG/M metagenome (GOLD analysis project Ga0007792, IMG submission 60371) | Freshwater microbial communities from Crystal Bog, Wisconsin, USA - MA6M | ecosystem: Environmental > Aquatic > Freshwater > Lake | place: Crystal Bog, Wisconsin, USA | collected 2009-07-06
GAGATGGTACTGATTAAAGACATCGAGTTTTATTCGACATGTGAACATCATTTGCTCCCTATTATCGGGCGTGCTCATGTGGCGTATATTCCCGATGGAAAAGTGGTGGGACTCTCGAAAATCCCCCGTGTCGTCGATGTATTCGCACGTCGTATGCAAATCCAAGAACAGCTCACTGAGCAAATTGCCGATGCTCTGATGCAGTCGATTGCTCCAAAAGGGGTAGCCGTAGTCATCCAAGCACGGCACATGTGCATGGAGATGCGAGGCGTTGAGAAAATCAGCTCGACAACGACCTCAAGTGCCCTTCGCGGGTTATTTAAACGCGATGAGAAAACTCGTATGGAATTTTTTAGCCTCATTAACTCCTCTAGTGGCAATCGTTATTAATCAATGCCACTAAAATCACTTCGCGACCGCTTAGGTTCTCAAAAGCTTCACACCATTTTTGGAACGATCACTAAAATCTCTCCGACGGTCATTGTCGCCGAGGGGCTTCATGTCAGCATTGGTGACACGGTGACCATCGTTTCGGACGTGGATGGTGCTGAGACGATGGGGATGGTGAGTGAAGTCGAGCGTAACCGTTTTTTTATTACCCCCTTTCGTTTTGTTGAAGGTTTTCGTGCAGGGGATAAAATCTTTGTAAATCAAAATGGGATGTCTATAGAAGTAGGAGATGGTCTTTTAGGGCGGGTTGTTGATCCGTTTATGAATCCTATCGATGGAAAAGGTCCTGTATCTGGTAGTCATCTTGAACCGATTATCAAAGCCCCTATCGCGGCAATGAAGCGGGGGATGATTGATGAAGTATTTAGCGTCGGGGTGAAAACCATCGATGGATTGCTGACGTGCGGAAAAGGGCAAAAACTGGGGATTTTCGCCGGAAGCGGTGTGGGAAAATCGACGTTGATGGGGATGATTGTCCGTGGTGCGCAAGCTCCGATTAAAGTAGTAGCACTCATCGGTGAGCGGGGACGCGAAGTTCCGGAATTTATCGAAAAATCACTCGGTGGAAATCTCGAAAATACGGTTTTGGTCGTTGCAACCAGTGATGATTCGCCGTTGATGCGTAAATATGGTGCGTTTAGTGCGATGAGCGTGGCGGAGTATTTCAAATCTCAAGGGCATGATGTTTTGTTTATGATGGACTCTGTTACCCGTTTCGCGATGGCACAGCGAGAAATTGGTCTGGCCTTGGGTGAACCACCGACTTCTAAGGGATACCCACCTTCTTCGTTAACTCTTTTGCCGCAACTTATGGAACGCGCGGGCAAAGAAGAAGGGCATGGTTCGATCACTGCCTTTTTTACCGTATTGGTTGAGGGTGATGATATGTCTGATCCTATCGCCGATCAGTCACGCTCGATTTTGGACGGACACATCGTCCTCTCCCGTGAACTCACCGATTTTGGAATCTATCCCCCCATCCATATTCTCAACTCTGCTTCACGGGTGATGAACGATATTATCACCCCTGAACACCTAGCTGCCGTGCGACATTTCCGTCGTCTTTATACACTTTTAAAAGAGAATGAAATGTTGATTCGTATCGGGGCGTATGTTCGCGGAACGGATAAAGAGCTGGATGAAGCCATTGCCAAAAAAGAGAATATGGAAGCCTTTTTGTCGCAAGAAGCGATGACTATCAGTGATTATCAGGAGAGCGTAGAGCAGTTAATGGCGTTGATGGGATAGGGAATTAACGTTTTGATGTACTCATGTTCACAACGTCAATAGTCCCATACACTAGGGCACCAATAAACACGATAAATGCGGAAATAGCTAAATATTCAATCATAACTCTTCTAGCTCCTCTATAATAGTACGAATTCTTTTTTCAACAAATACAACTAAACCACTTAATACAAATACTGCAAGAGATGCAAGTGCAATTCGAATCACGGCATTTTTGTTATCGATATTTGAAGCAAGCCATTCCACTAAACCAATATCAGTTAACACAAGAATACCAAGCCAAACTCGGAATTGATTAATGGTTTCTTTTGCCTTGTCTAATTTACCCATGTGAATATTATAGCAGATATAAGAAAATATGGGGATAAACTACTATGATATTGGATAGTGTATTTTTTACCAACCTTAAGCCCTGCTAAATATAAAAAAACCTTAAGGTAACTATAACAAGGGTTGTATTATTATCCCAAAAGTTAAATAAGACATTTTTTATCTTATATTAAATCCACTCTTGGAGAGTCACTTATGCAAGTCTATTTGGACAACAACGCTACCACGATGGTCGACCCCTCTGTTACAGAGGCAATGATTCCATTTTTTAGTGAAATTTATGGTAATCCTAATTCGCTTCACCGTTTTGGTACAGCGTCACATCCTGCAATCACAAAAGCGATCAATCAGATGTACAAAGCCATCGGTGCGAATGATAAAGATGATATTGTTTTTACGTCATGCGCTACAGAAGCAAACAACTGGGTGCTTCAATCGGTTTGGATCGATAAAATCCTGCACGGTGAGAAAAATCACATTGTCACAACAGAGATTGAGCATCCATCGGTTCTTTCAACCTGCAAATTTCTCGAAGATATGGGCGTAAAAGTCACGTATTTGCCGGTAAATGATCAGGGTATTGTTGAAGCGCATACGGTACGGGCATTTATCACCGAAAAAACAGCGTTGGTCTCTATCATGTGGGCAAACAACGAAACCGGGATGATTTTTCCTATCCAAGAGATTGGCGAAATCTGTAAAGAAAAAGGTGTTTTATTTCATACTGATGGCGTTCAAGCAGTAGGTAAAATTCCTGTCAATATGCAAGAGGTTCATGTCGACTTTATGTCGATGTCAGCGCATAAGTTCCATGGTCCTAAAGGGATTGGAGCTTTGTACATCAGAAATTCTCAGAAATTGACTCCGATGCTTCATGGCGGAGACCAAATGGGCGGTCGCCGTTCAGGTACGTTAAATGTTCCGTATATCGTTGGAATGGGTTTGGCAGCACAAATTGCTACTACGAATATTGAAGAAAAAATGGAAAATATCCGTGCTAAACGTGACCGTTTGGAAGATGCCCTTTTGGGAAGTTTGAGCGACGTATTTACGGTAGGTGATCGAGCAAACCGTACTCCAAACACGATTTTGATCTCCATTCGCGGAGTTGAAGGTGAGGGGATGTTGTGGGATTTGAACAATGCACTTATCGGCGCTTCAACAGGATCGGCGTGTGCGAGTGAAGATTTGGAAGCCAACAGTGTTATGCTTGCAATCGGTGCGGACAATGAATTGGCACATACGGGAATTCGTTTGAGTTTGAGCCGTTTTACGACGGACGAAGAGATCGATTACGTTATCGAGCGATTTGAGTCTGCGGTAAAACGTTTACGCGCGATTTCGAGTTCATATGCAATCGTACAACCAACCGCTGGCGGCGCTACGCTTGCGTGTCACATACACCACTAAAGGATTTTATTATGGCAAAAAATGATTTATTGGGCGGATCTCTTTGGGATCAATACTCAAACAAAGTAACAACATTGATGAATAACCCCAACAATCAAGGGGAGATTACCCAAGAAGAGTGTGACGCAGCAGGACATACTCTGATCGTTGCGGATTTCGGTGCGGAGAGTTGTGGGGATGCGGTACGTTTGTACTGGGAAGTGGATCCTGCAAGCGATACGATTGTTGCCTCAAAGTTTAAAAGTTTTGGTTGCGGAACGGCAATCGCTTCTTCGGACATGATGGCAGAGCTTTGTATCGGTAAAACGGTTCAGCAAGCGGTTAAGATTACCAACATTGATGTTGAAATGTCACTTCGTGATGACCCTGAAACTCCAGCTGTTCCACCTCAGAAAATGCACTGCTCCGTTATGGCGTATGATGTTATTAAAAAAGCGGCAGGATTGTATCTCGGTGTCGATGAGGCAAGTTTTGAAGATGAGATCATTGTGTGTGAATGTGCACGTGTCAGTCTTGGGACGCTTCGTGAAGTGATTAAACTCAATGATCTTAAAAGCATCGAGCAAATCACCGACTATACCAAAGCAGGCGGTTTTTGTAAATCGTGTATCAAGCCTGGCGGTCATGAAGCACGTGAATATTACCTCGTGGATATTTTGGCAGACGTTCGTCGTGAGATGGATGTTGAGAAGATGCAAGCCTCTGCGGATGCAGGAATTCATGGTGATTTTGAGACGATGACTCTGGTGCAAAAGATAAAAGCAATAGATGCGACAATCGATGAGAGCGTTCGTCAGTTCTTGATTATGGATGGAGGGAATGTCGAGATTATTGATGTCAAAGATTCCCCTGAGTATATTGATATTTATATTCGCTATTTGGGTGCGTGCAATGGATGTGCGAGTTCAAGTACGGGAACATTGTATGCGATTGAAGCAACGCTTAAAGAAAAACTTTCTTCTAAAATTCGCGTTCTTCCGATTTAATATCGTCATACCTGCAAAGGCGGGTATCCAGCTAGATTCCCGTCTACACGGGAATGACGGAAGGCATTGGTATGGTTATCGTAAATACTGCCCCTCCATCTTCATTTTTTGCTTCCAGTTTTCCATTATAATGTTTTTCAATAATTGTTTTGGACATATACAATCCTATTCCTGTCCCTTGGGTTTTGTTTTTGGTACTGAAATAGGGATCAAATATTTTCGGGAGAACGGCTTGAGGAATTCCTCCTGCATTGTCTCCTATTTTCAGAAAAATAGCATCGTTTTGATGGGATAGTGTTATGAGGATATGTCCGCTTTGAATTGAGTGCTCTTTGAGTGCGTCACGTGCGTTGCTGAGAATGTTAAGGATGACCTGAGAGAACTCTCCTGAGGGACCATAAAGTTTTAGAAGCTGTTCCTCATCATTTGGTGCATAGTCAAGAGAAATGCTATTAGCTTCGAGCGAGCCTTGAATAATGCCGATGGTTTGGCGAATAATCTCATGGGGCGTAAACCATATTTTTTCTTTGTCCGGATTGGAAAAATTGCGAAAATCATCGATAGTTCCGGAAAGAAATGCAGTGTACGTATTGATCTTGTCAAACGTTTCTAAGATTTCTTCCGTACTCATTCCACCCAGTTCAAGGGCAAATTCGGCATTGATGATGGCATTGTTGATGGCACCGATGGGTTGGCGCCATTGGTGGGCAATGTTGTCAAACATCTCTCCCAGTGCAGCTGAGCGCGATTGGGCAATGAGACGTTCTTGCTGATCTTTAATTTCTTGGGCAGCGGTGTTAAATTTGGATTGGAGTGTATGTCGATAGTTGTCCATTTCCGTTACGTCGGTGAGCGAGATGATAATTTGATTTCCATCATCGAGGGTTTCTAGTATATTTTTGGTCACTCTAAAAATCCGAAGTTCTCCATCGTGTCTTGTCAGGGCAATTTTAATATCAAGTTTGTTTTTTGGATTTTGTACCCAGAGTTTGAAAAATTCTGCACTGATACATTCGGGCGCTTTAATCACCATATCACAGATACATTTGTGGATACTGAGAAACTCTTTGAGAGTTCTGATATTGAAATACTCCAGTAAGCGTTGATTGGATTGGATGATTTCTTCACCTTTAAATACGACTATAATAGTATTTTGAGCATCTAAAATCTGTTGCATATACCGTTTTTGTTCATGGATGGCGGTAACATCGATACGCATGTCCATGTACTCTTCGACTTCATGGCGTTCGTTGAGTAACGGGATGATAAAGGTATCGCTGTAAAATGTTTTACCTGTTTTGGTTTTGTTGATGATGGTAGCGTGCCATACGCGTTTAGCGGTGATGGTTGTCCATAAATTTACCATCAGTTCTTTGGTGGTATCGGGATGCTTGAAAAGCCGATGGGTTTGCCCAAGTATTTCATTGGCTTCAAATCCGGTTAATTGACAAAAGCGATCGTTGACGTAGGTGATGACTCCATGTATGTTCGTTTTAGAGATATTGAGAGAGGAGTCAAGGGCATTTTTGTATTGGTTGAGGAGAAGATTTTTTTTGACCATTTGGCGGTTTGAGAGGGATGCAAAGCGAAGTTTTGTTGCCATATCATCAATGGTTTTAGGACTGAGAGGGAGAAGAATAAGGTTGGTTAATCCGATACGAATGGCATTCAAAAGGTGATCTTGACTGGGATTTGAGGCAAAAATGACACTTAAAATGGATTTTTTGACTATTCTTATTCTCGTGATAAGCGCTAATGCTTCCCCTAAATCCATCCCTTCATCGATGAGGAGACAATCATAATCGTTTTGGGTCAGTTCTCTGAGGGCTTCAGATTCATTGGCAACAACAACAATTTTGGAAAGATATAAACGCAGTATCTCTAAGTGACCTTGTTGTGTCCCTAGGAGTAAAACCGTGATGTCAACCATTAGAAAAATTCAATATCGCCATCAACTTCTGTTTGGTTAAGAAGATTAATGATCATGGTTGCATCACTTAGAATGGAAGGATTATAAAACATAGGATGGGAAGATTCTTTTTCCAAGACATTTTTTCGAAAGGTGATAAGTGTAAAATTGAAGCTCTCCAGCAACTCAAGAATGGAAGAAGTATGATCGATAAACGTTTGTTGGTGGACGTCGAGTTCACTGCTCATTTGGCGTATAAGTGAGCCAATTTCGTTGAATACTATGTAGCGACAGAGGATATTTCCGTAATTGTTGTAGCGCTGAACCAGTCGTGTAACATACGTAGGATCAATTCGACTGTTTTGAAAGGCAAGGAGAATATCGGAGTCAAGCTCTTCGCTAAGGTCAATTAATTCATGGACATCTTCTTGTGCAACATTTGAAAAATAATCGTCATAGATTTGAGCGCTTTTGATCGTTTCGGGGCTGTTTGCTGTCAGTGCTTGCTTGATTTTGACGTGCTCTTTTTTCATCTGAGTATTGAGAAGACGGATCTTTTGCTCAAGCTCCAGGTGATAGGCTCTGATTTGACGTTTGTTGGCAATGGAAGAACAAACGGTATAAAGCGCGTTGATGAGGTTGAGTTTGTTGATGGGTTTGGTCAAAAATCGATCAACTCCGAGGTTAATAAGGGTGAGAAGTTTTTCGGCATCGTTTTGGGCAGAGGTGACAATGATGCGCGCTTCAGGATTTTTTTCCATAATATGTTCTATCATGGTGATGCCGTCCATGTTGGGCATCGAAATATCGGTGATAACGAGATGAAAGCGCGCATTTTTATAGAGTTCCCATCCAATTGCACCGTCTTCGGCTACCTCTACTTCTTTAAAAAGCTGTTTTAAACTTCCCAGTAGACCATCTCGTATCATTTTTTCATCTTCGACGTAGAGGACGCTCAAATCTTTGGTTACTTCTTTTAGTTCGATGAGGGTAAATTGTTTCATGCAGTTACTCCGATAATGGTTTGATAGGCGTTTAGAGCAGCTTTTTGGTCGAGAGAATAAGTCTCCAAAATGGGTAAAATGGTTTCAAACGGCTCATTGGATTTTAGAGTAAAAAGGGTGCGGGCGCATTTGAGGACCGCGCACGCTTTTGGGTTAAGTGCGTTGGCAGGAGAGAAGGAGTGGCGCAATGCGTTCACCATAGCGGGATCAAAAAACCAAAGCTCAAAAAGTGCGCAAGCAAGATCATCTCCCGAGCTTCCAATCATATTTTTTTCTTCCAAAAGAAGCTCTTCTGTAGAGATTTTGCTAAATCGGTAAGGATTATGACAAAACATCAAAGCGTAGGATGCAATCAGACGACCAATTTCAAGGATAAAAGGGAGACCCCCGAGTAAATCCGTCAGTTCACGTTGGTTTTTGCCTAGCCATAGCGTTAAAAAGTGCTGTTGTTTTTCCATGACAGCAAACCATTCTTCTATCGATACTCCATAAGGTTTAAGATCGGTGAATGGATGAGCTTTGAGCGCGGCAACAATCGCCATCCCTCTTATCGTTGTTTGTCCAAAAAGGGCAATAACTTGAGAAATTTGAGAGATGGGATGACGAAAACCGTACTGGGGAGAGTTGGCATAATGGAGAATGTCCGTGTAGAGAATGGGATCAGATTCAATCACTTTGACAACGGCTTTGGTATCGACTTCCTCAGCAGCATAAAGCATATTTAGCTGATCGATGGACTCGCGCAATGGCGGGAAGGATTCGATCGAATGGAGTAAAAATTCATCCATTTTTTATCACCCTCAAAAGTTTTTATCAAACCAATCCGCAACATTGCTGCGGATGGTGTGGCGAAGTTGAATCCCAGCGATAAAATCGCTATGCTGTGCTTTATTTAAAAGTGTTACGAGGGCGTTGCGTCGTTTGGAGAGAAACGGATGGTCGATTTGCCCTGGATCTCCCATGACGACAAGGCGTGTCTCTTCTCCCATACGCGTTCCGATGAGTTTGAGGGTTGCATTGGTCATGTTTTGGGCTTCGTCGATGATGACAAACTTACGCGAGATTGTCGTACCGCGCATGTGGGCGATGTCCATTACTTCGATGTTGTATTTTTTCATAAATGTTTCGGTGGCATTTTCTCGTTTGACCGAATTGGTATTTCCTGTATATTCGACGCGTGCATCGATGGAGCGTTTGCTTTGCTGTTCGATGGTAAAGTTGACTGCCGAGTAGAGAGGATACATAAAATACCCCATCTTTTGTTCCTCATCCCCTTTTCGAAAGCCCAGTTCCGCTTGCTGATCGTTGGAGGTAACCGTGTTGCGTGCATAAACGATCCCTTCAACAATCCCCTCGCTGACCAACTCAAGCCCTGCTTGAAGTGCGACGAGAGTTTTCCCTGATCCCGTAGAACCCGCCACAACCGTGACGTAGTTTTGTGGATGGGTCATCATGGAGTAGTAAAACTTTTGCTCAACGTTGAGGGGACGGACGAGATTGTCATCAAAGTGCTCTCCAAAACGGCGATCAAAATCGCACCATTCCAGCCCATGATTAAAACTAAAGGCATGGCGTTGAATTCCTGTTTCGTAGGTTTCGTTGGCGGTGCTTAGAGCATTTTGGACAAAGGTAAGTTGATTAAAGTTGTGATGTTCCACATCGGTTGGAAACTCTGGAGTTTCCATGTAGGTGTAGGTGTAGTTAAAATCAATGGATTCAGGAGATTCGACACTGCTGTTTCGGATACTTTGTGTTGGAATGCCTTGAATTTCTGCGGCAATACGAAAGGACATATCATTGGTGAGAAGAATGAGGTCATAATCGTCAGCAATTTCCGCAATTTTTGCATCATTCATCCCTTTAGGTTCAGAGAATGAGGTAGAAATTCGGTAATTTTCTCGATGGATAATGATGAGCTCTATAAGAACTTCTTCTCCCCCGTGCAGGGAGCGATCAAATTTTAAATCAAGGCGATAATAACGATCATTTTGGCATTGTTTTGCATCCAGTGTTTCGAGCATACAAACTGGGAGTTCAACGGCAGCAATAGGCTCACCAAAAGCAATGTCGGCAAGTCGAAAAAACTCGCGTGCCATGTAGCCGGCTTCTGAGCGTATGTCGTCTTTTTTACTGTTAAGTTCGGCTAAGACAATGTTGCTGATAACAACGGCATTGGTATTTTCTTGGCTGATGTGTAAAATATTATTGGGATCATCGAGGATAACGGAGGTATCGAGAAGATAGCATTTTTGAATATCACTCACGGTGAGAATCCTTGCGTTAAAGATCTCATATCGTAGCGAAAGAATTCTTAAGTATAGTAGTTTGTCTTAAGTTTGGTAATTGAATGAATAGGAAGAGAATTTTTATGATTGGTTGCGGAAGCAGGATTTGAACCTACGACCTTCGGGTTATGAGCCCGACGAGCTACCGGACTGCTCTATTCCGCGGTAAAGAAGTGTAACAATAAACAAACTAAGTCTAGTCCGTTTGTAGAGCGCAATTATAGGCAAAAACTTTAACATTGTCAAGGCTTTAGCGAATATGTTTATAAAATATTTCAAAATGTGAATAATTGAATATCTTGACTTGCCTCATTATTTCAAAACAATACGGAAATGAGGGCAATGGAATTTTTTAGATATAGCTTTTATCGATAGTAGCTTGTAATTCCATTTATTGTACGACCCATATTGAGTAGTAACATATCGGCAATTACTAAAGCCGCCATCGATTCCGCTACAACCGAACCGCGTACAGCGACGCAGGGGTCATGCCGTCCCTTGAGTGAAACACTAACACTTTCGTTAGCCGTGTTAGTGCTCTCTTGATCGATGAAAATGGAAGGGGTAGGTTTGAAATGGACGCGGACAATGACATCATCCCCATTGCTCATTCCCCCTAAAATCCCCCCTGAGTGGTTGGTTTTAAAGCCATTTGGGGTGATTTCATCGTTATTTTCAGAAGCAAGAAGATCGGTAGAGTGAATTCCTTCACCGATTTCAACTGCTTTAACGGCGTTAATCCCCATCATCGCTTCGGCAAGCACCGCATCGAGTTTGTAATAAAGTCCTTCACCCAAACCGATGGGAAGACCCGAAATTTTGACGGTAGCTACTCCACCGACCGAATTATGGGCATTTTTAGCGGTTAAAATTGCTTGCTTTTGAGCTTCTTCAACATTTTTATCGAGGGCATAGATGGGGCTTTTGGGCGGATAGGCAAAATCTAGTTTTTGGGCTTCGATGCCGTGGATGGAGCTGATACCGCTTTCAAAGGTGATTCCAACGTGTCGAAGCATCAGTTTTGCTACCGCTCCCCCTGCAACACGCGCAGCCGTTTCACGCGCCGATGAACGTCCTCCGCCACGATAATCACGCAAGCCGTATTTGTGAAAATAGGTAAAATCAGCGTGCCCCGGACGAAAAATATCTTTGACATTGGTATAGTCACCGCTTTTTTGGTCAGTATTGTAAATCACCATCATAATGGGAGTTCCAGTACTAAGCCCCTCGAATACACCGCTGAGAATTTCAATCTTGTCATCCTCTTTGCGCGCTGTAGCAAACTCATTTTGTCCCGGCTTGCGACGGTTAAGTTCGCTTTGGATGTAGACT
>Ga0007792_10000872_pt1 | contig 10953 bp, 6 predicted proteins | sample CryBogmetaGMA6M_FD_60371 | JGI IMG/M metagenome (GOLD analysis project Ga0007792, IMG submission 60371) | Freshwater microbial communities from Crystal Bog, Wisconsin, USA - MA6M | ecosystem: Environmental > Aquatic > Freshwater > Lake | place: Crystal Bog, Wisconsin, USA | collected 2009-07-06
GGAGGCCCGGCAATTTCGGCAAACGGCGTCCCGACCTTCGTCCCGGCCGGCAGGATCATCAGCCCGCTATGGTCCTCGGACAAACCCAGTTCGTCGGCCGCGCACAGCATCCCGAAGGATTCAACGCCGCGGACCTTCGCCTTCTTGATCTTCAAGCCGTTGGGCACCAGCGTCCCGATGGTGGCCAGCGGCACCTTGATCCCGGCGGCCACGTTCGGCGCGCCGCAAACCACGGTCAGCGTTTCCGTCCCGCTGTTCACCTGGCAGACGGTCAGGCGGTCGGCATTCGGATGCCGTTCAACCGAGAGGACCTCGCCCACCACGATTCCCGTAAAATCCCCGCCAATGGCCTTGATTCCCTCCACTTCCGTTCCGGAGAACGTCAGCAGGGAAGCCAGCTCCTTGGGACTCAGGTCAACATCGACATATTCTTTCAACCAACTCAATGGAACTTTCATAGTCAACCCCTTACGAGAACTGGGACAGGAACCTCACATCGTTGTCATACAGCAACCGGATATCCTCGATGCCGAACTTGATCATGGCAATGCGTTCCAGCCCCATGCCGAAGGCATAGCCGGTGACCGCCTCGGGATCATACCCGACAATGTTGAACACTTTCGGATTCACCATGCCGGCGCCTGAGATTTCTATCCAGCCACTGTTCTTGCAGACCCGGCAACCCGACCCGCCGCAGACGTGGCATGAAAAATCGTATTCCACGCTGGGCTCGGTGAAGGGAAAGAAGTGGGGACGGAACCGCACCTTGACGTCCGGCCCCATCATCTGGTGGGCAAAGAAGGTGATATCCCCCTTGAGGTCGGCCATGGACACCTTGCGGTCCACATACAGCCCCTCCACCTGGTGGAAATTCGCGCTGTGCGTGGCATCCGTCGTGTCACGCCGGTAACAGCGGCCCGGCGCGATGATCCGGATCGGCGGCTTGCGGCTTTCCATCACGCGGATCTGGACCGGCGAGGTCTGGGTGCGGAGCAGCGTCTTGCCGTCCAGCCAGAAGGTGTCCTGGGTATCACGGGACGGGTGGTCCGCCGGGGTGTTGAGCGCGTCAAAGTTGTGGTATTCCGTCTCGATATCCGGCCCGTCGGCCACGGTAAAGCCCAGCATGCTGAAGATGCGGATGGATTCCTCGATGACCTGGGTCACGGGGTGCCGGGTTCCCAGACTGCGCCAGGCGCCCGGCATGGTCACATCGAACTGCTTCTGTTCGGCCGCCTTGCCCGCCGCCGCCAGCGCGGCTTTCCGTTCATCCAGCACCGCGGTGAGTTCCTGCTTCAACTCATTGGCGCAACGCCCGAATTCACGGCGCTCCTCGGGAGGAACCGTTTTCAGTCCGTCCATGACCCCCTGGAGCAGGCCCTTGCGCCCCATGTACTTGACCCGCACGACCTCCACCTCACTCAAGGTGGCCGCCTGCCGGGCCTCAGCGAGGCCTTGTTCTTTCAGCGCAACAATATCCTGTGCATTCATAGTTCACCCATTTCCCGCAACGCCCATTTGGCGCGGTAAAAGCGGTCAAAATACTGGAACAGCGGAACGGTGTCGAGAATAGACAATGGGGTAACTGGCGGGAATGGGACCGACGCCCCCTACTTCCCGATAATGAACATCGACCGGACCGGGCTTATCTTCAGCGTCACCACTGTCACAGCCTGCCCGTCCTCAACCACGCGCGAATACTGCGGCACAGATAAGCTGCCGGTATGCGGATCCCACAATTCCGGAATGATCTTCCCCCGCAGCCGCACCGTGGCATCAGCCTCACGATCCCCGACATTGGCAAAGAAATAAACGTCGGTCCGGTCCTTCACCTTATGGATGTACCGCAACTTCTGGCTGCTCGCGATGTCCACATCAAACACCTTGAGCGCCACGTCCAACGCCTTTCGCAGGTTGGCTTCATTCGGCGAATTCAAATAGATCGCCCGCCCTCCTTTTCGGCCCTCCTGCACGATCAGGCTGTCACGGTGAGCCAGGTTGGCCCCGCCATCCAGCCGCACCTCGAATTCACTGATGCTCGGCTTGCCGTTCGCGGCGCCGCCGATCTGGAGCCGGACCCTTGATGCCGTTACGGTCGCAAACGTGTCCACCCGGCTTTCGCCTATTGACGTCCCCGACACACACGGAATCCACGCAGTTCCACTCCAGTACTGGACACTGTAGGCCGTCACCCTGTTGAACGCCTCCCTGATCAGCGTCGAATTGAACGTCTGGTTTGCCCCGAAATCGACCTCCAGCCACCACTCCTTCGCATCCACTTCAGAAGCTTCCCAGCGAGTGTCAGCCGTTCCATCGATCGCCTTCGCCGCCTCGAAAGTGCCGGACTGGTGCCATTCCGATGAAGCCGTGGCCATGATCTGCTGCCTGACCGCCGGGAACATCTCGCTGATAACCGCCACAACATCATGGTCGTGGCCGAACTCAGCCGATTTGTGCGGGAGTTGGCCGGCGGCAATCACCTTGCCGCCATTGTCGTAAAACTTCTTGATCTTCTGCAGGTTGCTCCAGCTGATGACCTTCTGACTAGGCATGATGAGGACCTTATACTCCTCGTAATTGATCTTGTTGTTAAGCTTCAGGCTGTCGCCCTTCACCGTGCACCGCTCGTCAAGAACTTCGGGATGCAGGAACGTAAAATCGCGGCAGACCTTCGTGGCAAGAAGCTCGCCGAGGGAAATGTAATCCGCCTCCGGGATGTTGACCCCACCCTCATAGGGATCAATCGGACCATCAAAATGAAAGCCACCCTGGAGCGTTGCAATCGGGTAAAGCACCGCGATATCCGCCACATGCCGCCCTTTCGCCTGCATAAGCACGTTAAGCCTTCCGATACAGGTATTAAACTCTGCCAGTCCATCCGCATACAGCGGATTGCGGGGAGAAAGCTCCGGCAGGTACGTCACATGCCCCTTGTTGTACCAGACACCATGGGGAACAAAGTTGTTGATCCCCTTGGCATATTGCTCCAGCAGGACTGCGTAAAGCCGGTCCCAGCTCAAATTCCCCATCGCCCCGTAAGTCTCGGTCATCGCCTGCGCCTTGTCCCAGTTGTAGACAACCGAACTGATAATCTTGTAATAGGCTTCGGGATCATTATTCCAGCCGATCTTGTCAATGCCCGGCACGTCCTGGTGCTTGTAGCATTTCATCAGATCCCCCGAGACGCCCACCGGGTTCTTCACGTTCTCCTGGTCCTGATGCCCGAGGAGCGGTATCCTTCCATGCGCAGTGCACCAGTCCTGGATGGTTTTCATGAAACCTGTCGCATACAGCTCGCTCCTGAATCCGAAAAGATAATTCCGGGCAGCCTGCGTCCCGGGCCCGATATCGTACCAGAGCGCGGGGTAATACGCCGTGGGGCTGAACCCGTGAGCAGCCTTGAACTTTTCATTGAACGTGTCAGTCCACACACGGCCACGCCCCCGGTAAAGGGTTGGCTCATCATAAAACGCCCCAGCCACGGTCTTTCCAAAATCATCGCCGAACTTGTCGTAATAAGGCTGATAAACCATGCCGACGAATTTAGCGACCTGCTCAGGATCGAGATAATCGACATTGGGATCACCGTCCAGCACACAGACAAATGTCATGATTTTCCACGAGCCGGCGGGAACAGCCCAGGTAATGGCTCCATCCTTCACCGTGGCGGTCAAATCCTCGATCTGCCGGGTCCCGGTATTCATCGCCACAAGGCTCATCAGTTTGCCCGGCGGCAAAGGGTGGGAATAGGTGGCCGGCCCCACGACCGCTTCCTCGAACTTGTCGAGCCGCTTCAGAGTGGCATCCGGATATCTGTTCTTGAAACGCGGGATTCCGTCGCCGCCATTCGCGCCACAGCTTCCGCTGGGAAAGCCGTACTCATCATAAAGGGTAATGAACATTCCCAGCTCGCGCGCCTTCTTAACGGCCAGCCCGTAGCGCTCAAAATATTCCGGGCTGAGATATTTCGGCATGAACTTCGGACCAAACGGCAGCGGAGCCATCCCGCCATACCCGCCACGATCGCGGTTGTCCTGCAACTGTTCCGCAATCCCTGCCGCCGTCACTTCGGTGTTGTTCCAGAACCAAAGCGGCCTCGCCCTGTCCTTCAGCGGCGGCTTGACGAAATCACTCCTCATATCCGCCCGGCATGGCAGCGCGAACAAAGCGGCCCCCGCCAGGCAGGCTATACCGATCCCTGCCCTGCCTATATATTTATTCATCCAACTGGTGTACGTCATAAACAAATAACAAACAACTCAATAACCTTGGCGTCCCCATGGGACGCCAGTAACGTATCTTCATTAGTGATTTCAGGCCTATGGCATGTTAGTTTCAGGAACTTCATGAGACTCTTTCAACAATTCCGGGAGCGACTGGCGAGGCAGAAGCAGTTCGCGGGCGCATTGAATGCCCTTCGCTTTATCGGGCCGGGACTGCTTGTTACGGTGGGTTTTATCGACCCCGGGAACTGGGCCTCCAATGTGGCGGCGGGCTCGGAATTCGGCTACCAGTTGCTCTGGGTGGTGACGCTGAGCACGATCATGCTGATCCTGCTGCAACACAATGCAGCCCATCTGGGCATTGTGACGGGAGACTGCCTGGCGGAATCGGCCACCCGGCACCTGCCCCGCTGGGTGGCCCGCCCGGCCCTCGGCTCCGCCGTCATTGCGACCATTGCCACCGCCTTCGCCGAAATCCTCGGCGGCGCCATCGCCCTGCAGATGCTCTTTCACCTCCCGCTCAAAATCGGGGCCATCCTCACCGCCCTCGTCGTGGCCGGCCTCCTCCTCTGGAACTCCTACCAGCGTCTTGAAAAAATCATCGTGGGCTTCGTATCGCTCATCGGGCTCGCCTTCCTTTTTGAACTGTCCCTCATCGACACCCATTGGGTGGCGGCGGCAACGGGCTGGGTAACCCCCGCCATGCCTCACGGCTCGATCCTGATTATCATGAGCGTCCTCGGCGCGGTGGTGATGCCCCACAACCTGTTCCTGCATTCCGAGGTCATCCAGAACCGGCAATGGAGCACCCAGGGCGAGGGGGCGATTGTCAGCCATCTGCGGTTCGAATGGCTCGACACCCTGTTCTCGATGGTTGTCGGCTGGATGATCAACAGCGCCATGATCCTGCTGGCGGCCGCCACCTTCTTCCAGCAGAACGTCAAGGTCGTCTCCCTGGAACAGGCTGAGGAAATGCTGCACCCGATCCTCGGCCATCAGGGCGCGATCGCCGCCGCCGTCTTCGCCCTCGCCCTGCTCTGCGCCGGGTTGACGGCCAGCGTGACTGCCGGGATGGCGGGCGGGACGATTGTCGCGGGACTGTTCTCCCGGAACTATGACATCAAGGCCCCGTCCTCAAAAGCCGGTGTCGGCATTACCCTTGGCATCGCCCTGCTGGCGGTGATGTTCGTCACCAACAGTTACAAGGCCCTGATCGCCTCCCAGGTCCTGCTCAGCATCCAGCTCCCCATCACCATCATGCTGCAGGTATACCTGACATCGTCACGCAAAGTCATGGGCACCCATGCCAACACCCCCTATGGCAAGCTCTGGCTTTTCCTGATCGCCGCCATCGTCATCTCCCTGAACCTGATCCTGCTGTGGAACATGGCAGGGGGTACATAATCCTCCCGTTGGGCTCCCGCGACAAGCATTCGTCGACGCCTCCGACAGCGGCCTCACACCCAGGGCAAACGCATCTAAATACCAGCCAATTCAAGAGATTTGAACAGAAGCCGCGAAGCTCACAAAGGTCAAATGTGGCGTTTATTTCGGTGCCACGGGTACATGGCGCCGAAATAAACGCCACGGTTTGCTTGAAGAATCGAAGACTTATCGCCTCCTGCCGAGGGTCGGTGCGGGATTTTTATGCGGAGTACCCGCCGCATACAAATCCCGCACCGTATACAGGGATCAGTCTTCCCCTTCGCGTTCTTTGCGGCTTGAGCGAAGCGGGTGTGAAAAATCTCTTTGTTTTCCGGAATTCAGATGCGTCCGCTCTGGCCTCACGCCCAAGCCGCGTTTAACATTTTAACGAAAGATGGGATTATTTTCCGGTTTTTCATCTTTATTTTCGACAAGCGTCATGGTCCTCGCTACATTTCAATTTTTCTGTCGGACTTTCCCCGGAGATCTCTATGGATACCACCACTATTGGAGTGCGAAGCGAACTCTCCCGACGCGATTTCATGAAGGGTTGCCTCGCCGTGACCGCCTTCATGGGACTGCCCCACACCCTTTTCAGCAAGGTGCTTGAGACGGCGGAATCCGATCGCAGGCTGCCGGTCATCTGGCTCCACTTCCAGGAGTGCACCGGGTGTTCCGAATCGCTCCTGCGGTCCAGTCATCCCACCATCGCCTCGCTGATCCTCGACAAGATCTCGCTCGATTACCACGAAACCCTCATGGCGGGGTCCGGCTTTCAGGCGGAAAAATCCATGCACGACTCCATCACCGCCAACAAGGGCAAGTATGTCCTGGTGGTCGAGGGCGCAATCCCCACGGCTGAAAACGGCATCTTCTGCATGGTTGGCGGCAGGACGGCAACGGAGTCCCTGGCGGCCGCCGCCAAGGATGCCCTGGCGATCATCAGCATCGGCACCTGCGCATCCTATGGCGGGATCCAGGCGGTTTCCCCGAATCCCACCGGTGCGGTCGGCGTTGGCGCACTGGTGAAGGACAAGCCCATCGTCAATATCCCCGGCTGCCCGCCGAACCCCTATTCCTTCCTGTCCACGGTGCTTTACTACCTGACCTTCAACAAGCTGCCTGAACTGGACAACCTGGGCCGGCCCAAGTTCGCCTATGGCCGGCGGATCCATGAACACTGCGAGCGGCGTCCCCATTTCGATGCGGGCCGCTTCGCACGGGCCTACGGGGATGAAGGCCATGCACAGGGCTATTGCCTGTACCAGCTCGGGTGCAAGGGTCCGGTCACATTTGCCAACTGCCCGGTCCAACGCTTCAACGATGTCGGCGCCTGGCCCGTATCCATCGGGCACCCCTGCATCGGGTGCACGGAGCCGGATGTCCTGTTCAAGACCGCCATCGCCGAGAAGGTCCAGATCCATGAGCCGACCCCCTTCGACGGTTATCCTCCCGTTGACACCGGCAAGAAGGGGAAAGGCGCCAGTCCGCTGACGACCGCGGTCGTGGGCCTGGCCGCGGGGGTGGCCCTTGGCGCGGGCGCCATGCTGGCGAAGAAGCTGCCGGATTCGACCTCATCCTCCCAGGACAAGAAGAATCCATGAAGCCGCTGTCGAGACGTAATTTCCTGAAAACCGCGGGCTCCTGCGCGGGACTGCTCACGGTGGCGCCGGTCACATGCGCCCTTGCCGGCACCAGCCGGACGGTCAACGATGACGAGCTCGGAATGCTTTATGACGCCACCCGGTGCGTGGGGTGCAAGGCCTGCATGTCCGCCTGTAAGCGGTATAACAATGACAACGGAAACCTGGAACCCGAGAAGGCGAAGTTCGATCCCGACGGCCTCTGGGACGCGCCCTCGGATCTGAGCGGCAACAACCGGACGGTCATCAAGCTCTTCAAGGAAAACAGCACGTCCTGGTCCTACGTCAAGTATTCGTGCATGCATTGCCAGAAGCCCTCCTGCGTGTCCGCCTGCCCGGTCGGCGCCCTGACCAAGGACAGGCAAACAGGGATCGTGAGCTACGACAAGACCCTCTGTATCGGCTGCCGCTACTGCCAGATCGCCTGCCCTTTCAACATCCCCAAGTTCCAGTGGGACCGCGCCATGCCCCAGATCGTGAAGTGCAACTTCTGCAAGGAGACCTGCCTTAAGGAAAAGGGTATCACCGCCTGCGCCGACGTCTGCCCCGTCAAGGCGATCGTTTTCGGGAAGCGCAAGGAGCTCCTGGCAGATGCCCGACGCAGGATGAAGGACCATCCGGACCGGTATCTCGACACGATCTATGGCGAACACGAGGTCGGCGGCGTGAATCACCTGTACCTTTCCGGCGTTCCTTTCGCCAAGCTCGGGCTCCGGGATCTTCCCGCCGATGCACCCGCCGTGTTCTCCGAGACAATCCACCACACCATTTACAAGGGGTTCATCGCGCCCATCGCGCTGTATTCCGCGCTTTGCTTTGTTGCCTTGCGCAATGCCAGGAAGCAGAAAGACCATCAGGCCCCCCATGACGACGGTTCCCCGGGAGGCAAGGCCTAGCCATGCATAACCTTGATTTCCAGAAGCAGGAAGGCCGCCTCTTCACGAAGTCATTCTTCGTGCTCCTGTCCCTTGTCCTCATCGGCGCCGTCCTGGTCGGCATCCGGTTCGTCAAGGGCATCGGCGCCGTCTCCAACATGAGCGACGGGTTTCCCTGGGGAATCTGGCTGGCCTACGATGTCGCCACCGGGACGGCCATCGCCTGCGGCGGCTATACCGTGGCGATCCTGGTCTACATCCGCCACAACATGCATTACCATCCCCTGATCCGGTCGTGCGTGCTGACCAGCATGTTCGGGTACGCCCTGGCCGGGCTCTCGGTCATGGTCGACCTGGGCCGACCGTGGAATGTCTACAATTTCTTCATCCCGTCGCGATGGCAGCTCAATTCCGTCATGTTCGAGGTCGCCATGTGCGTGATGACCTACACCCTCGTGCTGATCATCGAGTTCCTGCCGGGCATCCTCTACAGCATGGAGACGTCCGAGTGGCGCAGGCTCCGCGCGTTCGCGAAAATGTTGCATCCCTCCCTGGCCCCCGACCAGGAAAAGCTATCCGGACTCATCGCGACGGTCCGCCGGACAGCAGGCGTGATCCGGCCGTGGCTGGACAAGGTCCTGATTTTCTTCATCGTCCTGGGGATCACGCTCCCGACCATGCACCAGTCGTCGCTTGGCTCGCTGCTCCTGATCGCGGCGACCAAACTGAACCCGCTCTGGCATACCGGGTTCCTGCCCCTGCTGTTCCTGGTCAACTGCATCTACATCGGCTATTCGGTGGTAATCATGGAATCACTGATCTCCTCGCATGCGTTCAAGCGCCCCTATGAGGTCAAGGAGCTGGCCGGGCTGGCGGGCATCATCCCGTGGCTCACGGTCATCTGGCTCGGGATTGTTTTCGGCGACCTGGCCTACCGCCACCAGTTGCTGGCGGCCGTTCGCCTCGACTTCTACTCGGGATTCTTCCTGGCGCAGGTCCTGCTCGTGCTGGCCGGCTCCCTGCTCCTGTTCCGCTCGCACAATCGCACCTCTCCCCGCTGGCTGTTTGTCTCCGCCGTCCTGATCATCCTGGGCGGGGGATTGTACCGGTTCAACGTCTACCTGATCGGCTTCGATCCCGGTTCTGGCTGGCGGTACTTCCCCTCCCTGGCCGAACTGATGATCACCGTCAGCATCATCGCCTTCGAAATCCTCGGCTACCAGGTGCTGGTCAAGCTTGTGCCCGTCCTTCCCCGGATCCACCTGCACGGGCAAGGAAAGATCCTCACGCCCCCTCACAGCGAAAACACGATATTGGCGGCCAAAGGCCGGACGGACGGCATATAACGGAGAACACTACTCATGGCAACGCGAACCATTACACTGGATCCGGTAACAAGAATTGAAGGGCATCTGCGGATCAATGCGGAGGTCAAGGACGGCCAAGTTTCCGCGGCATGGTCCTCCGCCCAGATGTGGCGGGGTCTCGAAATCATCCTCAAGGGAAAAGCACCGCAGGACGCCTGGGTCTTTGCCCAGCGCATCTGTGGCGTCTGCACCACGGTCCACGCCATCGCCTCCATCCGGGCCGTCGAGAATGCCCTGAAGGCCCAGGTTCCCCTCAATGCGCAGTACATCCGCAATATCATCATGGCCCAGCATTCCGTGCAGGACCATATCATCCACTTCTACCACCTGTCGGCTCTCGACTGGGTCGATGTGCTCTCCGCCCTGCAGGCGGATCCCAAAAAGACAGCGCAACTGGCACAAGGGCTCTCCAACTGGCCCGGCAATAGCGCCACGGAGTTCAAGGCGGTCCAGGACAAGCTGAAGGCATTTGCCGCCACGGGCAGGCTCGGGATCTTCTCCTCCGGCTACTGGGGCCATCCGGCCATGAAGCTGCCCCCCGAGGCCAACCTGATGGCGGTGACCCACTATCTCAGCGCGCTGGATTACCAGCGTAAGGCCGCGCAGGTGATCGCGATTCTTGGCGGCAAGAACCCGCATATCCAGAACCTGACCGTCGGCGGGGTGGCCTCGGCAATCAACATCGACAATCCCGCCACCTTGAACGTGGAACGCCTGACCTTCATGCGCACGTTGATGCAGGAAACGCGGGACTTCGTCCAGCAGGTCTACTATCCCGACCTGCTGGCAATTGCCGGCGCCTACAAGGACTGGTTCGGATACGGGGGCGGGGTGAAGAACTACTTCGCCGTCCCTGAATTCCCCGAGGATGCGGGCGGGACAAAATTCACCCTGCCCGGCGTCCTCATCCACGATGGTGATCTCCAGACGGCCCGGCCGATCACCAGCCAGGCCGACGACTTCCTGGTCGGGAACATCCATGAATCGGTGGCACGGTCCTGGTACGAGGGCGATACCGCGCTCCATCCCTGGCAGGGCGACACCAAGGCGAAATACACGGACTTCAAGCCCGAGGGCAAGTATTCCTGGTGCAAGGCGCCCCGGCTGGACGGAAAACCCTTCCAGGTGGGTCCCCTCGCCCAGATGTTGGCCGGCTATGCGGCAGGCAACACACGGGTACGGACGATGATGGACGATGCCTGCTCCAAATTGAATATCGGCCTGAACGACCTCCATTCGACCATGGGCCGCCAGCTCGCCCGTGGCATCCGGGCCTGCATCATGGCCGACATCTCACTCGAACAAATCGACAAACTCCTGGCGAACATCGCGTCCGGCGACCAGACCTATGCGAACCCGGTCGAGATCCCGAACGGCGAATTCAAGGGCGTCGGGTTCCATGAGGCGCCACGCGGCTCCCTCT
>Ga0007792_10000873_pt1 | contig 10952 bp, 10 predicted proteins | sample CryBogmetaGMA6M_FD_60371 | JGI IMG/M metagenome (GOLD analysis project Ga0007792, IMG submission 60371) | Freshwater microbial communities from Crystal Bog, Wisconsin, USA - MA6M | ecosystem: Environmental > Aquatic > Freshwater > Lake | place: Crystal Bog, Wisconsin, USA | collected 2009-07-06
ATCTCCATGGTCTCGGGGTCGCGGATCTCGCCCACGAGGATGACCTTGGGACCCTGGCGGAAGGCCGCGCGCAGCCCCGAGGCAAAGGTGTCGAAGTCGATGCCCAGCTCACGCTGGTTCACGGTGCCCGCCTTGTGCGGGTGGGTGAACTCCACCGGGTCTTCGAGGGTCACGATGTGCCCGGCCAGATTGGTGTTGATGCGGTCGATGAGCGCGGCGAGCGAATTGGACTTGCCCGAGCCCGTGCCGCCGGTGACCAGGATCAGCCCGTGCTTCTCCTGCGCCATCTCCAGGAAAGCCGCGGGCAGGCCCAACTCCTCCATGGTCGGGATCTTGGAGGGCAGGCGCCGCAGGACCATGGCGAGACTGCCGCGCTGGCTGAAGATGTTCGCCCGGAAGCGGCCCTTGCCGGGGATGGCGTAGGACAGGTCGCAGGAGCCTTTGGCGGCCAGCGCCTTTTGCAGGCGCAGGTTCTCGCCCATGAGCGCGAGAGCCATGGCCTTGGTCACGAGCGGCGAGAGCTTGCCCAGGTCCGGGGTGGTCACGGCGGTCTTGAGGCTGCCGTCGACCTCGGCCTGGATCTGCTTGCCCGTGGTGATGACGATGTCGGACACCTCGGGGTACAGTTCAAGCACCTGGGCCATGAGGCCGTCGAGCTGCGCGCGGGTCATGTTCACCGGACGTCCTCCTTCATCAGGCCGCTGATCTTGTCCTTGTTCTGGGCCTGCACCAGGCCGTCCTCGGGGCTGATGATCCCTTCCGTGACGAGCCGCGCGATCTCGTCGTCCAGCGTCTGCATGCCGTGCTCGCGCCCGGTCTGCAGCACGCTCGGCAGCTGGTGTGTCTTGCCCTCGCGGATCAGGTTGCGCACGCTGGGGATGGCCATGAGGATCTCCTGGGCGGCCACCCGGCCGGGCTTGTCGATGCGCTTGAACAGCGTCTGGGAGACCACGGCGCGCAAGCTCTCGGCCAGGCTGGTGCGCACCTGGGCCTGGCCGTCCTCGGGAAAGACCTCGATGATGCGGTCGATGGTCTTGGTGGCGCTCTGGGTGTGCAGGGTCGAGAAGACCAAGTGCCCGGTCTCCGCGGCTTCCAGCGCCAGGGTGATGGTCTCCAGGTCGCGCATCTCGCCCACCAGGATGATGTCCGGGTCCTCGCGCAGGGCGCCGCGCAGGGCCGCCTTGAAGCTCTGGGTGTGGTGGCCCACCTCGCGCTGGTTCACCAGGCAGCCCTGGGACTGGTGCACGAACTCGATGGGGTCCTCCACGGTGATGATGTGGTCGCGCCGGTTCTTGTTGGCGTGGTCGATGATGGCCGCCAGCGTGGTGGACTTGCCGCTGCCCGTGGGGCCGGTGACGAGCACCAGGCCCTTGTTCAGCATGGCCAGGTCGCGCAGGCGCTCGGGCAGGCCCAACTGCTCCACGGTCATGATCTCCTGGGGGATCTCGCGGAACACGGCGGCGATGCCCCGGTGCTGCATGAAGAAATTGACGCGGTAGCGCGCCAGGCCGGGCACCTCGTGGGCGAAGTCCACATCCCCGGTCTCCTCGAACACCTTGACCTTGGCCTCAGGCGTGATCTCGTAGAGCAGGGTCTTCAGTTCCTCGTGCTCCAGCACCTTGTACTTTACGCGCTGGAGCTGGCCGCGCAGGCGAAGCAGCGGCTGGGAGCCGCTGGTCAGGTGCAGGTCGCTGCCGCCGTACTGGTGGAGCATTTCAAAAAAGGCGTTGATCTGGGCCATGCGCGGGCCTCCCGGAGGGTGTGGCAAGGGGTTCGGGACCAGGCGAAGCCGCCCGGTCCTAGGGCCAACCTATACCGCGCCGGGGGTGGAAATCAAAGGGGAAATGCGGGCTGGTCAGGGCCAGGAGAAGGTGCGCGTCGCCAGAGGCATGCCGCTGATGGTTGTGGCCGGATGGATTTCAACGGTGATCTCGCCGTTTCCCTGGATATACACGGCGGTGTAGTCGCCCAGGTCTGTGGTGGCGTTCAGGTAGTCCGGGATCATTTCCGTGAGATTCTCGGGCAGGTCGCCATTGTCTACGACGAAGCAGGCCGTGGCCATGTTGAGGCGGGTGTAACCCTCGGCCAGGGCGGCCCTGGCGGCCTGCTGCCTGGCCTGACCGCTGAAGTCCGGGGCGTTGTAGCGCGAGGCAAAGATGGAGGCGAGGATGCCCAGGATGATGAGGACGATGATGAGATCAATAAAGACGATCGCAGAACCAGGCCGCCAATAACGTCGCTGCCCCGCATGCCTGCCGGGGAAGGATGCCTCGTTACGGTGGCGCGCACATCTGCCCATTCCCGCCTCCTGGCGTGAGCGGGGGGGACCGCAGTCCAACTATATAACCACCCGAAAGGAAAAATCAATGGGGGAGACAGGGAGAAACAGGATGCCGGCAGGCGCTCCGCGCTAGTTGGGCCAGTCGATGGTCAGGGTATAGATGGTGGAGGTGGCGCTGGTGTCAAGAACTTGAATGTCCATCTTGGGCGGGGTGCCGCCGACCTCAATGAACCGAATGACGAAACTGCCGATGTTCAGGGTATTCCCCGCGCTCAGATTCAGGTACGTGGCGTTGGAAATGTCAGCCAGGGCTTGAGGCGGGCGGCTTGTATCCACGGCATAGAGTTGGCTCGCGCCTTGAAACCGCGCGACGCCCTCGCTGGCGGCTGTCTTGGCCGAGGAGATCAGGGCGGAGTCCACGAAGCCGGTGTAGCGGGGCACGATGACGGCGGCCAGAATGCCCAGGACCACAATGACCGCTATCAGTTCGATGAGCGTGAACCCCTGGACCGGCCGATGAAGGCGGAGGGCGCGCGTTGAGGCTGGCGGGGGGCTCATGTCTTTCGGGTAGCATGGCCGCCGAGCCGAAGGCAATGAAAAAGGGGGAGGATTGCTCCTCCCCCTTGAGATAGTTTCGCCTGAGCGGCCTAGTTGGGCCAGGCTACGGTCTTGGTCTTGAGAACCGGAGTCGTTGTGCCCTTTGCGGTCAGGCTCAAAAGAACCGTCTGGTTGGGAGCGGTACCGGTGGGGTCGGCGTACGTCATGTCGTAATCGCCAATGTTGGTCTTGCCTGCGGTCAGGTTGAGCAGAGTGGCGTTGCCCAGGTTTGTCAACACGTTGGAGGGCTTCCCCTGGGTTTCCATTATGTACGTGGCATAGGCCATGTTGAGCCGCGCATTACCTTCGGACAGGGCTCCATCGTAAGAGGCGCTCTGGGCCTTGCTGGTCATGTCGAAGTACTTGGGCGTGATGACCGCAGCCAGGATGCCCAAGATGATGATGACCGAAATGAGTTCGATGAGGGTGAAACCGCCCTCGCGTCTGTTGGTCTTTTTCTTGTCGCTCATGTTGTCTCCTCCTTGGTGTGCTTCCTGGCGCGCCAGGAAATGTATGCCTGTGTTGCCCGGTTGGGCTTGACCCCATTCCGTAGGAATCTTTAGCAAGTCCCATGCCATTCTGCCTATCAAGCCAATGCCCCATTGGGAAAGTCAATCGGTTATCAACCCCAATCCCCGCTTTGTCCAGGGGATCGCACTACGCAGCTTGCGCGTCGATTGCGTATTTGCACCTGCTACTTCACCCCGGACATAGCGTTTTGCATGATCCCCACGAGCGGCAGGAAGATGGCCAAGGCGAAGAAGCCCACCACCCCGGTGAGGCCCGCCACCAAGACCGGGCCGAGCAGTTCGCTCATCTTGGAGACGGAGTACTCCACCTCGTAGTCATAGTGCTTGGCGGCCTCCCGGAGCATCTCCTCCATGTTGCCGGTCTCCTCGCCGATGGTGATCATGGAGATCATCATGGGCGTGAACGAGGGACAGGACCGGAGCGGGCCGGAGAGCCCCCGGCCCTGCTCCAGCTTCTCGCGCAGGTTGCGGAAGTCCCGCGCGATGTAATGGTTGCCGATGGTGCCGGTGAGGATGTCCATGGACTCGAGCACCGTGATGCCACTGGATTGAAGAATTGCGAAGATGCTGGCGAAACGGGCCATGGCCGCCTTCTTGAACACCGGCCCGATGATGGGCACGCGCAGAAACAGGCCATCGCGGAAGATCTTCCCGCCCTCGGTGCGGAAATAGGCGGTAACCATGAAGAAGATACCGCCCAGCAGGATCAGGCCCACGTGCCAGTAATGAATCAGACCGGCATAGATGCCCAGGCAGATGCGGGTGGGCAGGGGCAGCTCGACTCCGCTCTTGGCGAACATGGCCACGAACTGCGGCAGCACGAAGAGGATGAGTATGAAGAAGGCCGCCACCAGGGCTGTCACGACCACCGCCGGATAGGTCAGCGCACTCTTGATGTCCTTCTTGACCTTGAACTCGTGGTCCACGATGTAGATCAGACGTTCCAGCACCTCGGTCAGGGTGCCGCTGATCTCGCCCGCGCGGATCATGTTGCAGTAGAGTTCGGAGAAGATGTTCTGGTGCTTGGAGAAGGCATTGGACAGGGTGGTGCCGCTCTTGATGTCCGCAGCGATGCTGACGATGGCGCCTTTAAGCTTGGGATTCTCGGTCTGGGCCTCCAACACGTCAAGGGACTGCAGCACCGCGATGCCCGCATTGAGCATGGTCTTGAACTGCTTGGTGAACAGGATCAGATCCTGGGGCTTCACGCTCATCATGCGCATGCTGAGCTGGGCCAACAGCCCGCCGCCGACGCCCGCACCGCCTTGGGCGTTGGTCTCGGAGACCTGCGTGGGCATGAGCCCGCGCGCGGCGAGCGAGTCCTGAGCCGCATCCAGGCTCTGGGCCTCGACCACGCCCGTGGTGTTGCCGCCGCTCCCGGTGATCGCTGCATACTTGTAGAAGGGCATGTCCGTTTCTCCTAGAGCATCACGGCCCCGGCGGCTTCTTCCAGGGTGGTCAGGCCCTGGGCCACCTTGGAAAGCGCGTCGGTCTTGAGGGTGCGCAGGGTCTTGGCCTGCACGCAGGCCTTGGCGATGTCCTTGGCCGTGGCATTCTTCATGATCATGTCCTGGACCATCTCGTCCACCGGGAGCACCTCGTAGATGGCCAAGCGCCCGGCAAAGCCGCTCTGGTGGCAGGTGCGGCAGCCTGTGCCGTGGCGGAACTTGAACTTCTCCAGCAGATGCTCGCCGATGCCAAAGGCCAGCAGCATGTCCTTGCGCGGCTGGTAGGGCTCGGAGCAGTGGGGGCAATTCTTGCGCACCAGGCGCTGGCTGATGGAGGCCAAAAGCACCGAGGACACGAGGTAGGGCTGGATGCCCATCTCGATGAGCCTGGTGATGGCCTGGGCGGCGTCGTTGGTATGCAGGGTGGTCAATACGCGGTGGCCGGTGAGCGCCGCCTGCACAGCGATCTCCGCAGTCTCGGCGTCGCGCACCTCGCCCACCAGGATCACGTCCGGGTCCTGGCGCAGAATGCTGCGCAGACCCGAGGCAAAGGTCATGCCCGCCTTGCGGTTGAGCTGCACCTGGCGCACCGTGGGCATGCGGTACTCCACCGGGTCTTCCAGGGTGATGATGTTGATGTCCGGGGTATTGATGTGCTTGAGCACCGCGTAGAGGGTGGTGCTCTTGCCCGAGCCCGTGGGGCCTGCGGCCACGATGAGCCCGAAGGGCTTGATCACGGCGGCCTCGACCTTGGCCCGGTCCCCGGCCGAGAAGCCCACCTCGGACAGGTTCAGGCCCTGGGCATTGCGCTCAAGCAAACGCAGCACCAGGTTCTCGCCATGCACCGTGGGCAGGGAGGACACGCGCACGTTGAACTCCCGGCGCTGGGTCACGAAGGTGAAGCGGCCGTCCTGGGGGATCTTGGACACCGCGATGTCCATGTTGCCCATGATCTTGAGACGCGAGACCAGGGGCAGAAAGCTGGCCTTGGGCGGGGCCGGGATCATGCGCAGCTTGCCGTCGATGCGGAAGCGCAGCTGGATGCTTTCCTTCTCGGGGCTCAGGTGCACATCGCTCGCGTGCTCGCGCACGGCCTGGCCCAGGATGGAGTTGACCATGCGGATGATCGGGGCCTGGGAAGCCTGGTCCTGGAGCGCATCGATGGCGATGTCTTCCTTTTCCTCGCCGCCCACCTGGGTGGTGATGTCGCCGTCGTCGTCGGCCATGCCCTCGAACATGCCCTTCTGCTGCTCGCCGCCGCCGTAGATGGCGCGCATGAGCATCTCGAAGTCGTTCTCCGCGCACATCACCGGCTCCACCTCAAGATTGGTGGCGATCTCCACGGCATCCAGGGCGTTGATGTCCATGGGGTCGGTCATGGCGATGATGAGCAGATGCCCGCGCTTGGAAAGGGGCACCAGGCGGTTCTTCTGGGCCAGCTCCTCGGGCACCAGGGAGTCGATGCGCTCCTCGTAGGGATACTTGTCCGGGGTGTAGCGGTCGATGCGCAGTTGGTGGCTCACCGAGTCGATGATGACGGTTTCCTTGAGCGTGCCGGACTGCACGAGATACTGGCCGAGCTTGAGGCCGGACTTCTTCTGCCCGGCCAGCGCGGTCTGGAGCTGGGCCTCGGTGAGGGCCCCGGCTTCGATGAGCAGTTCGCCGAGCCGTTTGCGTTCGCGTTTCACGTGATGTGTCCTGGCCTGGGCGTCTGGTTACCGTTCATGGCGTTCATGGCTTACGGGCGGAGCATGCTGAGGGCCACGGCCCGGGACGGAGTCTCCGGCTCGCCCAGCAAAGCCGTGCGCGGCAGGCCGGAGGCCTCGGGCGCGGCCACATGCAGGCGCGGCGGGCTCTGCTCGGCGATGGGCCGCCGCAGATTCGGCCCCTGGTCGCTCGGGGGCAGGAGCGTCAGCCCGGCCGGGGCGCTCTGGGGCTCTTCGCCCTCCGGCCGCAGGGTCAGGCCCGGCTGGGTCAGGGCCACAGCGCGGCCCCCGGACCCGGCCTCGCCCAGGACTTTGGCCGAGGACTCTGTCGCGGTCCCGGTCGCGGACTCATCAGGCTGGGACGGGACGGCCGCGGCCGTGGCTGCGGGCGCACCCGGCTGGACAGGCGCACCGGAAATGCCCAGCGTTGACTTGATTGTCGGCCCGAGCACCGGGCCGGAAGGATTCATGCCCAGCCACAGGGAGCCCAGGACCAGGCTCACGCCCGCTGCCGCAGCCACGGTCATGGCGCGGCGGCTCTGCGGCCGGATGGCGCCCTCCGGCCGGATGGCGGCCCGGGCCTCCAGGAGCCCCACTCGCGTACGCCCGCGCACGAGCATCTCCAGCAGGGCCATGTGGCACAGGCGCACGATGCGCCTGGGTGAGCCCCCGCTGGCCAAGTGGATGGCCCAGATGGCCGCCGGGGTGAAGTGCACCCTGGGCGCGGCATCGCCGCCTGCGGCCACCTGCAGGCGGTAGCGGATCATGCGCCGGGTCTCGGTGAGCGTAAGCGGCATAAGCCTCTTGCGCACGTTGATGCGGTCGGCCAGGTTGGGCATTGCCGCGAGCATGGGCTCCAGCTCGCGCTGGGCGAAGATGACGATCTGGAGGAGCTTGGAGGAGTTCGTCTCGTAGTTCAGCATCTCGCGCAGGAGCTCCAGGTTCTCGCGGGAGATCTTCTGGCCCTCGTCGATGATCAGGACCACCAGCCTGCGCTCGACCATCCCTAAGCGGAAGAGCTGCTGCTTGAGGGCCTCTTTGAGTTCCCACAGCCCGAGGCCTGGGTCCGGGGTCAGGCGCGAGATGCTGCCCAGGACCACGCGCAAAAACTCTTCCGGGCTGTCGAAGTGCGGGTCGAGCAGCAGATGCAGGTCGGCCTCGGGGTCCGCGGCAAAGGTGCGCAGCAGGCTGCGGCAGAGGGTGGTCTTGCCGGTGCCGATGTCGCCGGTGATGACCGAGAGGCCGCGCCGCAGGCGTAAGGAGATTTCCAGCTCCTGCAGACAGGTGGCGTGCTGCCTGGTCTCGTGCAGAAAATTCGGGTCCGGCGAGTTGGAGAAGGGCTCGCGCTCCAGCTCCAGGTTGGCGTAGAGGTTCATCGACTCCCTCCCTGCCCGTAGCTTCTTGGCTCGGCGGGCATTTCCACATCCTTGAGGTACATCGCCCTGGGGCTGGCGTCCGAGGTCTGCGGCGCGGCAGGCGCCGGGGCTGCGTCGGGCGTGGAGCCGACAGCCGCGGGGCGTCCGGTCCTGATCTCCACAGGCGTCTCCTTGCTGCGCACGGTGCTGTCCTGGCCGCCCGCCTCCCTGCGCTCGGCCTCGCGGCGGGCGCTCGCGAGTTCCTTCTCCATCTCGTCATAGCTCTTCTGACGCTCGCCCTGGCGCCAGTCGGCCAGCACCGTGGGGGTGATGAAGATCAGGAACTCGTCCTTGAGGTCGTCTTTGCTCTCGCTCTTGGCCAGCCAGCCCGCGCCAGGCACGTCCTTGAGGCCCGGTACCCCGGCCTCGCGCAGGGCGTTGCTCAGCTTGGTGAGTCCGGAAATGACCACGGTCTCGCCGTTGCGGGCGATGAGGGTGGTCTCGGTCTTCTTCTTGACGATGAACGGGTTGCCAGCCACGGCGCGGGTGGTGTCCACCTCGTCCTTCTGGATGAGCACCTGGAGCTTGATGAACTCCTCGTCGATGATGTGCGGGGTGATCTCCAGGCGCAGCACCGCGTCCTGGAAGGCCACGGAGTAGGTGGCGCTGGTGCCGGTGCCGGAGACGGTCTGGTAGGGCACACGCTCCCCGGACTCGGTGTAGGCCTTCTGGTTGTCCATGGTGGAGATGGACGGGCTGGAGATGATGTTCAGCTTGTTGTCCGAGGCCAGGGCCTGGAGCTGCGTCTCCAGAAGGTTGCCCCCGACCTTGCCGAAGGAGAGGTCCAGGGCCGCTCCGGTGCCCGTGCCAGCCACGCTCGCGGCGGGCAGGCGCAACCCAAGTGCGCCGACGTTGCCCGTGCCCAGGGTGGCGGTGCCAGAAGTGACCGCGCCCGCGACCGTGCTCGCGGCGAAGGCCCCGCCCACGCCCAGCTTGTTGCCGCTGCGCACGTCCCCGGCGAAGCCGCCGCCCCACAGGATGCCGAGGTCGCGGGCGATCTCCCTGGTGGTCTCCACGATGTGCGCCTTGAGCTTGATCTGGGTGCGCGGGGCGTCGAGACTGGCCAGGAGCTTGCTCACCTTGGCCAGGTCCTGGTCCACGCCCTGGATGATGAGCGAGTTCGTCAGCTCGTCCACCTGCACCGAGCCGATGGTCTTGCCGTCCCTGGTCTTGGACAGGGTGTTCTCCACGGTCTTCTGCAGGAGCTTGGCATCGGCGAAGCGCACCTTGGCCACGCTGGTGACCTGCGGCTCCTCGGCCAGGGCGTCCCTGCGCTCGCCTTGGGTCTTGCGCTTGATGGCCTCCAGGTCCAGGTTGCCCTGGAGATCTGCCGAGGCCATGACGCGGATGGTCTCGCCGTCGAAGCCGTAGGTCAGCTTGTTGGAGGTCAGGATGGACCGGAACACCTCGCCCCAGGGGCGCTCCACGAAGTTCACGTTGATGACGCCGGTGACCCCGGGGGCGACCGCGATGCTCTTCCCGGCCGCGCGGGACAAAGCCTGGAGCACGGCCACGATGTCGGCGTTGTGCATGCGCAAGGACAGCCTGGTCTGCGGCAGCGCGTGCTGGCTGTCGCGCTTGTCCGTGTCGAGCAGGTGCGGCCGGTCGATGACCACCGGGGGCTCGGCCAGCAGGAACTGGCCGCGCGGGGAGTGGCCCTGGGCCTGCGCCTCCATGGCCTTCCAGGTGTCCACGGAATCCTGGGCCGAGGGGATCGGCGACTTGGCCGCCGGGGCGCAGGACAGGAGCAGGGCCGAGAGCACCAGGGCCAGGAGCGCCAGGGGGGTGATGGGCGTTTGTAGCTTCATCTTTTTTTGACCACCCGTATGCGGATCTTGTCCGTGTCGTCCTCGACGAGGGGGACGCGCCTGGTGAGCTTGCGTCCCGTGGAGCCATCCGTTCGCTCCAGCACCACGAAATTCTTGTCGATAATCTTGACGAGGTAACCGCCCTCGGCCAGCTCGTCGCCCGCGGCGTATTCCACGCCGTTGACCACCGCGAAGAGCTTGTTGCCGAGCTTCATGTACCCGCTGTAGACGAACTCGGCCTCGCCGCCGGTCCCGCCGACCCCGCCAGGTCCACCCAGGCCGCGGTCCTCCTCCAGCGAGATGCCCCCGGCCCCGCCGTAGAAGGGGTCGCCGGTGGCGTTGTCCACCAGAAGCCCGATGCGGTACGCCTGCTGCGGCGAGAGCCTGGCCTGTTCCACGCCCTTGGTCACCTCGTCGATCACGGCTTTGCTCGCGCCCGGGGCCGCGGTCTTGGGCGCAGGCCCCCCGGGCGCACCGAGATACATATACGCCCCCACCGCCAGGACCAGGGCCATGACGCCCAGGATTATTTTTTCGCGTTTCTGCATCCGCCGTGTCCCGCCCGCGCCCGCGCTAGTTCGCCAGCGCGATGCGCAGTTGGAGAAAGACTTCGAGGCGGCCATCGGCCGCGCGCAGTTCCACGCGCTCCAGGCGCGCCAACCACGGCGCCCGCCCAATGTCCATGAGCAGCGCGCGCACGCCATCCATCTGGCCGGAGAACACGCCCGAGGCCTGGATGGACGTGGAGTCCTGGCCCAGGGAGGCCGGGTTGAGCGTGACCTCCAGGGGCTCCACCCCCAGGGCCCGGGCCATGTGCGCGATCTGCTCGGGCATCAGGTAGACCCTGGTGCGCGGCACGGGCTCGAGCCGAGGCACGCTGACGGCCCCCAGGCTGGCGTTCTGGCTCAAGGCCGCGATGCTGGACCAGGCGGGCATGAGCGCCTGCTGGCGCTGGGTGCGTTCGCGGGTGTCCGCTATGTCGGCCTCCAGCCGGGTGCTCTCACGAAGGGGCATGAGCACCAGCGCATACAGCGCGGCCAGGAGCACCAGTGCGCCCAGGCCCACGCGCAGGGCCAGGGTGCGCATCTCCGGGCTCAGGACCAGTTTTTTGTCCAGCAAAAGCTTCAGGTCCATCACTGCACCCCCACATGCAGGACGAAGTAGAGC
>Ga0007792_10000877_pt1 | contig 10923 bp, 12 predicted proteins | sample CryBogmetaGMA6M_FD_60371 | JGI IMG/M metagenome (GOLD analysis project Ga0007792, IMG submission 60371) | Freshwater microbial communities from Crystal Bog, Wisconsin, USA - MA6M | ecosystem: Environmental > Aquatic > Freshwater > Lake | place: Crystal Bog, Wisconsin, USA | collected 2009-07-06
GCCTGAGGGACCGGGGCTACCACCTGTACTCTGTTGACACCACGCGTGCGGACATCCAGGTTCCGGCCAACTACAACCTTGTGCCGGGCTTCGACTTCCGCGAGCGCACCGTGAACCGCAGCCTGGGCCTGTTCGTGGGCCGCAAGCTGGCCGAGGAGGCCGAGGTGGCCGAGGCCGCAGCCGGGCTGGCCGTTTTGTCCGAGGTGGCGCCCGGGGCCTACTACCTGCCGTTTTTCGAGGCCATGCTGGCCCTGCGCCAGGGCGATGTGGCCCTGGCCGCGGAGCGTTTCGCGTCCGCCGAGCCGCGCCAGCCCAGTTCCGGGGAGCGCGCCCTGTGCGCCTTTTACCAGGCCTATGCCCTGACCCAGGACAACAACTGGGAGCATTGCGTACCGCACCTGGACCGGGCCATCGGCCTGGACGGGGAGGTCAAGGAATACTTCAACCTGCGCGGGGTGGCGCGCTTCAAGGCCGGGGAGTACGTGCTGGCCATGGGTGATTTCCGCGCCGTGCTGGCGCTGGATTCGGGCTCGGCCGCGGATCTGGCCAACCTGGGCCTGTGCCACAAGTTTATTGGGGAAACCCGCGAGGCGCTGGAGCTTCTGGAAGCGGCCCTGAGCCTGGACCCCGGCCTGGACTACGCGCGCACGCACCTGGAGGAGCTCTTGACCGGTGTGCGCACGTAAATTTTCCAACCGGTTTGTAGGATATACTCCCCGTCCGTATTGACCGCGGTCGAGAAATCCTTTAGTTCCCTGTCACGCAAGCATGGGCTTGGCCCATGTGCGGTTCCAAAGGAATCAAGCGGCTTGGGCTTTTTCCATGAGATCATATGAGGAGGACGAAGAATGGCTATTGTTGAGTTCAAGGGCAACAAGTTTGAGGTGGACGAGGACGGCTTCCTGCTGAAATTTGAAGACTGGAATCCTGACTGGGTCGAGTACGTGAAGGAGAGCGAAGGCATCTCCATCATCAGCGAGAACCACCAGAAGGTCATCGACTTCCTGCAGGACTACTACAAGAAGAACGGCATTGCGCCCATGGTGCGCATCCTGTCCAAGGTCACCGGCTACAAGCTCAAGGAAATCTACGAGCTGTTCCCGTCTGGCCCCGGCAAGGGCGCCTGCAAGATGGCCGGCCTGCCCAAGCCCACCGGCTGCGTCTAATATCAGTCCAAGGCCATGCACAGAGGCGGGAGCGCAAGCCCCCGCCTCTTTTTTTGCGTCGTCGACCGCTGTTCCTTAAGCGGTCCTAGGCCTCGGGCTCGGCCATGCGGATGGCGCAGAACTTGCCGCACATGCCGCATTCCTTGCCGTGCTCCGTGCCTTCCGAGCGCGCGCGCACCAGGCACGGGTCGAGCGCGGTTGCGGCCATGCGCTTCCAGTCGAGCTTCATGCGCGCGTCGGACATCTCGCGCTCGCGCTCCACGGCCCAGGGCCGGCCCAGGGCCGCCTCGCCCGCCTGGGCCGCGATGCGCGAGGCCAAGACGCCCTCGTGCACATCGTGCGCATCCGGCAGGCAGAGGTGCTCGGCCGGAGTCAGGTAGCACAGGAAATCAGCACCATACTGGGCGGCCAGGGCCCCGCCGATGGCCCCGGCGATGTGGTCGCGCCCGGCCGCGGTGTCCGTGACCAGCGGCCCGAGCACATACAGCGGCGCGCCAAAGGTGGCCCGCTTGATGCCCTGGATCTGGGACTGCACCAGGTGCAGGGGCACGTGCCCGGGGCCCTCGATCATGACCTGGACCCCGGCGGCCCAGGCGCGCCTGGCCAGCACGCCCAGGGTCAGGACCTCCTCCCACTGGGCCGGGTCGCCCGCGTCGCAGCCAGCGCCGGGCCTGAGGCCGTCGCCCAGGCTGAGCACCATGTTGTGCTTGCGCGAAATCTCAAGGATCTCGTCGTAGTGGGTGAGCAGGGGGTTTTCCTCACCCGTGCGGCGCATCCAGCGCGCCAGGATGGCCCCGCCGCGCGACACGATGCCGAGCATCCGCGAGCCGTCCATGGCCAGCTCGGCCCCGCGCCTGGTCAGGCCGCAGTGCACGGTGACAAAGTCCACGCCCTGTTCGGCCTGCTTCTTGATCTCGGCAATGAGCTCCGAGGGCGTAAAGCCCGCCGGGTCGCGGCCGTCCTGGGTGCAGGCCCCGGCCACGGCGTAGATGGGCACGGTGCCGAGCGGCAGCACGGTCTCAGCGAGCATGCGGCCGCGGATGGCGTCCAGGTCGCCTGCCGTGGACAGGTCCATGACCGCGTCGGCCCCGGCAATCTCGGCCACCTTGAGCTTGTCGGTCTCGCCGGTCATGTCGCTGGCCAGCGGCGAGGTGCCGATGTTGGCGTTGACCTTGACCCGCGCGGGCTGGCCGATGAGCGTGGGCCGGACGTTTTTGTGGGCCGGGTTGGCCAAAAGCGTCAGCGTGCCCTGGTCGATGCGGCTGCGGATCTCGGCCTCGCTCATGTGTTCACGCGCGGCGAGCTCGCTTGCGTGGCGGTCCAGGATGCCAGACAGGGCCTGATTGGCTTGGATGATGGACATGTGCGCTCCTCAAGGGATGCGACCAGGGGTTTGGCCGGGCCGGGCGCCTGTGAGGATACGGGTGTGCGGAGAAAAGATGGGGGTTCCATTTCCTCCAACGGCATGACCCGTATCAGGTTCAACGGTCGGTCCCGCGATGAGGGACCCTCTCAGCCCGGTTGACCCGGACTCCCGTATGGCGCGCAAGCTGGCAATGATCGCCCCTTCTGGATACCTGCCGGTGCCGGGGAAGTCAACAACCGGAGGTGGCGGGCACGGCCCGGCCCGGGCAGGGCGGCCTTGAGCCGGGTCGGCCGGAAATATTTGGCCCCGGCCCCCTTGCTTTCCGGAATTTTCGGGCGTATATGGCCTTGCTTCACGTGAACTTTGAGCCTGGAGACAGCCATGAAAAAAGACATCCATCCGAACGTCAACAACGCCAAGATACGCTGCAACTGCGGCTACGAGGCCACGCTCCTGACCACCAAGGGCAAGGAAGTGGACGTGGAAATCTGTTCCAACTGCCACCCGTTCTACACGGGCAAGCAGCGCTTCATCGACACCGCCGGCCGCATCGACCGCTTCCGCAAGAAGTACGCGAACAACGCCGACGTCAAGAAGTAGCGCCCAACGCCTGATCCTGGAATGCCTCTGTTGGGTCGCCAATGGAGGCATTCTTGTTTCCCCTGGTCAGCCCGGCCTGTACTTGGCGCCATCTGGACTTATCTGTGTAAGGCCGACGGGCCGCTCCCGGACGGCCGCAATTGATATGTCCAGGCGAGGCCGGATCAGCCTCCAAGCCCATGAGGTGAGCCCTTGAAAAGCAGCGCCGCGATTCCGCTTCTCTCCGCAGGCCCCACAGTGGGCGGTCAGGCCGTCATCGAGGGCGTGATGATGCGCTCCAAGAACCGGCTGGCCATCGCCGTGCGCAAGCCCGACGGCGAGATCATCGTGGAGCTGCGGCCGTGGTTCTCCCTGACCTCTGCCGCCATCCTGCGCAAGCCCATGCTGCGCGGCTTCCCGGTGCTCCTGGAGACGCTGGTCAACGGCATCAAGGCGCTCAACTTCTCGGCCATGCAGGCCGTGGAGGAGGACGAAGACGGGGACAACGGCGAGCTCACCCCCTGGCACCTGGTCGTGACCATGGTCGTGGCGCTGGCCGTGGCGCTCGGCATGTTCGTGGTGCTGCCGCACTTTTTGTCCGTGGCCATGCAGTGGCTGAAGCTGTCCGGCGACGTGGAGTCCCTGAGCTTCAACGCCTGGGACGGGGCCTTCAAGATGCTCATGTTCGTGGGCTACATCGGGGCCATCTCGCTGGTGCCGGACATCCGCCGCGTGTTCCAGTACCACGGGGCCGAGCACAAGGTCATCTGGGCCTTTGAGAGCGGCCAGGAGATGACCGTGGCCCTGGCCCGGGGCAAGAGCCGCCTGCATCCGCGCTGCGGCACCTCCTTTCTGCTCTTTGTGCTGGCTGTCAGCATCCTGCTCTACACCGTACTGGTGCCCTGGCTGCTCGGCTTCTACAAGCCCGAGGGCTTCCTGTTCAAGCACCTGTACATCGTGGCCATGAAGCTTCTGTTCATGGTGCCCATCAGCTGCATCGCCTACGAGATCATCCGCCTGGCCGGGAAGTTCAATACCAACGTGGTCTGCCGCATGCTCTGCTGGCCCGGCCTGGCGCTGCAGATGATGACCACCAAGGAGCCGGACGACGGCCAGATCGAGGTGGCCATGGCTGCGCTCAAGTGCGCCCTGAACGAGGAGGGCAGCTCGTAATGTACGCCAAGCTGGAAGAGATTGAGCACAGCTTTCTGGACCTGGAGCGCGAGCTCGGCGCGCCCGAGGTTCTGGCCGACCAGGAGCGCTACCGCAAGGTCGCCAAGAGCCACGCCGACCTGGGCACCATCGTCCGCGCCTTCCGCGAGTACAAGCGCCTGTCCCAGGAGCTTGCCGGCAACCGCGAGCTCTTGAAGGACGCCGATCCCGAGATGCGCGAGCTGGCCGAGGCCGAGGCCGAGGGCCTGAAGACCCGGGTGGAGGCGCTGGACGCCGATCTCAGGCTCATGCTCCTGCCCAAAGACCCGCTGGACGACAAGAACAGCATCCTGGAGATCCGCGCGGGCACCGGCGGCGACGAGGCTGCGCTGTTCGCGGCCGACCTCTTCCGCATGTACTCCCGCTTTGCCGAGCGTGCGGGCTGGCGCGTGGAGATCCTGGACGCGAGCCCCACGGACACCGGCGGGTACAAGGAAATCATCGCCTCGGTCTCTGGCGAGCGCGTGTTCAGCAAGCTCAAGTGGGAGGCCGGGGTGCACCGCGTGCAGCGTGTGCCCGCCACAGAGGCCCAGGGCCGCATCCACACCTCTGCTGTCACCGTGGCCATCATGCCCGAGGCCGAGGACGTGGATGTGAACATCCGCACCGAGGACCTGCGCATCGACGTGTTCCGCGCCAGCGGCGCTGGCGGCCAGCACGTCAACCGCACCGAGTCTGCCGTGCGCATCACGCACCTGCCCTCAGGGCTGGTGGTGCAGTGCCAGGACGAGAAGTCGCAGCACAAGAACAAGGCCTCGGCCATGAAGGTCCTGCGCTCGCGCTTGCTGGCCCAGGAGCAGGAAAAGGCCAAGGCCGTGGAGACGGACATCCGCCGCGCCCAGGTGGGCTCCGGCGACCGCTCCGAGCGCATCCGCACCTACAATTTCCCCCAGAGCCGCGTCACGGACCACCGCATCAACCTGACGCTGTACAAGCTGGACGCGGTGATGGAGGGCGACGTGGGCGACCTCATCGAGGCGCTCACCAGCCACTACCAGACCGAGGTGCTCAAGCAGCAGGCCAACGGGGGCTGATTGTGCCCGAAGAGCGGCCCAAGTCCCTGCGCGAGGTGCTCTCGCGCCTGAACCAGAAACTGGAACAGGCCAAGCCAGGTTCCGTGGCCGAAGCCCTGAACCGGGCCACGGAGCGGCTTAGCTGCGCAGACGTGGACGCGCCCCGCCTCTCGGCCGAACTCTTGGCCTGCAAGGCCTTTGGCCTGTCGCGTCTGGGGCTCATCGTGCGCAAGAAGGATGAGGTGAGCCTTGAGCAGCAGGCCGCCCTCGAGGCCCTGGTGGAGCGCCGCGCCAAGGGCGAGCCCGCAGCCTATCTCCTGGGCGAGAAGGAATTCTTCGGCCTGGCCTTTCGCGTCACCCCGGACGTGCTCATCCCGCGGCCCGAGACCGAAGGCATCATTGAAGAGGCCCAGCGCTTGTTTCCGGCGGACGCGGCCTTGCGCTTCGCTGACTTCGGCACCGGGTCCGGCGCCCTGGCAGTAAGCCTGGCCTATGTGTTCCCGCAGTCCCGCGGCCTGGCCGTGGACCTCTGCGGGCAGGCCCTGGAGGTGGCGCGCGCCAATGCCCGCGAACATGGCGTGGCCGGGCGCCTGGAGTTTTTGTGCGCGGATTTCACCGGCCTGGGTCATAGCTCAGGCTTGGCCCCCGCCTCCCTGGACCTGATCGTGGCCAACCCGCCCTATGTCACCGAGGCCGAATACGCGGGCCTGAGCATTGAGGTGCGCGGGTTCGAGCCCCGGGCCGCCCTGGTCAGCGCCGACCAGGGCCTGGCGCATATCCGTGGCCTAGCGCCAACGGCCCTACGCGCACTCAGGCCCGGCGGCGTGCTGCTCTGCGAGATCGGCTCCACCCAGGGCCGGGCAGTGCTGGAGCTCTTCAGTGATCCTTCCCAAGGCTTTGCCGAGGCCGCGATTCTGCATGATTACGCGGGCCTGGACCGGGTGCTGCGCGCCAAACTCCCTGGTCGGCCTGCGGCCTGAACGCCACACGCGCCTTCCATTTTGTCGCATCCGTGCACCTTGTGGGCAAAATGGCACAATCTCCGCTCTGACGCTTTGTAGCGTTAATCCAGTAAAATCATTGTGTTGCCTTGCCGGTCGGGGTTGGCACCGCGTATGCATATCCGGGTCTGCTGGAGGACTCATGCATCAGACCACGATCCGCAATACGGTACGCTGCACGGGAATCGGCCTGCATGGTGGCAGGCAGGTGGAACTCGTGTTGCGCCCCGCGCCCGAGGACACGGGCATCCTCTTTGCCCTGCGCAGCGGATCGGGCACCTCGTTTCTGAGCCCCAAGCCCCGGCTCGTGGTGGACACGGGCCTGGCCACCAGCCTGGGCAACGGCCACGACCAGATCGCCACGGTGGAGCACCTGCTCGCAGCCGTGCGCGGCATGGGCATCGACAACATCCGCATCGAGGTCCAGGGCCGCGAGCTGCCCATCATGGACGGCAGCGCCGCCTCCTTCGTCTACCTGCTGAACCAGGCCGGCCTGCGCCGCCAGACCAAGGCGCGCAAGGTCCTGGCCATCACCCGGCCGCTCACCTTCGAGCGCGACGGCAAATACGTCAAGGCGACCCCGCACGACGGTTTCCTGGTGGACTACACCATCGCCTTTGCCCACCCGCTCATCGGTCGCCAGAACCTGAAGCTCGAAGTGACCCCGGACGTCTTTGCCAATGACATTGCCAAGGCGCGCACCTTCGGCTTCCTGCGCGAGGTGGAATACCTGCACGCCAACGGCCTGGCGCTCGGCGGCACGCTGGACAACGCCGTGGTCCTGGACGAGTTCGGCGTGCTGAACACCGACGGCCTGCGCTACCCCGACGAGTTCGTGCGCCACAAGCTGCTCGACTTCGTGGGCGACATGGCAATCATGGGCCTGCCCCTGCAAGGCCGCTTCGAGGTCTTTGCCTCGGGCCATGCCCTGAACAATTCCTTCCTGCGCTACCTTGAGGACCACGCGAGCGAGTACCTGGAGGAGCGCACCCTCGGCCTGCCCGTGCCCGCCCCGGTGGCCGCTCCCGCTGGCAAACCCGCGCGCGAGGGCCTGGAGGGCCTGCGCGGCCAGCCCGCCCTGGCTTAAGGCCCGGCGCCGAACCTTTCCGGCCCAAATTCTTCCTTTGAAGACGCCCTGCGGGGCGTTTTTTGTTTTCCAGGGCCAGGTTTGGGGGCAGGTGGCGCGGCGTCACGCGCCGCCGGGTAGTGCCAGACCGTTACGTAGGCCGGTGCGCAGGGAATACGTAGCTGGTGCGCAGTGTGCTGCGCAGGGAACTGCGTAGCTTGTGCGTAGGCCAGCGCGTAGGCGCTCTGTAGAACAATGCGCAGAGGATGCACAGGATGTGCGCAGGGTGTTGCGCAGCCCCTGCCTAGAAGAGTGGGTAGGACGAGCGTAAGCGCTGCGCAGGATCACGCTGGCAGGCACTTTGTGACCCTTGCGCGATATCTTGCGCGATTATGGGCCTAGACCCGGGTGTTCAGCCCGCCCGAGGCCCAGAGCGGGGTGTCGCCCAGGAGTTCGCCCAGGACCCCGGCCCCGGCAGGCGGAGCGAGCCGGGCCACGCCCAGGAACTCCGCCTCCACACCCAGGGCCTCGCGCACCAGCCCGGCCAGCTCCACCTGCAAGGCCCCGGTCTGGTCCGGGTGCTCGGCCAGCAGGCGCAGGCTGCACTGCCCGGGCCGGGACAGCAGGCGCAGCTCCAGCCCCCCGCACCCGGCCCCGTGCCCGCTCAGGGAGGCTTCGGTAAAGCCTGCGGCGGTCTGTTTGCGCACGATCTCCTGGCGCCGCAGGCCCGGCAGCAGCCAGGGCAGGTACAGGGCCACAGCCCCACGCCCGGAGGCCAGGGTCTCGTTGATTTGCAGGAGCAGGGACTGGGTGTTGGCGTGCAGGCGCTGGGCCTCGGCGTCGCCACCAAGCGCGATGCCAAAGCTCTCCTGGCGCTGGGAAGGCACGGGCGGGATGCGCGAAAGGACGGAGAGCAGCGGCTCGGCGCGGGTCTCAAAGGCCTCGCGCGCGGCGCGGAAGCGCTGGACAAGCCCGGGCAGGTCGTCCTGGGGGCCGTCGCCCTGTAGGGCCTGGAGAAGGATTTCCGGGGTCAGCGCGCGGACCACGAACATGAGCTGGTCGCCGGGCTCGGTCTGGACCTCCAGCCGGGCCAGCAGCTCATCATTGCCCACCTGCACCCAGTACAGCCCCGAGGGCTCGCGCCGGAGCACCCGGCCCCGTATGCGTTCGCCCACGCTGTGGCTGGCGCGGAAATTCGCGGCGCGGTCGCGGCCCGGGCCGCTTTGGCCGCCCTGGCCTGCTCCGTAGCCCTTGATGCGCATGGCCGGTGCCGCGGGCTTACGCGTTCTGGTCGATGATCAGCTCGACCTCGTCCACGGACAGGCCCGTGGTCTTGGCCAGCTCCTTGGGGCTCTTGCCCTGGCGGTTGCCGGAGATGATGACCTGGCGCAGGAACTGCGGGGAGCGGGCGTACTCGTCGGCCTGCTTGAGCAGCTTGTTCAGCACCACCACCCGCTCGGTGAGCTGGGCGTCCAGGCGGGTCAGCTCGTCCTGCCGGCGCTCGAAGCTGTCCACCAGTTCCTGCTCCAGCTGGGCGTTGGCGCGCATCTTGAGCAGCAGTTCCTCCTGCCTGGTCTGCATGCGCGCGATGAGCGTCTCGCTCTTGCGCAGGCGCAGGTAGAAGGCGATGACCACGAAGAGCAGGGCCAGTTCGGTGACGGTGAGGGCCAGGAGCAGCAACGCGGTGATCTGCATGGGGACACCTGTGGTTGTTATTTGATCCGGCCGCGCAGGAAGCCGGCCAAGACTGGAGATGCCCGCTTTGGCGCGGAAAATCAATGCACGGAAGGATGGGCGACCCCGGAAAACGCGCCTGAAGCCGGGATCGCCCGAAAGTGTGCGGCGGGACTAGACCGCGGGGCGGAAGGAGCGCGCGAAGAGCTCGGCAATGGCGGCCTTGCCGTTGGCCTCCAGAAAGCGCGTGCCCGTGCCCGTGAAGTGGCTGCGGGTGATCACCACTGCCGGGGCGGCCTCCCACTTGCCGTGCGCGTAGCTGAACCAGCCGTTCTTGACCTGGTCGAAGACGAAGAGCGGCTTGTTGCAGATCTTGGCGAACTCCGCGCCCCAGCCTGTGCCGCCGTTGACGGTGCCGTTGTCCAGGATGCTGCCGACCACGAAGACCTCAAGGCCTGCGTCGACCTGGTACATGATGGTGCGCAGGACCATGCGGATGAGCGGGGCGTTGCTGAAGTTGCGGTCCAGCAGCCTGGACACGTAGGTCAGGCTGACGTCCTTGCGCATGAGCTCCTCCGTGGTCAGCATGCGCAGGCCGCGGGAGCGCTCGATCTTGTGGCCCTCGAAGGAGAAGTTGACCTCCTGCAGGCCCAGGGTCTCGGCCTGGCGGCCGAACTCGGCCTCGGCGCCCTGCGCGCCGCCGCTGAACAGGGTGTAGTCGCTGGGAGTGGGCATAGGGGCTCCATGTGTGGTTGAGGTGGCGGCTTTGCTGTGCTCTCGTGTCCGCTTGTGCATTATGCACATTCCCAACGGCCGAGGCAATGCCGCGTTTTCAAGAATTCCCTCGCGTTTTCAGGAAATTCCTTTTACGCAGGACATGGAGCCGTGCACAATGCGGACGCTTAACGGGGGAGTGTGATGAGCAACTGGCTGTTCGCCCTGGTGGTCTTGGCCTTTGGCGTCTTGCTGGCCCTGTTTGTGGACCGGCACATGCGTTCGCCAGGCTCCCGGCCTGTCCGCCAGGACCGCAAGAAGTGGCTGTATTTCTGGTTTCTCGGCCGCTATCCGACCAAGGAAGAGATGGCGGAGGACGACAAGCAGGACAAGAACAGGTAGGGGCGCGGCTTCAGATCTTGACGTTGATGATGTTGCCCGACCAGGGCGAGGCGTTGGAGGACTGGGTGTCGGGCTGCGGCTCGGCCTCGGGCGGGGGCCTGCGGTTGTGGCGCGCATACCCCGGCGACGAGTTCTTGCCCCCGGTCTCGTGGTCCACGGCCTCCAGCTTTTCCTTCTTCTCCACGTCCTGGACCTTGGCGCCGTTTTTGCGCTGCTGGTCGGCCACCATCTGGCCGAAAAGCACCTGCTGCGCCTCGGGCACGATGTGCGCCTGGGCGTTGGCCAGCTGCTGCATGTTGGGCAGCTGTGAGATCAGGATGGGCAGGTCAAGGGGCGTGGAGGCCATTTATTTCACCACATATTCCTCGAACAACAGCGTTTCGAACTTGCCGTCCGTGACGTACTGGTTGACGATGAGCAACAGTTCCATCCGCAACTTCTCCGTATTCTTCTCATCGGCCAAAAACTGCACATCTTTATTCTTCAGGTAGTAGAAGATGGCGTTGCGGGCCGACAGTATCTTGGCCTCGAACTCCTTGGGCACGCCCTTGTCGTGGGTGCCGAGCAGGATGCGCGCGATGAGGAAGCGCACCTCGTCGTTCTCGCCCTTTTGCTCCACCCAGAACGGCTCCAGACGCACCTGCATCTCTGGAAGTTCCGGCGCTGGGGCCTCGGGCTGGGTCTGCTGTGCTGCTGGCTGGGCAATCTTCTCGGCCTGGGGGGCCTTGCC
>Ga0007792_10000878_pt1 | contig 10920 bp, 10 predicted proteins | sample CryBogmetaGMA6M_FD_60371 | JGI IMG/M metagenome (GOLD analysis project Ga0007792, IMG submission 60371) | Freshwater microbial communities from Crystal Bog, Wisconsin, USA - MA6M | ecosystem: Environmental > Aquatic > Freshwater > Lake | place: Crystal Bog, Wisconsin, USA | collected 2009-07-06
CGTTGACTGGACCGGAAACGGATACCGCTTGCCGACAGAAGCCGAATGGGAAAAAGCGGCAAGGGGTAGCCTGGTTCAAAATTATTATCCATGGCCCAGTCCGGGAAAAACAAATGAATCAATCTATGTTGACCCGACAAACGCGAACTATGACGCCTCCGGCATTATGGACTCCACAATTGTTGCATCATATCCACCCAATGCCTTTGGATTGTTTGACATGGCTGGCAATGTCAGCGAGTGGTGCTGGGATTGGTCGGACTCTTATTCGCCGTCATATTCAAGCGATCCCAAAGGTCCTGCAAGCGGAACTTCCCGCGTTGCCCGCGGAGGTTCTTACAGTAGCGATTTTAACGGATTGCGATGCTCAGCGAGAGACCAAGCCTGGACGCCATCATACACTGATCCGCATCTCGGCTTCCGCTGTGTTCGATCATGTCCCTGATGATAATGTCCATCATGCACCCCTGCTTGACACCCAGAAACATTGGCGTATTCTGTAGACATTATTTTATGAAAGCGGGGCCGCCATGACCAGTCGTGCATCCCAGACTATGCGTATTGATATTTCTCCCGACCTCAAGGAGACACTGAGAAGAAATGATGAAAAACGCGGAATTATGCCGCGCCCCGAAGCACCGCGCGCTGTCCCCGCAAAACCCGCACCCCAGTCCGCCATTGGCGACACTGACTTTCAGGAACTTTTCCAGAGCGTTTACGATGGCGCCATTATCACCACGCTATCCGGACAAATTGTGGACGCCAATGCACGTGCCATGGATTTCCTGCAATATGGCCGGAAAGAAATCATCACCCTCACTTTGACCGATATCATCTCGGGCGCCGATGCCAGCACCCTCTCAACCCTTCAGGCCGAGATTGAAAAGGAGCGATTTATCCTGATTCAAGCCTACTGCATGAGGAAGGATAATATCCTTTTTCCCGCTGAAATCGCCGTCAACCGGGTGAAACTTCGGGGCAATAATTACCTTAGTTGCTTTATCCGGGACATCAGCTGGCGCCGCCAGGCCGAGGAAATGCTACGAACCGTCAACAAGGCCATCCAGAACGCGGCCACCGGCATCGCGATCGCCGACCTGGACGGGCAGATTGACTACATCAACCAGGCTGGCGGGAAATTATTGGGCGAGGAAAAACCGGATATCATCATCGGAAAAAACCTCAGCGACGTGATCACCAACCAGGATGCCATCGTGGCGATGATTCGCAGTGTCAAGAAGGGTGAGAGCTGGACCGGTGAAATCATTCACCACATAAAAAACGGGGCCCTTACCCACATACAGCTTGCCGCTGCACCCAACCGGGATACCGACGAACAACTGGTCGGCATGGTACTTTCCTTGCTGGATATCAGCGACCGGACCCGGGCACAGGAAGCGGAAACCATGGCTGAAAGACAGCGGGTCATGGTGGAAAGCCTTGGGGCAGCCTGCCATCATCTGGGCCAACCAGCCACCGTTCTCCTGGCCAGCCTCGAGCTTCTGGCCCGGGTGAAACCTTCCGACAAGGCCATGAGCAATGAACTGCTGACCTCAAGCATTGAGGCGGCGGAATCACTGCGGAAAATGCTTCACAACCTTAATGATATCACGGAATACCGCACGAAATCGTATATCGAAGCCCAGACTCCCTCCGGGATTCCCGAATCCCGCATCATCGATGTCACCCGCAACAACTGACGGCTTCCCGCAGGACCTCGACAGTCAGGTCCGCTGTCCTATCCCAGGAAAACGTTGACGCCCGGACCTTGGCGCGCCGGATGACCTCATCGCGGGCCGGACCCGTTAGTCGCAGCACTTCATCAAGGCACCGGGCTAAATCCACGGGCGTTCCATCAAAATAACGGACGGCATCCCCGCCGATCTCCTTCATGGGCCCCCGGTGCGCGGCCACAACAGTCGTTCCTGCCGCCATGGCCTCCAGTACGGGAAGACCAAACCCCTCATACAAGGAGGGAAACGCAAACACTGCCGCACCCTGGTACAGGGCAATCAGGTCCCGCCGGTCCAAGCGCCGCAACCGTTTCACGCGCTCCCGGTACTGCTCCGGCATCCCGTCATACGCCGCCTTGACCATGTCCTCGCCCCGCCGCTCCACCCCAACAAGAACCAGATTACACCGGACACGCCCCGCCAGTATTCCGAAGGCCTCCATCAGGGCATGCACATTTTTATGGGGGTAGGTGTTCGCCACGCAGAGGATGTATGGCTCAGGCGGAATCAGAGCCGCTCGCCGAGTCTTTCCTTCATCCCCCTCAGGTTCCCGACTGAACTCCAGTCCGGCGGCAAGATGAATCGGGATGATTTTCTTCTCAGACACGCCGACGTATTTCACGATTTGCGAGCGACTAAAATCCGAAAGCGTCACTACCCGCCGGGCTGCACGCAAGGCAATGGGCACCAGAATACGGGTCGCCCACAAGGCAACAGGCGACAAGTCCTCCGGGAACTCACAATATTGCATATCGAGAACCGAAACCACCTGCGGACATGGTGCCCGGAACGGGGCGGTGTAACCAGGCGACCACAGGACATCGATCTTTGCCCGGCAGACTGCGGAGGGGAGGCGGAATTGTTCACAGAGAATACGTGCCGTCCTGTGCGAAGCCGAAACTTCCATCGGACACAAAACGACGTTCTCGGCCCCGGCATATGACTGTTCAAACGAAAAGTGGTTTTCGGTATTGGTAAACAGAACCCACTCAATTTCGGGATGACGGAAGACGGCATGACTCAAGATATCCCGCAAATAGGTCTCGGACCCACCCACCTCGCCAGGGATCAGGAATAGAGTATTCACGCCGACCCTGAGTCTGCTCATGATCCCACCACCTTGCGGAAGGCTCTGAACCCGGCGAGGGTCTCCCGCCATAGACGCGGATGAAAAGCAACATGACGGGCCTGGCGCCATAATACCCCCGGCCGGCTGTAGAAATCCTTGAGCAATCGGGACCGCGCGCGCTCAAGGTCCTCATGCGTCAAGCCATGGGGCACAAACACAGTGTTGATGACGTTCATCTGCCGCCAGTCCCGGTTGAATGTCCCGGCCTGATCCGCCATGGAATAAAGTTCACTCCCAGGAAAGGGCGTCATTTGCATCACGCTGATATCGTCCAGCGGAAGTGCGCACGCCAAATGACGGGTCCGCTCGAGGGTTTCAGGAGTCTCGCCAGGGAACCCGACGATAAAGAAACCCTTGGTCCGCAGCCCGGCCTCGCGGCTCCACTGGAGAGCCTGCCGGATCTGGTCAAGACTCAGGTGTTTGTGCATGGTTTTAAGGATATCCGGGTCACCGCTCTCAATGCCAAAGGACATCTGCCAGCACCCCGCACGCCGCATCAGCTTCAGCAAATCCGGGTCTACCCGATCGGCACGCCCCAGGCAGGACCAGCTTAGAGTCAACTTTTCCGCAATCAGCCGCTCGCAAAACTCACGCACACGATCCTTCACGATGACAAAGGTATCGTCCTCGATCAGCAGCTCGCGCACCCCGTACCGTTCATACAGGTCCCTGACAAGCCTGATCGCATAGTCCGGACTATAGGCGCGGCAATGATTCCCGAACACCGATCGATCGCAGAAAACACACTGGTTCGGGCATCCCCTCGTCAGCACGATGGAAGCGCAGGGCCAGCGCCGGAGGCGCGATGGCGACGGCTTGAACATACCGGGAAACCCCTCCAGGAGGTCCCACGCCGGCAGGGGCAGCAGGTCGAGATTAGCCATCAGGGGACGGGCCGGATGCCGTTTGACAGTCGCCCCTTTACGACTCGCCGTGCCGGCAATCCCTGCCAACACACGATCACCCGCATTCAACCGCCTAATGATCTCCGCCAGCGTCTCCTCCCCCTCTCCCAGTACCGCAAGGTCAAGGGCGGGGAAAGCCGCCAGGGTCTCCTCGGGCACGGCGGTGATATGGCAACCCCCGATCACGGTCAAAACACCAGGGATAAGGGCCTTTACCCGCACCGCGAGCTCTGCAATCTGGAATATTTCAGAGGTTGTGGCCGTAAAACCGACACAATCAGGCGAAAATTCGTTAATTTCTCTCAATGTTGACGCGGGATCAAGTCCCAAGGCTGAAGCCTCGATGACTTTGACGGCTGCACCGGCCTGGCGTGCCACAGCGGCGAGGCAAAGAAGACCGAAAGAAGGCTCCGAGCTTCCCGCACCCGCAAACTTACCATAGCGCTCCTCCCGGGAGACCGGCGCAGAAACCAAGGCCAGCCGGATCATTATGTTGACTCTCCACGATCACATTTTGTGCAGCGGCAGCTTTCCTCAAGAAGCGCCAATCGCTGGGTCAGCCGCTTGATCTGCCGTCGGTGCGCAGAAATGACCAGTGAAAACTGCAGACACATCAGGAGCACCACCATAAAGCCCAGGAGAAACAGCGTTGTCGTCTGCGTCACAGCGCCGATCCACTCAGACAATCTTGTCAGCCAGTCATAATGCAAGACGACCAGGAGGATTCCCGCGCCGACCCCGAGCCAAAGCCAGCAGTAGGCAATATCCAGACTCCCGCGCTGGACCAACCGGATAATCAGGACCAGTAACAGGACTCCCACCGCCACCGAAACAATGAACTGTTGATATAACATGAATCGGGTTCCTTAGAGGCTCTCCAGATGATGTTTCCATTGCCGCCATTGCGAACGGTTCAGTCCGACCATAAACAGGGCGAGCAACATCTTCATCCCATAGTACAAAGGGGCCCATCCTGCATGCATGGAAATCCCGCCAGACCGGGCCACCATCCGGACCGGCACCTCGCGGATCCTCAAGCCTGACCGATGGGCCATAAGCAATACATCGGCATCGGGGTAATCACAGGGAAACACTCCACTGGAAAAGAAACGGATCGCGCGGCGGCTCAATCCCTGGAAACCACTAGTCGGATCGGAAAACCGCTGTCCGGTCATCATCCACAACAGCCCGCCAAAGAAACGCTGCCCGAATCGCCGGATAAAGGAGGTCTTAAACCCTGACGCCCCCCCCGCAAACCGTGATCCAATCACGATATCAGCCTCGCCGGACTCCAACGGTTTCAACAGGGAGTGCAACTCCCCGGGAAGATGCTGCCCGTCACTGTCCATCTGAAGCACCACATCATATCCCTGCTGATCCGCATAGAGATACCCCGTCTCCAGACTTGCCCCATAGCCCATCCGGACGGCATGGGGCAGTACAATCGCCCCCGCGCCCTGCGCCTCACGAGCAGTTGCGTCGGATGACCCATCGTTAACGACAACGACATCGGCTGATGGCAGGATGGAAAAAACCTCCCTCACAACGGAACCAATACGCCCTGCTTCATTCAGGGCTGGCATCATCACAAGTATTCTGGGTTCTGCTTTCATCCAAACAAACGGTTTTACACGGTTTGATACAATGTATATGGTATTCCGGCTGTGTTCCACTGCATTTTATACGCCGATTTATGAACCCCATTAAAGGTCATTTCAGGATCAGGGCCGAAACCTGGTTCCCTTGGATTCTCATTACCGCCGGGTTACTGGCCTATGCCAACAGTTTCGCCTGCCCTTTTCTCTTTGATGATGCGGTGGTTATCACCGGAAATCACCACATTTTCCATCTCTGGCCTCCCTGGAAAGCCGTTCTCGTGCCCACCCGGTGTCTTGCTGATTACTCATTTGCGTTAAATTATGCCTGGGCAGGTTTTTCCCCTGCGGAATTCAGGCTGGTCAATATCCTCATCCATATCGGAGCAGGACTTTTGTTGTTTGGCACCATGCGCAGGACACTCCTGTTGCCCCGATGGAACAACCGCTTCAATCAAACCGCAGCGGGACTGGCCTTTGCCACCTCGCTTCTCTGGATCGTTCATCCTCTTCAAACGGAAAGTGTCACGTATATTGCCCAGCGGATAGAGGCCCTTATGGGTTTCTTCTTCCTACTGACCTTTTATTGTTTTGTGAGGGCCTTCGGTTCCGCCCGCCCGCACGGGTGGCAAGTGGCAGCGATAATCTCCTGTGCATTGGGAATGGCCACCAAGGAAGTCATGATCGTCGCCCCGGTTCTGATCCTGCTTTATGACGGTATTTTCATCTCATCCTCCTGGCGGGAATGCCGGAACCGGTGGAAACTTCATGCCGGCCTGTGCTCCACCTGGCTTGTCTTGGCAGGGTTGCTGGTCACGGCCACCGTTCTGGCGAAGTCAGGCAATGTCGAGTTGTCCAGCGCCGGCTACGGAGACGACAGCACGCGCCAGATACTGACGTCACAACCTGAAAACTCCGATCTTTTCACGCCACACCTGATTCGCTGGCAATACGCATTCACCCAGCTCAATATTCTCGTTCACTACCTTAAACTCTCCCTGATTCCTTCCCCGCTCTGCCTGGATTACATGTGGCCGTTTGTCCAGTCACCCATGGAGGCCCTGTGGCCGGGCTCCCTGACAATACTCCTCGGCTTGGGGAGCCTGTGGGCCCTATGGCGCCGCTCCTGGGTTGGTTTTCTTGGAGCCTGGTTTTTCCTCATCCTGGCCCCCACCTCAAGTTTCAGTCCCCTACCCGATGCCGCCTTTGAACACCGGATGTATCTTCCCCTGGCAGGCATTCTGGCACTTCTAGTCTTGGCCGCCGACGGGGCACTTCGCCGGCTATTCTCAGTGCCCAACATAAGGGCAACAGTCGGCTTGGCACTTCTGGCGATCGCAACGTCGATCTGGGGCGGCATGACCCTTCTGCGAAACGAAACCTACCTGTCGCAGGAACGCATGTGGCGGGATGTGATCCAAAGCAGGCCTAACAATTTCAGAACCTATATCGCACTCGCCAACTCCCTGATGGAGACGGAACAGTACCAGGAAGCCGCCTCGGTCTGTAGCAATATGCTGAGCCGCCTTCCACCTTTTGCCGACTCCCCCAACGACACGAACCACCCGCTGTTCAGTCGACCGGGCAAGCCCCCCCTTCCCCTCTATTACGCCATGGCGCATAACAACCTGGGAGTCATCGCCATGTCTGGAAATAAATTCAGTGAGGCAAAACATCATTACCAGGAAGCCATCACGGCATTCCCCGGGATTTACTGGGCACGCCGCAATCTTGGCCAGGTTCTATTCCTGGAAAACAACCTGGATGCCGCGATTAACGAGTTTCAGACCACATTGGTATGGCGCCCCGGAGATAGTCAAACACATTGCTTCCTGGGTTTAGCGCTGTCACGGAAAAGGGCATACGGTGAAGCCGCACGACACTACCAGGAAGCCGTGAACATCAAGCCTGACTTCTGGTTTGCCCGCACCCAACTCGCATGGCTGCTGGCCACCTGCCCATCCAATGAGGTCAGGGATGGACGCCAGGCACTGATTGAGGCCTTGGCACTTCTCAAGCTGACTGAAAACAGAAGCGCCAAGGTGCTGGACATCGCAGCGGCGGCCTATGCCGAATCCGGGGATTTCTCAAATGCTGTAAGCTTTGCCCAGCAGGCACTTGACCGGATCCGCCACCCCTCTCCTCCCGGTGAGGAGCGTTCATCCATCAGGGAGAGCGATATCATCTCTCGCCTGGAGCTGTATCAGAACAGAATGCCTTACAGGGAATAAAAAAAAGCGCAGCTCCTTTTGGAAGGAACTGCGCTCTCAACTTCCGGCTAGGCCGGAATTTAATCAGTTGGCCAAGACGTGCGCAATCGGGGTCGTGATATCGCAGGTCGCATTGGTTCCGATGACGTTGAACGTCACGGTCCCGCCACCGGGACAGTTCGTCACGGCTGAGGGATTCTTGATGTAGGCCATGACTTCCGTCGTCACCACGGGATCCGCCTGTTTCTGCTTGGTCGCCAGCGCCCACTGTTCCTTACCAGCTTCAATCTGGCGAAGGTTATTAATGCAAGCATTCGCCTGGGACTGCGTTCTGGCCTTCATGAAAGACGGAATGGCAATTGCCGCCAATAAGCCGATAATTGCAACCACGATCATGATTTCCACCAACGTAAAGCCCTGCTTCATCTGTTTCATTTTCCTATCTCCTTTTATTGACTTGTTAACCGTTCCATCCCCTACGCCATGATTAGTTAGCAATCCTCATGCCAAAATTCAACATCAACCTCAATTGACACCAAATTCAAAACAATTCGCCATAACAAACCTTAAATGATGTCTTCGCAACGATTCATATTCTCATTTTAGAAAAACCAGACGCTCAGCCTCCTAGGAAATGAGAATACCAGATTAATAGTATTTGAGGGATCCCTTGAACACGATCGATCAAGGGCGGGCACTACTTTCCGCACTTATCAATCTCCGCGTCGCACAAAAAAACACAGTTCCATGTGTATGGAACCGTGTTTTCAATAGATTTCTTGTCCTGCTATATTAATTGGCCAACACGTGAGCAAGCGGAGTCGCAATCGTGCAGGTCGCATTGGTTCCAATGACATTGAAGGTCACAGTTCCACCGCCAGGACAGTTCGTGGTCGCAGAGGGATTCTTAACGTAAGCCAAAACCTCAGTGGTTACCACAGTTGCATTCTGGCTCTGACGCTTTTCCAGCGCCCACTGCTCTTTAGCGGCCTCAATTTGGCGAAGATTATTGATACAGGCATTCGCCTGGGACTGCGTTCTCGCTTTCATAAAGGACGGGATGGCGATTGCTGCCAAGAGTCCTATGATCGCAACAACAATCATTATCTCAACCAGTGTAAAACCTTGTTTCGTTGTTTTCATGCGTTTTTCCCCAGTTAACATTCGTTTCAATTTATTTGCTCCTGCCGATGATATCTTAAGCAATGTCCGTGCCTACCTTCTTTTTAGACCAAAAAGATCCGGAATAGTGGAATCCTGAAGTCGGCGGGGTCTTTTCATTCTCATTTCTGACATTCCGGAGGGTGGATTTTCACACTTTCCCGGGAGAATCCGGCTCGTCAGGTAATTTCCTGTACAAGGTTGCCAGACTGATCTTCAGGGATTTTGCCGCTTTTTCCTTATCCCCCTTGGTAAGCGACAAAACCTTCTCAAGATATTCCTTTTCCCGCTCCCTTAAAAAGGCCTTGAGCGATATATTCCGGGGATCAACCGAACCTTCGAGGGTACCGGCACCGTGCTGTTCCATGGCCTTGACCTGATTCAGGATTCTAGGCGGCAGCACATCGGGGGTGATCTTGTTATCCTGGGCAAACGTAATCGCATGTTTGACGGCATTTTCGAGCTCCCGGACATTCCCCGGCCAGGCATACCGCTCGAACAACTCCTTGATCTCGGGTGTAACCTTAGGAAGCTCGCGCCCTTCCCCGACCTCACGCCGAAGAACATGATAAATAAGGGGAAGAATATCTTCCTGCCGCTCCCGTAACGGCTTGATTTCAATCGGAATGACACTGAGCCGGTAATAAAGATCCTCGCGAAAGGTCCCCAGCTTGATCATGGCTTCAAGGCTTGTATTGGTGGCCGCAATCACGCGCACATCCACGGAAATCGTTTCATTCCCTCCCACCCGCCTGATTTCCCGTTCCTGCAGCACCCGCAGAAGCTTCCCTTGAATGCTCAAGGGCATCGATGAGATTTCGTCAAGAAACAGGGATCCCCCGCTAGCACACTCAAAAAGCCCCTCCTTGTTGGCCGTTGCCCCCGTGAAGGCCCCCTTCATGTGGCCGAACATCTCCGACTCCAGCAAGGGCTCAGGCAAGGCGGCGCAATTGACGGCCAGGAACCGCTTATCCTTTCGCTTGCTGTTCAAATGTATTGCCTTCGCAACCAACTCCTTACCTGTACCGCTTTCACCAGAAATCAGGACCGTGGTATCAGCAGGAGCCACACGCTTGATCATCTCGCATACATTCCGCATTGCCGGGCTCTCGGCCACAATGTTCTCGAACTTATACCGCCCGACCAGCTCTTCCTTCAGCTCAATGTTCTCAGAAAGGGCACGGCTGTATTCAAGGGCCCGTTGAATCGTTATCAACAGCTCGTCCATCTTGAACGGCTTGGTGACATAGTCGAAAGAACCCAGTTTCATGGCTTCTATGGCTGTCTCAACCGAACCGTAGGCCGTCAGGATGATAACCGGCATGGCAGGACGCACCTGTCGCGCGATTTTAAGGAGCTCCAACCCGTTGACAGGCGCCATCCGGATGTCTGTGATCATCAGGTCAAAGGTCTCGGTATTCAGTAAGTCAGGCACCTTGGTGCCATCTTGAATCGAGGTTACGGAGTACCCCTCCGCCTTGAGGATGGTATTGAGTAGACTCAACATCCTCGGTTCGTCATCAATCAGAACAATTTTAGCCATGGGCCAGTCCTCCCCTTGCCAATGGATAGACTCCATTCGCAATTATGAGTATAGGGGTGATGCGGCCAAAGACAACAAAAATTCTTAAATTTGCAAAATGCTCAATTCGTGAGCACATCCAGAACTTCAGAAGAGCTCTGGGCTTTAAGAATGCGCTCCCGTTTTTCGGGATCGTTAAGGACCTGGCTGATTTCGGAAAGAAACTGGATGTGGGGACCGGTGCGGCTGATTGAGGAGATCGTCATGATGAAAATCATGGAGGGCTTGCCATCCATCGAGCCGAAATCCACGCCTTCCTTCTTGAGTCCCATGGCCGTCACCAGCTTGTCGACGGAATCCGTCTTGCCATGGGGAATGGCAATCCCGTGCTGCATGCCTGTGGACATCTTCTGCTCACGCTCCAGAACAGCCTTGAGCGCGGCCTCCCTGTCCTTGATACGCCCCCGTACGACAAGGTGATCCACCATTTCCTCGATGATCGCCTCCTTGGTCGTACCCTTGAGGTTAAATATGATGGTGTCTTCGGACAACAGTTTCTTCAAATTCATACCCACATCCCTAAAAAAAACTCGTGAATAAGTATCAAATCGTCAGGCTATTGCGAGCTATTTTTCATCCCTATTGACGACACCATGACCAGGGCC
>Ga0007792_10000881_pt1 | contig 10902 bp, 10 predicted proteins | sample CryBogmetaGMA6M_FD_60371 | JGI IMG/M metagenome (GOLD analysis project Ga0007792, IMG submission 60371) | Freshwater microbial communities from Crystal Bog, Wisconsin, USA - MA6M | ecosystem: Environmental > Aquatic > Freshwater > Lake | place: Crystal Bog, Wisconsin, USA | collected 2009-07-06
GCCTTATCCCATGCAAGCCGGATAGGTGCATAAATTGACTTCTCTGCATTACCAGAAAACACAAACTTTTCTCCGGCATCTTCTAACGCCCGTACTTTTGCCGATTTTACAGCATGGTCAAGCTTGCGAAGTTCATCCATTGCGGCACCTAACAGTGGCACTTGTCGGCGTTCTCCGTTTTTGGTTTCATCCAGTAATATCCGTGAATGAACAAAGTCAACATCCCGCCAGCGAAGGGAAAGAATTTCACCCTGCCTCATACCTGTAGAGATAGCCAGGACGACAATGGGGTAAAGCATAGAATTTTTGCTGTTTCGGCAAGCGTCAAGCAAGGCATCCCGTTCCTGTTCCGATAAGAACCGAACACGCCCCTGAGACTCCTTAAACTTCTTCACCTTTGACAATGGGTTTGTTTCGATAAGCTGCCATTCACCGGCTGCCATTGATAGGACGGGAGAGAGTGCAGCCAGATAGCGGTTGACGGTGGCTTGTGACCTTTGGCCTCTTGTTGTTATGCCAGCGGCCAGTTCATCTTTAATTGAGGACAAAAGCGCGGGGGTAACGTCTGCAATAAGTTTTTCGCCGATCCGTTCTTTCCACCATGCAAGGTGTCTTTCGGCGTGGTCGGTGTCTTTCTTCTTTTGGATTGTTGGCAGATAACGCTCGATCAAGCTCGAAAGTGTATGCTTGCGCCCTTCTGCTTTCTGGAAGTAACGGCCATGCTTTATTTCCGTTTCGGTCTGGCTTACCCATTTCTTGGCATCGGTCAGCTTGTCGAAAGTAGCAGTAACAGGTTTTTCACCCTTCATCCTGATCTTGACACGGTAAGAGGTCTTGTTATCGGCGGTCGTTCTCTTCTCTATAGTTGCCATGTTGCACCCCCTGAAATTGAACTCAATCACAGGTTACAATAAACAACTATAAAACACAACAAAAAACAACAAGGGATATAACATCCCATATCATTATTGCTTAAGTATCTGTTTTGTATTGAATTATCAGTGAGATTTATTCTGGCGGGACAACTATGGGACAATTAGACTTTAAATGGTGATCTGCTATATTGTGAATTGGTGTCCCATGAGTGTCCCATGAGAGGCGTCAGATAAAACAAAAGGCCTCACGATTTCTCGTGAAGCCTCTATTTAACTGGTGCCCGAAGCCGGACTCGAACCGGCACGCCGGTGAAGGCGAGGGATTTTAAGTCCCTTGTGTCTACCAGTTCCACCATTCGGGCGCGATCAACAAGTAAAGCTATTTCAGCAATTTACCCGTTCTTTGAGGTCTTTACCGGTTTTAAAGAATGGGGTACGCTTGGACGGAATGCGGACAACTTCCCCGCTTTTCGGATTCCTGGCCTCACGCCCGAGACGCTCACGAATTGTGAAACTGCCAAATCCCCGGATTTCAACTTTGTCTCCGGCTTTGAGAGCTTCTTCGATTGAATCAAAAACTGTATTAACAACAATTTCTGAAACTTTTGCGTTCAACATTTCGTGTGAAAGAACAACTTTTTCAATAAGTTCACTCTTGGTCATACATCCCTCTTATCACATTAAATTTAGTTGTTTTTGTTATTCAAGCTCTGTTTCAGCAAATCGCCAAACGTCGACGTTGACTCACCCTGAGACCCCATATACTGCTCGAATTCTGCTTTTTCTACGGCCACATGCATGGACTTTATGGAAAGAGAAATCCGGCGCTCTTTAGGATCACAGCTCAACACAACCGCTTCAAGTATGTCGCCGATGGCTGCAAACTCTTTTGCTGAGGCAACTTTTTCACGGGACAGTTCGGATACGTGAATCAGACCTTCAATGCCTTCTTCCAGCTCAACAAAAATACCGAAGTCAGTCAAGGAGGTCACTTTGCCATTAAAAATAGCTCCGGTACGGTATTTACCCGGGGCAACGCTCCAGGGATCCGGCTCAAGCTGTTTAATGCCGAGAGAAAGACGCTCATTTTCAACATCAACTTTCAGAACTACTGCCTGTACGAGGCTGCCTTTTTCATATACGTCGCCCGGATGCTTGATGCGCTTGATCCAGGACATATCCGAAACGTGCACCAGACCGTCGATGCCGTCTTCGATACCGATGAACATACCAAAGTCAGTCATATTCTTGATCTGACCTTCAATTCTGGTTCCGGCAGGATATTTTTCAGCGATTGTTGACCAGGGGTTTTCGGAAACCTGTTTAAGTCCCAGAGAGATTTTGCGATTGCCCATGTCAATGCCGAGAATGATTGTTTCAACTTCGTCGCCGATATTCAGAAGGTCAGAGGCACGACGTACTCGCTTTGTCCAGGACATTTCCGATACGTGAATCAAGCCTTCGATTCCGGATTCCAACTCAACAAATGCACCGTACTCCATAAGGCTGACAACACGGCCGCGTACTCGATCCCCGATTGGGAATTTGGCGGGAACATCCAGCCATGGATCGGCCAGAGTCTGCTTGATACCAAGAGAAATTTTACCTTTGGCGCGATCAAACTTGAGAACTTTAGCGGTAACCTGCTGACCCGGCTTGAGTACGTCCGTCGGCTTGCCGACCCGTCCCCAGGAAAGATCGGAGACATGAAGCAGGCCGTCTACACCGCCCAGATCAACAAAGGCGCCGTAGTCGGTAACGTTTTTAATTGTACCTTCAACAATCTGACCTTCTTCAAGTTTTTCAAGGGTGACGTCACGAACAGCGGCACGCTCATCCTCAAGTACAGAACGACGGGATAGCACGATGTTATCGCGGCGCTGATTGATTTTAATAACCTTAAAGCGGGCCTGCAATCCGATATAGCTGTCTGTGTCCGAAGTCGGACGGATATCAACCTGTGATGAGGGAAGGAACGCCTGAACGCCGCCAATGTCAACAGTGAAACCACCATTAACCTTACCGGTGATAGTGCCGTCAATAATTCCGCCTTCCTGACAGGCGTCACCGATCTTGTCCCATGCGGACAGATAATCAGCTTTCTTTTTGGAAAGGACGTACCCTTTTTTGCCATCCTGACGGGTCATAAGAACACGAATCTTGTCGCCAATCTGCACCGATACTTCACCATCAGCATCACGGAATTCAGATGTAGGTACGTGACCTTCCGACTTAAGACCGATATCAACGAGGACCGTATCCTGATCCACGCGCACTACAGTTCCCTCTATGATTTTATCCCGTTCGGGACGATCTTTTAAACTTTCAGTGAAAAGTGCTGCAAATTCACTGCTTTGCTGCTCGCCGTCGAGCTCTTCATTCTCTTCACCGGCAGAGTCAAGCCTTTTGAAATCAACCATTACACCATACCCCCTGGACGTTTATCGTTCTTCTGTTTTTATTGAGCTTGGCAATGTAGCAATATGTGCCAGATATTTCAATCGCTTTTATTCAATTCCTCAATTTTAATCATTACTTCATCAATTATCCACTTCGGCGTCGAAGCCCCGGCGGTAACCCCGACTACCTCAGCACCTTCAAACCATGTCGGGTCAATCTCCGCAGCAGTTTCAATATGATGGGTGCGCGGTTGAAGCTCGGCACACACTTCGAGCAGGCGACGGGTATTGGCACTGTTGAACCCTCCCACAACAAGCATACAGTCGACCTGGCCGGCCAGTACTTTTGCCTCTTCCTGTCGAACCGCCGTCGCGTCGCAAATTGTGTTGTAAATGCGGATTTCAGCGCCAATCAGCAGGCATTCACACACGACGTTCTGCAGGTTTTCGAACGACTGCGTGGTCTGGGCAACAATCCCCATTTTTTTCATTTTTGGCAGTTTTTTCACATCATCGCCCGATGCCACAACAAATACCTTGTTACCACCGTAGGATACAATCCCCTGAACTTCAGGATGATCGGCATCCCCTACAACGATAACGCTGTACCCGTTATCTGACAGGCTCTTGACATGTTCCTGCGCCTTTTTGACAAACGGACAGGTAGCATCGACGATATCAAGTTTTTTCTGCTGCGCCTCGGTAATTTCTTCCAGCTCAACCCCGTGGGAGCGGATAATTATCGTCCCCTCCTCCAGGCCGTTAAGTGAATCAAGAGCGCGAATCCCCAAGGCTTCAAGCTTGCCGACAACCTGTGGCGAATGAATAATCGGACCGAGTGTGTAGGTTTTCTGATCCTTGCCGGCGGCCTCAAAGGCCATCTGTGTTGCGCGTTTAACTCCGAAACAAAAACCGGCCTGCTTTGCAAGTATGACTTTCATGATAGTGATTCCATAGCCTTTATTTTATTCTGGCACACTTCCATCATCACGGTTAACACGTCTTCAACTGAAAGCCTGGACGAATCAATCAGGATGGCATCATCAGACTGTTTGAGCGGTGCGATGTCCCGTTCGGAATCCTGGCGATCGCGCTTGATGACATCTTCAATAGTATCAGCCAGCGTTACCGGTTCTCCCTTGGCAGTCAGCTCTTCAAAGCGCCGTTTGGCACGTTCATCAACAGACGCACTCAAAAAGAATTTTATCTCGGCATCGGGGAACACCACAGTGCCGATATCCCGCCCTTCAAGCACCACGCCTCCCCTGCGCCCCATTAACTGCTGCGCTTTCAGCAAAGCGTCCCGCACCGGTTTCAGCGTTGAGGTGCGTGACGTCAGGAGCGCCATTTCCGGAGTACGGATCTGATCAGTCACATCCACGCCGTTACCACGCACCACCTGTCGGCCTGAGACAACATCAAGTTCAATATTCAAATCAGCGCAAAACCGCTCGACTGCGACAAGATCGTCCAGGTCGACCCCGGCTACCGCAAGCAGGAGAGCGGCAGCACGATACATGGCGCCGGTGTCGATCTGGATATAGCCGAGCCGATCCGCCAGGAGGCGGGCAATGGTACTTTTCCCGGCTCCGGAGGGGCCGTCAATTGCGATTACTATGCCGTCAGTTCGTCTATGCATCAGTTATCTCGAGGCCACGTGGGCCAACAACGAAAAGAACGTCGGGAAAGATGTTGCCACACAATCTATATCCGACACTGTAATGGGGCTGGCAGCGACAAGAGCGGCAACAGACATGGACATGGCTATCCGGTGATCACCGCAGCTGTCAACACATCCCCCGAGAAGAAGGTCCGAGCCGGTAATGTCCATACCGTCCTCCGTTTCAGAGACAACGATGCCCAGCGTTTTCAGGCTGTCTGCCATTGCGGTTATCCGGTCGGTTTCTTTCACCCGCAGCTCCCTGGCATCCCGGATGGAGGTAACCCCCTCCGCTCGCGCCGCAGCGACACAGACCGCAGGAAATTCATCAATGGCACGCGGCACCACACTGCCGGAAATCCGGACTCCTTTTAAGCGGGAGGAGCGGACCAGAATATCTGCCACCGGCTCGCCGGAAACTTCACGCTCGTTCAGGAGTCGGATGTCCCCCCCCATACTCAACAGAATATCAATGACGCCGGTCCGGGACGGGTTGACACCGACATTTTTTATCAGAAGTTCGGAGTTCGGCGTAATCAGGGCGGCCACCATAAAAAAGGCGGCAGACGATATATCTCCCGGCACCGTAACTTCCTGGGCTGTCAATTCGAAGCCGCCACGAACCGACACACCATTGTCATGCCTGACCAGAGACGCACCAAAAAGGCTGAACATCCGCTCGGAATGATCCCGTGACAAACTCGGTTCGCTGACCCTCGTTTCGCCGTCGGCATACAGCCCCGCCAGCATGAGCGACGATTTGATCTGGGCGCTTGATACCGGCGATTGGTACTCTATCCCCGTAAGCGAACCGCCGGAAATGGCCAAAGGCGCCAACGTGCCGCCACTGCGGCCGGTGATGCCGGCACCCATGCGGGTGAGCGGTTCGACGACGCGCTTCATTGGGCGCTTTCTCAAATACTGGTCACCGGTGACGACGGAAAAAAAGGACTGACCGGAAAGCAGGCCGGTAATCAGCCGAATTGTTGTACCCGAATTACCGCAATCGAGAACATCTCCAGGCTCTTTCAAGCCATGCAGGCCGCAGCCGGTGATGCGAATGGTCTCGCCGTCATCATCAATGTTCACCCCCATGGCACGAAAAGCGTGCATGGTTGACATGTTGTCCTCACCCCGGAGAAAACCGCGCACCGTAGTGACGCCGTTGGCAATGGCGCCAAGCATGATTGAACGATGGGAAATTGACTTGTCGCCGGGAACTACGATCTCCCCGCTGACTGAAACTGCAGGCTGTATTTGTATTATACTCACAGGAATCTCCGGTAGATATTCGTACTCAGACTATTTCATCACGAAACTTTTTTGCCGTGGTAAAAAACTCGGTCAAGCCATCCCTGTCGCTGCTGTCTATCCGCCTGCGCAACTCGGCAAGACTGGCGGAAAACCCGTCGATACTTGCCAGCAGCGCATCCCGGTTCATCAAGGAAATATCACGCCACATGGCCGGATCAGAGGATGCGATGCGGGTAAAATCACGAAACCCCCCTGCCGTGTAGGAAAGAACGTTTTCTCCCTCCACATCAGCGGTGCCGACCGCACGGACAAGAGTGTATGCAATGGCGTGGGGCAGATGTGAAATTTCGGCGAAGATCCTGTCATGATGCCCGGACTCCATGCGGCAGACATCGGCACCCGCTGCCGCCCAGAGACGTGTTACCGTTTCAAGCGATTTCTCGTCGGCGGTCAGGCCGGGTGTCAGCACACAGCGCTTTCCGGCAAATAAGCCGGGGAATGCTGCCGCTGCTCCCGAATGCTCCGTCCCGGCAATCGGATGCCCGCCGACAAAGCGGCAACCGCGCGGCATGAGAGCATCACATGTTCTGACGACATCCGCCTTGACACTGCCGCCATCGGTGACGATGCAGCCGGCGGGAAGCGCGGGGGAAATGGTCTGAACAACCGAAGCAATCGCACAGACAGGAACGGAGAGGAAGACCACATCAGCGCCGGACACGGCAGAAAGGACGTCTTGGGAGATTTCATCCACAATGCCGAGATCTCGCGCATGCCGGAGGTTATCAGGGTTGGTGTCAAAACCGACAATGTGACCGACAACACCCGCCTTGCGCAGCGCCAGGGCGAATGAGCCGCCGATCAGCCCGACACCTATTATGGTCAAACGTGTAATAATCATCGGATACACATCCTACATCGACCGTGGATACGATCCGAGAATTTTTAAAAACTGGCAGCACTGCTTCAGTTCATCAAGAGCGGCCTGAACATCCGGGTCGGTAAAATGCCCGAACAGATCGAGGAAAAATATGTATTCCCACGCCTTCTTTTTGAATGGCCGCGACTCAATTTTGGAAAGGTTGATGCCGCGTGAGGCAAAGGGCTCCAGCATCCTGCACAGGATCCCCGGCTCGTCTTTAACGGAGAAAAGCACCGACGTCTTGTCATTTCCGGAACGATCGCACGCTTTACGGGAAATAATCAGGAACCGGGTAAAATTGTTGACCTGGTCCTCAATACGGCTCCGCACAACTTTCAGATCGTAGAGTGACGCTGCCAGTTCGCTGGCAATCGCCGCCGAGGTATAGTCATCACTGGCTATCTGGGCTGCGACAGCGGTGGAAGCAACATCCACCGTGGGGACGCCGGACAGATTGTCATCCAGCCACTGCCTGCACTGGGCAATCGGCTGGGCATGGGAATACACTTTTTTCACATCCTCGATCCGCCCGGTACGGGAAAGCAGATCGTGATGCACTTCAAGCATGATCTCTGCGGTTATCTTCATATCGCTCTCAACGAACATATCAAGCGTATGGGAAACAACCCCTTCAGTGGAGTTTTCCACCGGAACAACGCCGTACAGTGCCCGCCCCTTCTCAACCTCTTCAAAAACCGAAGGGATGGACTTCATCGGTACCAGTTCAGCCGAAAGACCGAACAGCTGCATGGTGGCAAGATGACTGAAGGTCGCCTTGGGGCCGAGAAAAGCAACCTTCATCGGTGATTCCAGGGCAAGACAGGCAGAGATGATCTCGCGATAAATGCTTTTCAGAGCGTCATTGGGAAACGGCCCCGGATTATTGCCCAGGAGACGTTCATAAATCTGGCGCTCACGCCCCGGTACGTGAAAATCAAGGTTGTTACCCGATTTCAACTTGCCGACCTCAAGGACAACTTGAGACCGCTCATTCAACAGGTCAAGAATGGTATCATCAATACTGTCGATACGTGAACGAAGGTCCTGAATGGTAAGTGTACGTTTCTGCACGGAAGACCGCCTGATTGACAACCGGGATAAGAAGCTAAAATGAGCGGGCACTGTAAAGCATGAGGCGAAAAAAAGCAATCGATTTTAGGGGGTTTGGCAAGAACGGCCGCAGTACAGCGAGGTTTCAGTGGGGTTGATCACTCCATTGGAACTGAATACACCAGGCATCAAAAACGGCGGCTTTATCGGCACCGAACGGGAGCAATTTTTGTCTCACCAGAGTACTGCTTTTGCGCACGGCCAAACTACCCGGCTTCTTTGAGTAGAACAGATCGGCAAAACAGATGATCTGCTCCGGAAGGGTTTCCGGGCACATTTCCCGATGCGGCAGCGGCAGGCCCTGACGGACGATATCTGCGCAAGTAAGCCCTACACCGGTGTGGCGTTCACACACCAGAGCATGGAGTGGGTACCCTTCTTTCTCCAGAATAGCGCGTCCAAGCACACCGTGCATGATATACGGATGCTCGCCATATAGTCCGAGACCGGGCGCACGCACCTGACAGACGCCGATATCGTGCAGCAGTGCCGCTTCTTCAATGAACTGGCAATCGCTGTCCGGCAAGGCCAAGCGCCGTGCGACCTCAAGCGCCAGATCGGCAACATACCGACTGTGCTCAAGAACTATATCAAAGGGTTTGCCTTCAAGATACCGTGCTAACTGTGTTGTTGCCCACATACAAAGTTATGCTCCTTGTCAACAGTTTGGCGAAAAAATCTTCCGGAAGCGTCACAAACAGACGCGTCGAATGTAGCAGAAGTCTGAAATAGATCAAGTATCATGATTTTGCTTCCGCCTTTACTTTACCTTTCACGTCATGCTAGCCTTGTACGGTTTGGCGGTAAGCGAACACATTAATCGTGCAGTGGATGTACTGGGAGTTTTTTATGAAACGAAAAGCAATCGCCCTTCTTTCCGGTGGGCTTGACTCAACTTTGGCTGTCAAAATGATGCTCGATCTCGGTATCGAAGTCGAAGCACTTAACTTTACCTCCCCCTTTTGTACCTGTACCGGCAAAAACTCCGGCTGCAAATCTGAAGCGGTGCGTGTTGCCCAGGAATATAACATTCCGATCAAGGTAATGCACAAGGGGCTGGATTATCTGGAAATAGTGCGCAACCCGGTGCACGGCTACGGAAAAGGCGTCAATCCGTGTATAGACTGCCGGATCTATCTGCTGAAGAAGGCGAAGGAGTACATGCTGGAGAGTGGAGCCGATTTTGTCTTTACCGGAGAAGTGCTCGGTCAGAGGCCCATGAGCCAGCGGCGTGACACGCTGCGGGTTATTGAACGGGAAAGCGGGTTGGAAGGGCTTCTGCTGCGCCCCCTTTCCGCCCGGCATTTTGAACCGACGATTCCGGAAAAAGAGGGGTGGGTGGACAGGGACAAGCTATTGGCCATTGAGGGGCGCTCCCGTGCAGTGCAGATGCAGATGGCAGAAGATCTGGATGTTAAAAACTACCCCTGTCCGGCCGGAGGATGCCTGCTGACCGAACTTTCGTTTGTCCCTAAAATCAGGGACGTGTTCGATCATGTGGAAGAGCTGAACCTCCGCGACTTCCGGCTTCTCAAAACCGGGCGGCATTTCCGCGTCGGCCCCCAGAGCAAGGCGATCATGGGGCGGAGCGAACTTGATAACAACCAGCTCGAACAAACCCGTCAGCCGGGCGAAGCGGCCATAACCTGGCTGGACGGCAACACCCCCGTAACCATCATAATCGGCAGGCAGGACGATGACATTATCAAGCTGTGCGCAAGAATTATGCTGCGGTACACAAAAGCGGAACCGGGTTCTGAGTGTCGGATTGAACTGCGGCAGAATGATTTGACAGAGATTTTTTCCGTGATCAATGACATGACCCCGGAAGCGGTGGAGAAGTTCTTGGTGGCGTAACTATCTGGATGTGCGAACTACATTGGAGACTATACTTCGGAACTGTCTACTTTACTGGGTATGTTTATCATCCTCCCGATTGTAAAGGTTCAGTTTTTCTTTGGCAGTCATGAGTTCCACGAGAAGTTTTTCTTCGTTCAGTACCATATCTCTGATACGAGAGAGCGTCAATGAGGTGGTAAGAAATGACACCATGCGCATGAACGTTTCCCAGTAGATAAAATAGGGACGAGAGTATGGATGATCAGTAAGACGGTCGGATGCATACCAGCAGATCCCACACAAAACAGCCATAGCAATCCCTTCCTTTCTTCCCCCGTACCAAGCCGCTATTGCAACAGGTATGAAGTAGAAAATAAAGAAACCGAATTCATAGCCGGTGAGGTAATCTAACAAGCTCAATACAGCAAGTATTGCGGCACTGATAAGCATCGCTGCTGTCCGGTGCTGCTCAAATATCAGTGGATGAGAGAAGCGCCACCTCTTTATTGATATAGGAAAATGAGTTTTTGCCATAAGCACCTCAATACTTCGACAGTCATGACCAGGGGTTCTTTTAATTCCCCCCAGAGTAACCAATAGGACTTACAAGCGATATTAGTACATTTCTTCGACTTGGTACAGGTTTGCTATGGCCCCTGTATGGGCAAAGATTTGGGACAACCTATGGGAAGGGTATGGATGGAGATTGTAGAAACAGAAAAAGCGTCCCTTCTTTTAACAAGTTAGGACGCTTTCTAAGTTTTTTGGTGGAGCTGAACAGGATCGAACTGTCGACCTCCTGACTGCCAGTCAGGCGCTCTCCCAGCTGAGCTACAGCCCCAC
>Ga0007792_10000882_pt1 | contig 10902 bp, 10 predicted proteins | sample CryBogmetaGMA6M_FD_60371 | JGI IMG/M metagenome (GOLD analysis project Ga0007792, IMG submission 60371) | Freshwater microbial communities from Crystal Bog, Wisconsin, USA - MA6M | ecosystem: Environmental > Aquatic > Freshwater > Lake | place: Crystal Bog, Wisconsin, USA | collected 2009-07-06
GTTTTGGCGCCCTGGGCACGGACACCGGCGGGTCCATCCGCCTGCCCGCCAGCTTCTGCGGCATCGTGGGGCTTAAGCCCACCTATGGCCGGGTGTCACGCTTCGGCATGGTGGCCTACGGCTCGTCGCTGGACCAGATCGGCCCCATGACCCGCACCGTGGAGGACGCCGCGCGCCTGCTTCAGGTCATCGCCGGATTTGACTGCCGCGACTCCACCTGCATCAACGCGCCTGTGCCGGACTATGTCGGCGCCCTGGCCCAGCGCACGGATCTCTCCGGCCTGACCATCGGCCTGCCTGCGCAGTACTGGGACAAGGGGCTTTCGCCCGAGGTGGCCGAGGCCTGCGGGCTGGCAATCAAGCAGGCCGAGGCCCTGGGCGCCAGGACCGTGCCCGTGGACCTCAAACTTTCGGAATATGCGGTGGCCACGTACTACATCATCGCCGTGGCCGAGGCCTCTTCCAACCTGGCGCGCTTTGACGGCGTGCGCTACGGCCTGCGCGACAAACAGGCCCAGAGCCTGCTGGAGATGTACGTCAAAAGCCGCACCAAGGGCTTTGGCGAGGAGGTCCAGCGGCGCATCATCCTGGGCACCTACGTGCTCTCGTCCGGCTATTACGACGCCTACTACCGCAAGGCCGCCCAGGTGCGCCGCCTCATCCGCCAGGACTTCGAGGCCGCGCTCAAGAACTGCGACCTCATCATGGGCCCGGTCTGCCCGACCACGGCCTTCAAGGTCGGCGAGATGAGCGACGACCCCTTGCAGATGTACCTCATGGACATCTTCACCATCAGCGCCAACCTGGCCGGGCTGCCGGGGCTGAGCCTGCCCGTGGGCCTGGGCAGCGATGCCAGCCGCGAACAGGGCCTGCCCGTGGGCCTGCAACTCACCGGCCGGGCCCTGGACGAGGCGCGCCTGCTCCAGGTGGCCCATGTGCTGGAGCAGCACGTCGCCCCCACCGGCCTGCCGAGCCTGTAGCTTCCCAAGGAGACTGCCATGCCCGTGACCCTGGTCAGCATCCTCAAGGGCCGCAGTTCAGGCGAGAAGCGCGCGCTCATGGCCGCCGTGCAAGGGGCCATTGCGGACACGCTGAAATTGCCGCCGCAGGACCGCAACCTGCGCCTCTCGGTGCATGGCCCAGACGAATGGCTCCTGCCCGAGGGCAAGAGCGAGCGCTACGTGCTGGTGGAGATCGCCCTGTTCGCGGGCCGCACACCGGAAACCAAGGGTGCGCTGTACGCCGCCATCGTGGCCGCGCTGGAAGGGCTCGGCGTGGACAGAGGCGACGTGTTCATCCGGGTCATCGAGCAGCCGCGCGAGAACTTCGGCATCCGGGGCGGCATCCGTGCCGATCTGGTGCAGTTGGGTTATGAGGTGAAGGTCTAGGCACAACACATCGCCAAACACAACAACGGCCCGGCCTGGATCCATCATCCACGCCGGGCCGTTTTCATCCCAAGCAGCCGGTTCAGGCGTTCAGACAGCGCTCGCAGACCCCGCCGAGCGTGACCTCGGCCATGTCCACCTGCATGGGCAGGCCGGACAGGAGGCGCGAGAGCCCGGGCTCCAGGGTCGCGGAGTCCACGCAGCGGGTCGCCCCGCAGCGCGTGCAGTGGAAGTGCGAATGCCCGGCCTTGCCTTGGCCCAGGCAGTAGCGGAAGGCCCGGCCGTCCGCATTGTGCCGCGCCGCAACGCCGTGCTCCACGAAAAGCTCCAGGATGCGGTACAGGGTCACGCGGTTCATGCGGCCGGGCAGGGCAATGAGCAGCTCCTGCGGGGTCTGCGGCCGGTCCGCGCCGGAGAGCGCGCCCAGGACCAGCAGGCGGTTTGCCGTGACCGCTACGCCGCAGCGCTCCAAACGTTCCTGTGTGTCATCCATCACGCCCTCCCAGCCCTAGCGCAGCGCGTCGCGGAAGCCCGCGGCCACAGAGCGCAGGTTCACGGCCCAGTCCGCGGCCAGGGGATCAGCCACCACCACCCGCGCGCCCAGGGCCTGGGCAATGCTCTCGGCCGTGCGGCGGCTCATCTGCGGCTGCACGAAGATGACCCTGGTGCCCCTGGCCTTGGCCTGGGCCACGATGGCGGCCAGGCGCCGGGGCGAGGGCTCCTTGCCCTCGAACTCGATGGCTGTCTGGGTCAGGCCGTAATCCCGCGCCAGGTAGCCCCAGGCCGGGTGGAAGACCAGGAAGCTGCGCCTGTCTGCCGGGACCGCAACAAAGACGGCGCGCAGCTCCGCGTCCAGGGCGTCGATTTCCTTCTGGAACGCGGCCAGATTGGCGACAAAGACCTTGGCGTGGGCCGGGTCAACGCGAGTGAGCGCCTCGGCGATCCTCAAAGCCATCTGCCGCACCTGAGCGGGCGAGACCCAAAGGTGCGGGTCGGCCTCGTCGTGGTGTTCGTGCTTGCCTTTGGGCTCGAGCTTGCCCCTGTGGTGGTCCTCATGGCCCTCGGGCATGGGCAAAAGCGCCAGGCCCTGTTCCAGATGCACGAAGGCGAGCTTTTTGTTAGCGCCCTTGAGACGCGGCTCCCAGGCCTGCTCGAACTCCAGGCCCACGGACAGGTACAACACGGCCCCGCTGAGGGCGCGCATCTGCGAGGGCTTGGGCTCATAGGTGTGCGCGTCGGCCCCGGCCGGCACCAGCACCATGGTCTGGATGAACTCCCCGCCGATCTTCTTGGCAAAATATTCCACCGGGGCCACGCCCACGGCCACCTGCAGCTTGCCGTCCGTTGCGGCCGGGGCGGCAACAGCCAGCGAGGTCCAGCAGGCCAGCGCGGCCAGCACCGGCACCAGCGACAACATCAGCTTCTTGCGCATGAGGACACCTCCTGTGGGGCCAGGCTGCCAGGCCTGATTGCCAGGCCAGACTGTCAGGCCAGACTGTCCGGCTAGAATGCAACCCTGTTGCACAGCAAATGCAACATTGTTGCATACCTGTCAAGCAAAAACAGGGGACCGGAAACCCGGCCCCCTGTTGAATCAGGCGGTTATTGTCGTGCTCTACAGGTTTGCCAGCACGGCGTCGGCCATTTCCACGCAGCCCACGAGCTTGCAGCCGTCCTCGCGGATGTCGCCGGTGCGGAAGCCCTGCTGGAGGGTCTTCTGCACCGCGGCCTCGATGGCCGCTGCCTCAGCCGCCATCTCGTCGCTGGTGTAGCGCAGCAGCATGGCCACGGACAGGATGGTGGCCAGCGGGTTGGCCTTGTTCTGGCCCGCGATGTCCGGGGCCGAGCCGTGGATGGGCTCGAACAGGCCGGGCCTGCCCGCGCCCACCGAGGCCGAAGGCAGCATGCCGATGGACCCGGTGATGACCGAGGCCTCGTCGGACAAAATGTCGCCGAAGAGGTTCTCGGTGACGATGACGTCGAACTGCGAGGGGTCGCGCACCAGCTGCATGGCCGCGTTGTCCACGTACATGTGGCTGAGCTCGATGTCCGGGTAGTCCTTGGACACCTCGATGACCACCTCGCGCCACAGGCGCGAGACGTCCAGCACGTTGGCCTTGTCCACGGAACAGAGCTGCTTGCGGCGCTTGCGCGCAGCCTCGAAGCCGACCTTGGCGATGCGGCGGATCTCGTGCTCGGAATAGATCATGTTGTTGAAGCCCACGCGCTCGCCGTCGCGCACCTCGACACCTTTGGGCGTGCCGAAGTACGCGCCGCCGGTGAGCTCGCGCACCACGAGCAGGTCAATGCCCTTGGCCACGATGTCGGGCCTGAGAAAGCAGGCGTGGCGGAGTTCCGGGAACAGGCTGGCCGGACGCAGGTTGGCGAAGAGCCCCAGCTCCTTGCGGATGCCGAGCAGGCCCCGCTCCGGGCGGATGGCCGGGTCAATAGTGTCCCACTTGGGACCGCCCACGGCGCCGAGCAGCACGGCGTCAGAGGCCTTGCACAGGCGCACAGTTTCATCCGGCAGCGGCCCGCCCGTGGCGTCGATGGCCGAGCCGCCGATGAGGGCTTCCTCGGTTTCAAAGGTCTTGCCGAACTTGGCTCCCACCTTGGTGAGCACCCGCAGGGCCTGGGCCACGATCTCGCGGCCGATGCCGTCTCCAGGCATGACGCAGATGTTCATCCTTACGCCCCCTGCTGCTTCTGGGCCAGGCGCTTCTTGACGTAGGGCACGAGCCCGCCCGCATCGAGGAGGTCCTGCATGGACCGGGCGACCTTGGGGCAGACGATGGTCTCGCCGGTGGTCAGGTTCTTGATCAGCCCGGCGTCCAGGTTCACCTCGAGCTGGTCGCCGTCGCGGAGCTTGTCCACCTCGTCGCCCACTTCGAGCAGCACCAGTCCCATGTTGAAGCTGTTGCGGTAGAAGATGCGGGCGAAGCTCTTGGCCACGACCACGGGAATGCCTGCGCCGAGCAGGGCCAGCGGTGCGTGCTCTCTTGACGAGCCGCAGCCGAAGTTCTCTCCGGCCACCATGATGTCGTTCTTCTGGACGCGCTTGATCCAGCCGGGCTCGAGGCCCTCCATGCAGTTGCTGCCCAGCAGCTCGGTGTCCGTGGTCACCAGGAACCGGGCCGGGATGATGGCGTCGGTGTCGATGTGCGCCCCGACCTTGTGCGCCTTGCCTGTGACGAGCATAAGTCTCTCCTTGTGCACCGCCCGGAACTTCAGCCGGACGGGAATTCACGTCTCGTGTGTCGCAGTTGCAGCCTGTGGCCTACAGCTTGGCCAGCCTACAGCTTAGCCGGATGCATGATCTCTCCGGCCACGGCGCTGGCTGCGGCAACGGCCGGGCTGGCCAGATAGACCTCGCTTTCCAGGCTGCCCATGCGGCCGCGGAAGTTGCGGTTGGTGGTGGCGATACAGCGCTCGCCCCCGGCCAGGATGCCCATGTGGCCGCCCAGGCAGGGGCCGCAGGTGGGCGGGCCGACCACGGCCCCGGCGTCCATGAAGATGCTGAACAGGCCCTCGTCCATGGCCTGGCGCCAGATCTTGGGCGTGGCGGGCAGGATGATCAGGCGCACGTTCTTGCTGGCCTTGCGGCCCTTGAGCACTGCCGCGGCCTCGCGCAGGTCCTCGATGCGGCCGTTGGTGCAGGAGCCGATGACCGCCTGGTCCACGCGCAGCCCCTTGAGCTCGTCCACGCCCTTCACGTTGTCCGGCAGATGCGGGCAGGCCACCTGCGGGCCCATGCCCGTGACGGACAGGGACAGTTCCTGCTCGTACACCGCGCCCGGGTCGGCCGTAAGCGCCTTGTCGCCGGTGCGGCCATGGGCCGCGCAATAGGCCAGGGTCTTGGCGTCGGCCGGGAACAGGCCGACCTTGGCCCCGGCCTCGATGGCCATGTTGGCCATGGTCATGCGGCCCTCGACGGACAGGTTGTCGATGACCGGCCCGCCGAATTCCAGCGCCCGGTACAGGCCGCCGGACACACCGATGCGGCCGATGAGGTGCAGGATCAGGTCCTTGCCGCCCACAAAGGGCTCAAGCTGGCCGGTGTACTCCACGCGGATGCTGGGCGGCACCTTGAACCAGGTCTCGCCCAGGGCCAGGGCCGCGGCGATGTCGGTTGAGCCCATGCCCGTGGCAAAGGCGCCCAGGCCGCCGTAGGTGCAGGTGTGGGAGTCCGCGCCGACCACGATGTCCTTGGGCCCCACCAGCCCGAGCTCGGGCAGCAGCGCGTGTTCCACGCCGCAATCGCCGCCCTCGTAGTAGTGGGTCACGCCCATTTCGTGTGCAAACTCGCGCACCACCTTGACCTGCTCGGCGGAGTCGATGTCCTTGTTCGGCGTAAAGTGGTCGCACACAAGCGCCACCTTGTCCCTGTCAAAGACCTGGGTCGCGCCCATGCCCTTGAAGGACTTGATGGCCAGCGGTGCTGTAATGTCGTTGGCCAAAACCAGGGACACGCGGCAGGTGACGATCTGCCCGGCGCCGGAGATTTCCTCGTCCGTGTGCGCCTGCAGGATTTTTTCCGCTAAATTGTGGGACATTCGCTCTTCTCCTCTCTCATTTTCTCCAACCGATTGAGTGCGTTGATGAAGGCCATGGCGCTGGCGACGAGGATGTCCTCGTTGGTCCCGCGGCCCACGGACTTCTTGCCTGCATGTTCGATGCGCACGGTCACCGTGGCCTGGGCGTCCGTGCCCCCGGTGACGGCGTTGATCTGGAAACGGTCCAGGGCCGGAGCATAGCCGACCATGGCCCCGATGCACTTGAACAGCGCGTCCACCGGCCCCTCGCCAAAGGCCGAGTGGCGCCGGACCTCCAGCACCTGCTCGCCGTCCAGGACCTCGAGCACCATGGCCGCATGGGGCGGCACCCCGCCCGTGCCGGAAAACACGCTCATGTCCTTCAGACGATACTTGTCGCGGCGGCGGTAGACCTTCTCGAGCACGAGCGCCTCGACGTCCTCGTCAAAGACGCGCTCCTTCTTGTCCGCCAGCTCCTTCACCGCGGCAAAGACCACGGCCAGCTGGGCGTCGTCCAGGGCGTAGCCCAGCTCGACCAGCTTGTTCTTGATGGCGTGGCTGCCGGAGTGCTTGCCGATGACCATCTCCGTGCCCTTGCGGCCCACGGACTCCGGGGTCATGATCTCGTAGGTCAGCGGGTTCTTCAGCATTCCGTCCTGGTGGATGCCGGACTCGTGCGCAAAGGCGTTGGGCCCGATGATGGCCTTGTACGGCGGGATGGGCTGGCCGATGATCTGCGCCAGGCGGCGGCAGGACGGGTACAGCTGCCGCGTCTTCACCCCGCACTGGATGTTGTAGAGCTCGTGGCGCGTGTGCAGGGCCATGACCAATTCTTCCAGGGAGGCGTTGCCCGCGCGCTCGCCGATGCCACAGAGCGTGACCTCGGCCTGCCTCGCCCCGGCCCGGATGGCAGACAAGCTGTTGGCCACGGCCAGGCCCAGGTCGTTGTGGCAGTGCACGCTGAACACGGCGTCCTTGGCATTGGGCACGTTTTTCAGCAAATAGGCGATGAGCTCGCCGAACTCAAAGGGCTGGGCATAGCCCACGGTGTCCGGGATGTTCACGGTGGTGGCCCCGGCGCGGATGACCACCTCGCAGACTTTCGCCAGGAACTCCCAGTCCGAGCGCGAGGCGTCCTCGGCCGAGAACTCCACATTGGGGCACAGGCAAACGGCGTGCTTGACCGCAGCCTCGGCCATGACCAGCACCTGCTCGCGCGTCTTGCGCAGCTTGTGCGTCATGTGGATCTCGCTGGTGGCCAGGAAGGTGTGGATGCGCGGATGGGCCGCATCCTTGATGGCCTCCCAGCCGCGGTCGATGTCCTTGGTCAGCGCCCGGCAGAGCGCAGCCACCTGGACGTCCTTGACGCTCCTGGCAATGGCCTGGACCGACTCGAAGTCGCCCTGGCTGGCGGCCGGGAACCCGGCCTCAATGATGTCCACGCCGAGCGCCTCGAGCTGGCGCGCGAGGCTGACCTTTTCTTCCTGATTCATGGTGGCGCCCGGCGACTGCTCGCCGTCGCGCAGGGTGGTGTCGAATATGTAGACGCGGTCGGACATATTTCCTCCTGAAGCAAGGCTTGGGGAACGTATCTGTTTCGGGTTTGACTGGCAACAACAGCAAGGGCGCGACGTCGGACAGGCTGCCGCGCGGGACGTCCCAGGGGAAGGCTCTCGCAAACCGGAAGACAGAGGTGTGGCTTACGAAGGTTCCTTCTGCTGGGACTCTCGTAGCAGCTTGGCCCCGCGCGGAGAAAGGACGAACAGGGTGTAGATGGGGCCGCTGATGAGGTAGCCCAGGAAGAAGAGGAAGCCCAGCATCTTGGGGCGCGAGGCCACCATGACGAAGAGCAGGATCACCGTGACCATGGAGCTGAAGGGGTGGGCCTTGATGAAGCCGTATTCCTTGAACGAGGCGTAGCGCATGGTGCTGACCATGAGGAAGGACAGGACGTAGACGAGCACCAGGCAGGCCGTGGGCAGCACCTGGGCGGCCCAGGCCTCGGGCAGGTACGGGGCAAAGAGGATCAGCGTGGCGATGGTGCTGGCCTGGGCCGGGATGGGCAGGCCCACGAAGAACTTCTTGCTGGTCACCGCGGACTGCACGTTGAAGCGCGCCAGACGAAGCGCCCCGCAGGCGATGAGCAAAAACGAGGCCGTGAGGCCCAGGGTGCCGTAGCTGTGCAGCTGCCAGAAATATACGGTGAGCGCCGGGGTGACGCCAAAGGCCACGAGATCGGCCAGCGAGTCGAACTGCACACCGAACTCGCTGGTGGTGTTGGTCAGCCGGGCCACCTTCCCGTCCAGGCCGTCGAACAGGCAGGAGCCCAGGATGCACAGGGCGCAGTTCTCGTAGAGCCCCTCAATGGCCCAGATCATCCCCAGAAAGCCCAGGAACAGGCTCGCGGTGGTGAACAGGTTCGGCAGGATGTACACGCCCTTGTGGCGCGGCAGTGCCTTTTCCTTGGCCATTGGGACTCCTGAAGGCGCTCCGGTTTATGCTACTTGCGCACGGCGATGGCTGTCTCGCCCGCGCGCACGGTTTCGCCCACGTAGACCTTCACAGCATAGCCGTCGGGCAGGTAGAGGTCAACTCTGGACCCGAACTTGATCAGGCCGAAGCGCTCGCCCCGGCGCAGGATGTCCCCGGACTCGGCCCAGCAGACGATGCGCCGCGCGATGAGTCCCGCGATCTGGACCACGGTGAAGCGCTCCTCGCCCCGGCCCAGGACCACGATGTTGCGCTCGTTGTCTGTGCTGGCCTTGTCCAGGCTGGCGTTGAAGTACTTGCCCGGGATGTAGCGGACGAGCTCCACGCTGCCCTCCACGGGCGCGCGGTTCACGTGCACATCGAACACGTTCATGAACACGCAGACCACCTGGCGGATCTGGCCGGAGACCGGGTCCGGCGCAAAGTCCACCTTGACCACCCGGCCGTCCGCCGGGGAGACCACGGCGTCCAGGTCCTCGGGTGCCACGCGCTCGGGATCGCGGAAGAAATGCACCACGAACCCGGTGACCACGAGCAGGATCAACGCCAGGAGCCACCAGCCCATGGCCGCGAAGACAAGGGTGGCGAAGGCCGAGAGGCCGATGGAGGGCAGGCCCTCCAGGCTCAGTCCGATGGTCGGTTTGCGCATGCGCTTGTCAACTCCTTGGTCTCACCAATGTGGCCGCAGCCGGTGCTGGGGAATTACCCGCCATTGCGCCCCAGGTCAACAGCAGCGGGCTTGGCAATTTGCCGGCGCCAGGGTACTGGAAGCACATGGAACCAGTCACCCATCTGGCAGCCGGGCTGCTCACGGCCCAGGCCCTGCGCCCGCGCCTGGACAATCCGCGCGGGCTCACGCTGCTCTGCGCCGTGGCGGCCACCATCCCGGACATCGACGTGCTGAGCGGCTGGCTCGACCCCGAGTTCTACCTGCTCTACCACCGGGGCCTGACCCATTCCCTGTTCGCCCTGCCGCTCTTGGCCCTGCTCCTGGCCGTGTCGGCCCGGACGCTCGGCGCCAGGATCTCCCTGCGCGCCGCCTTCCTGGCCGCCAGCCTTGGCCTGGCCGGGCACCTGTTTCTGGACGTGGTCACGGCCTTCGGCACGCGGCTCTTCGCGCCCTTCTCGGACCTGCGCGTGAGCCTGGAGGGCCTCTACGTCATCGACCCGCCCTTCACGTTAAGCCTGCTGCTCCTGGCCTTCCTGGCGCGCGCAGGATCAAGACGCCCGGAGGAGCGCAAGGCCCGCCTGGCCCTGCTCGGCCTGGGGCTGCTGGTCCTGTATCCGGCCCTGGGCATTGCCCTGCGCACAAACATCCAGGGCCGCTATGAGCAGCTGCTGACCCGGCGCGGCGAGGCCTTTGACCGCGTGGCCGTGACCCCGGACGCGCTCGCGCCCTGGTACTGGAAGGTGGTGGTGGACGCGGGAGAGGACATGCTCGTGACCACGGTCAACCCCGTGGACCTCACGGCCAGCTATCCGGTGCTGCATCTGAAGCGCGCCGACCGCGCGGAACTGCGGCGCCTGGGGCAGGAGGCCAGCGTGTTCGGCACCTTTGCCTGGTTCGCGGAACACCCCTTTGCCGAGCCCGCCAAGGCCCCGGCTGGCAGCCACGCCACGCGCTACGCCGACGCCACCTTCCTGAACTCCGGGCCGGTTCTGCACGCGCTCTATGGGGAGAGCGCGGTCTTCGCGGAGTTCACGGCCATCATGGACGAGGCCGGGCGGCTCATGGCCTGGCGCGACGAAAAGGGCCGGGAGCACAAGGTGCGGCCTTACGGCTGCGTGAACTAGCGGCCGATGCCGTAGTGCTTGAGCCCGAAGCGGGACAAAAGCGAACGCGAATAGAGGTTGCGGCCGTCGAAGATCACCGGCTCGGCCAGCTGCCTGGCGATGCCCGCGAAGTCCGGGTTGCGGAACTGGTTCCAGTCCGTGACCACGGCCAGGGCGTCGGCACCGGCAAGGGCCGCGTACTGGGAATCCATAAGCTCAACCAGCGGGTTTCCGGAGAGCTCGGCCTGGGCGCGCGCCCCTGCCACAGGGTCAAAGGCCTGGACACGCATGCCCGCAGCCGTCAGCTCGCGGATGATGTCAAAGGCCGGGGCCTCGCGCACGTCATCGGTGTTGGCCTTGAAGGACAGCCCCCACAGGGCCAGCGTCCGGCCGGCCACCCCGCCCAGCGGCGTGAAATGGGCCAGCACCTTGTCGGCCAGCACGGTCTTCTGCCGGGCGTTGACCGCGTCCACCGCGGCAATGAGCCCGGCCTCGTAGCCCGCCTCACGCGCCGTGCCCAGGAAGGCCTTGACGTCCTTGGGGAAACAGGAGCCGCCGTAGCCCACGCCGGGGTAAATGAAATCATAGCCGATACGGTGATCACTGCCGATCCCTAGGCGCACCTCGGAGACATCCGCGCCTACGCGCTCGCAGATGTTGGCCACCTCGTTGATGAAGGAGATCTTGGTGGCCAGCATGCAGTTGGCCGCGTACTTGGT
>Ga0007792_10000883_pt1 | contig 10901 bp, 6 predicted proteins | sample CryBogmetaGMA6M_FD_60371 | JGI IMG/M metagenome (GOLD analysis project Ga0007792, IMG submission 60371) | Freshwater microbial communities from Crystal Bog, Wisconsin, USA - MA6M | ecosystem: Environmental > Aquatic > Freshwater > Lake | place: Crystal Bog, Wisconsin, USA | collected 2009-07-06
TCTTCGAGATCGGGCGGAACATCGGGGGCAACACCGGGACCTTTGAGATCATCCAGTCGGTGGGATGTATCGATTGCTGTTTGGCGCTCGATAGGTAGCCCAATATCTTGATCGCGTTATCGCGGTTAGACCCCCGTAGGGTCCTGACCTTCTGGGTGTTGGATGCAATCATGTCATCGATATTGATCTTATCGAGTGCAGCCTTGAGGGCAGGGCCGCCCGTAATGCCATCAAGCTGTTGCCGACCAGCCAGGATGTTTTCCATATCGGCAACCCTTAGACCCAGTAGACGCCTGATGGGTTCTTCCATGACGGGGTTCGGGATAGACTCCGGTAACTGGATTTCTGACCACTTCGAGCCACCAGACCCGCCTGTTTTACCAACATCAAATAAGCCACCCGGTATTGGCTCAAAGTCGGAGTCCACCATATCGCTGGTCTGGATGGTACCTTTCGATAGGGCATCCACGTCACGGTCCATCATGGGCAGTAACCTCGTGGTATCGCCTTCTTGCCCTAGATTGATACCACCGGCCTTCAGGGTATTGAGGAACTTCGTGTAGATGAACGGTACCCCGGGTTCCGGGATTGGCTTACCGAGCTTAAGGGCTTTCCAGTAATCCTCGTTCTTGGTTCCCCTGATTTTTATGACATCTTTGATTACGTCGCCGGCACCATGGGCTAGGGTTTGCACTTGGTCCATCATAGAGTATTTTTTTGATCCTGTGCTGCCGCCACGACTGGGTTGCTCGTTGGCGTCGTAGCCGCCCTCACCACGGCTGGATAATTTCTTCTCGGCCAAGTGGTGGAACGCGCTGATAAAGATATGGCCGTCCCCGATGTTCTTTACCGTCTTACCGGTAGAAGGGTCGAACAGGTCCGAGGACTCGCTGACCCCTGCGGCATCCATCTGGCCCTTAACCCAGGCCTCCCAGCCCTCGGGCGGGGGGTCCTGCGGGATCCTGACTTGTTTCCCGGTAGCCTTCGCGATCTTGCCCAACGTCATCTCCATGATCTGGTTGGGGGCTGTCCGGGACAGGATCGTCATTGGGTTGAGCAGCATATCGTAAGGCTGATTGGTCGTGCTATTGCGGGGCATTTCGGAGTCTACACAAACCCTTCCCACTACGCCTTTTATGCCAAATCTGGAGGATAATTTGTCACCGACCGCCACAGGCGGTGTTGACTTTACGTTGACTCTAGCCCCATTTCTAACCATCGCGGTATCGGTCACGGTACCGGGCCACGCATATTCCCAGACAAGCGATTTATCGGTCGAGGTATTGCGCAGCGCTTTATGGAGTTTACCCAGCTGGGCATCCTGGCTGGTTAGTAGTCGGGGACCTGTGGCAAGCACTATAGGGTCACCTTTGTTCAAGATAGACCCAGGCTTCGCGACCCCGTTCTCGTCCAGCTTATCGATTTGGTCGGTTGTGTACTGTTTGGGGAACAAACTGATATAGCGGGACCGCCCCATCTGGATTCCATGGCGGGCTTCCATGTCGTAGCCAAGTAATCGGTCGGTCGATAGCTTCTTGGCCGCCGATTCACTGATTATAGCAGAATCCTCGTATGAGTCACCTTTATATGGGATCACCGCTACACTGAGATTCTGGCCTAGCGTTAACGCGCCTGTTTTCTTATCGGTATAGTTAGAGTGCGCCACCATATCGCCGGCCGTTACCTGCTGGCCTAGCTCGACTGCCGGGTAATAGCTAATTGAGCTGAGCCTGTTAAATGGAAAATTCTTAACCAGGGACTCGACGTGCTTGTTGCCCTTGGCATCCGTGATGGTCACGGTATCGTCCGACACCTTGGTTACCGTGCCACTTGCCTTGGCCTTAAGGGTCCCGACCTTGCGCCCATAATACTCCGAGTACGTGGTCTTGCCATCAGCCATCAGGGATTCAACGAGCGGCACCTCGCCCTTCAGCTGTGGCATATACTGGGACCAGAACTTGGCCCCATAGAACTGGCGGCCAGCCTGTACGGCGGTCGGCATCGGGTTAAGGTTAATGTGGCTGCTAAACATATGGCCCAGGCTGGGAACCTCGTACTGGACTTCACTGCGGGGTACTTGTTCGACCTTGCCGCGCTTCATCGCGTACACGGTAGGGGTGCCGAGCTTCATCTGACCCGGAAACGCAACCACGCTGTTCGCGATCTGCTGGGCGTGCAGGGCTTCAATCTTACCGGTCTTCGCGTTATTGAACTCCCCGTAGATCTTGTTGTCGGATCCCTTCTTGGAACCCAACACAGCCCGGACATCAATACCCGCGGATTCCGATTCCGGACCCGCAATCAAATCAATTATTCCAAGCTGCCCCGGGTTAACGTCACGGGCTTCCGCGGTAATGGCCTGCGGGTCCCCGATACCACCAACCCCAAGCTTCGTGATACGGTTCATCTGCTCGAGGGTGGATAATGGGTTGGTCTCATCACCTGGACTAACTAACCCGGACCCTACGATGAAGCTATCGATATAGGGGCTCATGGCCCCCCGGTAGATAGGCTGTAGATTCTTTGATCTCCGGACCTTGCGGAGCATTGTCTGGGTCAATCTACCGGCGTCCTTGTCGATCCGCTCCTGGATAAGGTCTTCGATGCCATGTATACTGGAAAACTGCGGGGCATCACGTTCATCGGGGTCTTCATCGCCCCTCGACACATTGAGCACCTTCTTGGTCGCCCGGAGCAATACCTCGGGGGTTATCCCGGTCGCGTTGTTGAGCCCAATAGTCTGCGCGTTAACCTCAGGGTCCATCTGGAACTTGGGTAATTCTTCCCGTAGATAGCGCTCCTGGCCTTGTTGATCAAGAGCATGATCTACTTTGTAGCCAGCAACGTTACCATATATTCTGCCAAGCGTCTGGGCATCATTACCCCTGATATTGGTGGCAGCCAGTTCAGGGCCCCAGGTATCGATCAATTGCTTATCGGTAACCCCCATGGCTTTCATGAGCGGGTACAGTTTAGTGCTGGATTGCCCGATGTTGACGCTGAATACCCCGGACTTGGGCTCAAGCTGGATCCGCATAGGTTTCCCGGTCCCAGACTTAACGTTGACATGGGCCTCTACTTCGCCGGTGCGCTGCCGTCTAACATACACACCAGGACGTAGTCTAGCCTGACTGGCACAGTTACTTACTAGAACCCCATTAGCAAAGTAGTTATGTGTGTCCTCTACCGTGATGTCGTATACATACGGTGCGGAGGCATATACTCGATTAATAGTCTTTTGCTCTCTAGCCGCCGGGATTGATACTAGCCTCCTACCAGCAACACAATCTTTAATAACCTTTGGAACCAGTGAACCGCACATAGACTGAATTTCAACCCAGTCACTATACATACTGTCATAGTTACTAAGCTCGCCCGCGTCAAACGCTGCTGCTACCCCGGACCGCGTAAGCCCTGGAAAATGGTGACGTAACGATTTGCTAGGCTTCTTCTCGGAGAGTAACGCCTTTAGACAGCCTACGCACCGACGGCGGTTACGGGATATCTCGGAGCCGCACTGACATTGGTGCATCTTAGGCTTTGCTAGTAGTTTATACCGCATACATTCGCAAACATACGGGGATATAATTCTAAGAAACCGATAAACGTTGGTCTCCCCGGAAATATTGATCTTGGCCCCGTAGTCTTTATCGCCATATAGTTTTTTGTTCTTGTCATAAAAACTATGAATACCCCACCGCGTCGCAAGCCATTTAACCAGGATTTCTACCCCGGAAACATCAAAGCCCTGCGTATGGAGGGTTAACCCAGGTGCGTCGGTGCGTGCTGCCAGTCGTCGAGAAGAGCCGTCGTCCATGAACCAAAATGCCAGCCCTAGCGGACCAACTTTTTCTAGCCATTCTGGGGTAATCTGCTTCTTACGTTTTCTCTCTGTACCGGTGTAACATATGCGCATAGCCTCTAGAACGCTGAAAGATGCCCGGTAAGAGAAGTTAGCAGCCTCATGCTGTTTATCCCTGCTAGTTGGCCCGCCCATATGTATAATATCTACAATGTCTGAGGCCTCTAGGCCTAGTATGCTCTTCTTATACTCGAGATACTCACGCTGTGCCTTGCAGTGAACGAAGCGCAGAATACCGCTAGAAAGATCAATCGTGGCATCACCTAATAGGCTGCCATACATAAGCTGCAGCTGCACATCTGTCAGGGTGTCCCCTATGACTGAAACCGCTTCGATGCTATCCGCCCGAGATGTTTTACCCTCTGTATTGTATATCTTATGATCCGGGGTACTCCATAATGTAGAGCAGCCATCTAGCCCGCAACCACTTGTGCTAAAAGAGTTACAAACAAGTTTCTCTTCTTTGTTCCTAGGATGTTTGATCCACTCAACTACCTGCCTGTATACAAACGAACGTGTTTTAAAGTCATAACTTAAGACACGCACCGGTAACCGCTTATTAACAATCTCGCCTATCGTGATTTTACCACAGTCCGTGTTGACAACTGAATGCGGGTGCAAGCAAGTGTATTCATTGCCACCCCGGATCATGGTACCGCGCTGCGTGTAGTACGGGACATGCAGGACAACGTCCTCACGCTCGTCCAACACGGTGTTGGTGGGCCGGTGGACTAACCGGTATGTACCACTAATCGGCGTATGGAGATTACGGCCTTTCATGAGCGCCTGCTTCTGCTCTTCCATGGTGAAGTCTTGCGGTCCCGAGTACCGGGCACCTTTGAGCTCGATCCTGTAATCATCGTCTTCGATAGGGAATCGGTTCTTGACTGCCTGCAGGGTATTGCGGTAAACAAGATCCCGGGTGGCATCGGTATCGTCGAAGGATCTCATTGTTGGTAGTGGTTCGGTCATAGTTGCTTTTCCTTCTGGTGATTAAAGAGGGCAGTAGCACCAAGACCTGCCGCAGTAAGCCCTAATCCCAGCTTACCGGCACCGCTAACTATTTTGATCTTCCGAGCTCGAGCCAGTATAGCGGGAATTATCTCTTCGGACAAACGTCCGCGGGAATACTCAAGCGCACGGTGAACGGCGCGTGCCCGGGAGACTGCCCGCGCTTGGTCCTGAGGGCCAAGTTCCATGATCCGATTTACGGCCTGAGAGGCGGTCTGGATTCTATCAGTGCGCAGCTTGTCAAATGCCAGTGCCTTGTTGAATCTGTTCCAGGCGTCGAGGTCGACGAATCCTAGCTGCTTCCGGATAAAATCTGGCGCCTCTGCTGGGGATGAAATATGGCCCGCCGCGATCATCTTCTTGATACCCTCGGGGGATAAAAGTAGGCGAATCTCCCGCCGCTTCCAGGCTTCAGTAAGTGGTGGCAGGGCGAACGGAACCGGGGATGCCAGCGACTCATACAGCGAAGAGGTTCCGGAGCTACCCCAGTGCATATCCCCCAACATAGGTAGCTGAGGGAACAGTCCGCTCTTGGGGTTTACGTACCCGACCGAGATAATCCCGGGGTGATTGAGAACATCGTGGGCCAGCGCGGTGTTGTTAGGCTGCCCGCCCAGGAGCGTTACCAGTTGGACCTTGCCAGTCAGTCCTTTTTTCTCTAGGAATCGCTGAGTCGCAAGTGCTCGAATGGCCACGTAATCTCCGCGGCCGGAACCGCTGATTACCATAACCTTCTTCCCGCCGACCGATAGGTTCTCCAGCAGCTTCCTGGAGTTCTGGCTGATACTGGTCTGGGGATCGGATAGCAACTTCTGTACGATCTCCTCCCTGGAGCCCGCACTTTGGATATTCTTGATGTTATCCTGAGAGATCAAAGGGGTGGCCAGCTGGCTGGTACGGTGAGTAATAAACTCAGGGGAAGCTCTGACTTGGTGCTCCGGCCCATAGGTGATCACAGTATCCTTGAGGATTCCCGGTATCAACTTACGACGCAGGTAGGCAAGGATACCAGTGCCGCGGGTGTAGCGCCCTATGCCCGCGGTATCATTGCCTACACTCCCTTGTATGATATCAGTCATGTAGTTAACATGTCCCCCAAGTCTTGCCTTGGGTCGTAACATATTCTCTCTGATCCGCTGGAGCGTAGACATGTTCTTGTCAGAATGAGTGACGTCCCTGGCGAAGGACGGGGGAACCCCGGCGCCCATCCCGGTGTCGAACATGACATCAAAGGTATGTCCACGTACGGGACGCTGGGTCTCGACCCCCTTATAAAAGCTCTGCTGTCTGGGGATAACCAATCCACCAGTCTCAGAGTCACCCCGAATGGCCTGGGTAAGCCTGTATGGCTGCTCTCCTGGGCGCGTTGCCCGATCCTTTAGTATTCCAAATAGGGCCTTGCCGGGTTGTGCGTGACCTTGGCCTACCATGGGGTTGGTCCCCCAGGTGACCCCGACGTCAAGTGGGCGGGACATCTCATGGACGCCATGGGCGGCAAGTGCAGAGCCCCCCACAAGTCCGGCACCAGTCAGCATATCGGTACCATCGACTGAGCTCTGGGCCGCCTTGGTCTGCTGGCCAGAGCCCCTAATGCCCCTAATGAGCGGTATCGCGGATAGCGCCAGCCCCGCAGCGCCTAGGACTTTTAGGCCCCGTCCGCCCGCACGAGCAAATTGTTCATAGCGTTTGATTGTTGCCTCCGGGCCCCCCATATAGGACATGTGGGCGTTGCGCGTGGCAAGCATGATTACCTTCTTGCCTTCCGGGGTTGGTGCGGCCCTCACCAGCTGGCCAATATAACTAACAAGTGACGGGGGTCGAAACTGTTGGTTCTTGACCAAGTCCAGGGCCGGCCCTAGGTGTGTAAGCTGCTCGTTAGGTAACCGGAGAATGCGAGCGTCGATTATATGCTTACCGGCCATGCTCTGGTCGCCAGCACGGAACAATTTGTAGTGTTCATTGACGCCCCGCATATCAGCCAGGATCCCACTAATCTCCGAATTAGGCTTAACTCCTAGCTGCCCGAAGCGTGCGGGGATACGCTTATTAATCCCAAGGTTGTCCAGGCCGCGGTTCAACATCGCTACAGTATCGGTTACCTTAGATGAGGGAATCAGCGGGAGGGAAGATGGATCTTTCATGACCGCATTGACCAGACGACCTGCGCGGTTCTCATGTAGGAAAGGGTTGCTAATTCGGACGGCATGGTATGTTAGGGGCATACCGAGTACACGAGTATTGATCGCATTGTGCCCCGCGCTCATGTAAGTCTGCAGATCTTTGACCCCACCCATGAACGTATAAGGCTTGGTCAACTTAGCTGCATCTAGTGCGGGTTGCAGCGCCGCCATGGGTTTACCTGAGTCGGCCAGTACCTTGCCGGAAATCCCAGTCCCAACCAGCCCTAGCCCGACCTGGGAAACGCGCTGTCTAGGGGAGTCCTCTTCCTGATCCCTACTAAATATAGCCGCATCCTTTATAGCGGCAGCTTCGGCCCACTTGAAGCGCTTATTTTCGTTTAACTTATCATCAATTAACTTATAGGCTGCAGTAGCTCCACCCGCAACTCCTGCTCCCGCTACAGCCCGGGTTCCCCACACTTTAGCGTTCTCGTTATCGGCTGTATTGATAAGTGAATCCAGGATCTTCTTGTATACTACCCTGATCCGCGGGGATTCTGCTTGCTCGAGGTTACGGGTAAGTGCTTTAATGACGGCCTGTTGCTTCCAGTACCGGGAGCCAGAAAGCAGTTCACCCAGCCTTGCTAGCTGGGCCATCTTGATAGTCTTAATCGTCATGCTGTTCTCTCCACTTTATAAGTCCACTGGTAGCGATTCCCCCCATACTGCCCAGCACATTGGCGGCCGTTATTAGCCCCATCCTGATCCAGCTACGGGAGCAGAACGCATCCACCAACGCGAACCCCGATAGAATTGAAAGCAAGATTTCCCCCGATACCCAAAAGAGTAGCACGGGGGAGCGTGTAAGAAGAGCCATGCCCTTCTTGCCATAGATCCACCATTCTACCCAAGCAATTATAAATACGGCTACTAGAAGGAGGTTTTCCATCTTGTGGCTCCAACGCTATAGGTTCTAAAACGCTAACGTCGTTATACACTGGGTCCTTTGGGTTGTTTTGCGGGTGCCGGTACTTTAGGGCTACGGGTAATACCCTTACTGGTAACCTTAGCGGTGTTACGTAGTAACGCTGCCCCTGCGGAAAGATTAAGCGGTTTATCAGGGGGCATCTCGGGTCCCCCATCACCTTTCGGACTACCAAATCCCAGCTTGGCCATTCCGGCATAGTGGGCCATCGTTAACCCGGTAGCTGCACCTTGCTTTATGGCTTGCTCGACTTGTGCGACCAATTGCTCGGATGGTTGAGTCACGATATGGATCTGGGGTGGCGGGGTATGCTCTTCCTGGGTGTATCGTTTCATCTTGTTGACCAGCGCACTTGCCGTCAGCCCCGCTACGGCGCCGGTTCCGGCCCCAATAGCGGCCCCGTGGATGCTCTTGTTCTTACTGGACCACCAGGGGGCCGTGAAGCTTCGACCAACCAACCCACCAGCAACGGCCCCGTACCCGGTCCCGATAATCAATCCAAGGATCTTACGAACCCGCTCTTTACGGGCCCTCATCTCCTCGGGGCTTATTGTATGGAGCAGGCCAGGGTTAGTGGCTTCATCGACAGCTTGCTTGGTCTTCATATCTGGCCCTCTGCGGCTAACCGTTTAATCAGGCGATCGATATTGCCTTTGTTGTTCGCCATATACTGGACCGCTTTAGGGTCACTGGCTTCTACCCGGATCTTATCCTTAACCTTGGTGTTCTCGGTCCGCTTGGTCTCAGCCGCGGCTTCCTGGGCATCCACGATCGCCTTGGCGAGAGTCTCTTCGTCGACCTTGGGATTCTTGCCCAGCATACTGTTGATCAGCGCCATGGTCGACATATCCTGGCCCAGCTTGACCCCGCTTGCGCCGCCTGGTGGAACATTGTACCGCATCTTGGCCATTGTCTCGTAGAGTTTGTTATCTGCTAATCTACTGACTCCCGGTATCGCCATCCCGATATGCTTGGCTGATCGCGGGATAGCGCCCTTGGTCGTGTAATCGATATAGAGCCCATAAAGCGCCCGTCTAAGTTTAGGATTGGATTCAAGGGACTGCATCAAGGTGTCCCAGTTACCTTCAGACCCAGTACCCGTGACATCAACCCTAGCCATCTTGGTCTCCGCCATGGCTTGCTTGACCGTAGGATGGCCAAGGAAACGATCAGAATGCCCTACCACGTCCATCATGACCATCAGGCCTCCCGCGATAGTTTCCCGGTCTTGCTGGGATGCCTGCTTGAACCCGGCTTCCGGGGAACTCCTGATCACGATCCGTTTAACCTTTGCGCCTTCGGTGCCCTGGGTCTCACTAGCCCGTAGCTTCTCGTCCAGGATCTTCTTGGTAAGGTATGCTGCGCCGCCTGTCCCCAGGATAGTAAGGAGCGCCATTGCGGCCATCGGGTAGTTCAATAGCCCAAACGCCGAGTCGGCTTGCTTCTCGAGATCGCCGATATACGGGAATAGCTCCTCAACCTTCTCGGCTCCCTTAACCGAACCGCCCGATAACAGGTTCATGTATTCCTGTTTGGCTGCATCTAATTCGGCCTTGAGACGCTTTTCACGCTGGACCTCATACATCTTGTTGACAAGTGCTGCCCCGGTGGTTCCACCAACCAACGCTGCAAGGGTCGATGCTGTCAGGGTTTGCCAGCCTGTGGCTTCCGCTAGTTTAAAGATCTCGTCGAAGGTGCCTTTATTCTTATCCCGGCCCTGCTTGCCTGGTCCACCGTTTACCAATACATCCTTAAAACCATGAGGGGCCATCTTCTTGATCTTGCTTTCATCGGTGCCGGTAGATTGATAGTTGGTCGCGACCGCATCCGCGGCCTTGGGGGGCAGCGTCAACACTATGGTGTTCTCGTCGGTTTCCATCGGCTTAAGCTGTTTCCTGCGGGATTCCCGCATCTGATGGATCATGTGGGCAAGATTCAGGGTAGACGCCAACGCGCCACCCGTGATCAATCCACCAAGTGCATAGCGCCCTACAGTGGCGGGATCAACCGTTATAGCTTGCTTGTACATAGTTACCTCTTTTTACTAATCCCAACTGGCGCTATAGCGCTCACCTTTAAATCAAACTCCACCCATTCAATATATCGCATCCAGCGGTGCGACCCATCCCGCTGGACTACCAGGCTGCGCTCATTCTCCCATAAGTGATGGGTCTTGGCCTGAATCCCTGCCGCCATCTTCATCATAAGCTTTTCGTATGCGGTTCTGTTGCTCGCAAGATGCATATCGAATATCTTGACGTTATGGCTCTTAAACACAACCTGCTTGTTAAACTGCGCCTGCTCGTGCCCGGCTTCCATTTCCTGCGCGGTCGGGCCAAACGGTATCACGATATTGCCAAACATACTGGCCGATAAATTCGTGGTTTCGCTCATTGTAATCTTTCTATCAGGCTAACCCGGCTTCAAGCTGCTGGGCTGCGTTACGGAAATAATCGGTTTGTAGTTCCAGCTCTTTTTCTTTGCCTCGTGAATTCCTGATATGACGATCAACAGCGTGGGCCGCAATCCCGAGCGGAACACCGGTCAACGCCGCAAACGTCACCACCATCTTGGCAAGCCCGGACGGCGATAGCACCGGTGATGTCCCGATCGCGGCAGCCTTGTAGACATCGTTGATCCGGCTGGCTGGAATACCAGCGTCCGCGAACTTTAAGTATGTACCTAGCCGCCATGCAGCTACGCGTTCATCGGGCGATAGAATGTATGGGTTAATGTGGGTCATTGCCGTACCGCCCCCGTGATACCTCCAACCGAGGCACCGAACTGGGCGCCGTTCGCGGCACCAATCCCAACACCCTTAAGGATATTCATAAGCAAGATCTTTAAAGCCTCGGTCTTATGGGCATTTAGATCATGGACCTTCGATAAAGCGTTTGAGGTCACGATACCCTGCCCTATCCCA
>Ga0007792_10000885_pt1 | contig 10886 bp, 7 predicted proteins | sample CryBogmetaGMA6M_FD_60371 | JGI IMG/M metagenome (GOLD analysis project Ga0007792, IMG submission 60371) | Freshwater microbial communities from Crystal Bog, Wisconsin, USA - MA6M | ecosystem: Environmental > Aquatic > Freshwater > Lake | place: Crystal Bog, Wisconsin, USA | collected 2009-07-06
GAAGGGGGAGGCGCTCCTGCCGCTCTATGTGCGCCTTAACATGCGGGAGGGGAGCTCCTTCTATTCGTTGCTCTATTCGCGGCACCGTGATGCCGATTCCAGGTGGGATTTGCTTTTGCCGCTCCTGTATCATTCCCGTAACCCCGAAGGCTCAAAAACACTCACGCCCCTCTATTTCAGGGGTGAAAGCGCGGACAGGAAGTCCGCCTGGCAGCTTCTGCTACCGCTCTTTTATTCCAGCCGGGATCCGGCGGGATACAAGCTGGTCACCTTGCTGGGCGGCAAGATCCAAGACGAAGAGGGCACGGCCTGGGCGGCGCTTCCGTTGCTGGCCGGGGGAGTCCGCAAAAAGGATGGAACCAGCCTGTTTCTATCTGTGCCGTGGTCCAGCGGATCCTTCAGCGATGGCAGTCACTGGGCCCTGATTCCTCCAGTCATGTTCAAGACCGAAAAAGGGAAGGACCGGAATTTGTATACGCCGTTGTATTCGGCGGGGACCCGTGATAAAGGCACCCGCTCCTGGCAGACGGTCATTCCACTCTGGTATCGGAGCGCGGGGGGCGGGGAGACCATGCTGGCCACGCTGGCGGGAGGCTGGCAGACGGATGCCGAGGGTCGCCGCTGGCTGATCTGGCCTTTGCTCTCGGGCGGCCACAGGGGGGCTGACAGCCGGGATGTGTGGGTGGTGGCCCCCCTGTTCCATGCCCGTTGGGATCAAGCCGGGATGTCCCACCATCTTCTGCCCCTGTATTGGTGGGACGCCCATGACCGGCGACTCATCTCCCCGGTCATGTCGACATGGGGCAATCCCGACAGCGGCAGCAAGACCACGCTGGTGCCCCCGGCCTTGACTCTCTATTCATCGGAGCCCAAGCGGAAGGATCTTTGGACAATAGCCGGCTTGGCGCATCTCAGCTGGGGAGAGGAGCCCGGCTCGTCGCATGTTCTGCCGCTCTATTACACTGATTCCCGGTCGGGAACATTCCTGTCGCTCCCCTGGTCAAGGTGGACCGGCAGGCAGGGTTCGACGAATACCCTGATTGCACCCGCCCTGTCCTGGCTGACGAGCCGGAAAGACCGCAGCGACCTGTGGGCAGTCGGGCCGCTGGCACATTTCAGCTGGGGAGAGAAGGCGGGAGCCTCACATGTTGTCCCGCTGTTTTATCGCGACAGGAGCGCTGGAACATTTGTATCGCTTCCCTATGCCCACTGGAAGGATGGCGAGTCGGAACATGATTTGTATCCCCCGCTCCTCTCCATGTTCACGAGGGCGGGTGGAGAAAAACGGCTGGATGCGTTGCTGGGGTTGTTTTCGGAGCGATGGGGTGAGGGGCGGCATGACGGCTATTTACTGCCGCTTTACTATTATAATGCCGGACATTCGTTTTACACACCGCTGTTCGGATGGAATAACAACCCCGAGTCCGGCTTTTACTATCCCCTGACACCCCTCGTGGGAGTGCGCACGGGATCGCATTCGGGCGGGTGGTTTTTTCCGTTCTGGTCCCGCGACCATGACAAGGAGAAGAATGAGACTAGCGGGACCGTTCTGTGGGGCACCTATTCCAAAGCGGCAGCAGCGTCTGAGTCTTCGCTCATTCCCTTCTATGGGTACCGGAACCGCAAGTTTGATCCGGGGGAGGGGATGACAAATTCCTGGGGCAACTCCTATGGAAAGACCTTCTGGAGCCTGCCTGCCATCTGGTACCGGAATACCGTGGACATAACCCCTGTCCTGAACAAGGAGGGGCGCCCCTCGGGGCAGACGGAGACCTCGCTGGTCCGGGACCACGGGTGTTTCCCGTTCTGGACCTACACGCATTTGAAAACCCCGCTTGGCGGCGAAGAAACCTTCGGGTCTCTGCTGATGCCATTTTACGACTACAATACCACGGTCAAGCCGGCACAGAACCCGGGCGCCCAACCACAGGAGTATGTCCGCCGTCGGGTGCTCTGGCACTTCTGGCACTATGAGCGCAACAATGACACGGTCAGTATGGATATCTTTCCAGCGATCACATATGACAGCGCCGCTGACGGCTACCGGCGCTGGGCTTTCCTGTGGCGTGCTTTCCGCTATGAAAAGGGGCCGGAGGGGAAGAAGATCGATCTTCTCTTTATCCCCCTGTTGCGCCAGTCCATGGCTCCTCAAAAACCATAAAATTCCGTAATAAACTTGCCGTTTAAAAGAAGGCGTACGATAATCTTGCTGTCAGGCGCGAATGAGTTGTGCAACGAGATGCGGAGGTGTTGGATGTGAATACTCAATCCTCAGGCAAGAACAAACGGTGTTTCATCCGCCATCCGGTCACGCTGACGGTTCAGTGCCGGAAAGAGGGGCACATGGCGGCCAACGCCCTCGAGATGCGGGATATCAGTTTTGGGGGAATGTATTTCATCTCCGCCGATCCTTATGTGCCGGGTGATATTGTGGTGATGAGTTTTCCTCTCCTGACAATCCGGAGTCGGATCACGGGGGAGATTATCTGGTCCTCCCCGCTGAGCCTGAACCCTATCATTCAATTCTCCAATGGATTGAAGTTTCTCAACAGGCAGGTGCTTTTTATCGCCCGGATGATCGAGCAACTCTGCTGCATTCAGAAGTATCGTGAGTCCCAGGCCCTGAAAAACAGTCGCACCCTTTCCGGGGATCAGGCCGCCCGGGAATGGATCCGGCTGTGTGCGTCCCGCTTCCCCGGCGAGTAGCCGGCGCCTGTAGTGAGGCATGGAATAGCACGCTTTCGCCCACGCGACCGGTATGCTAGAGTCCATCCCCATGACGAGTAGTTCCATAGCACCTGAAACGGCGGATATTGAGACGGCATCGGATGGCTACGCGGCGCGGTTCGCCGGGCCGGTGGGCGAATGGCTGCTGTCGGTCCAGGAAAAGATCACGGTCGCCATGGTGGCTGGTGCCCCGGGCGCCTCCATCCTGGATGTTGGTGGCGGCCATGGTCAGCTTGCGGGGCCACTCTGTCGACACGGCTTCCCGGTGACTGTTTTGGGGAGCGACGACTCCTGCCGCAGGCGGGTTGCCGGCCTGGTGGAAAGCGGCGCCTGCCGTTTCGCAACCGGCAACGTGGTGCAGCTTCCGTTCCCGGACCGGTCATTTGACATCGTGATGTCGTTCCGGCTGCTTCCCCACTGCACGGCATGGCCTGTGCTCATTGCGGAGTTGTCCCGGGTGGCGCGGCATTCAGTGATTGTCGACTATCCCACCAGCGAGGGTCTCAACGCCATTGCCCCGGCCCTGTTCGGCGCGAAGAAGAAACTCGAGGGGAATACCCGTGAGTGGCGGCTGTTCCGCCATGACGAGGTGGATAAGGAATTCGCCAAACACGGCTTTGTCCTGAAAAAGCGCCAGCCGCAATTTTTCCTGCCGATGGTCCTGCACCGCGCCCTGCGCTGCCGCGGTTTGTCAGCGGCGATGGAAGCCGTCTGCCGCGGCCTCGGGTTGACCCGTCGCTGGGGCTCGCCGGTGATCGCGGAGTATGGGCATTGCGATCATTCCTGAAATAACCGGGACAATCTCCAGGGTGGGGCGCGACTTCCGGGTGCGGTCAGGACGGGATTTTCCCCTTACTGCAGATCCCCCGGTAACTGGAAGTGGATATCTTCCTTAACCAGAGTCAGCTCCTCACGGCTGGTGAATCCCTTCTTCTCCAGATGGCTGATGGCGGCTCTCACGAAATATTCCGGGGTGGACGCGCCGGCGGTGACTCCGAGTCGGTTGATACTGGTTAACGGGATGGCATCGAGCTTCTCAAGGGTGCTGGCCAGATAGGCGCTGCACCCCTCGGCCCGGGCCACCTCGACCAGGCGGTTGGAGTTGGAACTGTTCTCGGCCCCCAGCACGACAACCGCGTCGGCTTGCCGGGCAAACAGCCGGACAGCCTGCTGGCGGTTTCTTGTGGCGTAACAGATATCGCTCTCGGGCGGCGTCTTCAAGTGCGGGAAACGCTCCCGCAGGACCTCCATTACATGCGCCACCTCGTCCATGCTGAGGGTTGTCTGGGTCAGCACGGCCACCTTGCCGGGATCGGGGACGTGGACGCTTCGGGCATCCTCCGCCGTGGAAATCACCGTGATCTGGCCGGGTGCCTCGCCGGCCACGCCGATGATTTCGTCATGCTGGTGGTGCCCGATCAGGAGTATGGAATAGCCCTGCGCGGCAAACCGCTTCACCTCCTGGTGGACCTTGGTCACAAACGGGCAGGTGGCATCCACGGTCTTCAATCCGAGTTCGCGGGCCGCCTCGCGGATGGCAGGAGGAATGCCGTGGGCGCTGAAAAGCACCGTGGCGCCGCGGGGAATCTCCCGGATGTCCTGGACAAACACCATCCCCTTGGACTGGAGATCCTCGATGATCTGGCGGTTGTGGACAATTTGTTTCAGGCAATAAACCGGCTTCGGAAATTTGCGGAGCATGGCCTCGGCCATCTGGACCGCCCGCTCAACCCCGGCACAGAAACCGTGCGGGGAGATAAGGATCAATGAACCCATGTCAGACCTCCAGGTTTCCCGAGGTGAACGTCACGCCATACTCGCGTGACAGCAGATTCGCGGTGATCCGCCCGGATTCGTAGATGGTGGGGAGCCCGCTGCCGGGATGGGTGCCGCCGCCTACGAGGTAGCAATGCCCCAGCTCCTCGAACCGGTTGTGGGGGCGGAAGTAGATCATCTGGCTGATGCTGTGCGCGAGGTTGAAGGTCGCCCCGGTATATACCCGGTGCTCATGCTCCCAGTCGAGCGGGGTGATGACCTTTTCCTGGACGATGTGCTGGCGGATGCCGGCAAACCCCATGCGGTCCTCCATGCGGTCGAGGATCATATCCCGGAAGGCGGCCTTGCCCGTGTCCCAGTTGATCCGGCTCTTGTTGTTCGGGACGGGCACGAGGACATACAGGGCGGAGTGTCCGGCCGGGGCCAGGGTGGGGTCGGACAGGCTGGCGTTGCGGACATAAAATGAAAGATCGGCGTCGGGTTTGCGTCCGCCGAAGATGTCTTCGATATTCTTCCGGTAATCCCGCGCGAAAGCGATGGCATGGTGCGGCGAGTGGCTGTAGGTCTTGTCGAGCCCGAGGTACAGCATGAAGGTGGAGCAGGAAAAATCCCGCTTGGCCACTTTGGCCGGGGCGTACTTGCGCAGGATTCCTGGATCGAACAGCGTGGTCATGGCGTGGGCAAAATCGGCGTTGATGACCACGTCATCCGCAGCCACCTTTTCGCCGCCTTCCAGCTCTATGCCGCGGACGACCCGGTTTTCAACCAGGACGCGCTTCACGGGGGTATTGAGATGGATTGTGGCCCCATGCTTTCGGGCCGTGTCGGCCATGACGTCCGAAATGCGGCTAAGCCCGCCGGTGGTGTGGTAGATGCCGAAGGCGTGCTCGATGTACGGGATCATGGCAAACACGCCCGGGCAGTCCCAGGGCGACATTCCCAGATACTTGGATTGGAAGGTGAAGGACAGGGCGAGATCCTGGTCCCCGAAATAATCGAACATCACGTCATAGAGCTTGCGGGTCAGCGCCAGGTGCGGGACGGCCCGCCGTATTTCGCGGGAAAACAGGGCGGAGGCCTTGTGGTAGGACTTCTGGAGGCAGGGGAAAAGGTGCTCGAAGCGCGCCTTTTCCCTGGCATAAAAGCGATCGTACGCCTGGTCCTTGCCGGGGAAGTGCGCCGCGATGGCGGCTTTCATCCGGTCATGGTCGCTGGTCATGTCCAGGGTCTTGTCGGCGAAGTGAAGCCGGTACATCGGGTCCAGCCGCTTGTAGTCGAGGAGGTTCTCCCCGGCGACGCCGGCCTCAAGGAAGACCTCATCGAGAATCGCCTTGAGCATGAGGAAGGTGGGACCGGTGTCGAAAGTGTAGGGACCGAGCTGTATGGCGGCGTTGCGTCCGCCGACCCGGGCCGCGGCCTCGAAGACCGTCACCTTGAATCCGCGATGGGCAAGGATCATGGCCGCGGTGAGGCCGCCGGGCCCCGCACCGATAATGACGATATGCTTCTTCGCCGATGAGCTCATGAGTGCTTCCTTTCGTCCCTGTGAATATCTCAATGGAATTAGTATACTATTCTTTACGACAAAAGAAGCCCTAAGCAAAGAGGTGCCTTGGTGGAAGGCCCAGGCCCTCCCCCATGCGACCCCAGGAGGCCCTGCCGCAACACCATGGCCGACCCCGTTGCCGTCATCAAGGCGATCGACTCCCTGACCGGGTCCTGACCTAACTCCCTGCAGACGCATAAGACTTCACCACCGGTGGTGAATCTTGATTCCCGATACTGGTGGGAGGATTACTAGTTGCTCATGAAGAGGCGCTGAAACCGTTTCAAGGCGCCAAGGGAAATCCTGGAAGGGGGATAGGACAGGTTCGGATCCAGGCGCGAGGAGCGTGTCATCACGCTACGATAATGGGTGAAGGTGTCAAAGCCCGCCTTGCCGTGATAGGCGCCCATGCCGCTCTCGCCCAACCCGCCGAATGGCAGGTCGCGACCGAGGATGTGGCTCAGGGTGTCATTGAAACAGACTCCACCCGAGGAGGTTTCGGCGAGCAGGCGTTCCCGGGTGGCGCGGTCGCCGGTAAAGGCGTAAAGCGCCAGTGGCCGCGGACGGTGGCGGAGGTGGCCGATGACGTCATCCAGTTTCTCAAAGGGAAGGACCGGTAGGATGGGGCCGAAAATCTCCTCCTGCATGACGGGGGCGGTCAGGGAGACGGCGGTGAGGACGGTCGGGGCGAGGTAGCGGTCGCTCTCGTCATATTGCCCGCCGTACTCGAGGCGCCCCTGTTGGAGGAAGGCCGTCAGCCGCTTCAGGTGGGAGTGGTTGACGATGCGCCCGTAATCCGGACTTTGCCTCGGGTCGGGGCCATAGAACTCACGCAGGGTCCGGGTGAGGTGTTGGAGCCAGGGTTGCTGTAACTCCGCCTGAATCCAGACATGGTCGGGAGCCACACAGGTTTGCCCGGCATTGATGAATTTTCCCCGGACAATGCGGCGGGCGGCAACCTGAAGGTCGGCATCGGAACAGATAATGCAGGGTGATTTTCCGCCCAGTTCCAGAGTGACGGGGGTGAGGTTTGGGGCCGCCGCTGCCAGCACCAGACGTCCCACGGAAGTGCTGCCGGTGAAGAAGATCTTGTCGAACGGCTGGCCGACCAGTTCCCGGGCGCGGGTGGCATCGCCTTCCGCCGCGGTGATATAGTCCTGCTGGAAATGGTCACGCAGGAGACGGGTTATCACGCCCGAGACATGCGGGGCGTATTCGGATGGCTTGACACAGACCCCGTTGCCCGCCGCCATGGCGGACACCAGCGGGGAGAGGGTTAGGGCGAAGGGGTAGTTCCAGGGTCCGATGATGAGGGCCACGCCGTAGGGTTCGGGGTGAACGTGGCTTGAGGCCGGCTTGAGCCAAAGGGGAGTGTGGCGTCGCTGGGGGTGGGCCCAGTCGTCCAGGTGTTTCAAGGCGTAATGGATATCGGCGAGAACAAACCCGATTTCCGAGGCATAGGCCTCGATGCGCGGTTTGCCCAGATCCTGATGCAGGGCATCAAGAATATCGCCTTCGAGGCACTCGATCGCAGTCGCCAGAGTGCGGAGCTGCTCCCGCCGGTATGTCAGGGAGCGTGCGGTGCCTGTGTCCCGGAACGCTTGCGCCTGCGCCAACCATGAATCTGCAGTCATGGGACAGGGAACGAAATATTGTCGCATCCCGTCAAGGTTATTGTATAAGAGACTGCATGAAGCACGGCGTCTCACTGCTCCTTGGTTGCGTGTTGTTCGCCTTGTTCGGGCCAACCCAGGTGACCGCTACTCCTACGAACCAGTTGGGGCGGGGGGTGAGCGCATTTTGCACCGCCTTTGATGAGTGGAGTTACGAAGGCTTTGTTGCGGCGGCCGAACTGTTTGCGGCGGTGGCCCAGGCGAATCCAACCTTGTTCCCTGCTTTCTATTGGAAGGGAGTCGCCGAGTTCCATTCCGTCTTGTGGTGCGAGAGGCCGGAGCCGGGCGAAGCCCGAACGCGGATCGTGCAACTTCCCCAGAGGATCGAGGGGGCCAGTAAGGCCTTCGAGGAGGGGCTGCGGCTTAAGCCGGATGACCCGGAGTGCCATGCCCTATTGAGCGCATTGCTCGGGATTCAGATTGCCAGGCACCCAACTACCGCGATCTGGCGGGGGCCTCAGGTGATGCGGCACCAACGCCTTGCGTTGCTGAACGGCCCTGATAACCCCAGGGTTCAATACCTGATCGGGTCCGGCTACTATCACGCGCCGGGAATTCTCGGGGACCGGAAACAGGCCCTCGTGTATTTCCTGAAGGCGGAAACCTTGTTCGCAAAAGAAGCCGCCGCGGGCGGGGATCCCCTTCAACCCCGCTGGGGCCGGAGTTCATGCCTGACCTTTACCGGCAGGCTTTACCAGGAAGCGGGCGAGCGCGACAAAGCGCTGGCCTATTATCGCAAAGCGCTGGCGGCGAACCCGCGTGATAAGCTTGCGTTGCAATATTTGGCAGGACGGCCGGAGTGAGGGCGCCTCGACACTAAGGCGGGAGAAAGAGCTGGGAGTATGAGTACACCGGAGCGCAAAAAAGTGATTGTCATCGGGGCGGGCCTGGGCGGACTATCGGCGGCGATTTCTCTGGCCCAGGAGGGCTATGCCGTTGAGGTTTTTGAAAAGAACGGGAAGATCGGAGGCAAGCTCAACGTCCTCACCGAGAAGGGCTATACGTTCGATCTGGGGCCTTCGATCCTCACGCTACCCCATATTTTCGAACGGCTCTTCCAGCGGTCTGGCCGGCGGCTGGCCGACTATATCCCGATCCGGCCGCTTCGTCCCCATTGGCGCAATTTCTTTGAAGATGGGACCGTGCTCGATCTGGTTCCGGAAACCAACCTCATGGAAGCAGAGTTGCGCAAGGTCGGGCAAAATCCGCAGCGGTTCAGGGAATTTCTAGACTATGCGGGGAAACTTTACGATCTCGTTGATGCGGGATACTTTGAGCGCGGACTGGACACCGTGCGCGATTTCCAGCGCTTCTACGGACTCAGGGGGTTTCTCAAGTTTGACCTGTTCCGGACGATGCACGGGGGGGTGGCGCGGTTCATCGACGAGCCGCATGTCCGCGATGTGCTGGATTATTTCATCAAATACGTGGGGTCCTCCGCCTATGACGCCCCTGCATTCATGAACTGTCTGCCCACGATTCAGTTCCGGCACGATCTCTGGTATGTGGACGGGGGGTTGTACAATATCGCCCTGGGCTTGCGCAGGCTTATGGATGAACTCGGGATTACGGTGCATCTCAATTCCGAGGTCGCCAAGATTCGGACACAAGGTAACCGGGCTATCGGCATCACCACCGCCGGGGGCGCGCAACACGATGCCGAGCTGATCGTTTCCAATATGGAGGTGATTCCGGCCCACCGGGAACTTTTGCCCCCGGATGAAGCGGCGCAACGGCGACTCCGGCGTTTCGAGCCCGCCTGCTCGGGACTGATCCTGGACCTTGGCCTGGATATCAGCTACCCGCAACTCGCGCACCACAACTTCTTTTATTCGGGCGAGCAACGGGCACACTTTGACGCGGTCTTTAAAAAGGGGATCCTCTCCGACGATCCGACAATCTATCTGGTGGTCGCGTCCAAGACCGACCCGACGGTGGCGCCGCCGGGGTGCGACTGTCTTAAAATCCTACCCCACATTCCCTGCCTGAACGAGCAGCAACCCCTGACCGACGCGGACTACATGGCTTTCAAGGACCGGGTGATTCTCAAACTGGAGCGCATGGGCCTGACGGACTTGCGCAAGCACATCGTGTTTGAGCATATGTGGACGCCCCGCGACATTCAGCGGCAGTATTACTCGAACCGGGGTTCCATCTACGGGGTGGTGGCCGACAAGTGGAAGAATTTCGGTTTCAAGGCACCCAAGCAGGATGCGCGCTATGACAATTTGTTTTTTGTTGGCGGCTCCGTTAATCCCGGGGGCGGGATGCCGATGGTCGTACTGTGCGGCCAGAACGTGTGCCGAAAGATTGTCGAGTGGGACCGGGGGTGACCGCGCCCGTGATACTGATGGGGCTGTGGGTGCTCGGCTTCATCTTTCTGTTCCGCATCCCGCGGTGCCTGCGGAGCGGGGTGCCTGGAGCGCACTTTACCCTCTCTGTCATTGTGCCCGCGCGGGATGAGGAGAAGAACCTGCCGGCGCTGCTCGGATCCCTGGTGGTGCAGGACCAGCCGCCGGATGAGCTCATCGTGGTTGACGATGCTTCGCGGGATCGCACTGCGGAGGTCGCCCGGGCGGCAGGGGCACGGGTCCTGGCGTCGGCTCCACTCCCCTCGGGGTGGCGTGGCAAAACCTGGGCTTGTCATCAAGGCGCCCTCGAAGCAAAGGGAGACGTTTTGATTTTTGTTGATGCGGACGTGAGTTTTGAACCCGGAGCGCTACGTGCGATCCGGGATACCTACGCACGTCAGCCGGGTGTTGTATCGGTAGGCCCCTATCACAGGGTTCCCTTGTTCTACGAGCAGTTCTCCGCCTTTTTCAACCTGGTGATGACGGCGGCCACCGGCGCCTTTACGGTTTTTGGGCGAAAGTGTCAGCCCTGCGGGCTCTTTGGTCCATTCCTGATGGTGGGGCGTTCTGCCTATCAGGCAATTGGCGGCCATGAGGCCGTCAAGGGGCGGATTCTTGAAAATTTCTTCATGGCGCCCCTGTTCGCGAAGGCGGGTTTTCCCCTGCGATGTTACGGTGGCCGGGGGGTTGTCACGATGCGGATGTATCCCGGGGGACTCAATGAGTTGACGGAAGGATGGAGCAAGGCCTTTGCGACAGGGGCCGCGCAGACGCCGCTGCCTCTGTTGCTCGCCATCAGCGCTTGGATAACGG
>Ga0007792_10000888_pt1 | contig 10876 bp, 12 predicted proteins | sample CryBogmetaGMA6M_FD_60371 | JGI IMG/M metagenome (GOLD analysis project Ga0007792, IMG submission 60371) | Freshwater microbial communities from Crystal Bog, Wisconsin, USA - MA6M | ecosystem: Environmental > Aquatic > Freshwater > Lake | place: Crystal Bog, Wisconsin, USA | collected 2009-07-06
GGGGATTTTTCATGCGAAAAGCCTGTGTTGCCGTGTAGTATGGGATCATGAAGAACATGAAAGACACATCTCTGTACCAGCAGATTCTTGGAGATACGAGCCCGTGGTCTGTTAGCGAGGTTGAGTTGAACGCTGAGAAGCTGACGATTGAGGTGCGCCTGACTTTGCCGCCTGAGTCGATATGGGGCTGCCCGCAGTGCGCCAACCGGATGCATGTGAAAGAGTGGCGGGAGCGTCGGTGGCGACACATGGACAGTTGCCAGTTCAAGACGGTCTTGGTGGCATCGGTGCCGATGGTGGAATGTCCTGAGCACGGGGCACAAACGGTGCAGGTTCCTTGGTCGGAAGGCTCGAGTCGGTTTACGCTGTATTTCGAGCGGTTTGCCATCGACGTGCTCCACGCCTGTGCGGCGTCGAAAGCCGGGGAGTTGTTGAAGATCAGTTGGGATGAAGCGGATGGGATCAAGCAACGGGCTGTGCGTCGGGGCCTGGCACGGCGCGAGGTGATCGATCTTGAATGCGTGTGCATCGATGAGAAGGCGGTGGGCAGAGGCCATGATTACGTGACCATCGTCACCGGGGTGGTCGTCGGTAAGCCTAGGGTGCTCTACGTGGGCAATGGAAAGGGTGAGGAAGGCCTTAACGGCTTCTGGGAATGGCTGGGCCCGGAAGGGTGTCGCCGTATCAAGGCGGTTAGCATGGATATGGGCCAGTCGTATCAGAACTCGACCCGCCGGTACTGTCCGGATGCCGATCTGATCTTTGATCCGTTTCATCTGATGAAGATGCTTAACAAGGCCGTCGATGAAGTACGTCGTCAAGAAGCCGTGATGGGCTCTGGCGCGGATCGCGAAGCGCTTAAAAAGACCCGGCAGATGTGGCTTTGGGGAGAAGAGAACCTGCCAGAACGTCATGCGGAACGCTTTGACGCCCTGAAGAACAGCGCCCTGAAAACCGCACGCGCCTGGGGCATCAAGGAACTGTGGCGTACCTTCAGGAATTGCCGCGATGAAGAAGACGGGCTGTCGTTTTTCATGAAGTGGTGCCGCCTCGCGATGCAATCCAAGCTTGAGCCGATAAAGAAGGTGGCCCGCTCGTTTAAGGAGCACCTGCCTGGGATCACGGCCTATCTCAAGCATGGCTTCTGCAATGCCCTCGCCGAGGGCGTCAACAGCCGCATTCAGCTGCTCGTTCAGAAAGCCTGCGGCTACAGAAACCGGGAGCGGCTTAAAACTGACATTCTGTTCCATTTTGGCGGACTAAATCTCAACCCCGTTCTTGATCAATGAAAAATCCCCCCACAAACCCAGAAGCGCCAAAAAAGTACTGTGCGGATGTGTATTGTTGATTTTGATCGGGCTAAGTCGGAACTGTGCGGCTGGCGATGCAACGGCTGACATCAAAAAATATTTTGCATCTCATCCAGCGGAGACAAATAAGTTCATAGCGTTTCGACTCACATCCGTAAAAACCGAGCGAATTAGTGCGCAAGAGCAAGGGGATCTTTTGCAGCTTTTCTATTCTGAAAAAGGTAAGGCGGAAGGGAAGTCAGCAGAGGAGCAGAGTAAGGTCGAGAAAAAGCTTAGAATGATGAGAAGTATGGACAGAGATTTCTTTGCATCATTGCTGCGGAAGGTTGATGAAGATGATCCAATATTTTGGTATAAATACAATACGGATGTGGAAAAAGGAACGGTCGAGCAAGGTTACCTCGTTGTGAAAAGAAGTGGCGATATTGAGAAAATCTCCTTGGACAGATAGTGGCGACGGCATCCGTGTCGCATCGTAATCGCGCACATTGTAACCGTGTCGCGAGGGGTCGCCCATCAAAGAGTAGGAGTCAATAGGCAATAATTCTTCGTGCCGCCATTAGGGGTAATGTCTGGGTCTGGCTGAAAAGCACAAATTAGTCGTTGATAAGAGAAGCCATGGGCTACCACCTGAAAACCGCTGACGATGTCGAGACCTGCTCCCTGCCTCCCACCCCCTCTGCCAAGTACACGTTGTGTCATCGAAAACCCTTTAGGGGCCCCATTTTCATATGGGTACTTTCCACCAAGTACACGGACGAGGAGACAGGACTGCTGTATTTCGGCTATCGGTATTATCAAGGCCAGATGGGCAGGTGGGTGTCGCGGGATCCGATTGAGGAAGAAGGGGGGGGAAATCTAGTCAGTTTTTGCGCAAACCAGCCAGAGACGGCTGTCGACGCTTTTGGACTGACATTGTACGTAGTGGCACCTGATTATGAAGGATTCGGCGGAATGCCGAAAGGGCTGAAGGATGACGTTGATTCATGGAATAAGGAGTTGCAAGGTGCCGTTGCCGAGATGACTAAACAACTGTCGTCAGTGAAGGCCGACGGCTACGAATATAAGTGGTACGTTTACAACACAGCGCTCAAACAACCCTTTGCCGAGACAGTCTCTCGCGAGGAGTTCGAAAAGCGTCTCAAAACAGAAACCGTTGAATTTATTCCAACGCAGCTCGAAAGTGTTGATGGTGAATTTCAGGCGGTCGAAAAAGCGGTAGCTCGTCATACTCATGATTGGGACTATACAGGATATTGGCATCACGTATCAGGAATTAACACAGTGCCCTTGATGAAGGGGAAAAAGCCGAGTGGCATTTCGGTTTCTCGAGATGATCTCGCGCTTAAGATGGCAGATATTCAGCCGACGTCAGGAAAGTTTGTTTATGTGTCTTGTATCGGTGCTGGGAAGCCAAGTAAATGGAAGAAAACTGGGCAATTAAATAAAGATGACGGCCACGGCTACGAGCCAATAATCAGAAAAGTCGGCGGTAAGACCAGTTGTGAGTTTTCATGGATCTCTGCGCGACTCTGGGCTCAATACATGCCGGGTAACGCAAGCAGCGGGGGCATGCCGTGAAATTCCCGTGGAGTGTGTTATGTCTAGCGGGATGCTGCATCTTGGTTGTGTGTGTGTCAGCATGCAGTAGGTTTTGCGAGCGCGAAAGGGGTGGTTCGTGTGACTCCTCCCCGCGAGCCGATAATGACATTCTTGTTTATGGTTTGATAATTAAGAAGCCTGATGTGAGCGTAGGGCGGATTGCAATATCGAGCAACGAGGCTGTTGTGCGAATGAGTGTACAAGTGGCGAATGATCGTGCGACTCGGGTGATGTTAAAGATTGGGGCAACCGATCCTTTGCAGATTGTCTCCGTTGATGTCCGGTATGCGAACGGAACTGAAAAGCGATCATTGTTTACCCTGACATCAGAGGGACGCCAGAAAGAGACATATGTCGCTTTGTATCCTGGTTCAAGTGATATGGAGCCGTATGCCTCTTATGAATTTAGTTCTTTAGTAACAGTGCCAATACATGAGGCGCCGATTTCCAGCGTAGAGGTGAGCGCGGCTCTGCAGATAACTGCCTATTCTGCTGGCTCGTCGGACGCAAGCAGATCAACAATCTGGTTGCATGGTTCGTCCGACAACTGTAACCGCGCACCCGCCGTCTCGCAATGATCAAAACGGCCGTTTTCATTGCCTTCGCTTCCTGGAAACTCGTCATTCCTTTCCATCGGGCATAAAATTCCTCCATAAGGAGGATATGCCATGAAAGCAAGATATTGCCAGTATTGCCGGGATCCGTTCCATCCGGAGATCCACAATGCCTGGCATCAGAAGTATTGCCTGAAAGACGACTGCCAGCGGGCCCGCAACCGCATCGGTTGCCGGCGATGGCGTCTCAATCATCCTGAGTACAGCAACAACAACGAGGATCATCGTGTCGAGGCCTGGCGGGTACAGCATCCAGGGTACTGGCGAAGGGATCGCCGGAAATTCCTGTCGGTCGATATCATGTTGCCTGCCTGCCGTACGGTTGATTGCGGCGTGGGAATGAGGATCAGCGACCGGGACGGGTTTACGTTACAACACGTCGTTATTGCCAATACCTGCAAATGGCAGGCCGTTTGCATGAGTGTGGGAACTACGTTACAAAATGTCGTTCACGGGGCGGGGGGTTGGGCCTATCGTTTCGGGCATGAACAGGAAGAAAGTCATGCCACTTCTGCCGCCGGAAACGGCAATCCGCCTGCTTGAGCGGGTGGTCCATCTCTATGCCAGGACATTTGAGGACAATCCTGAGGGGCGGTCCTGCCTTGAGCGCCAGGGTATTACCGATGCCGGGTTATACAGTCGCCACCGCATCGGCTATGCTGCCGGCACGCTGAACGACCTGTTGCCCAGGGATGGACACCTCAAGGATGATCTGCGGACACTGGGGATCTTTCTCGATGATCTTCCGGCTCCGGAGGCAGGATCAGGGCAGGCTCCAAAGGAACGCTTCGCGGGATGTGTGGTGTTCCCGGTCCATGACGTCGAGGGACACCTCATTACCCTTTGCGGCACACCCCATGACAACGACGCCTGCAAGAGCCTGTACCTGCCGGGGCGTCCGGTCGGTATCTGGAACGCGGCGGCCATGAAGATGTATCCAGACCTCATTCTGGCCGGATCGGTCATGGATGCGCTCTCGGTGATGATGGCCGGGCACGGCAACGTCATGGCCATCCCGGGGTTGAGCAACCTTGGGGATGCGGATGCCGTGCTGTTGAAGACATATGGTGTGAGTTCCGTGAAGTTGCTGTTATCCGGTGAAAAGGCGTCTGCCAGGGCAGTGGCCAAACTCCTATCCCGGCTTGAGTCCCAGGGTTTGGCCCCAACAATCTTAACGCTGCCTGCCGGCCAGGACGCCAACAGTTTTCTGCTTGAACATGGCGTCCAGGCACTGGCCTCATTCCTCTCGTCGCCTGCTGTCCCTACGAAGGCTGTGACAAAGACGCCGGTAGTGCCGGTCGATGAGGCGGGTGCCCCGGTCATGAGCGGAGTCGGCATTACGTTGACCTGCGGGCTCCGCCGCTATGAGGTGCGTGGGTTGGAGAAGGGGCTGCGTCGGCTCAAGGCGACGATTCGTGTGGAACAGGGAGGGAAACTCCATGTTGATACGCTCGACTTCTATTCGGCAAAGTCGCGCCGGGCACTGGCGCTGGACCTGTGCCGGGTTTTCGAGGAGACGCCGGAGACGATCGGCTCCGACCTGGACAAGCTGGTTCGGCACTGCGAGAAAATGCCGGAGGGGCAGTTGTCAGCGGGCAGTGAGCAGAAGGCAGTGGATGAGAAGATGACTGCCGCTGAACGGGCGGTAGCGCAGGAGTACGGGAAGTCGCCGACGCTCTTCGAGGATATTCTGGCGGACTTCGAAGTGTGCGGGCTGGTGGGGGAGCGTGCGAACAAGTTGCTGGCATACCTGGCCATGACGAGCCGGAAGATGGAGGATCCGCTCTCGATGCTGATCGTCTCAAGCAGCGGTGCGGGCAAGACTGCTTTGCAGGACAAGGTGCTGTCGTTCTGTCCGCCGGAAGACCTGGTCAAGCTGACCAGCCTCTCAGGCAAGGCGCTCTTCTACAAGGAACAGATGAGCCTGCGCCACAAGGCGCTGTCGCTGGAGGAAGGTGCGGGGGCCACGGAGGCGGGGTACGCGATCCGCAACCTCATCACGGCGAGGGAACTGGTCATCGAGGTGGCCATCAAGGACAAGGCGACGGGGCGGCTCACGACGATGACCAACCGTGTCGAGGGGCCGACGGCGGTGTTTATCACGACAACGGATCCTGACACCGATGCGGAAACCCGCAGCCGCTTCTTCGTCACCGGCATCGACGAATCACGGGAACAGACCCGGGCCATCCTTACCCTTCAGAGGAGGCGGCATTCGATGGGGGGCCTGGCTGATCGCGGCGGGGTGGATCAGGTCCTGAGGAAACAGCGGAACTTCCAGCGGCTGTTGCGGCCGTTGGATGTGGTGAATCCCTATGCCGAGCAGTTGACCTATGGCGATGACCGGCTACAGGGGCGGCGTGACCAGCCGAAGTATCTGAACCTCATCAAGGCAGTGGCGTTCCTGCGACAGGGACTGAAACCCGTCATGACCACCCGGCAGGGCCGGGAGTATATCAGGGTGGAGGTGGAGGACATCCGGTTGGCCAATGAACTGGCGACAGAAATCCTGGGCACGAGTCTTGTCGAACTGAGCACGCCGGGGCGGGGACTGCTGATGCAGATCGAGGCGATGGTGGAAGGCATGCTCCCGGAGGGGGAGCCGGGCTCGTCGCGTACGGCGGTCATATTCACCCGGCGCGAGGTGCGCGAGTTCACCGGCTGGGCGAATGCGCGTGTGCATAGGTACCTAAAGGAACTGGTGGACTTCGAGCATGTGGTGAGGGAGTCTGGCCGAAATGGCGTGATGAGCCGTTACCGGCTGGTCTGGGATGGGCAAGGGAGGGACGGACTGCGGTTCGTACCAGGGGCGTGTGGCGTGGACGGTCTGGGACTGAAACCAGTAGAGGAGTTAAAAGCGCCATGACAGTCCACCTTTTCACACCTTTTCAGGGCTTTTCACCACCTTTTCACCACCTTTTCACGAGGGAATTTCAGGGCAAGTCGTTGAAATCAAACGGGTTGAACAGGAACCTTTTCATAATCAAGGGAGCGCAAGAGTATGAGAAAAAAAGTACCGGGTCATAACCGAAGCGAGGCTGTTGCCGTGAAGCAACCGTACTGCACTTTTCTGGCCGCGATGAAGCAACGCTGGCAGAGTGATGACACGGTGAAGAGTGCGTGTTTTTCATTTGGGCATTTAGATGCCTTCCTGGAGGCGGAGAGCAAAGCCTTCAGCGACATCACGGACGATGATCTTAACCGCTTCCGGCGGTTGTTGACGGAGCATGGGTTGGCGGTGTTGAGCGTGGACTTGATATTCCGCTATGTGCGGCAACTGTTCCGGTGGCTTACCCGGACAGGGCGGATCTTCCTCGATCCGGCGGCGGACTGGGTTATCCCGATACCTGATCGGCCCCTGCTGGATGCGCCCACCGAGGAGCAGATGGTGGCGCTCCTGCGGCAGCCGGATGTATCCACCCCGCTGGGGGTGAGGGACCGTGCCTTCATCGAGGTGGCGTACTCCACCGGCGCGAGGCGGGCGGAACTGGCGGGCCTCAAGATCCACGACCTCAATCTTAACGACGGCCTGTTGCGCCTCATGGGCAAGGGGCGCAAGGAGCGCATGGTGCCGCTGGGCAGGGAGGGGGTGCAGTGGCTGCAGACCTACCTGACCGATATCCGGCCACGACTTGCCGCTCTGGGCAGGCCGGACGAGGACCGGCTCTGGCTGGGGCATGAAGGCAAGCCTATCCAGGAAGTGGGACTGCGCATGATGGTGCGGGTTCGTTCCATCCGGGCAGGACTGAAGCCCGTCTCGTTACACTCGCTCCGGCGGGCATGTGCCACGCATATGCTCAGGAACGGGGCGCATCCCGTGCAGATCCAGACGTTGCTCGGGCATGCCGACCTTACCTCTCTGAGCCAGTATCTGCGGCTCACGATCCGGGACATCCGGAAGATGCACGCCTCCAGCAAGGTGGGTCGTTGATATGAAAACACTGCGTGACCAGTTGGCGGCGTTCCTGGAGCATGAGAAGAATCACCGCTACAGTCACTGCACATTGAAGAATCACAAGTCCACTTTGACCGCCTTTGTGGCATGGCTGGAGACGCAGCTCGTGGTGACTGCCGACCGGTTGGGGAAGGCGCAACTCGACGCCTGGTTGCGGCATCTCAACAGCCACCGTACCCCGCAAGGCCTTCCGCTTAAAACGCAGGCTCTCAACCATTACATCATCAATGCCCGCAGGTTCCTTGATCACCTTGCGGCACGGGGCATTGTGCCCGTGCCATTGGCCTCGGCATTGGAATGCATCAAGGCCCCGAGACTCCTGCCGCAGAGCATATTGACCCATGCCCAAGTCCGTAAACTTCTGGACAGGGTGCAGACCGGCACGCCCGAGGGGAGCCGGAACCGTGCCATGATCGAACTGCTCTACTCCAGTGGCCTGCGTTCCGCCGAACTCCTGGGGCTCGATGTGGGCGATGTCGACTTCGGGAATGCGACGGCCATCGTCACCGGCAAGGGGCGCAAGCAACGGGTGGTGCCCATCGGCAAGACCGCTTTGCGGTGTCTTGAGAACTATCTGAAGGCCATGCGGCCCTTCATGGTCCGCAATCCCGCTGAGCGAGCGATGTTCATTAATCGCCAGGGGGTCCGACTGCGCTACAACGCCTTCTGTCAGATCGTCGCCACCTGCGCGGGTGGCTCCGGTATGGAGAAGGTACGCATCACGGCCCATACCTTCCGCCGGAGTTGCGCCACTGAGTTGCTGCGGGGCGGTGCCAATATGTATCACGTGAAGGAGCTGCTGGGTCACGAGTCTCTGGAGACCTTGAAACACTATGCCAAGCTGACCATCACCGACCTCAAGAAGGAGCACAGGAGGTGCCATCCGAGAGAGCGGGAAACGGGCGAGCGGGGATTGCTTGACGGGGGGGAAGGCAATGAGTAGCGTAACATACATTGAATCAACTGGTGTCTGTGTAATGAAGAAACGCCTGTATATTGATGTTTGCACCCTGTGTCGGCCGTATGACGATCAGATGTTGTTGCCCATACGACTTGAGACGGATGCTTACTACCTGATCATGAGTCATGTTGATCAGGGAAAGTATGTAGCCGTAGCCTCGCCGGTTCATTTTGCGGAAGTGGCTGACATTGATGATGTCTACCAAAGGATTGAACTTGAGCAGTTGTTGAGTCGGTTTAGCTCGAAGGTGACATATGCGAGCAGTGTGAATGAACGGGCGGAGGATTTGGTCCGGTGCCGGCTAGGGGTTGCTGATGCGGCGCATGTGGCGTTCGCGGAGATTTCAGCGGATACATTCATTACATGCGATAAGGACTTGATAAAGCGGTGCCGGGCTTCCCGTGTGAAAATTGAAGTCTGCAACCCGTTGGAATTTGTGACGAAAGAGGAGTTGAAATGAAATCGATCGCGTTGCTTGAAGAGACCACGCTTGTTGAGCGGGGAGTCAGTTTGCTCATGAAGAAACTCGGACCTATCGAGGCGCAGCGATTCTTGGCACTGTCTTCCAGGAAACGCTTGGATTCTGTCAGTCGCCACCGGGCTTGGCAGAAAGGGCTGAAAAAAGAGGAGTTCTTTGCTCGCGTGATGCGGTAAATGTGATCCTTGAGCCCTGTCTGACTAGGCCGTAAAAAAGACAGTCGCATGGGGTTATTTTTCGCCCATTCTGCGGCAGAAATCCCTTCCTTCTTGCCTTGGTTTTCCGTAGACTCAGCCCCATAGGAGATTGCAATTCCCATGGGGTTTTTCATTTCAGACGAAAGCCAGTCCGCAGCAGTCCGCACCCCCGGCCTTAATCCCTCCTGTGTCATCAAAAAACCCGCTAGGGGCCCCATTTTCAAATGGGTACTTTCCACCAAGTACACGGATTCCGAGACGGGAATGCTGTATTACGGCTACCGCTACTATGTGCCGGAGACGGGGCGGTGGTTGTCGCGCGATCCAATAGGAGAAGTGGGGTGCGTTGGGCTGTATTGTTTTGTGCGCAACGAAAGCATTCTGTTGATTGACGCCCTTGGTGAGTTGCCCAGCAAGATGCCGTGGTATACCGATGGCTTTGAAGTATGGGGTGAGGAATACACTACAGGTGCCCCTGATTGGCATAAGGGTGGCAATATGAGAGGCGGCACTCTGGCGGGGCTGCCCAATGTCTCGATGAATATTGAAGGCGGAGTAAGGTCGGCTTTCGGAACTGGTGGTAAAGATGGCTGTTACATGCTTAATGTTGACTCAGTTTCAATGCGGGTGGATATATGGTGGTCGCGTTATAACACCACGGCACTTGCGGACGAGACTGCGCATGTTGGTGATTTCCACGCGATAGCGTTCAATGGAGCGAAGGACTACGCAGAAAGCAAAGCTGTCAGTTATGCAACACAGGAAGATGCTGAGTGTTGGCAGACGGTGGCAGAATCAGTGGCCCCGATTGTCTTCCATCTGAAGGCTCAATTAGAGACCCTGGAAAGAGACAGGGATCATGCTCCGGCCTATGAGGCTGAGAAGGCGCTGCTTCAAAGTGCGCTAGAAAGACAGGTGGCAGAATTGGCGCGTGCAGAGAATGATTGCAGGAATCACCAATAATATTCAGCTTGGGAGATATGTTCATGTTGTCCACGATTCTTTTTTGGTCGATACAGGGATTCTGCATTTCGATAATAGTGGCGTCAGCCATTGGGGTCATTGTCCGCCTTTGGGCTGCGCGGAAAAATGAACTGAATAGGCCGCCGCTCCGTTTGTGTGACTGGCTTGTTGAGCTACCCCGCCAGGCGGGTATGGTAGGATTTCTCGTGAGTATTCTGACAGTCGCTTATGTGCTAGATGTCAGCCTTTTTGTGGCCAATGTGAATATGATGCCTACGCTAGTCCATCACGCTATGTTCTTCATGTATCCCGGTTGCGCTGTGTTCATTCTAGGTATAGTCGTTTCAACTGTCTGCAAATGGCTGCGAGCAAGGCATCTGGATACGGGGATTCTGCAGGAAAGGTGACAGCACCGTAGCTTCACAAGTAATCTTTGACGTTAATAAGCAATCATGGGCTACCACCTGACAACCGCTGACGACGTCGAGACCAGGTGCTCCCAGCCTCCCACCCCTGTTGCCAAGTATACTGTGTGTCATCGAAAACCCCTTAGGGGCCCCATTTTCATATGGGTACTTTCCACCAAGTACACGGATTGAGACGGGACTGCTGTATTACGGCTATCGGTACTACTCCCCGTCCCCCGCCCGCGCTGCCACCTGACGGTGCCTGTCGGGCAGGCAATATCAAGGCGGAATTCCAGATGGAGGTCGGATGTTTCATTGTTTGCCTCCGGAAACAACCAGAGTCGAGGCCAGAGTCGAGGCCAGAGTCGAGGCCAGAGTCGAGGCCAGAG
>Ga0007792_10000890_pt1 | contig 10859 bp, 10 predicted proteins | sample CryBogmetaGMA6M_FD_60371 | JGI IMG/M metagenome (GOLD analysis project Ga0007792, IMG submission 60371) | Freshwater microbial communities from Crystal Bog, Wisconsin, USA - MA6M | ecosystem: Environmental > Aquatic > Freshwater > Lake | place: Crystal Bog, Wisconsin, USA | collected 2009-07-06
GAACTAGACAGTCCAGATGTTGCTGCTGCCGAAGCTGATTATGCAAAAGCTCAAGCAGATTTAATATTAGCTAAAAAAGCATTCACTCGCCAACAAGAACTCTATGAAGGGAAAGCTGTTTCTCAAAAAGAACTAGAAAGATCTCAAGATGACTTTAATGCGGCCCGCAGCGAAGTGCAACGTGCGCAAGACCGCTTAAAAAATCTGCATATAAGCGCTCAACAGAACGATGGTCGCTTTGCACTAAAATCCCCAATTGCTGGCACTGTCGTTGAACGGAATGTAAACCCTGGCATTGAAGTTCGCCCCGATCGAGATACACCACTTTATGTCATTTCAGATACCAAAAAGCTAACCTTAATGATGGCCATTTTTGAAGTGAATCTCAGTAAAATTAGATTGGGACAAAAACTATCAATTTCTGTACCGGCTTATCCTGACAAAACATTTCCTGCGACCGTGCAATATATTGGTCAGGTTTTAGATGAGAAAACGCGCTCAATTCAGGTTAGATGCGACTTACCCAATAATGATGGCCTGTTGCTGCCTGGCATGTACGCCACAATTACCGTAGAAAGTGAGCCGAGCGACCAAGCTATCGTTATTCCTCTAACCGCTGTTTTTACAGAGGGTGATGCCGATTTCGTTTTCATTGCCATCGACGAAAACCACTACCAACAACGCCCCGTTGAAATCGGCTTACGACTAAAAGATAGAGCAGTGATCTCTAAGGGATTAAATGTTAATGAGAAATTAGTCAGTGAAGGTGCCCTCACACTTCGTTCGGAAGAACAGGTCGAAACCAATAGCGATAAAAAATAATTCTAACTAGAGACATATAAACATGATTGAACGTCTTATTGCCTTTTGTCTCCAGCAACGTCTAATGGTTATTGGTGCGACCATGGCTATTGCCATTTCAGGCATTATCGCCTTCGAAAACTTGCCTGTACAAGCCTTCCCAGATGTGCAAAACGTGTTTGTACAAGTGGTAACTCAATATCCTGGCCAAGCACCTGAAGAAGTTGAGAAGCTCATCTCATTACCCATAGAACGGGTAATGAACGGGCTGCCGCATTTAATGAATATGCGCTCAGTTTCTATTTTCGGTTTATCGGTAGTTACCTTAACGTTCGACGATAGTGCCGAAGATTACTTTTCCCGTCAACAAGTATTGGAACGCCTTCAAAATGCCGACATCCCCAACGATAGCAAGCCCCAGCTTGGTCCATTATCCACAGGCGTTGGTGAAATTTTACGTTATGTAGTTGATGCTAAAAACCTACCCTTAGTCGAACAGCGTGCCTTACAGGATTGGGTCATTGAACCGAAAATTCGCGCTGTTCAAGGTGTTGCAGATGTTGTTTCCTACGGCGGTGGCGTTAAAGAGTACAAAATCTCAGCAAAACCTGATCGCCTGAAAAATTACCATATAGATTTAAAACAAGTATTCGATGCTATCTCTGCTAATAATAGCAATACCGGAGGGGGCTACATCGAATATGGTGATGAAGCACTGGTTGTACGAGGAATTGGCCTCTTGAAATCTGCCGAAGAAATCGGTGAAATTGTAGTCGATAGTAATGATGGTGTACCCGTCCGAATTAAGGATGTAGCTGACATCAGTATCGGACCACAGCCACGTACTGGCATCGTAGCAATGAATCAACGTGATGATATCGTTGAAGGTATTGTACTACTCATTAAAGGTCGTGATGCCGTCAATGTACTCGGTGGTGTAAAAGAAAAAATCAAAGAACTCAACGATTTTGGTTTACCGCCTGGCGTTAAAATTACTCCAATATACGACCGTACGGAGCTGGTGGGTCATACCGTACATACCGTAGAGCACAACATGCTCGAAGGCGCTACGCTTATAATGATAATATTGTTAGTATTCCTAAGACGTTTTATGGCTGCGTTTTTAGTAACCCTCATTATTCCTTTGTCATTATTATTCGCTTTTATTCTGGTTGACCTAGGGGGAATCTCTGCAAACCTAATATCTTTAGGGGCCATTGACTTTGGTATCATTGTCGACAGTGCCGTCGTTTTGGTCGAAGCGGTCATGGTGCAAGTCACTCTAGACTTACACCGGAATGCTGATATTCGCCATTTACGACAAACACTACTCATTACAGCGACTGAAATGGGTAGACCGATTCTATTCTCAAAAGCAATTATCATCATCGCTTTTTTACCCATCTTTACTTTCCAACGTGTGGAAGCCAAAATTTTCTCTCCCATGGCCTACACCCTTAGCTTTGCTCTAATAGCCTCAATGTTATTCAGCCTGACATTTGTACCGGCAATGCTAACTTATCTATTGGGTCCGAAAATGGCAGAAAGCCATAACCCATTAGTTCAAGCGATGGAAAAACACTATCGTAGAATACTCGAATGGGTTCTTAGACATGCCAAAACAGTGTTTATTTCATCAATCGCAGCGTTAATATTAAGCTTTGCATCAGTTAAATTAATTGGCACTGAATTCATGCCAAAACTTGATGAAGGCAATATATGGCTTACCATTACCTTACCCACTCCCGTTTCACTTACGACAGCAAAAGAACTCGAACGTAAGGTTCGCGATAAATTGGAGACATTTTCCGAAGCTAAAATGGTGTTAACCCAATTAGGTCGACCTGAAGACGGTACTGATCCAAAAGGCTTCAATAATCTTGAAGTACTGATTGACCTTAATCCTAAAGATACTTGGCGGTATAAGAAAAAAGATCAATTAGTTCAGGCAATGGATAAAGAGCTGTCTATTTTTCCCGGAATCCTCACTAACTTTTCACAAGTCATTCAAGATAACGTCGAAGAGGCTATTTCTGGGGTCAAGGGTGAAATCGCTATCAAAATATTCGGTAGTGATTTAAAAACTTTACAAGACAGGGCCGATCAAGTCACCAATATTTTAGCATCCATACAAGGCGCTACTGATGTCGCAGCCGAACAGCAAGCAGGACTTGCCCAAGTTATGGTAGATATTGATAGAGCCAAAGTATCTCGTTATGGCATCAATATCGCAGATGTTCAACGCGTCATGGAAATTGGTATGGGTGGTAAGGCCGCTTCACAATTCCTTGAGGGTGAACGACGCTTTGATATTACGCTACGCTACGAAGAAAACGCTCGTAATTCAGTCGCTAGCTTAGAAAACTTAATGGTACAGACTCCTGATGGTGTCCGCATTCCATTATCAGAGCTTGCAACGATTAAAATTAATCAAGGAGCATCAAGAATCAGCCGAGAGGATAACATGCGAAGAATTGCAATTAAGTGTAATTTGATCGACAGAGATCAAGGTAGTTTTGTAGCAGAAGCCCAGCAAAAAGTTGCAGCCCAAGTTGATTTACCACTAGGCTATCGTATTGTTTGGAGTGGTCAATTTGAAAATCAGCAACGCGCTATGAAGCGACTGGCGATTATCGTACCTATCAGCTTAGGACTGATTTTCGTGTTATTATTCTGGGCCTTCATGTCAATTAAGAACGCTCTACTGATTCTTATGAACGTGCCTTTCGCAATGATCGGTGGTATTCTTATATTGTTGGCAACTGGTATTAATTTAAGTGTTTCAGCTGCAGTTGGTTTTATAGCACTCTTTGGTATTGCAGTACAAAATGGCGTTATTCTGGTTTCTCAACTCAATAAACTTCGAAGAGAAGGTCAATCTCTTCACGATGCGATTGTAAACGGTTCAGTTAGCCGTCTAAGGCCTGTTGTAATGACGGCCATGATGGCTATGTTAGGGCTTTTCCCTGCTGCGCTCTCAACCAGCGTGGGATCAGAAACAGCAAAACCATTTGCCGTCGTTATCATTGGTGGACTACTTACAGCAACTATACTGACTCTGACCTTATTACCAGCGCTTTATCGATATTTTGCAGAACCAGATGAACTTTAATGGAAATTTATGAAAGAAATTCGCGCCTTTATCCAGCCACACAAGCTCAGTAGTGTAACGATGGCCCTTTTAGAAATACAAGGATTCCCTGGGATGACGATCATTGACTGTGATGGATTTGGGCGTGAACGAACTCAACACATTCAGGACTACAAACCATTTTTACCTAAAAAACGAATTGAAATTTTTGCGCCTGATCACTTAGCCGATATCATCTTCGACACCATTATGCAGTCAGCCTATAGTGGCCAGCATGGTGATGGAAAGGTTTACATTATGAATGTCATAGAAGGGGGGCGTATCAGCTCCCATGAAAGACACTATGATCTAGGCTAATATTTTAATAATTCTGTCATTAAAGCTTGGTACAATTTAGTCCATTAGAATCAATAGGTAGCATTGAGTTATTCCTCGTTATTGAATAACTCCTTCGACTACAGAACAAATTCAAAACCCGAATACCCCCTGTTTACCCCTTGGATTCTGAATATCGGAAGGGCTATCAACATCGTCTGGATCAACAAATCTGACGCTCTGACACAAAACCAAAAGTTTACCTGAATGAAGATTTTAAAAACATTACTAATCTGCACTGTATTTTTGACAACATCAGCACATGCAGAGAACTATCCAGATTTAAATGATGACGGCGAGTTTTCACTCATGGGAGCTTTGGCTGATCATGGCTTGCACAACATTCAGGATGAGCGCTGGAACTTTTACTCGCAAGCAACTTATATTTCGAGCTGGAAACAGGCATTCCCTGCAGCCTACACTAATTTAAACGGCTCTCCTAACTCATTAGAACCCGGTGCGGAGCGTGGCTTTACAGGAACAACGACCTTCTACGTTGGTGTTAAAGCCTGGAAAGGCGCCGAACTCTATGTGGCACCAGAAATGATTTCTGAGCGGCCTCTGTCGGGACTAAAGGGAATCGGTGGAAGTATTCAAAACTTTGAGCTGCAAAAAAATGGTGCAGTACATTCTACCTGGTATCCGTCAAGAGCTATTTACAGACAAACCCTATCTTTCGGTGGCAAACAGAGTAGCGTTAATTCCGGCCCCATGCAATTAGCAGGGACTGTCGACAGTCACCGTTTTGTTTTTACTGCAGGTACTTTTAGCATTCTTGATATATTTGATAAAAACACCTATGCGGGTGATCTTCGTCGTCAATTTGTAAACATGGCCTTTTTAACCAATGCTGCTTATGACTTTGCTGCCGATGCAAGGGGCTATACGACCGGGCTGGTGGGCGAATTTTATTTTGATGACTGGGCATTTAGGTTTGGGCACATTGCCGGCCCCAAAAACCCTAATGATCTACAAGTGAATTTTCAGATGTTAAGTAACTATGGACAGCAGGTAGAACTTGAACATAAGCATCTTATAAAAGACCAACCTGGAGCGATAAGAATTCTGGGTTATAGAAATCAGGAAAACTCGGGGAGTTATACGGATGCCATTGCTGCATTCCAGGCTAATCCGTCAAAGAATGCAACAACTTGTACGGGTTATAATTATAACTCTAGCAATGCCAACGCACCTGATCTTTGCTGGGCCAGAAAATCGAATATAAAAATGGGCATCGGCATCAATATGGAGCAGAGCATCACTCAAGATATCGGCATCTTTTTTAGAAGCATGTATTCAGATGGAAGAACTGAAGTTTATTCTTATGTACCGGCTGATCGATCATTATCTTTTGGCTCAGCCATCAAAGGTACCCGTTGGGGACGAGAGAAAGATACGGTAGGGCTTGGTTACGCGCAAAGCTGGATATCAAAAGATCACGTCAACTATTTAAATATGGGTGGAGTTGATGGCTTTATTGGTGACGGCAAAATCAATTATAAGCCTGAACAAGTGGTTGATATTTACTATCAATGGCATGTTGTCAAATCGACCTGGCTGACTTTTGACTATCAATATCTTGCCAATCCCGCTTTTAATGCTGACCGCGGACCCGTCAATATTTATAATGCCAGAGTGCATTTTGAACTGTAAATAAAGCGTATCTCCCACCTGCGCCGCTATGTGCCTTCGTCCTTGAACCGGAGGTTCAAGTGGGAACGTAACCATCACATCAGGCTTCCCATATAAAATGGGCCTGCTCACCAGTAAAGGATTTCGTTCCCGGGGTTAATACAGGTTCAGGAAACACCCAGCACACTCTCGAACGCTACAGGAGATACAGGTGTTTATTGTAGCGTGTTTAGTTCTTTTCTAAAACGTTTTCTAACTTTAAAGACAACTTATCTAAGCAATCAATTAACTTCTTATTTAATCGAACATTTTCAGTTTTTAAAATTTGAAGCTCATGAGCCAGGTTAAGAGCCGCCATAACGGCAATTCTATCAGGCCCAGCCACTTTACCTGAATCACGCATTCTTCTCATTTGTAAATCCAGTTGCTGTGCAGAATAGATCAGATCATCCTGATCTTCAAGATCGCAGGCAATTCTATATTCTTTCCCCATAATCATTAGAGAAACATGTTGCGGTTTTGTATTCACGAGCCTACCTCCATCACTTTTAGTCTTGTAATCATTGTATCCACTCTAGCCTTGGCTAGAGCCGCTTTTTCAAGTAATTCGACCTTTTCCTGCGTTAAATGCTCTACTTTAATCTTTAACTTACTATTCTCATTTTTCAAATATTGATATTGTTCAATCAACTCATCCAGTTTATTCTCAAAGTCTTTTAATTCTTGGGGTAAATGAATTTCTGTCATAGTGGCCACTGAGGTTATTACAAGTAATCCGGTATTTTTAGTTAGTAATGATAAACTTTAAACAGTAGCGCAATTCGCTCTGCAAGTTAAAATGAACAAATATTAAACACTTCTGATATCAATGGTAGCATAAGCGACATTTTTATTTTAGTGATATTATCATGGCCTATAACACATGTAACACAATAATTATAAACATTGATGAGGATCTTTCAGCTGCTGAAGCACACGGCATGGCAACAGGCATGTTGTGTGTCAATGAACACGTTGAAAGCGAGTTATGGTTAACCGAACTCTTAAGTAATAATGATATTATCAGTGATGAAAACAAGTATATCCTGATAAGATTGTTCGAAGAAACCCGACGATTATTGTTCAGTGAAGAATTTGAATTTGACTTATTTCTTCCAGACGATGACACTGCTTTAGACCTTCGTGTTCAGGCATTAAAATGCTGGTGTAGAGGCTTCTTGTTTGGAATTGGTTCAGGCGCTTCTTCGGCAAATTGCTCAAGAGATGCTATGGAAATCCTAAGAGATATTGCTGAGTTTACAAAGCTTGATACTGACGTTGAGGACGAAAACGATGAGAATGATTTTGTTGAAATCACTGAATATCTCAGGCCCGCCGTATTATTATTGAGAGATGAATTGACCCAGAGTGGAAATAACTTTAGTGCATAATGGATAGAAAATGAAGCAAACTGAATTTAAAAACCGTCGTAAAAAACTCCTGCAACGCATTGGAAAAGGCAATATTGCTCTTATTGGCAGCGCGTCCATACAGACACGTAACAGAGATGTCGATTTTCCGTTCCGGCAAGATAGTGATTTTTTTTATTTAACCGGCTTTAATGAACCGGATGCTTTAGCTGTCTTTATTCCCGAAAGAGAACAAGGCGAATATATTTTATTTTGCCGTGAATTTGATGAAAAAAAGGCCTTATGGGAAGGAGCACATGCAGGGCTAGAAGGAGCAACTGCCCATTATGAGGCAAATGATGCATTTCCAATTGATGATTTGGCAGATATATTACCCGGTCTTTTAGAAAACAAAGCAAAGATATTTTATCCAATGGGTCGAAACTCAGAGCTAGACCATAATCTGTTAGAGTGGATAAACCATATCAGAAGTCAATCAAGAACAGGTGTTACCGCACCCAACGACTTATCCTCTCTAGATGTTATCCTGCACGAAATGCGTTTAGTAAAAAGCATCGGCGAACTTAAATTAATGCGCCGTGCCGCAGAAGTTTCTGCAGCCGCCCATATTAAAGCGATGCAAGCTTGTAAGGCCGGGCTCTTTGAGTATCAAATAGAAGCAGAACTGGTTCATCATTTTATTCAAAATGGTCTACGGGCAGTCGCTTATCCATCGATTGTAGCGGGTGGAAAAAATGCCTGTACACTTCATTACACTGAAAATAACTCTAAATTAAAACACGGGGATTTATTATTAATTGACGCAGGGGCTGAATGTGATCACTATGCGGCAGACATCACACGAACGTTCCCGATATCAGGTAGCTTTACCGAACCTCAAAAGCAACTGTACCAATTGGTTCTGGATGCCCAAACGGCTGCATTAGAACAAATCCAGCCCGGATTACCCTGGAATAATGCTCACGACGCTTCTGTTGAAGTGCTCACAAAGGGATTAGTTGAGCTAGGTCTATTAAAAGGAAAGGTAAAGAAACTTATTAAGGATGAAAAATATAAACAGTTTTATATGCATCGAATTGGGCATTGGCTAGGTATGGATGTACATGATGTGGGCGATTATAAAGTTAATCAGGAGTGGCGACTCTTAGAAGCCGGAATGGTATTAACAATTGAACCGGGCTTATATATTCCTGTTGACTGCAAAACAGTTGACGAGAAATGGCGGGGTATAGGCATACGCATTGAAGATGATGTTCTGGTAACATCACAAGGCCATGAAGTGCTAACCAGTGGCGTACCTAAATCCATCGCTGAAATTGAAGCATTAATGCAGGCCGTATAATGCAACAAAATTACGACTTAATCATTGTTGGTGGTGGGCTAGCTGGAAATTGCCTGGCACTCTCTCTTAAAGACAGCGGCTTAAATATAGCTATTATTGAGGCCAATACCCGTGAACAACTAAAAACTGCTCATGCAGGCGATAGAGCCTTAGCTTTAGCCTCTGGCACGGTCATGATGCTGGATAAATTAAACAGTTGGCAAGGAATCAGCCACACCGCAACAGCAATAAAGCAGATTCATATTTCTGACCAGGGGCATTTTGGAAAAACCCGCTTATCAGCAGAAAAAGAACAGGTTGACGCTCTCGGTTATGTGATCACGGCCCGCGACATAGAAACGTATCTTGCAAGTCTTGTGACTGAAGCCGGTATAACGGTTATTTCTCCAGCCAGAGTCGTTGGCTTAATATCCAGTGATAAAGAAGTTTTTGTTAATTTAAAACAGGGGAATGAATCCATCAATCTAACGGCCAAATTACTGGTAGGTGCAGATGGTGGTTTTTCTTCGGTTCGAGAGTTACTTGATATACCTCAACATATCACCGAATATGGTCAAACAGCGTTAGTGACTACTGTCACATCATCGCTTCCCCATAAAAATACTGCCTTTGAGCGCTTTACTTCATCAGGCCCTTTAGCTCTATTACCCATTGAAAAAAATCAATGTGCCGTGGTCTGGACACGCACTACTGAAGATGCAGAAGCATTGATGCTGGGTAACGAGGCTAGTTTTTTAGCCGAATTACAAGACTGCTTTGGTTTTAAGTTAGGCGCCTTGAGTTTAACCGCACCTAGACGTGCATTTCCTCTATCTCTCATTCGTGCAGATAAAATGGTCTCTGGTCGTGCTGTTATTATTGGTAATGCCGCTCATCAATTGCATCCGGTTGCAGGACAAGGCTTTAACCTGGGTTTACGGGACGTAATACATTTGGCTGAAAGGCTATTAGAGCAAATTGAACAGCAGAAAGACATTGGATCAAGTGAGTTTTTAAATGAGTACGCACACTCTCGTAAAAAAGATCATGATCGTACCATTGGCTTTACTGATACGGTAGTGAAAATTTTCTCTACTGAATGGTTGGTGATGGCTGCAGCCAGAAACATTGGCCTGACTTTACTGGACCATATACCCAGTGCAAAATCTATTTTAACTCGTCACGCTATGGGACTTGCAGATCTTACTAAACAAATAGCAAGCAAATAGTGGAAACCTGTTCAATATATCTGTAGAGCAGAATAAGCCTTATACTTCCACCCTACAAATAAACTGCGCTGCTAGTAATAAAGCAAATACGTTGTTAGCAAAGTATTTGATCTCATACCAAGCAATGGACCTTTTACTTTGATTTTGTTGCTTTAGCGGGTTCTGTTAAAACCTTTGCTTCTCCTGCAGCTTTAGGTTCAACAACCGCTGCAGGCTCTGCAACTGGCGTATCACTCAGTAGAATGTCTTTTTTGTTTTTATCCAATGTCTTTTGACCAATCCCTTTTACATTGGTCAAATCTTCAACCGCATTGAATGCACCTTTCTCTGTTCTATATTTCACAATAGCATCTGCCTTTTTGATACCAATACCTGTTAAGGCATCGGCAATAGATTTGGCATCTGCAGAGTTAATATTAACCGGTGTTGCCATTACATTAGAAACAAATAGTAACAACATTAATAGCATTAAATTTTTCATGATTTTTCCTAAGATTAATTAAACTTCCCAAAACAATAGGGTTATCAAAAGTTAAATAACACCATTGCTTATACATGAGTCTAGCCCTCTATGTAGAAAATACAAGGTATATCCACATTATTTATGCATTATTCGAATAATCCATGAATATTAACTCGTGTATGATCATTTTTGATATCAATAATTGTTAATTGCATTTTGAATTGTGCACAAATTGTGAAAGAATTGTGCACAATTGTAATTAGGTGTATCACCTGGTTCTTCAAAAACGAGTAATTATAGATAAATGGTAAGTTTCCTTTGAATGCAATAACAACAGCTATTTCGGATCAGTTATTTGACTACTCTGGCAATTTTAAAAAGCTTAGTCAATCTAACCCGTTTTTCAACTCCCAGTCGGTAGAATATACAGACCTTCCCTTGAAAGCTGATTTCTTGAGATTACTGGTTGAAATTGCTTATTATCGCTACCCGAACAACTTAAAACAAAGAACGAAACTTCTGATACGAAATTTAATCT
>Ga0007792_10000893_pt1 | contig 10852 bp, 7 predicted proteins | sample CryBogmetaGMA6M_FD_60371 | JGI IMG/M metagenome (GOLD analysis project Ga0007792, IMG submission 60371) | Freshwater microbial communities from Crystal Bog, Wisconsin, USA - MA6M | ecosystem: Environmental > Aquatic > Freshwater > Lake | place: Crystal Bog, Wisconsin, USA | collected 2009-07-06
TTCTACAACCATGTATTGTCTCCTGTCTATTTTGTTTCCTTAGCCCAGTTAATAACATCTCTCAGTCCGTCTTTAAATTGTATCATTGGTTTCCATTTCAACAATTTGGCAGTTTTTGATATATCCGCTTGCATGTGCCTCTGATCGCCAGGCCGTGCAGTTTTATAAATTACTTTATTTGTTTTTCTGGTTTTTCCAAAACTTTTCAAAGTAATGTCTATTAATTGATTAACCGATACCCTTATACCAGAACCTAAATTAAATACTTCATTAAAAGATTTTTTATTATCTATGGCACCAATCCAAGCTTTTGCAACATCACTAATGTGCACATAGTCACGAGATTGTAAACCATCACCAAATACTGTAACTGCTTCACCACGCAGTACATTACCTATAAATATTGAAACAACTCCCTGATAAGGATTAGTCAGCGACTGTCTGCGCCCATATACATTAAACATTCTAAAAGCAGTAGTATTTAATTTAAACCCCATATCTGTTCTTAAACCTGTGGCTAATACATATCTCTCGCCTGCATATTTTGTAATACCATAATATGCAATCGGCCTGGTGCCCATTGTTTCTTTTACTGGTATAGCATCAGGTACTCCATACGAGGTCATGGAAGAAGCATATAATAACCTATTCACTTTATACTTTATCGCATAATTAATAATATTTATAGTTCCCAAGACATTTGTATTGAGATCCGCTGCTGGGTCATCAAATGATTTAATTGTTGAAGCACAACCAGCTATGTGAAAAATAGCATCTATTTTATTTTTAAATACTTTGTCCAAATCTTTTGGATTCCTAACATCTCCTTTGATAAAGAGAGCTTTGGAATTAATATTTTCCTTAAGACCAGTGGAAAGATTATCAACTACAATAACCTTATAACCACTATCTAATAAAGCATCTGTCATATTTGAACCAATAAAACCCGCCCCACCTGTAACCAATACTGTTTTTTCCATGTTTGCCTCCATATATTAGTAAATATATTAACTCATAACTTAAGTTTTAACTTCCATACTATCCACGCGGCTTCTAAAATCACTTTTCTTGACATTTTGGAAGACCCTGAGTGGCGGTCAACAAATATTATTGGTATCTCTTTAATTTTGAATGATCTTTCCCATGCTTTATAGTGCATTTCTATCTGAAAAGCATAACCATCAGAATGTATTTTATCGAGATCAATTGCTTTTAAAACACTACTTTTATAACACTTAAAACCACTTGTTAAATCAGTAAGCGGAAGACCTGTTATTATTTTAGCATATAAGTTCGCAAGTTTTGAAAGCACAAGTCGCCTAAGCGGCCAGTTAACTACTGATAGTCCGTTGATATACCTTGAACCTATTACCAAATCATTGGTTTTAAGTGTTTCTATAAAAACAGGTAGATAATTTGGATCATGAGAAAAATCAGCATCCATTTCAAATATAATGTCATATTTTTTGGCTAAAGCATACTTAAATCCTTCAACATAAGCAGTTCCCAAACCGAGTTTTTTTGCTCTTTCTATGAGCTTTACTCTTTTATTTTTTTCCATTATTACTTTTACTGCTGCTCCAGTACCATCAGGAGATTTGTCATCCACAATAAGTATGTCAGCAGCAGGCAGAGTTTTCATTATCATTGGAATAAGTTTTTTTATATTATCTTTTTCATTAAAAGTAGGTATTACTATAAGTATTCTCATTTATCACCTTTATGTATTTTCCTTTCTCTAAAATATATTATCACATAAAATAATATACCAATTAAGGTCAAAAGTAAACCTAAGTAAAACCCATCCTTTGAATAATAAAGTTCTATGTCATGCGTTCCGGTTTTTAAAGGTATCCCCATAAAAGCATAATTTACATTATAAATTTTATTTAATTTATTATCAACTTTAGCTTTCCACTCAGGATAGTAAGAATTCTTTACCACCAACATTCCATCTTTTTCTGTTTCAACAATCATCTTAATCCTATTAGGAGTATATGATTGAATGCCTATCTTATATGATAAAAGATCTGGTGACGGCATCAAATCAATGTCATCTTTTATCAAAACTCCCTTAAAATCATAAGTCCCACTTTTCATGTAATTTAATATCTCTTCATTTGTATTATACTTAAATATTTTATCAGTAAAAACGATTCTTGGAGAAACAGCTTTGTTACTATAAACTTTAACCTTTCCATCTAACAACTTATATAAACCTGGTATATTTATGTCCTCAGACATTAAGAAATACTTAATATTAAAATAACTATCTGCAGCCAAAATATTGAAAAGTCCTGCTTTCTCAAGTGCTAAATATGATTTAGGTATTAAACCATGTATCCCTTTTAACCCTTCTATATCATAGTATATATTTCTATTAGGCGACCAAGAGAACGAGAAATCTGTCATCCTATAGATATCTTTATCCTGCTTTATTGCTATGGCTACTGGATCAATAACGGGTACATAATTTTTGTATTCCTCATAAATAATAAATTTATTATCAATTCTATGCATATCCACAAAGTTAATAGATGCCAATATTATTGATACGAGAAAAATATTCTTTATTTTTTTTGAAATAAAAGCATAAATAATAGCAAGACCAGCTGCTGACACAAAAATAAAATATACTACATCCTGTCTTATGCCAGCTAATATATTTCCTAATATTTGCGGTGATATCTGTGTTTTCTTAATAGTCATATATAAGCTACTGACTATCTGTGTTAAGTTATTGCCAATAAACATTATAGATAAGGTAATAAATATAATTCCCATAATGACTGAAATACCAGTCAGAATCTTTAACATAGTATTTTTACTTGCCTGTCCAAAATTAAATATATTATTAAGTCCTACTGCTGACAGTGCCATAATAAAAAAAGTAAATACATATAGGAACCGTGATGGATTTCTAAATTGATTAAAAACTGGAATATAATAAAATAGCTTGTATATTGGAGTAAAACCACCAAACGAAAGAATAAGAAATAATATAGAGGAAAAAGTCAAAAACTTAGCAAAAGAAGAGAGTTTTTTATCTACAAAAGCAAAAGGAACAAGCAAAAATGAAATGATTCCAAAATAATAGGTGGTTAGATTAAACGGCATAAACCCATAATAGTTTTCTGCCCTTAAACCGAAAAATCGCGGAAGAAAAAATGTCAGTGTTTCAATTGGGTGAAATGACCATGAAACAAAATCACTATAAGTAAAACTCCCTCTCCAAGAATAATCAGTATAAGGAATAGAAGGTATAAGCTGGAGGGACGCATATATAATAATAGCCAAGGTGCTCAACATAAACAATCCAATTGGTTTTATATAATTAATTTTATTTCTGGCTTCTATCCAAATTTTGTAAATAGCAAGCATAAGAACTCCCAGATATGTATAGGCCATGATCTGCATACCAGTTGCAAGTATTTGCAAAGCCATAAGCACTGCTGCATTTAAAAATGGAAGCATTTTTTTATTATCAAAACCCCTTGCTGTAAAATAAAATATAAATGGTATAAGTGCTCCTGCCTTAATATTATTCCAGTGACCAACATAAATATACGAAAGCATGAATCCACTTATGGTGAAAGCAACAGCAGAGAAAAAAGCCGCCTCTCTTCTGATACTAAACTGTCTCAAAAATAAAAACATACCAAGAAATGAAACCAACAGATGAATTAATAGATCAATAGTGTAGGTAAACTGCAGGGGAATAGGTAAAAACATAAACAATAAATCAGTCGGGTAATAATATAAAAGACTTGAAGAGCCTATCAGTGGCATTCCAAAAAACAAATGTGGCATCCAAAGTGGCAAATCGTGATATTTTACAGCCATTTCCTGAGCAAATAATTTGAATGGTAAATAAATAGTAAAAAAATCAGTTCCAAATAATATTTTTCCTGGCTGAAGTGCCCCATTAAAAAAAATTAATCCTGTTATAAAAAGAAATAAACCAATTAACCAGTTTTGTATCTTCTTATTGTCCATCAGCAAACCATTTAATGTATGGCTTAACCCTTCACGAAGTTTTATTCTTGGTTCCCAACCAAGCAGTTTTTTTGCCTTTGTTATATCAGGTTTTCTGCGAGTGGGATCATCAGTAGGTAATTTTTTATACACTATTTTTGACTTTGAACCCGTCATTTCCTTTATTATTACGGCTGCTTCCTTCACCGTAAACTCATCTGGGTTGCCTATGTTAATAACTTCTCCTGCTAATCCATCTTTAAGCATTGCCGTAATTAAACCTTTAACTTGATCAGAAACATAACAAAAACTTCTTGTCTGAGAACCATCCCCATATATAGTCAAATCCAGATTATGCTGGGCCTGCCAAATAAAGTTTGATATAACTCTTCCATCATCTTTTTGTAACCGTGGTCCATAAGTGTTAAATATCCTAATTATTCTGGCATCTACCTTATGTTTTCTAACAAATTCCATAGTTAGAGCCTCAGCAAATCTTTTGGCTTCATCATAACAAGACCTTATACCCACTGGATTTACATTTCCCCAGTAAGTTTCTTTTTGCGGGTGTTCTTTTGGATCTCCATATGTTTCAGAAGTAGAAGTAATTAAATAACGCGCCTTTTTTGCTCTACAAAATTCAAGTATATTATATGTACCTAAAGAATTTGTAAGCAAGGTTTCTATAGACTTTGCCTGATAGTACGGTGGTGAAGCATATGAAGCCAAATGAAATACATAATCCACGGCACCTTTTATTTTTATTGTTTTTTGAACATCATGTTTAATAAATTTAAAATTTCTATTTTTAATAATTGTTTTTAGATTTGACATTCTACCAGTTCCTAAATTATCAAGGCATATTACCCTGTATCCTTTTTCAATAAGGTTTTCACATAAATGTGAACCTATAAACCCTGCTCCACCAGCCACAACAACAGTTTTATTCATTTTTGCTCCTCATATCATTATGTTAGATATTTTATTCCAAAAAAAATATTTCTAAACAATTTTTAAAATGGCTCCTTTAAGATAAAATGTTTCTGGTATCTGAGTTGAATAAGGATGGTCCTTAGCCTGAAATAGTTGGGCCTTTAATTCCACTTTGTGATGAAGTTTTCTTGCGGCATCCTTTGCAGATTGTATAAGTTCTGCCATAGAAATGTTTTGTGAACACGAAAAAGTAAAAATAACACCATCTTTATTAAGGAGTCTCATAGCTTTCAAATGCAAGTCAAAATAGCCTTTGAGCCCACCTTTTTTTTCTGTTTTACCTCTAGAAAAAGGAGGTGGATCAATTATGATGACATTATATTTTTCAGCTGCAGCATTTAAGTTCTTCAGTTCATCAAACACATCTGCCTTTACGAGACAATAATCTTTTAAATTATTCAATTCCATATTTTTTTCTGCCATTTCTATGGCTTCTGCGGATGAATCTACTCCCTTAACTGATGCCGCCCCAAAATGTAAAGCGCTCGCGGCAAAACCGCCTGTGTAACAAAATAGATCTAATACATTTTTATCTTTTACATAATTTTTAAGCTTTTCCCTATTATCTCTTTGGTCAAGATAAAAGCCAGTTTTCGAACCACCTGCTGGATCTACATAATATTGAATATCGTTTTCTGTTATTATAACTGGTTTTATACTTCCTTTAATTGACTTTTCAACCTTTTCCAGCCCTTCCTTTATTCTTGAGGAAGAAATAGATTTCTCATAAATATGTTTTGGCTTTAATTTTTCATCTATTATTTTAACTATAATATCTTTCAATTTATCCATTCCTAAAGTAGTTATCTGAATTACTGCTGTTTTTCCATACATATCCACCACTAACCCAGCTAAAGAATCAGCTTCTGAGTAAATATACCTTATAGCATCAGTATTTTTTATCTTATCGCGTTTTAATATTGCTTTACTAATTTTGTCTTCTAAAAGTGCTTCCACACTGCTATATTTATCATATACTTCTGCAGGAGTCTTTAAGACATCTAACAGTCTGCCTGTAATAACAGACTTTTCATTCATGTAACCTACACCAAGACACAAATTTTCTGAGGTTTTAAAAACGAACATGCCTCCATTTTCATACTCTTCTGATATTTCAGCTATTTCATTATCATATACCCATGGATGTCCTTTTAATATTCTATCTTCTTCTTTTGGCTTAAGTATTATAATCGGAAGGTTTTGCATTTTTCACCATTTCTTTTTTTTTATTTAAAATCTCTATCATTGGCTATTCTACAGTTACCGATTTCGCCAGATTTCTTGGCTTATCTACATCTATTCCTTTTTTTATACCTATGTAATAAGCCAACAACTGCAGTGGTATAGCAGCGAGCAAAGGATAGTAATCTTCATCTATATCAGGAATATATATAATATCATCTGCAAATTTTTTCATGGTTTTATTAGATTTGTTTGTTATCGCAATTATTGTACCTGAACGCGCTTTTATTTCCTGTATATTGCTTATTATTTTTTCATATAACTTGTTTTCTGGCGCCAAAAAAACATTTGGAGTTTTATCATCAACCAAAGCAATAGGGCCATGCTTCATTTCTCCGGCTGCATATCCTTCAGCATGTATGTATGATATTTCTTTTAACTTCAAAGCACCTTCTAATGCCATTGGATAGTTTATATTTCTGCCGTAATATAGAAAATCTCTTTGCTTTGCGTATTTAGTAGCTATTTTTTCCACTTTTGCTTTATCTTTTAATATCACTTTAATCAAAGCCGGTACTTTTCTTAAACTCCTCAAACTTTTTTTCATTTCTTCAGATCTTATTTTTCCATGAATTTTTCCCAAATGAAGACTTAATAAATATAAAACAGCAAGTTGACTAATAAATGTTTTTGTAGCAGCCACTCCAATCTCGGGCCCTGCATATGTATAAATGACTCCGTCAAGCATTCTACTTAAAGTGGAACCTACAACATTTACTATGGCAAGTGAATATCCGGCCTTGTTCTGCATATTTTTAAAAGCTTCTATAGTATCTATGGTCTCCCCTGACTGCGAAACCGCTATCAAGAGTGTATTTTTATCCACAACTGGATTACCATATCGTATTTCCGAAGCCACATCAACATAAGTATTTATTCCTGCATGTTTTTCAATTAGATACTTAGCCGTATATGCAGCATGATAAGATGTGCCGCAAGCTATAATTCTAATATTATTTATTTTTTTTAATTTATTATCATCTATGCTTTCAAATTTTACGGTATTACCTTCTATTCTTCCTATTATGGTGTCCTCAAAAGCCTGAGCCTCTTCAGATATTTCCTTTAACATGAAGTGCGGATATCCTGATTTTTCAGCCTGTTCAGCAGTCCATTTAATATCTTTAACCTGTCTTGAAACTATTTTACCGTTATTAAATATTTTTACATCTTTTTTTGTAATTATCGCAGCATCTCCATCTTCAAGAAACATTGCTTTTTTTGTATATTTTAAAAATGAAGGCACATCTGATGCTATAAAATTTTCACATTTTCCTATTCCTATTACGAGTGGAGAACCCTGTCTTGCCGCTATAAGCTTATCAGGCTCACCTGAATAAAGTATGACCATGGCATACATTCCGCGTATCTGCTTTAAGGCTGCAAATACAGCTTTTTCAAAACCATTTTTTATATTGTCTTCTATAAGATGGGCAAATATTTCCGTATCAGTTTCCGAAGCAAACCTGTGATGTTTCTTTTTAAGTTCTTCTTTTAGTTCAAAATAATTTTCTATAATTCCATTGTGGATTATGGTTATTTTTCCTGAACAATCTATATGTGGATGTGCGTTCTCTTCAGAAGGTTTACCGTGTGTAGCCCAGCGTGTATGACCTATCCCTATTGAACCATTTAAGGCCTCATTTTCTATTTTAGTTTTTAGATTTTCAAGTTTTCCTTTGCTACGAAAACGAATAAGCTTTCCATTGTCAATAATAGCAATCCCTGCTGAATCATAACCACGGTATTCAAGTTTTGAAAGCCCATAAATAATTCTTTCCGAGGCATTCTCTTCTCCTATATAACCTATAATCCCGCACATTTTTAAATCCTCCAGAAAACCTTTAATTTTAATGCTATTTCAGCACTACTCTCACATAAAAAATTAACTATTACTTTAAGAATTATACAGCAAGTCCGCAAGTTTTGCAAAACTTAATATGGAAACAGCTTCTGCTCGTGCTTTTATGTCAATGTTTGCTATTTCAAAGGCCTTTTTTAATACTGGCTCACTCATCTCCAGAGTCCGTTTTAAATTATTCATAAGCATTTTTCTGCGCTGTGTAAATCCCCCACGCGTCACCTTAAAAAAGAACTCTTCATTTATTACTTTTATAGGCTCTTTTTTTTCAAAATCAATTTCTATAAAAGCAGAATCCACTTCTGGCACTGGAACAAAGTTTTCTTTACCTATCTTTAATAGAACTTTACAATCTGCATAATACTGACAAAAAATTGAAAGAGAACCATATATTTTTGAACCTTCTTTTGCGGTAATTCTTTCTGCTACTTCTTTTTGTACCATAAGATATGCCTTACTTATAATTTCCTTATTTTCAATAAGTTTTTCTATTATAGGAGTAGTAATATAATAAGGTATGTTTCCTATAACTTTTATCTTTTTTTCAAATGCCTGAGGTCCTGCAATTGTCTTTATATCTGATTGCATTACATCCGCATTGATAAGTTCAATATTTTCTTTTCCTGTAAATTTTGCCTGTAATATATTAAAAGCTTCTCTATCTATTTCTATGGCATGTAACTTTTTCACCTTATCTACAAGTTCTAAAGTTAAAAAGCCAGTTCCAGCACCTATTTCTATATAAGTTTCGTCTTTTGCAGGTGCTATCGCTTCGATAATCCGCAAGACTTTTTCCTTCTGATGCAGAAAATTCTGACCAAGGCGCTTTTTGTAATGAAATTTCTCTTTTTTAATCTTTTCTTCGTATTTCAATGTTTATCCTTTTTAATTTCTTTAATAATATATTTTGCTATAAACAATAATATCTATATTACTTTTTCCTATTCTTTGCCATTTCTATAGCCGTATAAAATGCAGCAAGTATTGATAATTCGCTTGCCTTGCCTGTACCTGCTATATCATATGCTGTACCATGGTCAGGTGATGTCCTAATAATAGGAAGCCCAAGCGTGACATTAACTCCTGTATCAAAAGACAAAAGTTTTAATGGGACTAAACCCTGATCATGATACATAGCAATAACAGCATCATGAGTTTTATATCGAACTACTTTATCAAATAGCGTATCCGCAGGAAATGGACCTTCTAATTTTATACCTTTTGCTTTTGCTTTTTTTATTGCAGGTATAATTATTTTTTCCTCTTCTTTTCCAAAAGCACCTTTTTCACCAGCGTGTGGATTAAGTCCGCAAACTGCAATATTAGGCCTTTTAATACCAAAATCCTTTGAAAGTGACTTATCTGTAAGCTCAAAAAGCGATGTTAAACCTTTTGCAGTTAATTTTTGAGGTACATTTTTTAGAGCCGTATGTATTGTTGCAAGAATTACTTTTAGTTTCTCACCCATTAACATCATGGCGTATTTTTTTGTTTTCGTGTAATGTGCAAATATTTCAGTATGCCCAGGGAAATTAATACCTGCTAAGTGTAAGCTATGTTTGTTAATAGGTGCCGTTACTACAGCATCAATCTTATTTGCAAGAGCAAAGGCAATTGATTTCTTTATGTATTCAAAAGAAGCTATGCCTGAAACCTTACCTGTTTCACCCAAACTGTAATCCTCTGAATTTATCTTTTCCATATCAAAAAGATTTATTATTCCTGTTTCTTTTGATAAATTATTTATATTTTTTATAGGTCTTATTGATATTTTATTTGATATCCTTCTCTGTGCACCAAGCATTGGAAATAAATCGCCAATAACGAAAACATCCGCATATTTATAAATATTATGCTTTGCAAACATTTTCACTATTATTTCAGGTCCGACTCCAGCAGGGTCCCCCATAGTAATTGCTATCTTAAATCTTTTCAAGGACTTCTCCTATGTACTTTATTTAACTTCTTTTATAATACTTTCAAAATTAATATTATGCTGTTCACCATTTGCCATATTTTTCAGTGAGTAAACCCCTGATTTTATCTCTGCTTCCCCTATTATGACAACAAACCTTGATTTTTTTGACTCTGCTTCCCTAAATTGTGATTTAAAACTATTTCCTTCAAAGTTCATAGCGGTCTTTATACCTTGAGCCCTTAATTTATTTAATAAAGTAAAACCCTCATTTAGATATTCCTTATCAGAAACAATAAAAACATCAAGTCCTATAACTTCAACAGCTTTACCTTCCGCTGCTAATACCTCTACCATTCTTTCTATACCAAGAGCGAAACCAGTCGCTGCAGTTTTCTTTCCACCAAGCTCTTCCACTAAGTTGTCATATCTTCCGCCAGCAAGTATTGTATTTTGCTGCGGTCCAAGCTTATCTGTAGTAAATTCAAAAACCGTTCCTGTATAGTAATCAAGTCCTCGTACCATTGTAGGATTTTCTACGAAAGCTGTGCCAGTGGAGGTAAGCAGTTCTTTTACTTTTAAATAATGCTCTGCTGCTTCTGGTTTTAAATTTTGTGTAATAAGTGGTGCGGCTGCAACTGCTTTTTTACAAGCTTCATTTTTGCAGTCAAGCACTCTAATTGGTACACGCTCAATTTTATTTAAACAATCCTGGCAAAGTAATGATTTTTTCGTCTCTAAAAACTTTTTCAATTTATCATAATAACCATCTGCTGCTGCCAAGCAATTTATATTCAAAATACTTCCCTTTATTCCAATGGCTGTGATAATATCCGCTGCCATATTTATAACTTCAGCATCTTTAT
>Ga0007792_10000894_pt1 | contig 10851 bp, 12 predicted proteins | sample CryBogmetaGMA6M_FD_60371 | JGI IMG/M metagenome (GOLD analysis project Ga0007792, IMG submission 60371) | Freshwater microbial communities from Crystal Bog, Wisconsin, USA - MA6M | ecosystem: Environmental > Aquatic > Freshwater > Lake | place: Crystal Bog, Wisconsin, USA | collected 2009-07-06
CATCAAGCAGTTGTCGTAAGCTCATGGACACAGGATGGGAGAGACTCTTAAAGGAATCAAGGGTGAAGTTGGGGAGCAAATCATCGCCAAATGCGGAAGGAAGTGGATTCTGAGGGGCAATAGGCCCTGTCAACTTGAGGTTGACCTTCCTGATAGAGGGAATAGAGTAGTCCTGTATTAGAGGAGTCTACTATGCGATTGAATTGGGGTATGTTGTCGGTTCTGGTGATCGTTGCGGGCCTGCTTTCCTGTGCGTCCTGCGGGGATCAGAAGCCTGTAAGCTATTTTCTGATCTCCCCCCCGGCGGGCATGGCGGAGATTCCAGAGGCGGACCGGGACAGGCTTTGCGCCACGCTGGACGCTTTTGCCGCCAAACACAAGATGGCCAAGGTCAAGGCAGGCCAGGCGGGAATTATCCGCTACTACCAGCCTAACTCCGAATTCGAGATCGGCTTTTATGCCAAGCGTGAACTTAACAGCATGAAGGTATTTGCCCTGCCGATGACCCCGTCGGTAGCGTTCGAGGACTATTACGTGAAGTTCCGTCAGAATCTCGCAAATGTCCTTTCCCAGGCGTTCCCCGGACGCGTACGTGTGGCCGCGGGGCAATAATGATTATTCGTTAATGGTGGTGGGTTGTTCGTTGTCGGTTCTCTGGCATGTCACGGCAATCATGACCAATCACCGATGACAAGCGCCCCGTCATGTTTCTGGAAAAATCCATTTGACTTTTCTTGCCGCTGTTTCTATACATAGAAACATTATGTATCCGAATGAAACAACTTATGCCGGGCTGGCGCAGTCGTATGACATCGTGCCGGTGTACAAGGAAGTGCTGGCGGATCTCGAGACGCCGGTCTCCGTGCTGCAGCGATTCATGAACCGGGAGAACGCCTTTCTCCTGGAAAGTATGGAGGGCGGCGAGAAGTGGGGCCGGTATTCCTTTGTCGGCATCGACCCGCGCCCTTACCTCGAGGTCGATCACCGCAAGGCCGCCGCCGGGCTCGAGGAACTCCGCCGCGTGTTCAAGGGCGTGCGTGTCGCGCCCGTCCCGGGGCTGCCCCGCTTTATCGGCGGCGTGGTGGGGTTTGTCGGGTATGAGGCCATGCGCGAGTTTGAACGCATGCCCGAGCCGAAAGCCGGCCAGACCGGACTGCGACTCCGCAGCCGGTTTGTGCAGGCTGACCGGATGATCGTGTTCGACAATATCCGGCATACCATCAAGATCGTCGTGTGTACCCGTCCCTCGGAATCAACCTCGCCGGAGGCGGCCTACCGCCGGGCTGTGTCGGAGATCGAGGGAATCGAGCATACGCTGAACCAGCCGATTGAGCCCCAGTCGTACGAGGGTGGCGGCGAGGTGCGCTTCGAGTCCAACATGTCGCGCGACGAGTTCTGCGGGATGGTGAAGAAGGCGAAGGACTACATCTACTCGGGCGACATCATCCAGGTGGTGCTGAGCCAGCGGTTCAGCGCGAAGGCCGATATCCCGCCGCTGTACCTGTACCGCGCCCTGCGGTTGCTCAACCCCTCACCCTATACCTTCTTCCTCAAGATGGGCGGCCAGACGCTCGTTGGGTCGTCGCCCGAAGTCATGGTGCGCCTCACCGGCAACCGGGTGGAACTGAGGCCGATCGCCGGAACCCGTCCGCGCGGGGTTGATGATGCCAGGGACCGGGCGCTGGCGGATGAACTGCTGTCGGATGAAAAGGAGAAGGCCGAGCATGTGATGCTGGTCGACCTGGGGCGAAACGACATCGGGCGGATCGCCGAGATGGGCAGCGTTCAGGTCACCGACTACATGGTTATCGAGCGCTACAGCCACGTGATGCACCTGGTGTCGCATGTGCAGGGCGTCCTGCGGAAGGAATTCGACGCCTACGACGTCATCCGCGCCACCTTCCCGGCGGGAACGCTCTCGGGCGCCCCGAAGATCCGGGCCATGCAGATCATCCACGAGCTTGAGCCGGAGCCGCGCGGCGTCTACGGCGGGGCGGTGGGCTATGTCGGCTACGACGGCAACATGGACCTGGCGATCACCATCCGGACCATGGAGGTTGGCGGAGGGGTAGTCTCGGTGCAGGCCGGCGCCGGCGTGGTGTATGATTCCGACCCCGAGAAGGAATTTGAGGAAACATGCCACAAGGCGCGCGGGATGCAGAACGCCGTGCAGCTGGCGGCCAGGGCGCTCGAACTGAGTGGAGAAGTGTCATGATCGTGCTCATTGATAACTACGATTCGTTCACCTACAACCTCGTTCAGATGATGGCCTCCATCGGGGCGGATATCCGGGTGTTCCGGAATGACGCCGTGACGGTGGAGGCGGTGGAGGGGATGAACCCGGAGGCGGTGGTGATCTCGCCCGGGCCCTGCACGCCGAACGAGGCGGGCATCTCTGTCGCCCTCATCCGGCGCATGAGCGGCCGGATCCCGGTGCTGGGCGTCTGCCTCGGGCACCAGTCGCTGGGCGTCGCCTTTGGCGCCACGGTCTCAAACGCCAAGCGCATCATGCACGGCAAGGTCTCACAGGTTCGGCACGACGGCCAGGGGCTTTATAAGGGAATGGGAAACCCGTTTCAGGCCGGTCGCTATCACTCGCTGGCCGTGCTGAAGGAAACCCTTCCGCCCGAGCTGGTGGCGGATGCATTCAGCGAGGATGACGAGATCATGGGGATGCATCATGCGACGCATCAGACCTATGGCGTCCAATTCCATCCCGAATCCGTGCTGACGCCCTCGGGCAAGAAGTTGCTGCGGAACTTTCTGGAGATTGTCGGGGGCAGGGGATAGGAGAGTATTCAGTGTCCAGAGGTCAGTATTCAGAAAATACCGAGTACATTCACTGAACACTGAAAACTAAACACTGAACACTGAAAACTGAACACTTGTTACTATGAAAAACTACCTGCAGAAACTGATCAAGGGGCATCATCTCGGCGAGGCGGAGATGGGACTTGCGTTCGATGTGATTATGAACGGCGAGGCCACGCCGGCCCAGATGGGGGCCTTTCTCGCCGCCTTGAGCATCAAGGGCGAGACCATCGATGAACTGGTCGGAGCCAGTCGCTCCATGCGACGTCATGCGGTGTTTGTGGATCCCCGCGGCAAGCAGGTCGTGGATACCTGCGGGACCGGCGGTGACTCGCTGGGGACTTTCAATATTTCCACCACGGCCGCCTTTGTCGTCGCCGGGGCGGGCATTCCGGTGGCCAAGCATGGCAACCGCTCCATTACCAGCCGCTGCGGGTCGGCGGATGTCCTCGCCGAGCTGGGGGTCAACCTCGAGGTGCCCCCGGATGTGATGGAGGATTGCATTCACGAGGTCGGCATCGGTTTCCTGTTTGCCCCCAAGCTGCATCCCGCGATGAAGCATGCCATGGGGCCGCGCAAGGAGCTGGGATTCCGCACGATCTTCAACCTGCTGGGGCCGCTGGCCAACCCGGCCGGGGCAAAATGCCAGGTGCTCGGGGTGTTTGCCCCGGAATTGACCGAGATGTTTGCCGAGGTGCTCCTGCGGCTCGGCAGCCGCCGCGTCTTCGTGGTTCATGGCCATGACGGCATGGATGAGATCACGGTCACCGGAACCACGCGGATCAGCGAGTTGCGCGATGGGGTGATCCGCACCTATAACTTTGATCCCCTGACGGTGATGGAGGACTATGCCGATCTCTCGGCCCTCATCGGCGGTGACCCCGCCACCAATGCCGGGATCACGCGGGCCATCCTCGAAGGCGAGACCGGGCCGAAGCGGGATATCGTGTGCCTGAACGCGGCCGCGGGCTTGATCGCCGGCGGCAAGGCGACGGATTTCAAGGATGGATTCAAAGTGGCAGGTCAGGTCATTGACAGCGGGAAAGCCCTGCAGGCCCTGGAAGGCCTTGTCGCCGCAACACGGCGCTAACGGGTGGGAATCATAAAGGAAACAAATGAGTTCTGGGGAAAACATACTGGCCCGCATCATGTGGGAACGGAAGAAGGACGTGGCAGCCGCGAAGCGCGAGGTGTCGATCAATGAGCTGTTGTGGGAGGCCGAAAAACGCACCCAGTACCACAGTCTTGCCGCCGGGCTCCGGGCCGCGCCCCAGCCGAGGATCATTGCCGAGGTCAAGAAAGCCAGTCCCTCCGCCGGGTCGCTGAGGACTCACTATGACCCGACGGCCATTGCGCAGGCCTATGTGTCGGGCGGAGCGGTCGGGATTTCGGTGCTGACCGAGCCCCATCATTTCCTGGGTTCGCTGGATGATCTGCGGCGGGTCCGCAAAGTCGTCAATGTTCCCGTGCTGCGCAAGGACTTCATTGCGGACTCCTACCAACTGGTGGAGTCGGTCGCGTGGGGGGCGGACGTGGTGCTGCTGATTGTCGCGGCCCTCGAACCCGGGCATTGCGAGGTGCTCTACCGCGAGGCCCGTGAATTGAACCTGGAGGTGATTGTCGAGGTTCACACGGCTGCGGAACTGACCGTGGCGCTGGCCTGCGACGAGGCGATCATCGGCGTCAACAGCCGGGACCTGAAGACCCTGCGAACAGACTTGGACGTGGCCCGGGAACTGGCTAAGATGATTCCGGATACCCGGTTGTGCATTGCCGAGAGCGGTATCCGGACGACGGAGGATCTCGCAGGCTTGCAGGCGGATGGTTATGACGGGTTTCTCATCGGCGAGTCGCTGCTCCGGGAGCCGTTGCCCGGCAAGGCGCTCAGGATATTGATGGGTAAAACGTGAGACTTGGACTGTGAGGCATCATTATGCTGACAATCAAGATCTGCGGGTTGACCAATCTGGATGATGCGCGCTGGGCGGTTGAGGCGGGAGCGGACTATCTCGGGTTCGTCCTTTACCCCAAGTCGCCCCGCTACCTGACCGTCAAGGAGCTGAGCCGGATTTGCGACGAGCTTCCCGAGGAGGTCCGCAAGGTCGCCGTCTTTGTCAACGAGGCTCCGATCCTGATCAAGGAGGTTGTCTCGGTGTGCGGTTTGGCGGCGGTTCAATTGCACGGGGATGAGGATCCCGAAGACTTTGAGGATGTCGGCGCCCCCCTGTGGCGGGCGATCCGGCTTCAGGCAGGAAAGTGGACTCCCGATCCCCGTAAGTGGTCGGCGGAGCGCTATGTCATGGATGCCTTTTCGCCGTCCTATGGCGGGACGGGTGTGACGCTCGATTGGGCCGCGGCGGGAGCCTTTGCGGCCCGGCATCGCGCCATGCTGGCAGGCGGGCTCACGGAGGAGAACGTAGGGGAGGCGATCCGGCGCGTGAGGCCCTTGGGGGTGGATGTCTCCAGCGGAGTGGAATTGGAGCCGGGCCGCAAGGATCGCCGGAAGGTAGCCGCCTTCATCAGTGCGGCGCGGGCGGCGGACGAAGCGATGCAGAGTGAGGAGTGAGTCATGAAGAGTCTGGATTGGAACAAGGCCCCTGATGCAAAGGGGCATTTCGGGATCTATGGCGGGCGGTATGTGGCGGAGACGCTCATGCCCGCCCTGATCGAGGTCGAAAAGGCCTATCGGGCGGCCCAGGCCGATCCGGCCTTTGAGGCCGAATTCCGGGGCCTCCTGAAGCATTACGTCGGCAGGCCCTCGCCGTTGTACTTTGCGCCGCGCCTGACCGAGGCGTTCGGCGGCGCCAAGGTCTATCTCAAGCGCGAGGACCTCAACCACACCGGTGCCCACAAGGTGAATAACACGCTGGGGCAGGCGATACTCGCCCGCCGCATGGGAAAGAAAAAACTGATGGCCGAAACGGGGGCCGGCCAGCATGGCGTGGCCACCGCGACGGTGGCGGCACGCTTCGGCATGGAGTGCGATGTGTACATGGGCGAGGAGGATATCCGGCGCCAGGCCCCGAATGTGAAACGCATGAAGCTCCTCGGGGCGCGGGTGGTTCCTGTGAGCAGCGGCACCAAAACCCTCAAGGACGCCATGAGCGAGGCACTTCGCGAATGGGTGGCGGCGGTGGATACGACGTTTTATGTGATTGGAACCGTTGCCGGTCCCCATCCATACCCCGTCATGGTGCGTGATTTCCAGAGCGTGATCGGGATCGAGGCGCGCGAGCAGTTCCTGGAGATGGAAGGCCGCCTGCCGGAGATGGTCATCGCCTGTGTCGGCGGGGGCAGTAATGCGGCCGGCATGTTCCATCCGTTCCTGAACGACGCCGGCGTGAAGCTGGTGGGGGTTGAGGCGGCGGGGCTCGGGATTTCCACCGGACTGCACTCCGCCAGCATCGAGGCGGGCCGGCCCGGGATTCTGCACGGGAGCAAATCCTATGTACTGCAGGATACGCAGGGGCAGATCCTGAACGCGCACTCCATCAGCGCCGGTCTCGATTATCCCGGCGTCGGACCCGAGCATGCGTTCTGGGCGGATCTGAAGCGGGTCGAGTATTCGGGGATCACCGATGTGGAGGCCGTCGCGGCGTTTCACGAGCTGGCCCTGCTGGAGGGAATCATCCCGGCGCTTGAATCCAGTCATGCACTGGCTGAGGCGCGGAAACGGGCCAAGGCCGTGGGCAAAGACGGCGCCATTGTGGTATGCCTCTCAGGCCGCGGCGACAAGGACCTTGAGAGTGTTTTGGAGTATGATGCGAAGCAGAATACAGCAGGCAGCAAGCAGTAGGCAGTAGGCAGCGGGCAGAGAGGCTGCCTTGATGAGCCGGGAAAGTGATCACTATATGAGCAGGATTGAACAGACATTCCAGGCGCTGAAGAAAGAGAACCGCAAGGCGCTGGTGGGGTTTTTGGTGGCCGGCGACCCGGATCTGGAGCGGTCGGAGCGGGATTGCCGGGCGGCGTTGGAGAACGGAGTGGACGTGCTGGAGCTGGGCGTGCCGTTCTCGGATCCGACGGCCGATGGCCCGGTGATCCAGGTGGCAGGCCAGCGCAGTCTGGCGGCGGGGACCACGTTGCCCAAGGTGCTGGAGCTGGCCAAACGGCTCCGCAAGGATTTTGCAGCTCCGATCGTGCTCTTCGGGTACGTAAACCCGTTTTTCAACTATGGTTATGAAGCCTTGGCCCGGGATGCGGCTGCGGCAGGGGTGGATGCCTTCCTGGTGGTCGACCTGCCCTACGAGGAGAGCGGCGAGTTCCGGGTTCATCTGGACAACGTCGGCCTGGAATTCATCTCCCTCATTGCCCCGACGACGCCCGATGCCAGGCTGGGTACCATTCTGAAGGACGCCCGTGGCTTTGTGTATTACATCATGGTCAAGGGCGTTACGGGTGCGCGTGCCGAAGTGGCGACCGATGTGGCCGGCCATCTGGACCGGCTCAAAAAGCATACCCGGCTGCCCGTCGCGGCGGGATTTGGCGTCAGCAACGGAACCCAGGCCCGCGACGCAGCCCGTCATGCCGATGGCGTGGTCGTTGGCAGCGCCCTGGTCAAGGCCGCCGGGGAGGGGCGTCTGGTTAACCTGGTTCGGGAAATCCGCCAGGCACTGGATGCCTGATTCGCCGGCAAACAGTTCTGGCAGTGACCCCGCCGCAGGACGTTTCGTACAATCATAAAGAAAAGTGATTGCGTTCGGGGCGGGGGATCGGCTATATATACACGGCTTTTTTGGAAGGAAGGTTTGATTTTATGAAGAAGGATATACATCCCGATTATACAGACGCGACGATTACCTGCGCTTGCGGTTCAGTGATGCAGGTGAAGTCCACGAACAAGGCGATGCATGTGAATACGTGCTCCGTCTGTCATCCGTTCTACACCGGCCGCACGGCCATGGTTGATGCCAAGGGGCGTGTGGAGCAGTTCCGGAAGCGCTACGCGAAGAAGTAGTCAGACGGGCGTCAGGAAAAGGCTGGAAGACCGAAAGGGATTCCGGCCTTTTTTCTTTTTTTCGCTGTCTGCATTCCGTCTCGAGCTGGCCTGTGCCTTGACTGCGGTATCCCATGATTGAAAAAGCCTACATTGACAAACTGGACGCGCGGATGAGGGAGCTGGAGGCGAATATCGCCAATCCCGCCCTGGCCGCGAACCCCAGGAAATTCCGTGAGGCGGCCAAGGAACATTCCCGGCTCCGCAAGATCCTCGACAAGTCCGACGTTTTTTTCCGTATCAAGCGCGATCTCGATGAACAGCGCGCCCTGCTGGCGGCCGAGGACGCCGATCCCGATCTCAAGGCCCTTGCCGCCGAAGAAGTGGCGGGTCTGGAAAAGGATTTCCCTGTCGCCGAGAAAGACCTGCTGACAGCCTTGCTCCCGCCTGATCCCAATGATGACCGCAACGTCATCATGGAAATCCGGGCCGGGACCGGCGGCGATGAGGCCGGGCTCTTTGCCGGCGACCTGTTCCGGATGTACAGCCGGTTTTGCGACGGGCGCGGCTGGAAAATCTCCCTTATCGACGCCAGCCCGTCCAGCCTCGGCGGATACAAGGAGGTCGTGTTCTCCGTCACCGGGGCCCAGGCCTACAAGGTCCTGAAGTATGAGTCCGGGTGCCACCGCGTGCAGCGGGTCCCGGCAACCGAGGCGTCCGGGCGCATCCATACCTCGGCGGCCACGGTGTTCGTTCTGCCCGAGGCGGATGAGGTGGATGACATTGACATTCCCGCCTCCGACATCCGGGTGGATATCTTCTGTTCATCCGGCCCGGGCGGGCAGGGGGTGAACACCACGTATTCCGCCATTCGCATCACCCATCTTCCGTCCGGCCTGGTGGCGCAAAGCCAGGATGAGCGCTCGCAGCACCGGAACAAGGAAAAGGCGCTGAGCGTGTTGAAGGCACGCCTGCTCGACTGGCAACGCCAGCAGGATGAGGCGAAAAGTGGCGCCATGCGCCGCACCCAGATCGGCAGCGGGGACCGGAGTGAGAAAATCCGGACGTATAATTTCCCCCAGAACCGCCTCACCGACCATCGGATCAACTTCACCATCTACACGCTCAACCGGTTCATGGAGGGCGAGATTGACGGCTTGATCCAGACGCTTCAGGATCATGACATGGAATTACGCATCCAGAAGGAAATGGCGTCCGGCAAAGGATGAAAAAGCTGCTAGAAGTCCTGCAGGCGGGCGCCGAGTACCTCACCGGGAAAGGGGTGGAGAATCCCCGCCTGGTGATGGAGCAGTTGATGAGCCATGTGCTCCAATGTCCACGCCTCCAGCTCTATGTGCGTTTTGAAACGATTATCCCCGAGGACAGCCTGGTTTCGCTGCGCCTGGGAATCCGTCGTCTCGGTGCTGGGGAACCCCTGCAGTATGTTGTGGGGAATACAGAATTCATGGGGCACCGCTTCAAGACCGACAAGCGTGCCCTGATTCCCCGCCCGGACACCGAGACGCTGGTCAATGCGGTGCTGGCCTGCGATGCGCTCTGGGCGGCGGGGCGCCCGGCTGTCGCGGAGATCGGTGTCGGCAGCGGGTGTGTGGTGATCAGCCTGGCCCTTGCCCGGCCGGAAGTCAATTACGTGGCCGTGGATGCCAGTGAAGTGGCCCTTGCGCTGGCGAGGGAAAACGCAGAGTCCAACCGGGTCGGGACCTTGATTGCGTTCACGTGCGGGGATCTGCTTTCCGGGTTCGAGCCCGCATCCCTGGACGCCGTGGTGGCCAACCTGCCGTATATTCCGACTGCGGAGTGCTCGACCTTGCCCCGCCATATCCGTGAGCACGAGCCCTTGTCGGCCCTTGACGGGGGGGCCGATGGGCTGGATCTCGTGCGCCGGCTGGTTCAGCAGGCGACGAAAGTACTGCGGCCGGGTGGACGGATTTTCCTCGAAATCGGTTTTGATCAGGCCGCCCGGGTTGTGGACATTCTGAAGGCTTGCGGATTTGTCGAAATGGTTGTACACAAAGATCTTGGAGACCGGGATCGCGTGGTGCAGGCAGCCCGGTGAAAGGAGACTATCATGAGCTTTCTTGATCTCGTGAATAAGCGGTTCAGCGTTCGTGCGTTTGATTCCAAGCCGGTTCCGGATCAGGACCTTGAACTGGTCCTGGAAGCGGGGCGTCTGGCTCCTTCCGCGGCGAACCGGCAGCCGGTTCATTTCATTGTCCTTCGCGGTGAAGAGCAGCGCCGTGCGTTGGGTGTGGCCTATCCCCGTGACTGGTTCTGGAAGACGCCGGTGCTCCTGGTCGTATGTGTCGACACAGCGCGGGGGTGGAACCGGACCGACGGGAAGAATTATGCGGATGTGGATGGCGCCATTGCCATGGACCACATGACCTTGTGCGCGGCAGATCTGGGTCTGGGGACCTGCTGGATCGGAGCTTTCGACCCGGTGAAGGTCCGTCGCATCCTGAACCTGCCCGATGGGATTGAACCGCTTGCCATGACGCCGCTGGGGTATCCCGCCGAAGCCGTCCGCGCCAAGAGCCGCAAGACCCTGGATGAAATTGTCCACCGGGAAACGTGGTAATGTCCTAATGGTTAAATGAACCGCAGGCTCTCCAGTTTAATCCTGATCGGGCTTGCGCTTTCCATGCTTGGTCTGGCTGCCTGGATCGGCGCGCATTCCCGGGACGGGGGTGAACGTGACGTCAAGCCGGCGCTCGGGTCGGATGCTCCTGCAGGCGTACGGTTTGTCACGGTTGCCCTGGGTGGATTTCGAGGGCTTCTGGCCGACTATCTCTGGTTGCGCGCATCCGATCTTCAGGATGAGGGGCGTTTTTTTGAGGTGGCCCAGCTGGCGGATTGGATCACCCGTCTGCAACCGCGGTATCCCCAGGTGTGGGCCTATCATGCCTGGAACATGGCCTACAATATCACGGCGGTCATTGCCGATCCCGCCGACCGATGGCACTGGGTCAGGAATGGCGTCCGCTTGCTTCGCGACGAGGGGATCCCCTCCAACCCGCGTGATCCCAAGTTATACTGGGAGCTCGGCTGGATATTCTATGACAAGGTGGGCGGGCGGTGGGATG
>Ga0007792_10000895_pt1 | contig 10829 bp, 10 predicted proteins | sample CryBogmetaGMA6M_FD_60371 | JGI IMG/M metagenome (GOLD analysis project Ga0007792, IMG submission 60371) | Freshwater microbial communities from Crystal Bog, Wisconsin, USA - MA6M | ecosystem: Environmental > Aquatic > Freshwater > Lake | place: Crystal Bog, Wisconsin, USA | collected 2009-07-06
CCCATCGGCTGGTTTCGAAGGATGTTCTTTTCAAGGATCTCGGCCTGCTTGTGATTGATGAGGAGCAGCACTTCGGCGTTGAGGTCAAGGAGAAGCTGCGCGAACAGTTTCCCGGCGTTGACACCCTCACCATGTCGGCCACACCCATACCAAGAACCCTGCAATTTTCAATGCTTGGCGCCAGAGATCTCTCTATTGTTTCGACACCGCCCAAAAACCGTCAGCCGGTGGAGACCGTCATTACCGATTATGATCCGGTACTGATTCAGTCGGCAATTTTGAGAGAGGTCAAGCGGGAGGGTCAGGTCTTTTTCCTGCACAATCGTATTTCAGCGCTTGATGATGTGCTGAAAACACTCCGGGAGCTTGTTCCCTCTGCGCGGATTGTCTTTGCTCATGGTCAACTGCCTGCCAAAGAGCTTGAAAAGATCATGATGGATTTTATGCAGAAGGAGGTTGACGTGCTCATCTCCACCACCATTATCGGCTCGGGGCTCGACATCTCCAATGCCAATACCATCATTATCAACCGGGCCGACATGTTCGGTCTCTCCGACCTCTACCAGTTGCGCGGCAGGGTGGGACGAAGCGAGCGGAAGGCCTACTGTTATCTGGTCACGCCGCCGCTGAAGAGCCTGAAACAGGAGGCCCGGCAGCGGCTGGCCGTTATTGAGAGCTTTACGGAACTTGGTTCAGGTTTCAACATCGCCCTGCGTGACCTTGATATTCGCGGCGCAGGCAACCTGCTTGGTGCGGAGCAGTCGGGATATATCCATGAGCTTGGTTTCGATCTCTACCAGAAAATGCTTGAAGAGACTGTTGCCGAGCTGAAATCAACCGAGTTCAGCCACATGTTTACTGACGAAGGCGCCAAACTTGCCCGGCAGCAGAAGCCTTGCGACCTGGTCTTCTTTTTTGATGCACTCATCCCGGACTACTATCTCACGGCAATTCATGAGCGGTTTGCCTTTTATGACAAAATCTCCAAGGCGCCGTCGGAGAATCACCTCAATGCCATTGCCACTGAACTCAGGGACCGGTTCGGTGCACTGCCTGAGGAGGTGTCAAACCTGCTGCTGCTGGCAAAGCTCAAGCTCACCGGCACCGCTCTCGGTCTCGAAAAGATCGACATCCAGCTTCAGGGCATAACCCTCTTTCTTCCTGATCAGGACAACGAACATCTTGCCAACCGGGAGTTTCTGCAATACCTTTTTGTAGCAGTCCAGGAGCCATGGATGCAGAAATACAAACCGGGATTCAAAATTGAAAAGAAGATGAAACTGGCACTGCACCACCCTTCAGGCAGCGACACCACACCGGCAAAGCTGATTGAGCGGTACAGTGAGCTGTTGAAAAAGATTGAAGAGGAGTCGAAAACGCAGATGGCGTAAATCAACATCAGCATGAGATTTCGGGCCTCCTGCATCTGATGATGTTCGATCTCGTTGCGGCCCCTTTTTTATCTCTTTTTCGATGTATAGCCGCCAGCAAAGTCCATGACGCACATATTCTGATACTCTCGATGCGGCCCGACTCCGATACCAACAACTTTGAAATTGTCGTTCAGCAGATTTATCCTGTGCCCTCGTGATGGGACGCCATCATCAATGAGCAATGAAATGACAATTTTTCTCGCATCATTATACCCGTAAGAGATATTCTCCCCGGCAGTCTCGCTCCACTCTCCATAACGGCTTAGTCTGGTTACCATCGATGAACCATCACTTCCGGTATGACCAGTCGCTCCGCTCTTTGCCTGATCTGCGGCATGACCACGGGCAGCTAACATCAGTCCCTTTTTGGGTGTCAAGGTTGACAGCGGGTTGGTGTGTTCCAACTCCCGGATACACTCCTCCAGAGGAGCAACTCCTTCAGAGGTGGCTATGGCAATTTCACCCGGGTACTTAAGGAGATTGCCTTCATAGTATGCTCTGAGCGGCATAAGATACTTGCGAGCGTACACTGCGGGATCAGTTCTCATCATGTTGATCTCAATGATGACTTCGCGCTCTATAGGAGTCAGGTAGTTTGTGCCTGTAGTCGTATTGAGTATCTCACTTGTCCAGTTCGGCGACGGGGAAACGGCGATATTGCCGATTAATGGCATCTCCTTTTCAGTGAACGACAATGTACGCCCTCTCGATTCAACAAACACAAGCAGGAATAATACTGACCACAGTCCGATTACTTTAGTATTCATGGGCGTCAAAATTATTCATATTGAAACTTTGTTTGTAAGAATAGTAAAACTTTTGAAACAACTTTGATGTTATCATTAACAGGACAAAAAGAGTCTTGAATTTTGAAACATAACTTATTTACCATGCAAATCACGATCAATAATAAACAGTATGAGGCTAACGTGGGTGACAGGCTGCTTGATATTGCCCGCACCAACCATGAACATATAGGATATTTCTGTGGCGGAAATGCTTTATGCCAAACCTGTTACGTCAAGGTACTTGAAGGCGGTGAGTTGCTTTCTCCCCTTAATGAGGAGGAAACAGCATTTTTGTCGGATAACCTTGTCAAGGAAGGAACAAGAATGGCATGTCAGGCGACGATTGAAAAACCGGGAACCATAAAAATGGTATCGGCAGTCGAAGAGGTCAAGCAGATGTTTGAAAACGAGCCGTTGCAATTGGCTGGATATGCCGCCAAAATGGGATGGGAAGCGCTGGTAAAGGTTCCTGACACTCTCATTCTGCAATCAAAAAGAGAGCTGGATCTCTTTGCGGTGATCTCGGACGTCATCAGCGGCATCGGCGACGCCTTTCAACTGATTGGCCGGGCTTTTCAGTCTTCCTGTTGTTGCTCTACTGAGAGCTGCAACTGCGAGACGAAAAAGGGTTGATTGAGAGAGCGGCTAAAATGCGTATATTTCATTTTTTGTCTTTCAACCGTCTCATGGCCGATGGGGTACTCTTCTGATCTTGGTAATGTCGAGTTTGAGCTTGTCGCAAAGACCCTTGAACGCTGGCTGATAAGGCCTGAAAAGGCCATGAATATTGTTCTCGGTATACCCAGAGAGCGGGCTCAGGATGAACGCCGGGTGGCTATTTCTCCTCCCGGCGTTCAAATACTGGTTGAGCAGGGGATAAGGGTTGTGGTTGAAAAATCTGCTGGCAATTTCTGCAACTTCACCGACCTCGCTTACGGCGAAGCCGGTGCGCTCATTGCAGAATCACCCGAAGAGTTGTATGAGCAGTGCAATGTCATCGTAAAGGTTTCTCCTCCTCTGGATGAAGAGGTTTCGCTTTTCATGCCTGGCCAATTACTTATTTCCGCCCTGCACCTCGGAACGGTTACTCCCCGCTTGATCAAAACCCTGCTCGAAAAAAATATTACCGCCATCGGCTTTGAGTTTATTGAAACAAGGGATGGTGAGTTGCCGATAGTCAGAACGCTGAGCGAAATCGCCGGTTCACTGGCTATCCAGACTGCGGCCAAATATCTTGAAACCGGCTATGGAGGCAGCGGCATTCTGCTTGGTGGCATTGCCGGTGTTCCGCCAGCTCATGTCACCATTATCGGCGCGGGAACTGTGGGGCTTTTTGCCGCACAGGATGCGCTTGGACTTGGTGCGCAGGTCACGGTCATCGACAAGGAGATCAACCGGCTGAGAAGGTTTGAGGCATTTTTCAATCGCCATCTGGTGACGGCAATCGCCAACGATCATTACATCGCCGAACTTGCAAAGATGTCGGATGTGCTGATCGGCGCGTTAAGCCCGAAACAAAAAATTATCAAACCACTGGTCAGCGAACAGGTGGTAAAATCGATGAAACCCGGTTCCGTCATTATTGATGTTTCGATTGATCAGGGTGCCTGCTTCGCCACCAGCCGTCACACCTCACATACCAATCCTATCTATGTAAAATACGGGGTGACCCACTACTGCGTTCCGAATATTCCATCCGCTGTAGCCAAAACAGCCTCTTTCGCCCTGACCAACACCCTCCTGCCCTTTCTTCTGAAGCTGACGGGACATGAAACTATTTCAGAGATTCTCTGGAAAAGCCACAGCCTGAGAAGAGGAACCTACCTTTTCAAGGGCTACGTCACGAAAAAAATTCTTGCCGAGCTGACCAATGTTCCGTTCAGGGAAATTGATATGCTGCTTGCCGCCAGTTGAGCGGAAAACCTACAGCAGCTCATCAAGCGGTTTTCCGAATTTCCTCGCAATGTATGAGGCACATGAGACACCGGAATAGGTAACGGCTATAACCCCCTGCCCGGGAAAGGTGCTGTCGCCTGCGGCAAAAAGGTTTTTTATCGGCGTTGTGTTCTGGGGTTTCTGCAAAATATTCTGCCCCGGTTTCAGCAGAGGCCCGTACGAACCTTTAAAACGGTTGAGATAGCGCTCATGGGTCAGCGGCGTGGCAAGCACTTTCAGCTCGACAGCCTGTGACAATCCGGGCAGAATTCTTTCAGTCCGGGAAATAACAGCAGCGGCAACCTCCTCTTTGGCCTCGCGGTATGCACCGCTTCCCCTCTCATACCGCTCCCACTCTTCGATTTCTCCGTTAACGAACACATGAACAATATGCTTGCCTGGCGGAGCCAGTGATGGATCAAGAATCGTCGGAGCTGAAAAATAGATAGTGCCGCCTGGCTTGTTATAGCTCTTCCAGTCGTCGACAAGCACATGGTGGACATTAAATCCTGCTGGAATAACCGCAGCATCAACCCCAAGAAAGAGCTGAAACCAGCTTGGCGCCCTTAGAAATTTCTTTTCATCCACCCTGTAGCGCACATCGGTGACAAGACGGTTGAAAGTATCCCAAACTGTGGCATTGCTGATAACCACACGGGCATAATGCTCGGTGCCGTCAGCCAGTTTAACGCCTCGTGCCTCCCCATTATCGACAAGAATCTCCGTAACCTCAGCCTGATAGCATAGACGTCCGCCAAACTTCTCGATCCCTTTGCATAATGCTGCAGGGACTGCACCGGAACCGCCCACCGGGTAGTTGATGCCTCCGAAATGGCGATCGGCAAGACAGATGCCTGCATTGACCAGCGGTGTGGCGACAGCATCCTGTACCGCCCAGGAATAGGCTTCAATATCAATGAAGTGAAGAAGCTCCTCATCACGGATATACCTTCGTGCCGTTTTACCCATCGAGCGGAAGCTCTTCATGGCCAGCGCAAGAGTCTTCAGCGGATTTGCGCTGCCTACCGAGAGCAGATGCGTCAAATCCTCAAGCGAACCGGCAGGCATGGAACTGAGAATGTCGTAAACCTCATCAAGTTCACGATAAAAGTTCTTGATCCCTTCGGCTTCGTGCGGAAAACGAGCCGCAAGTGCGCCAAGAAAGGCATGGCGGTCATAGCATGCAGGAATGGAAAAACCGTTGGGCAGATGATAATGAATCTGCACCGGGTCAGGAATGGTGCGAACCTCAACGCCCAGTTTCCTGAATATCCTTGTATGCAGGTTCAGCGTCCCGCTTGAACCGTTTTCACCAAAACCGTAAAAAACCGATGCGCCGGCATCAAACTGGTAACCATCACGCTGAAAGGAGGAACAGCTCCCGCCTGGATAACGGTTTTTCTCAAAAACAACGGTCGAAAAGCCGCGTTCCTGAAGCAGTGCCGCAGCGGTCAGCCCTCCGATACCTGAGCCGATAACTATAATATCTGTTGCTTCTTTTGTGGAAACCATAGGTCAGGAAGTTGCAAGGAGGCAGTTCAGAAAGCTCTTGAAATATATTAATTTAAATTGATTATTTTGTGAGTGCAATAAATACGCATCTACCTTGAATCCGGAAGATTTCAGATCATGGACAAACCAGCTCCAACTCATCAGAACAAAACTCCGACAAAACCAGAGGCTCTGTCCCGGGAGGAGCGCAAAAAACAACTGGAATTTCAAAATGAAGCGGTAGTGCATCTTCATTCGCTCTATAACTACGCACTTCATATAACCATGAATCCTGATGATGCGGAGGATCTGGTACAGGAAACCTATCTCAAGGCCTATCGATTTTTTAATTCTTTTGAGCGGGGAACAAACTGCAAGGCGTGGCTGTTTAAAATCCTGAAAAACAATTATATCAACCGCTTTCGTAAAAACTCAAAAGAGCCGGGAAAGGTTGATTATGATCTCATCAAGGATTTTTATCATTCGATAAAGGATACCCGGAGAGACAGCAGCGAAGCGGATACTGATTATTTTCATTCATTACTGCATGAGGAGGTCTATCAGGCTCTTCACTCTTTGCCCGAAGAGTTCAGGGAGGTGATTCAGTTGTGTGATATTGAAGGATTTACTTATGAGGAGATTGCGAATATGGTAGACAGCCCTATAGGCACAGTACGATCAAGGCTCTATCGCGGAAGAAAATTGCTTCGTGTTCAGCTTGAAGAATATGCCAAAAAATACGGCTTTAATACCGATAAAGATCAATAAAACAAGACGCACAAATACTATTTTTACTATGAACTGCAAAGTAGCCCGCGTACTTATGAGTGCCGCTGTAGACGGCGAGATTTCTTTCAATGAAGAAAAGGGTTTTCTCTCACACCTCTCGGAATGTAAAGCGTGCTGCGAGGAGTTTGATGATGCAAAAAAAACAAAGCTGATCATCAAGGAGAGAATCATCCAGTTTAAAGCGCCGCAGACCCTGATTGATTCGATCATGCAACTTACGAACTGCAATACCTGAAAGACAGGAAAGATGCTCTTTTATGACGAAAGCGCCTGGAATATTCTTCATCATAACCACGGCATTATAAGTCGCCACTGGTTTGAATTGTATGAATTAATAGCTATATATGGGTTTATAATCAACATTATCACTGCAAGGCAGACAGAGTCAAGTTTGGGCAGTAACAGAGATACCATGAACAAAACAGTTACTATCGCTGAAGAAGAGGTTAAAAAGTGGAACCTTAATATGCCGGATGAGATGCTTGAAGCCGTTTCCAGCCGTTTCAAGTTGCTTGCCGAGCCCATGAGACTTAAAATATTGCGTATTCTCTGTGATCGGGAGTACACTGTTCAGGAGATCGTTAAAAAAGTAAATGCAAGTCAGGCAAACATTTCTAAACATCTGACGCTGATGCATGACAATGGTGTGGTAACTCGCAGAAAAGAGGGACTGAAATGCTATTACCGCATTGCTGACGAAAGCATTATTTATGCCTGCTATCTGACATCGAAAAGTGTCGTTGAAAACCTTCAGGATCGACTCAACTGGGTTCAAAAAGTCAATTCAGATCTTCTCGGCTAAATCGCCCCCCTCATTATCTGACATTTTGTCATCTCCGCAATCAACAGAGTGACAATAATGACACAAACTCGTCATTTCTGACAACTCTCTCCCTTTTACCATCATCAAAAGGCAGCATCAAAGCGTTGGCACGCTTTTTGATGTTTAATTGTAGGCGAGTTATTAATAGCCGAAAATTATTCTACTCATAACCTGCTGTAAGTTTAAAAAGGAGATATGTCATGTTGTTAAAATTATCAAAAGACCCGCTTAAATTATTTGATGATATTTGGTCAGGAGCACAGATGCCTTCAGTTCCGGCTTTCAAGGTCGATATTTCAGAGGATGAGACCGCTTTTTATATTGACGCAGAGCTACCCGGAATCATGAAGGAAAATGTTGCGCTCAATATTGAGGATGACGTGCTGACCATCAATGCGGAAAGAAAACAGGAAACAGAAGAAACCAGGAAAAATTACCACCGTGTTGAGCGATCGTCAGGTAACTTTTCGAGAAGCTTTAATCTTGGAGAGGCGATTGACCAGGAGAACATTAATGCGGATTTCAGCAATGGAATACTTCATGTAACCCTTCCGAAAGCTTTGCCGGTAAGGAAGAGAAAGGAAATTTCAATCAATTAACATGATCATTTCCCGGGCTCGATGACATGCATCCTGAGCCCGGCATTTTTTATATCACTCTCAAAATCAGGAACATAACATTATGGGTAAAATTATTGGTATTGATCTCGGGACTACAAACTCTTGTGTTTCGGTCATGCAGGGATCGCAGCCAACAGTCATTGAAAATTCGGAAGGTAATCGTACTACCCCTTCCATCGTAGCTTTGACAAAAACAGGTGACCGTCTGGTTGGGCAGGCCGCAAAAAGACAGGCAATTACCAACCCTAAAAACACCATTTTTTCGATTAAACGGTTTATGGGGCGCAAATATGACGAAATCACGAACGAAAAAAAGCTTGCTCCTTATGAAATCATCAATGAAAATGGTGAGGCTCGGGTAAAAATTAATGATAAAATTTATTCGCCCCAGGAAGTCTCCGCAATGGTCCTGCAGAAAATGAAGCAGACCGCAGAAGATTTTCTTGGTGAAAAAGTAACTGAAGCGGTTATTACCGTTCCGGCGTACTTCAATGACGCGCAGAGACAGGCCACAAAAGATGCCGGGCGCATTGCGGGACTTGAGGTCAAGCGTATCATCAATGAACCGACTGCTGCCGCTCTGGCTTACGGCCTCGACAGAAAGCAGGAAAGTGAGAAAGTTGCGGTTTTTGACCTTGGTGGCGGAACATTTGATATTTCAGTTCTTGAGCTTGGTGACGGTGTTTTTGAGGTAAAATCAACCGATGGCGACACCCATCTAGGCGGTGATGATTTTGACCAGAAAATTATCGATTATGTTGCCGACGAGTTTAAAAAACAGGAAGGAATTGATCTGCGCAAGGATGCTATTACGCTGCAGCGTCTCAAGGAAGCTGCAGAAAAAGCAAAAATTGAGCTTTCGTCACGAACTGACACGGAAATCAACCTGCCCTTTATTACCGCAACCCAGGAAGGGCCGAAACATCTTGTCATCAATCTTACCCGTGCCAAATTTGAGGCATTGTGCGCAGACTTGTTTGACAAGATTCTTGATCCCTGCCGCCGTGCAATGAAAAATTCCAAGGTTGAAATGAAGGAGATTGACGAGGTCGTGCTTGTTGGAGGTTCAACGCGTATACCGAAAGTACAAACGCTGGTCAAAGACTTTTTTGGAAAGGAACCGAACAAAAGCGTCAATCCTGATGAAGTTGTTGCCATAGGCGCAGCTATCCAGGGCGGCGTTCTGAAAGGCGATGTCACCGACGTTCTTCTGCTTGATGTCACGCCTCTTTCGCTTGGTATCGAAACCCTTGGCGGTGTCATGACGAAGCTTATCGATGCCAACACCACCATTCCTACAAAAAAACAGGAGGTGTTTTCGACTGCAGGTGATAACCAGACCTCTGTGGAGGTTCATGTTCTGCAGGGAGAGCGCCCGATGGCTTCCGATAACAAAACACTGGGAAGGTTTCACCTTGGCGATATTCCTCCATCCCCAAGAGGCATTCCCCAGATTGAGGTGGCATTCGATATTGATTCGAACGGTATTCTTCATGTTTCTGCGAAAGACAAGGCAACGGGAAAGGAGCAGAGCATAAAAATTGAATCGAGCAGCAAACTCACTGATGCTGAAATCAATAAAATGAAGGAAGATGCCAAAATACATGCTGCCGAAGATCAGAAACGCAAAGAGGAGATTGATACCAGAAATGTAGCTGACGGGCTGATTTTCAGCACTGAAAAACAGTTGAAAGAGCTTGGCGATAAAATACCCGCAGAGAAGCGTCCTGCACTTGAAGGCTCACTGGATAAACTCAGGGAAGCCTACAAGAATGGAACTATCGAGTCCATTAAAAGCGCCATGGAAGAACTCAACAAAGAGTGGAGCGAGATTGCCTCGAACCTCTATCAATCACAGGGGCCGGAAGCTTCAAAACCTGAAACTGACACGCAGCATGACGGCAGCGGAAAGGGTAGAAAAACCGGCGGAGATGGTAATGTTGAAAATGCTGAATACGAAGTGATCGACGGCAACGAAAAGTAACTCCGGATAATCGGAAAACTCATCTCCAACAAAGGGATTCGTCATGAATCCCTTTGTTATTTAACAGGGTTTTGCTAATTTAAACCCTGTTGAAGGCAGGACACCGGAGTGTGTTATTTTTGCAAATTTTAACCGTGCAAACAATGCAACCTCAGCTCAGCCGTCAGTACACCGGCACAAACCAGGTCAGAGTCAGTACAGCAGGGCCATGGTCAGGCAATGCAGCTCACAAAGCAGAAAAATATTATATCACCTCTGCGAAAAGAGATGATTATGGCAAGCTTCAGGTCCAGATAAGCCCCTCTTCCGGACGCAGGAAGCTGTCGCCTACCAAAGAGATGATCAGAAAAATCAGTTCCGGCGAAATCGAACTCTTTGTTCTCACGACACAGCCGGATATCGGTATTGACATCAAACAGAAAGTTCTTGACAACGAGAACCGTTATGTCATTGACTTTGACAACCGGGGAATAAAATGGACAATGAGAGACATTCCGGTTTTTTATAATTCACTGGACCAGAAGCTCTGCATTGAGATTGACCGGCGCACCTATACCCTTGATGAGTTTTTCAAGTAACTGATCTCTTCAGGCAGGGCTATCGTAATTTCTTCTTCGCTAACCCTGCTTCCGCAGACTTGGGATAAACGTTGACCAAATCAGTATATCTTGATTTTGCGTTGGTCGTGTCTCCTATTATTTCGAACGAGCGCGCCTGCTTGTAGAGTGAGGCAGGGCGTCTGTTGCTTTTGGTATATCTGGAAATCACCACCTGATATTCGAGAATGGCTTTTTCGTACCATTTTTCACTGAAGTAACTTTCAGCAATGAAAAATTGAGCATCAGCGGCAAGTTCAGATTTTGGAAAGGTTTGCAAAAGAGTACTGAAACTTTCCCTCGCAGCGCCGTAGCTGTTTTGTTTGAGCTTTTCCATGCCTCCATTCAGTAAAGCGGCATCAGTCAATGT
>Ga0007792_10000896_pt1 | contig 10829 bp, 12 predicted proteins | sample CryBogmetaGMA6M_FD_60371 | JGI IMG/M metagenome (GOLD analysis project Ga0007792, IMG submission 60371) | Freshwater microbial communities from Crystal Bog, Wisconsin, USA - MA6M | ecosystem: Environmental > Aquatic > Freshwater > Lake | place: Crystal Bog, Wisconsin, USA | collected 2009-07-06
GCCACGGCCTACGGCGGCCCGGCCATGATGCCGCTCATGCGCGAGCACATCCTCAGGCGCGGCTGGCTCACGGCCGAGGGCTTCAAGCTCGGGCTCTCGGTCTGCCAGGCCATTCCGGGCGGCACGCTCATGCAGATGTCCGCCTACACCGGCCTGACCCTGCGCGGCCTGCCCGGCGCCCTGGCCGGATTCCTGGGCTTCGCCCTGCCCGCCTTTTTGCTCATCACCGCGCTCTCGGCCCTGTACCACGCGGCCCAGGGCCTGGCCGTCACCACTGCGGCCATGCAGGGCCTGTCCTTCGTGGTGCTCGGCATCATCGCGCTCGCGGTCTACGATTTCTGGCTCAAGTACGCGCGCGGCCCGCGTCGCGTGGCCCTGACGCTCATCGCCTGCGGGCTCTTTCTCTACGGGGTGGGCCCGGCCTGGATCATCCTGGGCGCGGCGCTCGTGGGCCCGGTGGCCTTCCGCTATGAGACCGCCCCGCCGGTAAGCCTGCCCGAGGCCCCGGTGCACCTGCCCGGAGTGCTGCTGCTGGCGGGCGTGGCCGTGGCCTGGCTCGCGGCGACCTTCTTTTTGGCCCCGCTGCTCTTCGACCTCTCACTAAGCATGGCCAAGGCCGACCTCATCGCCTTTGGCGGCTACGGCGTGTTCCCGGCGCTGTACCACGAGTCCGTGGACCTCAACCAATGGATGAGCGCGGCCACCTTCATGGACGGCATGGCGCTGGCGCAGGTCACGCCCGGCCCGTTCATGCTCGGGGCCTGCTTCGTGGGCTACCACATAGCCGGGGTACTCGGCGCGCTCACCGCCGGGATCTGGATCTTCACGCCCTCGTTCTTCATCCTCATGCTCACCGTGCCCAGCGCAGGGCGGCTGCTGGGCTGGCAGCCCTTCCGGCGCGCGCTGGCCGGGGTGCTCTCGACGCTCGGCGGGCTGATCCTGGCCGTGGGCATCGAGCTTGGCCGGAGCCTGGGCTGGTCCATCCCCAAGGCCGCCCTGGCCCTGGCCGCCACAGCAGCGCTCGCACGCGGCATTGATCCCATCTGGGTGGTGCTCTGCGGCGTGGGCGTGGGCCTGCTGCTGTTCTGAGGTTGAAGCAGTCCAACACGCCTTCAGGCTTGCATCCCTCGCGCAGCTGACCTATGGATAAGCATCGGCCGGAGTCCAGCCGGGCTCCCGTACGCCGCCCGCCAAAAGTACGCACCAACGCAAGGAGCACGCCATGACCGAGCTGACCAAATGGAACTGCCCCAAGTGCAAGGCTGAGAACGGCCCGGACTTCACCCACTGCCGCATGTGCGGCGAGCACAACCCGGCCCTGCCAATGCTGAAGACCTGCGAGAAGTGCGGCTTCAAGACCGAGAAGGACTGCTGCCCCAGCTGCAACAGCACGATGTTCCTGCAGCTTTAGCCGGGCATCCGGGCCACCCCCGGTCCACAAGCCCGAACCATAAGCTCGGCCACAAGCCCGGTCCTAAAGGCCGGGCCATCAGGAGAACGCGCGTGGACAAGCCCCCCTACTCCATCGCCGGACGCGAGGTCATCGCCGAGACCCCTGCCTTACGCGTGGTGCTGATGACCCTGGCCCCGAACGAGGCCACGCCCTGGCACCACCACACCGAGATCGCGGACACCACCTTTGCCCTCACCGGACAGGTCCGAGTGGAGTTGCAGGGCCCGCCCGGCCCCCTGGGCGAGGACAAGATCGAACTGCGCGAGCTGGCTCCGGGCGTGCCCTGCCGCGTGGAAGCGGGCCGGGTGCACCGCGTGGTCAATGCCGGGGAAGAGCGCTGCTCATATCTGCTGGTGCAGGGCTTGGGGCGATATGATTTCCTGAAGGCGGGCGAGCCCACGACTTCCTGAAGGCCGAGGCGAACGCGCGCCTGATCAGAGTGCGCTGGTGATGCGGCCGTCCTCGAGCACGAGGACCGAATCCGCACAGGACCTGAGCCAGTCCTGGTCGTGGCTGGCGATGACGAGCGTGGCCCCGCGCGCCTGGCGGGCGGCCAGCACCGCGGCCTTGACGTGCTCCACGCTGGCGCGGTCCAGGCCAGAGGTGGGCTCGTCCAGGAGCAGGGCCTCGGGCGCGAGCACCAGCCGCGCGGCCAGGGCCACGCGCCGGGCCTCGCCGCCGGAGAGCTCGCGCCAGGAGCGCTCGCCGAAGTCCGCAAAATCAAGGCCCACCAGGCTCAAGGCCTCGGCCAGCAGGGCGTCCGGGGCAGGCAGGCCGCGCAGGCGCAGGCCGTAGGCCACGTTGGACGCCACCGTTCGCTTGAGCAGGCAGGTGTCCTGGCCCAGGAGCACGGCCCGGCGGCGCAGCAGGTGTCCGGCGCGGTAGCCCGCGCGGTCCACTGGCCGGCCGTCGAACTCCAAAACGCCAGAGCGCGGCTCCAGAAGAAATCCTAACAATTTCAGCAATGTGCTCTTGCCGCTGCCGTTGTGCCCCACCAGCCCCAGGATGCTCCCGCGGGAGATCGCGAGCTCCGGCACGTGCAGCACCGAGTTCAGCATGGAGGCCTCGCCATAGCCGACCACCACGCCACACAGCCGGTACAGGGGCGCGCTCATGCCCCGCCCCCGGCGCCCAGGCCGCCTGAACCACCCTGCCCACCATTGGAACGGCCGCGCAAGAGCCCCACCAGCAGGTTCACCACCAGGGCCACGACCATGAGGATGATGCCGAGCGCAATGCCCGTGGCAAACTCGCCCTTGCCGGTTTCCAGCGCAATGGCCGTGGTGATGGTGCGCGTCTGGTACTTGATGTTGCCGCCGACCATCATGGCGATGCCGATCTCGGACACGATGCGGCCAAAGGCCGTGGCCGCGGCCAGCGCCATGGCGAAGCGCGCCTCGATGAGCGTGGCCAGGAGCAGCTGCCAGCGGTCCGCGCCCAGGGACAGCACCATATCCGTCAGCCGCGAGTCCGTGGACTCCACAGCCGTGGCGGTCATGGAGATGACGATGGGCAGGCCGAGGAGCGTGAGGCCCAGGGCCATGCCCGGAATGGTGAAGAGCAGGCCCCACTCGCCGAGCGGCCCGCGCGAGGTCAGGAAGGCGTAGACGATGAGGCCGATGACCACCGTGGGCAGCGAGAGCATCCAGTCCACAAACAGGCGCACAAACCGGCGGCCGGGAAAGCGGAAGTGCCCCAGGCCGAAGCCCAGGGGCAGTCCCAGAAGCAGGCTGACGAAGAGCGCCAGGGCCGTGACCATGCCCGTGGCCCAGACCGCCGAGAAGGTCTCGGGGTCCAGCGCCAGGAGCAGCGCCACGGCCCGGCTCAGGCCCTCGCTGAAGTAGTCCATAGCCCTCCGCTACTTGGCGGCGTTGGGGGTGAAGAGCGACTTGCCCTCGAGCTTGAAGTCCGCGATGGCCTGCTGGCCGTCCTTGGACAGGAACCAGGCCTGGAGCTTCTTGGCCGCCTCGTGCTTGATCTTGGCGCAGGTGGGCGGCAGCAGGATGATGCTGTACTGGTTGCGCAGGACCTTGTCGCCCTCGGACAGGATGACCAGGCCGGACCTGCCGTGATCCTTGGCCTCAAAGGATATCCAGGTGCCGCGGTCGGTGAGGGTGTAGGCCCCGCGCTCGGCAGCCAGACGCAGGGTCACGAGCATGCCCTGGCCCACGCCGATGTACCAGGACTCCTTGTCCGGCAGGGGCAGGCCCGAGGTCTTCCACAGGCCCTGCTCCATCTTGTGCGTACCGGAGTCGTCGCCGCGGCTGGCAAAGGGCGCCTTCACGCTGGCGATGGCCTTCAGCGCGTCGGCCACGGGCTTGCCCTTGATCTTGGCCGGGTCCTTCACCGGGCCCACAAGCACGAAGTCGTTGAACATGAACTCCGTGCGGCTGACCCCAAAGCCCTCGTCGATGAACTTCTTCTCTGCCCCGGGCGCGTGGACCATGAGGATGTCCACGTCGCAGTTCTTGCCGTGCTCCAGCGCCTTGCCCGTGCCCACGGCGATCCAGCGCATCTCCAGGCCGGTGGCCTTCAGGATTTTCGGCACCAGGGCGTCGAGCAGGCCGGTGTCCGCGGTGCTGGTGGTGGTGCCCACCAGGATGGTCTCGGCGGCGAAAACGGTCCCGGCGCAGGAGAGCGCCGCAAGCAGGGTCAGCATGAGGGTGAGTTTGCGCATGGTGTTCTCCTTGATGTCTTGGTGTTGCAAGGCTGCGCCCGGCTACTCGTACTGCCTGGCGTAGGCCGCGTCGTTGTAGAGCGCTGCGCCGAATTCGCGCGTGCCGTAGGTGCGGATGATCTGCTGGCCCGCAGGCGAGCCCACGAACTCGATGAATTTTGCGGCCGTGGCGCTGCCAGGCGTGGCGCCCTCGGGCTGGCACAGGGTGTGGTAGGTGTTGATGAGCACCTTATCGCCCCGGAACAGGATCACGAGCCCCTTGGCCGCGTTTTTCTCGGCCACCCAGGTGCTGCTGTCGGTCATGAAGTAGCCCTGCTCAAGAGCCGCGCGCAGCAGCGCGTCTTTCATGAAGCCCTTGGCGATGATGTACCAGCCGCCCGTGGGGGTGACGTTCGCGGCCTTCCAGATGGCCAGCTCTTTCTTGTGCGTGCCGGAGTTGTCGCCGCGGGAGAAAAACTTGGCCTCGGCCCCGGCGATGCGCGCGTAGGCGTCGGCCGCGCTCTTGGCCTGGGCGATCTTCGCGGGGTCTGTCTTCGGGCCCACGAGGTAGAACTCGTTGGAGCCGATGAGCGCGTGGTTGGTGCCCCAGCCCTCGGCCAGGGCGGCCTTTTCCTGGGCCGGGGCGTGGACCATGATCATGTCCACGGATTTGCTCTTGAGCAGGTCCAGGGACTCGCCGGACCCGGCCTTGACCCAATTGAGTTTAGCCTTTTCCTTTTTGCCAAAGGCCTCGCCCAGGACCTTGAGCAGGCCCAGCTCGCCCGGGCTGCCCGTGGCCAGGAGGAATTCCTTGGGCCCGGGGCCGTAGGCTTCGGTGACCTGCGGCCCGGCCTGGGCGACTGTTGCCGAGAATGTCGCGCAGACGAGCACGGCCAGCAAGACAAGGACAGCAGACAGGGTGCGCATGGCTCTCTCCGGCGGATTGGCTTGGGGGGGCAAATGTATGCCAAGAATGACACAGTCCCCGGCCGGATGTAAAGGCCTGGCTGGCTAGGTGAAGCGACGACACGAAACGACGATACGAAGCGACGACGCGAAGCTACGACACCGGGTTGACCACGTTCTGCGGCGCGCCTGCGAGGAACGCGGCCAGGTTCGCGGCCACACCACTCATGAGCCGGGTGCGCGCCTCAAGCGAGGCCCAGGCCACGTGCGGGGTGATCAGGCAGTTGGGCGCCTTGAGCAGCGGGTTGTCCGGCTGGATGGGCTCCTGGCGCACCACGTCGAGCGCTGCTGCGCCCAGCCGACCGGAAGACAGCGCGAGCGCCAGGGCGGCCTCGTCGATGAGCTGGCCGCGCGCGGTGTTCACCAGGCAGGCCGTGGGCTTCATGAGCGCGAGCAGCCGCGCGTCCACCAGATTCTCGTTCTCGGCCGTGAGCGGGCAGTGCAGGCTGACCACGTCGGCGCTCGCAAAGAGCGTGTCCCGGTCCACAAAGGCGAAGGGCGCATACGCGGGCGCAGGCTTGGGCCGGGGCACATGGGCCAGCACGTTCATGCCAAAGGCGTGGGCCAGCTCGGCCACGCGGCTGCCGATGGCCCCGAAGCCCACCACGCCGAAGGTCTTGCCAGAAAGCTCGACCACGGGCGCGTCCCAGAAGCAGAAGTCCGGCTGCGCGCTCCAGCGGCCCTCGGCCACGGCCCGGGCATGCTGGGCGGTGTGGCTGAACAGCTCCAGCACCACGGCAAAGACGTGCTGGGCCACCGAGGGCGGCGAATAGCCGGGCACGTTGCAGACCGGAATCCTGCGCGCCGCGGCCGCAACAATGTCGACCACATTGTAGCCCGTGGCCAGCACCAGGACGGCCTTCAGGTCCGGCAGGGCCTCGATGGTCGCGGCGTCCAGCACGGTCTTGTTGGTGCATAGCACGTCCACGCCCGCGGCGCGCTCAAGCACCAGTTCCGGCTCGGTGCGGTCGAAAACGGTCAGCTCGCCCTGGCTGGCGATCCCCTGCCAGGAAATGTCCTGGCCCATGGTTGAGCCGTCCAGCACCACCAGGCGCGGTCTTGGGGTCATGTATGGCCTCCTGCGGCGCAAGGCGCCTGGACGTTTCTAGCCCGAGCAACGCATACCTGGCAAGACGGGCTGGCAAGCCGGGCTTGCAAGAAGGGCTTGCAAGCCACGGGCACGCAGGGGGCGGCATCTCTCCCGGCCGAGGCTCCACCCCCTTGACATTTCGCGGCAATCCGGTGAAATAGGAGCGCTTCGGCCACTTGGGCCGGAAAAGAACCACGGAGGATGTACAGATGCTCGGCGAACTCTTGAAAGACATGGCCCACAGCACCACCCAGGGCACCGTTGGTGTCTCCCTGATCTTCATCTACATGGCCTGGATCATCATCGTGGCCCTCATCCGCATCAAGCAGGGCAAGGCCGAAGGCCACCACTAGGCCGCGAAAGCCGGGAGCCTCTCCCGGTCCTACGTTGCAGAATCGAAAGGCTGTCCGGGTCGCTCGCGCGCGATCCGGTCAGTCTTTTTTTGTCCGGCCCCCTGCCAGCCAATGGCCCCCAGACACAAAAGCCAGCGATCTGCACCGCTGGCTTTAAAAAATCGCCTCTGCCTCGGAATCACCCGCGCTCCGTGGCCGCCCATGAGCCGAACCGACGACGCCGGATCAACATCCAAAGCCCCTGCCTAGCGCTCGCACCACTCCCGCTCCAGCGCCTCCAGCTCCTCGGGCGTAAAGGCCGGGGAATCGAGCAGGCCTGCGCGCCGACGCTGGGAAAAGGCCTCGTACAGGATCACGGCCGCGGCCACGGACACGTTCAGGCTCTGCACCATGCCCTGCATGGGGATGTAAAGCTCGCTTGCCACGCCCTCAACCAGCTCCTTTGATGCGCCGCGGTGCTCGTTCGAGAGGATCACGGCCGTGGGCCGGGTGAAGTCGAAGTCGTGCAGCGGCCGGGCGGTTGCGGAAAAGCCCGTGCGGATGACCTGGACCCCGGACTGCGCGAATTCCGCCAGCATGGCCGCGCCGTTGTCGTGGCGCACGCGCTCCACCCACTTCTTGGCCGAGGCCGAGGACTTCTTGCCCAGGTCCGGCCATTTCTCGGTGGTGTAGTACAGGTGCACGCGCATGAGCCCAAAGGCGTCGCAGCTGCGCAGGATGGCCGAGACGTTGTGCGGGTCCCAGATGTTGTCCATGACCAGCGTGAAGTCGCGCTGGCGCTTGGCCAGTACGCTTTTGATGCGCTGTGCGCGTTCGGGGGTGATTGAGCCTCGCATGGGCGGGCTTCTATCCGAGAACCAGCCGCTTGCGCAAGGGGCTCCCCTGAACCCGGCTTGACAGCCCGGCCCGGCCGGACTAACCACTTCCCTGTTCGGTGCCCGTGAAGGGCGAAGAGGGAATCCCGTGCAATTCGGGAGCGGACCCGCCGCCGTGAGCCCCGCAAATAGTCGGCCCCCAAGCGCGCCACTGGGAGAATACTCCTGGGAAGGCCGGGGCCGATGGGGTGAGTCGGAAGACCTGCCGGACCATTGTCATGGCTTCTCGTCGGCAACGAGGGCATCTGTCCGACGGGACTTGAAGGGGACGAATACGGGCATCCCTTTCCGCGCAGCGCGGGAAGGGATTTTTTGTTGTCCCCGACCAGCCCCTCCGCTTTTTTTGGGGGTCCTTCATGCGGCCAGCCGCCTGCTTCCGCTCACTGCGTTTCCTCCTCTGGGCCAGCCTCGCGCTCGGCCTGGCCCTGCCCTGCTTGGCCCAGGCCGAGCCCTCGGCCAAGCCCCGGAAGGCCATCCTGCTCGTGGTCTTCGGCTCCACCGTAGCCGAGACCGAGAAGGCCTACGACGGTCTCAAAGCCGCCGCGGAACAGGCCTTCCCGGACCTGCCCGTGCGCCTGGCCTACACCTCGGCCAACGCGCGCACAAATGCCCGGCCAGGTGGCGCCGAACGGCCCTCCCCGGCCCAGGCCCTGGCGCGCATGACCGACGAGGGCGTGACCCAGGTGGCGGTCCAGTCCATGCACGTCATACCCGGCCGGGAGTTCCACGACCTCGCGGCCACGACAAAAGCCCTGGAAGGCCTGCCCAAGGGCCTGAAGCAGGTGTCCCTGGGCCTGCCGCTGCTCTCCGGCGAGAACGACCTGAAGCAGGCCGCCAGGGCCCTGCTCGCCGACGCCCGGCCCCCGGGCGGCAAGGGCGGCGGCACGCCCGAGGCCCTTGTCTTCGTGGGCCACGGCACGGAGCACTCGGGCAACATGGCCTACCCGGCCCTGCAATACTTCCTCTGGCGCCAGGACCGCCTGGCCCTGGTGGGCGTCATCGACGGCGCGCCCGGCCTGGACGAGGTGCTGGCCGAATTGAACGCCCGCCGCCCGCTGTCCGTGCGGCTCATCCCCCTGCTCACCGTGGCCGGCGAGCACGCCAGGAAGGACATCGGCGGCGCGGGCCAGGGCTCCTGGCTCTCGGCCATCCGCGCGGCGGGCTTCCCCTGCACGGCAGACCTGCGCGGGCTCATCGAGCGGCCCGGGATGAGAACCCTGTGGCTTGAGCACCTGCGGATGGCCGTGCAGGAGCTGGGGGACTAGCATGGCCACAGCGGCCCGGCAGAGCAGCGCGCCCGGGCGCATGAATGGTCGCACGCTGTGGATCATCTGCATCGGCGCGGCCTCGCTGGCCTCCGGCCTCATCGCCTGCGGCCTGGGCAGCTTTCCGTCCACGCCCGCCGAGACCCTGCGCGCCCTGGCCCAGGCCTTCGGGCTAAGCTGGGGCCAGCCCGTGGACCCGGCGCTGTCCGTGGTCATCGTGGACATCCGCCTGGCGCGCGTGGCGCTGTCCTGGCTCACCGGTGCGTCCCTGGCCGTGGCTGGCTGCGTGTTCCAGGGCGCGCTCCGCAATCCCCTGGCCGACGCCTTCACCCTGGGCGTGTCCGGCGGCGCAGCCTTTGGCGCGTCCGTGGCCATTCTGACCGGCCTGGCGGGCGAGGCCATCTTTGCCGGGCTCGCCGGAGGCACCGGCATCCTGCCCCTGTTTGCCCTGGCCGGGGCGCTCCTGGCCCTGGCCGCGGTGCTGGCCCTGGGCCGGGCAGGTGGCGGCCCGTCCGGTGGGATGAGGCGCGAGACCCTGGTGCTGGCGGGCATCGTGGTCTCCACCTTCCTGTCCGCGCTGATCTCGCTCCTGAAGAGCCTGGACGAGGAGAGCGTGGCCAGCATCGTCTTCTGGATCATGGGCAGCTTCCAGGGCCGCGGCTTCGAGCACGTGGCCCTGGCCCTGCCGTACATGGCCGTGGGCCTTTTGCTGGTGCTCTGGCGCGCGCGGGAGCTGGACCTGCTGGCCCTGGGCGAGGGCCAGGCGCGGCTGCTGGGCCTGGACGCCGGGCGCTCGCGGTTGTTCCTGCTCGTGGGCGCGAGCCTGCTCTCGGGCGCGGCCGTGGCCGTCTCCGGGGTCATCGGCTTCGTGGGCCTGGTGGTGCCGCATCTCTTGCGCCTGGTCCTCGGCGCCGGGCACCGCACCCTGCTCCCGGCCTCGGCCCTGCTCGGCGGCCTGCTCCTGCTCTGGAGCGACGTGCTGGCGCGCAGCATCCTGCCCGGCGGCGCGGAGCTGCCCGTGGGCGTGGTCACGGCGCTCATCGGCGGGCCCTTCTTCTGCCTGCTTTTAGGCCGCAGTTCCCGGGGGCGGTCATGATCCGCGTCGCCAATCTGCATTGCGGCTATGGCCGCCCCAATGCTGACCGGGACGTGCTGCACGGCATCGACCTCATTGTTGCGCGCGGCGAACTGGTGGGCCTGCTCGGCCCCAATGGCAGCGGCAAGACCACCCTGCTCCTGGCCATTTCCGGGCTTCTGCCCGCCAGGGCCGGAAAGATCGAGGTGGCGGGCGTCGATATCGCCAGCCTGACGCCCCGGCAGCGCGCGCTCAGCCTGTCCTGCGTGCCGCAGCGCGCCGAGGTCCCCCCGGGCTTCACGGTGCGCGAGCTGGTGCTCATGGGCCGCTTCGCGCACACCGGGATGTTCGAGGACTACGGCCCAAAGGACTTTGCCGCAGTGGAGGCCGCGCTCAGCGATGCCCATGCCGGGGACCTGGCCGAGCGCCAGGCGTCGCAGCTCTCCGGCGGCGAGATCCAGCGGGTGCTCATCGCCCGCGCCCTGGCCCAGGGCCGCGAGACCCTGCTGCTGGACGAGGCCGTGTCCGCCCTGGACATGGCCCGGCGGGTGGAGGCCTACGACCTCCTGGCCGCGCTGCACGAACGCGGCAGCACCATCCTCTCGGCCGTGCACGACCTGAACCTGGCCGCGCTGTACTGCCCGCGACTGGTGTTCCTCAAGGCCGGGCGCGTGGCCCTGGACGGCCCGACCGCAGAAATATTTACGGAAGAAAACCTGAAGGACATCTATGAGACGGACATCCGCGTGGGCCCGCACCCGGTCACCGGCGCGCCCCAGGCGCATCTGGTGCCTGGCGCTCGTGCTGCTGCTCTGGGCTGACCCGGCCCTGTCGCCCGGACTGCTGGCGCTCGAAGCCCAAACCGGGGTCAGCGTCATTGACGACCTGGGCCAGGTCATCAAGCTCCCGCGCCCGGCCGTGCGCGTCATTGCGCTGTACGGCGCGTTCAACGAGATCCTGGGCAGCCTGGGCCGCGCGGACGTGATCGTTGCGCGCACCAATGCCGACAGGCTGCCAGCAAACATCGCGCGGCTGCCAGTCATCGGCACGCATCTGCGGCCGAACATCGAGGCCGTGCTGGCGCAAAGGCCGGACC
>Ga0007792_10000900_pt1 | contig 10805 bp, 10 predicted proteins | sample CryBogmetaGMA6M_FD_60371 | JGI IMG/M metagenome (GOLD analysis project Ga0007792, IMG submission 60371) | Freshwater microbial communities from Crystal Bog, Wisconsin, USA - MA6M | ecosystem: Environmental > Aquatic > Freshwater > Lake | place: Crystal Bog, Wisconsin, USA | collected 2009-07-06
ACTTCGTCAGGAACACATTGACGCCAGATAGGGTCATGTGGTTCTCTAATAAGGGACAGGTAGTAAGGGTTAATCCTTGCCTGAAAGAATACATCAAGCTTAGACGCCATCTCACGGTCTATTCCGAATTTCTCGACCAGCTGGTCAACAGAATGAACACTGTCGCGAATCATTTGTTGCCAAAGTTCCATAAAGTTTTCCTTATATTAATTATTAAATGTATTTAAACTCTTAACCATCAGATATACTTTCCGTAAATTACGAGAGAGTCTCCGACGTTATAAAAATCTTTTATTTCAACGAACATATCGTACAAGTTCTTTTCGTAAAACTTTCTTTCTTTTTCATAAGAAAGTTTTCCGCTTGTCTCTATTAAAATTAATCTAACTGCTTTCTCTTTTAAATAATTCTCTATATGTGAAATTAATTTGCTTCCGATACCGCGCGACTGAACGTTTGGATTAACTGCAATCCAGTACAGGTCGTAAGTGCCCACTGTAAGCGGTCTCGGACCTATGCATACGTAACCGTTTAAAACTTTATCATCATTCTCATCAACAAATATTTCATAATCTTTCTGGTCTTCGTTATCAATATAAACATCAATCAGTTCCATAGCAATCTTAATCTCATCTTCGTTGAAGTTTTTAGTATCAACAAGTATGTTATAAATCTTTTCTCTGTCAGTATTTATTAAGTTTCTTATCATTTTGTTTCAATTAATTCTTCTCTGCATAGTATCTTTTCCATCTCTTATCGGCAAAATCAATTACGTTAGATATTAACTGTTCATAAGACCATCCGTATGCCTTACCGCTTCTTGTGAATCCTGTGTCTTCATCAACGTCCGAAGAAATATCAGGATTAGGATTAAGTTCGAGCACGTAAGGAACTCCGTCTTTAACTCTGAAGTCGACTCTTGCATAGTCAGACGCACCTATTAAGTGATAGACAGTCCTTGCAGTGTTCTGAATCAACGCTTCGAGTTCAGGTGACAGATTCTGTGCCGGGCAGACTGCCTTCGTTCCTGCGAACTCTACAGTGTTATACATCCATTTGCTGTTATAACTTACAATCTTTGGTAACTCTGATGGTAATGCCGAGAAATCTATTTCGGAAATCGGGAATACTATTAAATCGTTAATATCGTTTACTACATTACCGACAACGCTTACGTTTATTTCCCTGCCGTCAATAAACTGTTCGACAAGTGCCGGCTGTTTATGCTTGTCGAGAACAAACTCTATTCTTTTCTTTAATTGTTCTTCATCGTGAACTATAGAATTATTCTCAATACCTATACTTGCATCTTCGCGTGAAGGTTTAACTATTAAAGGATATTTATCTTTAAGTCTGTGATAACCTTCTTCGTTTAACTTTGAAGGATTAGTAGAAATAAAGTGCAGTGCTGTTGGAATATCATAATAATTCAGAATCTCTTTTACGCGTGCTTTATTGAGTGCGAGTCCGAGAGTCAATGCACGTGAACCTGTGTAAGGAATCTTCAGCATTTCGAAGAGTGCTGCGATAGTCATTTCCTGAGTCGGGTCACCGTCGAGAGACTCACAGAGATTAAAAATCATATCGGGTCTGTTGTTTCTCAGCTCGTCTATAAGTTTATACGGGTCGAGAGCAACGGGCACGATTTTAGTTTCGTGATTACTTGTCTTAAGAGCACGCTGAACAGATTTCATTTCATCGAGTACACCGTATTCGGACATATCAATAGCTTCATCGACCTGGTCGATATCAGTAACTCCGTCGTCCCAGATACGGTCTTTTGTGTATTGCAGCGGGTCGTTGTATAGAATACTTACTTTCATTTAATAATTTTTAAGCTTACGATTCTGATTTATAATTTTATTCTTTAGAATACCTTTTAATTGCTTCGTTTAACACAGCGTTAAGAACAGCGTTGTAATCCATCCCTGCGTGTCTTGCTGCCTTCGGATAACACGAGTTATCAGCAGGGTCAGGAAGAATACCAGGAAGCGGATTAATTTCAATAATGTTCGGAACGTTATTTTCATCGAGACGGACATCGATACGAGCCCAGTCACTGATTCTTAAAACATTGAAAGTATCCTTGCAAACTTTTTCAATATGTTCATAGATACTTTTCTCTACTTCGGCGGGACACTTAAAAATGTCCAGTTGATTTTCTCTTGTGTCGAAAAACCATTTCACTTCGTAGGAATAAATCTTGTTAAATCCTTCAGGGACTGAATCGAGGTTTATTTCTACGATGGGAAGGACACGGAGGTCATCACCATTGCCGAGCATAGCAACTGTAAATTCTTTACCCGGAATAAAATCTTCAACCAAAGCAGGCTGCCTGTAACTCGATTTGATTCTTGCGATTTCATTGTTTAACTCTTCGAGATTCTTCACGAGAGAGGAATCATATATTCCTTTTGACGAACCTTCGTGAAGCGGCTTTACAAACTTTGGATACTTAAATCCTGAATCGTTCTTAACAGGTGTGTCTGTTATGAAGAACTTTGAATTAGGAATGTTATAATAAGATAAAATTTCTTTGCATCTTGATTTATCGTGACAGATACCGATTGTGATTGAATCACTTCCAGTGAAAGGAATGCCGAGCATTTCGAGCATGGAAGGTATCTGTGATTCTCTTGAAGCGCCGTTAAAACCTTCTGCAACGTTGAAAACAAATTCAGGTTTAAGACTTTTTAACTTTTCGTATGCGTGTTCATCACCTTCAATTAATTCTACAGAATGACCTGCAGATTCGAATGCAGACTTAATTGCATCGATAGTTTCCATCGAATCCCATTCAGCATAAGTATCATCTAAACGTTCAGGATAGTTCTCGACGAGGTTGCGGTTTATGTACTTTGCCGCATTCGCCGAAACGCTTGCCTGGTCTGCGTTTCCAGAGTCTTCATTTTTAACGTTGTATGTAACAGCTAACTTCAAATATTTCTTTAATTTACAAAAATTAATTGTTACAAATATAACATTATAACTTTAATAGTCAACAAGTTTTGCGTAAGAAATGAAAATAAATTTAAAAGATTTAATTTACCTTAACAGTACTTTAAACAGGTTCACAGAGAACACAGAGGATTCACAGAGTTCACAGAGAAGAATACTGATACAGAACAGAAAATAAATTGGAATGTTATACTCCAATGTTTATATTTGTATATGAATTTATTTATTAAGAAAGTTATATCCGGTGGACAAACCGGAGCCGACAGAGCAGGACTTGAGGCAGCAAAGAAGGTTGGAATGGAGACAGGCGGATACTGTCCGAAAGGTTATCTGACAGAGAAAGGGTCTGACAGAACTCTCAGGAATTTCGGATTGATTCAGACAGAGTCAAAGGATTATACAGAAAGAACCGAAATGAATATAAAGTGTTCTGACGGAACAGTTGTATTCAGCAGAACCGATGAATCAGGAAATGTTACAGGTATAGGTACTCTGCTCACTTTGAAAATAGCAAAGGACTCGGGAAAACCTGTATTAATAAATCCGGAAAGCGAAGAGTTTGCTGAATGGATTGTTAGAAATAACATCAGGATTCTGAATGTAGCAGGCAACAGAAGAAGTCAGAATAAGGATATAGAGAGAACAGCTTTTCGTTTTCTTGCAAAGAACTTACTTATACCGGATAAAGATGCATTGCCTAAGTCAAAAAAGTACACGAAGTTTGAGAAAGAGACAACCGATTTGAAGAACGACAGGATATCAGGGTCAGTGACGATGACGGCAAGACTTAATAATGTAATTCTGGATTACGTAAAAGAATCAGAAGAAGATATAGAAACTATTAATATTAATATCAGGCGTAACCTGTATGACTTTAAAACAGGTGAAGCAGCTAATATGGTTTTGCTTAAAGAATTTATTAATTCGGTTTTCGAATTAATAAGTAATGAAAACAATGTCACAGGCAGAAGAGAAACATATCTGACTTTTCTGGAGGAGTTTAAAAAACAGAGTGAAGGTATTAACAAACGAATAGTAAAGAATACTTTAAAGGGAATAGATTTTAATGATAAAACAGTAGTTCTGTTCAGCAACAGTGCAACGGTGGTTTCAGTGTTCAGGGAACTGGCGAAGGAGAAAACATTTCCTGAAATAATACAGTGTGAATCAGAGCCCGGGAAAGAAGGACTGGTACAGGCCGAAACCCTTAAGGGGCTTGGATTTAAGGTCAGGGTTATAAAAGATGATAATATTGAGAAATACATTAAGAAAACAGATATACTTTTACTGGGGTGCGACGGATATAACGATGAAATGTTCGTTAATAAGATAGGAACATTTGCTCTGGTTTTTAAATTTACTATAAATGAGAAACCTGTATACGTTTTAAGCGACAGCAGGAAGTACACAAAAGAATCCTTTAAGTTCACAAAGATAAAAGACAGTTCATTGTTCGAGCAGATACCTTTGAAGAGAGTTACAAAGATGATAACGGAAAAGAGTTAAGGATGGGCACAACACAATAGACAAGATTGGCATCCGCCACGGCGGAAAAGAAATGATGCGTACTGATTCTCACTGATAAAAGATTATTTTAGGGTAAGAGCATTGATGTTAAACTGAAAATAAAAGACAATGGCTGATTTTACTGAGTTAACTTCCCCGACTCATACGTCGGGGAAGTTGACCTAATCATTAAACTTCTATTAAAGAAGCACTTCTAAAGATGCGGTTTCAGACCATTCATATTTATTCACCTCATCATTAAATTTGACGAGAGCAAAGAATACCACTGCTTCAGTATATTGTCTGATGATATCTTTAGTCTGCTCGTCGAATTTAATTTCGTAGTGCTGGAATTTTTCAGGAGATTCTTCCTGCACGTTTATTTTAAACGGCAGAATTTTAAATTCGGGAAAGTCTTCACTACTATGCTGCCTGCCCAGATAAATAATGAAATAAGCCGTGTATGGCGGGACAAGAATGGGGTTATTAAATCGGTGCACTCTCATCTCAGCATAGACAGAATCAACTGTAATTCCGATTGAATTTTTACCAAGTCTGGTGCAGAACTTTCTGAACCTGTTCGGAACAGTATTTTGTTTTGGGGTGATAACATTATTTTGGTTAAGACCTTTAGGTGTTGCGACACCTGAATTTGCTTTCATGATTCTTGAGAATTTATTTGCTCCGACGGGTTTCATTTTATCCCAAATACCATACAAGAGTTCTTCCTCTTTGATTATTTTAGAAAGTTCTTCTGATACTTTGAACCTGAACCTTGTTTTCAGACAGCCCGGAGAGTAACTTATGTTTATAAATTCCGGCACCTGACCGACAACTGTTTCTCCGTTAACTTTTCTGTAGATTTTGTCACCTACTTTGCCTCTGATGGAACCTGCGGTTCCTGATTTTGCGTATCCCATAATTTTGATTTATTAAAGTTTTATAAAAAATGTTTTAAGTATGTTTAATGGATTAATACTGAATAAGACCGTGTTTAGGCTATGATAAAGCCGGGTTAGGTTAAGTTTAACCGATGGGAGACCGATGGTAAGGCGATGGGAGGGCGATATCATACGATTAAAAGGATAAGGCGAGCTTATGAGAAAGGGCAGAAAAGGCAATATTTGATATACAGTTATTCATTTATGTACGCTTCCATACAAGAAACTATTTCAAGGGGTAATTCCCCTCTCTATTATAATACACAACACAATTAATATTTTTGCCATGCTTTATGAAAAATAATTCAGAGATAAAGTCCCTCTACATATAAACTTCGCAAAACTGCGTGAATTTTGCCATAGAATTGTGAAAATAATTGAGGAAAAATCTACCCTCTATTATAATACTTCTTTAAAATGCGGATTTGGACGTGCTGAGATTGGAAAAAACTATATAATGTTTAAGTTTGTTTAAGAAACTATGAAGTATATAATGTACATATTGATAATTTCGGGGATGATATGGGCAGAGTCCTGCTCAGAAAGTCCAGTGGAGAGTCCGGCGACGGGTAACTATCTTTTGTATCAGAAACCCGGGCTGATTGACAGCATAACTGGGACTTGTTCGACATATTTAATCAGAAACTTTACACTCGACAGTATTGATTTCAGTCAGTACGACAAGGCAGTACTTGAGAAGAATTCTTTTACAGACGGAGATTTATCAGGGATACAGGTTTATTACCTGAATTCAGACACAGCAGTTTACGTGATAGATTTACAGGGCAGAGGACAGATTAATAATGCAAGCTTTGTGGAATTTCAGCCACCGAAAAGGAAAGAAAAATATTACCTGAGAATGAAACTATACTCAAGCGTATGTACGGGAGAACTTTTTCACTTAAAACTCCGCGATATGAAGATATACGGAGTGAAGTGAGGAAATTTAGCTAAATATATTCTTATACTCCGAGTCTTTTCTTATGGCAACAATATTCTGATATCCGAATATTTCATTATAAACAGGTTCGTAAGTAGAAATCTTAATGACTCCTCTGGGTAATAACCTGTACAAATCAAAATTACTTAGATAATTGAAAAAATCCTTAAAGAATACTTTACTCGCAGTATTCATAGAATTAAATTCAAAATGAATAATATCTATTATGTTATTTTCGATAGAAGATTTTGCACCTAATAATACAGAAAAATCATGTCCTTCGGTATCAGACTTCAGCAAATTTATTCGTTTGATGTTATTTTCTTTTACAAAATCATCGGCAGTTCTAATCTGAATATTAAAGGATGTAGTATTTCTTTTGTAAATAGAGTCGAACACATCTTTGTATAAACTAGCATGTTCAGAGCCTTCCTGTTCATCGTTGTAATCATAAAGTAACAACTCTTTTGATTCATCACCGAGTCCGAAATTATAGATATTAAATCCTTCTTTGCAATTAGCTTTTAAATGTTCAAATATTCGGGGGTGCGGCTCGAAAGAAAAAATATTGCAATCAGGGAATAGTCCTTTTAAATGATTGGCATAATTCCCAACATTTGCACCAACATCAAAGACATTATAAGCACTATTGTTCAAACTCAGTTTGCTAAGGAAATAATGTTCACCGCTGTAATAATCACTTTCATAATTATTCACACCGAGTCCCTTAAGACTTAAAGTGTATAAATACCTGTTAAAACCAGCGAGTGATTGTCTTGCGAATAATTTACGGTATATATTAAATACTAATTTTCTCATATTCGTTAAATTTATTCAAAAATAGCTTTTATATTTGATTAAAAAAATCATATCATTATTCCTATTGCATTTTAATATAAAAATTATTACGTTTCTTATAAATAAAAAACAAAGAGGATATAGACATGAAAAAGGTTTTAATTCTTTTTACGTTTATTTCACTGTTTCTTTCAACAAATGCTTTCCCCCAATTAGGATGGTATTTTCAGAATAGTGGAACAACTTCGCAATTAAACTCTATAAAGTTTTTCAACGCTAGCACAGCCTGGGCAGCCGGATGGAATCAGAATATCTTCAAAACAACAAATGGCGGGAATAACTGGTTACAAATAAACTCAGGTAATAATACTTCATACCAATCAATTCACTTCGTTAATAATAATGTAGGTTATGTTGTTGGTCAGAATGGAGTAATCATTAAAACTACCAACGGCGGCAATAACTGGGTTACTCAGTCTTCGGGTATCAGCAGTTTATTGATGTACGTTAATTTTGTTAACGAACAAACAGGTTGGGTAGCGGGTTACGGCGGTGTATTATTAAAAACAACAAACGGCGGTACTAACTGGGTTCAAAAAGCAGCCGGAGTATCTACAAATTTATTATGCGTATATTTTCTGAATAGTAATTTAGGATTTATCTCAGGAGACAATGGTGTTATTAAACGCTCAATAAATGGTGGTGACAGCTGGACAAACATTCCAACCCCATTAACATATAACCTTGATAAATTTTTCTTCATAGATAATAATACAGGATGGGTGTCAGGAATAAACGGAACTATCTTAAAAACAACAAATTCAGGACTTAACTGGTTGTTTACTTATACAGGTGTAACATCCTGGATAACAGCAGTGCATTTTTTCGATATTTACACAGGGTATGCATGCGGCGGAGAATACGGAAATCCAAGTGGCGGAATAATATTGAAAACAATAAATGGTGGAATCAGCTGGACACCAACGACACATCCTTCAATACCGTGGATGGCATTTATAAATTTTGTTACACCTGACACAGGTTGGGCAGTCGGTCAGAACGGATTAATAATGAAGACAGTTGACGGCGGAAATCCACCTCCAAGTGCTCCATCATTAATTTCACCAATACATAATGCGGTATTGGGCGGGACGTTAACACCAACTTTAACCTGGGGAACGGCATTAGGGACGATAAATTATACTTATCAGGTATCAAGATTGGGAGTTATGGTAGATTCAGGAACGATTACAGGAACAACGCATATAATTCCAAGCGGTAAATTATCTTACAATAATACATATCAATGGAAAGTGAAAGCCAGCAATGTTGCAGGTTCAAGTCAATGGTCAACAACCTGGTCATTTACAGTTGTTGTTACAAATATAAGTTCTATAGGTACAGAAATTCCTGACAAGTTCAATCTTTATCAGAATTATCCAAATCCTTTTAACCCGTCCACAATCATTAAGTTTGATGTTCCGACATCTTCTGAGGTTAAGCTGGTTGTATATGATATAAGCGGAAAAGAAGTAGAAAGATTATTTTCAGGAAATATACAAGCAGGAAAGTTTGAATATAAGTGGAACGCTTCAAATTATTCGACAGGAATATATTTTGCAAAACTCGAAACAAAAGATTACACAGGAATTAAAAGAATGATGCTGGTTAAATAAGTTTTCTTATTTGAGAGTAAATGAAAAGCTCACGTATTGTACGTGAGCTTTTTTATTAGCTATTAGTATTTATATGTTTTGACTTTTAATAAACTTTATAGTCTCTTTGATACCTTCTGAATAGCTGACAGGTTTATACTTAAAGTGTTTTTCGAATTTAGAGGAATCGAAATAATAATCGAATTCGTTCTGGTAGAGCATTTCTTTCATTTCGCCGATGTTTTTATTAAAGATACCTACGAGTGAAATCATCCACTTAGACAATACAGAAAATTCAGGACTTACACCAGTCTCTTTTGATATCAGTTCAAGGAATCCTTTCCCTGTTGGAGCGGGATTATATGTCGGTAAGTGCCAGACCTGATTAAATGAGTCATTGTTTTCAGATAGCAGAACTAATGCCTTAGCACAATCGAGTGTATAAGAAAATGAATGAGTAACGTTCGGGTTAACAAGCCATTGACCTTTTTTACCCTTTAGCATTTTTTCCAATGCAAGGATGTACAGCATACTTGTTTTAGTTGAGTAAGGTCCGTATAAATCAGCCGCTCTTGCTATAGAAACATCAATGTCTCCCTTGCTGAATTCTGCTTCGAGAATACGGGAAATGTTTGCGCGGATTTCACCTTTCTTAGAAACAGGATTGTAAGGAGTTTCTTCAGTCATTTTGCCTTCAACCTTTCCGTACATATAGACATTATCGAAGAAAATCAGTTTTGATTTATTTACTTTACAGGCTTCGATTGAGTTAGAAATAATTTTTGGACACTGCATTGCCCAGATTTTATGGTCGTATGCGAGTCCGGCACAAATATAAACTACTTCACTTTCTTTAGTCGATTCAATTACTTCATTTAAATTTGTAATATCTGCTTTGAAGGACTGGGTTTTATCGATAGAAAAACCTCTTCTTGAAACCAGACGGACATTCTTGTCTTTTAACAGTAATTCTTTTGCAAGCGGATTTCCTATTGAACCGCCTGCTCCCAGTATTGTATGGTATTTCATATATTAATTAAATTTGACTTCAGATAATAATTAGATAACATAAAAAACAGATATAAAATTTGGAGAAATTAAGAAAGGGCTCATACAAAGCCCTTTCTTAGAATTATAATATTAACAAAACTTATTTAAGCAATAGCATCTTCTTTGTACTTGTGTAATCCCTTGAAATTAGTCTAACGAAATAGATACCAGAATTAAATTCGGAAGCATTCCATATTGTTTCATATCTACCTGTGGATAAATAACCTTCAAAAACTTTATCAACCTGTTTACCCAGAACATCGTAAATAGCAACAACATTGAATGATTGTTTAGGAATGTCAAATTTAATCTTTGTTACTGGATTAAACGGATTTGGATAGTTAGGGTATAGATTATAATCAGATGGAACTATACCACTAACAAAATTTAATCCAGTAGGATTTACTGTGAATCTCCAGACCGTTGACCAGCCACTTGTACCATATTGGTTAGATGCGTTAACTCTCCAAAAATAAGTGATATTATCAAACAGTTTTCCATTAGGGACGGTGTATTGATGGTTACCAATTACCGTTGAAGAATCAACGATTACACCAAAATTAGATACGGTTGATATTTGTACTTTGTAAGATGTAGCTGTTGAAACGGAATCCCAAATCAGAGTTGGGGTTCTAGGTTGATCTAATGCATAATTTGGCGGAGAAACTAAAATAGGTGCAATTGGAGCGGAGGGTCCTATCTGTGTAGCAAAATTCCAAACTGATGACCACAAACTTGAACCAAAAGAATTCTTTGCCTTAACCCTCCAAAAATATGTGTACCCAAGTTGAAGTTTTCCACCGGGAATAATATATTGAACAGCATTTATAGTTGTCGAATCACTACTGTCCCGTTAAAAGTCAAACAAAAACAGTTGTTTAGTTTTGTCATCTGTACTATTTGTGATAATTGAATTTTTAAATAGTTCTTTTAACAATACTTTGTTAAAACTGTTTA
>Ga0007792_10000903_pt1 | contig 10769 bp, 11 predicted proteins | sample CryBogmetaGMA6M_FD_60371 | JGI IMG/M metagenome (GOLD analysis project Ga0007792, IMG submission 60371) | Freshwater microbial communities from Crystal Bog, Wisconsin, USA - MA6M | ecosystem: Environmental > Aquatic > Freshwater > Lake | place: Crystal Bog, Wisconsin, USA | collected 2009-07-06
GAGATGCCGGGGCGCTCGACGACGATCAGGTTACAGCTGCGGAAGATCTCGTCATAGCGGTGCCATGTGCCGATCTCCAGAAAAGAGTCGCCGCCGATGATGAAAAACAGTTCGTCCTCCGGGCACTCCGTAGATTTTATCACCGGTTCGCCGCTGGACCTTTCCTCAACGGAAATCCGCCGGCGTGCCGCCGCCGGCGCCGACATCGGCCGGTATGTACCACCTGACGTAGCAGCATATATCTCGCAGCAAAGGATCTATACCTAATGCCTGTAAAAAAGACCACAACCGTTGAAAAGACCACCCTGACCGGCTTAGAGCGTGCGCTGAAATGCGCCGAGCTTGCCTATGACAAAAAAGCCTATGATATCTGTGTCCGCGATATTTCGCGGGTCTCGTCGATTGCCGACTACATGGTAATCATCTCCGGATCTTCCGACAAACAGAACCAGGCCATTGCCGACAATATCCGCATCGGCCTGAAGAAATTCGGTAAGGTCAACGATATCGAGGGGGCAACTGACGGCAAATGGATCGTCATGGATTATGGTGACGTGCTGGTGCATATTTTCCATGACCAGATTCGCCGGTATTACGACCTGGACGGCCTGTGGGGCATGGCACCCAGGATGGCACTGCCCGCAGAAATTGAAGCGGCGCGCAAGGAATCAGATTTTTGAAAATCAGGGTTCTGTGGGTCGGTAAAAGCCGTGACCCGTGGATAAAGGATGCGGTTGACGAATATGCCGGACGCATCCGGCGCTACGCTCCTCTGGAACTGATCGATATCCGTGACGAAAAGGGGGCTGCGGCGGAGGAGATGCGCCGCCGTGAGTGTGAGCGTCTGGAAAAGCAGATACCGCCCGGCGCGACCCTGATCCTGCTGGACGAACGGGGCGAACTGCTTGATTCCCCCGGACTGTCGGCCCTTGTGGGGAAACAGCGGGACAGCGGCGTGGCCGATGTGGTCTTTGCCATTGGCGGTGCGTACGGCTTCTCCGAAGAATTCCGCCGGCGCGGCAGGCTGCTGGCGCTGTCGAAAATGACCTTTACCCACCAGATGGTGCGGGTCTTCCTGCTGGAACAGATTTACCGTGCCTTTACCATCCTGAATGGCGAACCGTATCATCACTGATCCGAAAGGACGTACCGATGAAAAAACCACTGCTCCTCATGATTCTCGACGGCTGGGGGATCAACCCCAACCCTGCCCACAACGCCGTTGCCCTGGCGAAAACCCCCAACCTGACCAGATTACGGAATGAGTATCCACATACCGCGATCCGCACCTCCGGCATGGCGGTCGGTCTGCCGGAAGGGCAGATGGGGAACTCCGAAGTCGGCCACCTCAATCTGGGGGCCGGCCGGGTTGTCTACCAGGAACTGACCCGGGTCACCAAATCAATTCTTGACGGCGACTTCTTCACCAATCCGGTCCTGCTCGACTGCATCGCCAGGGTCAAGGCTTCCGGCGGGAGATTGCACCTGTCCGGACTGCTCTCCGATGGGGGGGTACACTCCCATAACACCCATCTGTATGCCCTGCTGGAACTGGCGAAGCGGGAAGGGGTACGCGATGTATTCATCCACTGTCTGCTTGATGGCCGTGACACTCCACCACAGAGCGGTATTGAGTACCTGGCCCAGTTGGAGGCGGAGATCGCGCGTATCGGTGTCGGTAAAATTGCGACTGTGATGGGGCGCTACTACGCCATGGACCGCGATAACCGTTGGGACAGGGTGGAGAAGGCGTACAACGCCATGGTCAGCGGCGAGGGGGCACCCTGCGCCTCGGCGCAAGAGGCGATTGAACAGAGCTATGCCGCCGGGGTGCATGATGAATTCGTGCTGCCGGCTGTCGTTGCAGAAAATGCCACGCTGGATAGCGGTGACGGCTTCATCCTTTTCAACTTCCGCTCCGACCGTGCCCGTGAAATCACCCGTGCCCTGGCGCTGGATGGTTTTGACGGTTTTGAGCGGAGTAAACGGCCAGTGCTGGCCGGCTATGTCTGCCTGACCGAATATGATGCCACCTTCGGCCTGCCGATTGCCTTTGGCTCCACTGGACTCACCAACATCCTCGGCGGCGTACTCGCCGATGCCGGGCTGAAGCAGCTGCGCATCGCCGAAACTGAAAAATACGCCCATGTGACTTTTTTCTTCAACGGCGGCGTGGAAACCCCTTTTCCGGGGGAAGACCGTGCCTTGATCCCTTCCCCGAAAGAGGTTGCCACCTACGACCTAAAGCCGGAGATGAGCGCCGTTCAGGTGACGGAAAAACTCCTGAAACTCCTGGATCAGGATCTGTACGATGTTGTTGTTCTCAACTATGCCAACTGTGACATGGTCGGCCACACCGGCATCGAGGCTGCGGCTATTGCAGCGGTGGAAGCCGTGGATGCCTGTGTCGGACGGATTGTTGCCGCAGTGCAGGAAAAGGGTGGTGCGGTGCTGATTACCGCCGACCACGGCAATGCTGAACAGATGTGCGATGACAACGGCGAACCGTTCACCGCCCATACGACCAATCCGGTCTGGCTGGTGCTGGTGGATGACAGACGCCGGGGGAGTGCGCTCCGTGAGGGGGGCAGGCTGGCCGACGTGGCACCGACCATGCTGAAAATGCTCGGGCTTGCGCAGCCGAAGGAGATGACCGGGGAGAGCCTGCTATGACAACACGCACACTGATCGGAACCACGCAGCAATTCACCATCGGCAAGATCGTCTGCCTGGCGCGCAATTATGCCGAGCATGCCCGGGAGTTGGGTAACGAAACACCGGCGGCGCCGGTGCTGTTCATGAAGCCGGCCTCATCGGTCATCGGCGACGGCGATACGGTGTGTATCCCCTCTTTTTCGCAGGAGTGCCATTACGAGGTTGAGCTGGCGGTTCTGATCGGCCAGCAGTGCCGGACGGTTCCTGCCGAGAGGGCGCTGGAGTACGTTGCCGGCTACGGCGTGGCCATCGACATGACGCTGCGCGATGTGCAGAGCCAGCTGAAAGCCAAGGGGCTCCCCTGGGAAATTGCCAAGGGATTTGACACCGCCTGTCCTTTGTCTGATTTTGTGCCGGCCTCTCAGGTGGCCGACCCGCACGCCCTGAATCTGAAGCTGGCGGTTAACGGCGGGGGGCGTCAGGACGGTAGTTCCTCCGATATGATCCACCGCATACCGCAGATCGTGGCCCATATCTCGGCAATCTTCACCCTGGAACCGGGTGATGTCATCCTGACCGGCACGCCGGCCGGGGTTGGCCAGGTGAGTGCCGGTGATGTAATGACGGCTGAAATCAGTACGGTTGGCCGCCTGACGATTTCGGTAGCGTAGGTGTCGTGGCAAAAATGCGAGGCAATCACTTCAAGCGCAGGAAACGACTTCCCAGGATTATAAGCCTGCTTCGCCGGCTGCGCCCGTTTGAACTGCCGGTCACCCACCTCCACAACAGTGTCGCACTGTTTCAGGGGGGGGAGCCGTTCTTTGCCGCACTTTTTGCCGCCATCCGTTCTGCCGAGCGGACAATCCTGCTGGAGTACTACCTCATACACGATGACCGTATCGGCGCCGAGCTGGCGCAGGAGCTGACCGCCGCCGCCCGGCGCGGTGTCATGATCAGGCTGATCTACGATTACATCGGTTGTCTCGAAACCCCCTCAACCTATTTCAAACGCCTTGCCCAACAGGGGATTGAACTGCTCCCCTTCAACGTCCCCTCTTTCTCTCGCGGTGTGTACTGGTTCGATAAACGGGACCACCGTAAAATGACCATTGTTGACGGTACGCTGGCCCTTCTGGGCGGCTTTAATATCGGTGACGAATACGGCGGCCATGTGGAGCAGGGGCAGAACTTCCGGGACCTGGGGTTCAGCATCCAGGGGGATGCGGTGGGAGAGCTGGTAAGCATATTCAACGACTCCTGGAACGGTGACCGGAACGGGACCGCCAGCGGGGACGGGGAATGGCCACCGCATGGGTTCGGTAAACGGGGGGAAGCCGCCGTCAACATCATCAGCGGCGGACCCCGTCAGCGGCGCTCCTACATCCGCGAAGCGTTTCAGATTAACATCGCCTCTGCGGCGGAAGAGATTCTGATTGCCACTCCGTATTTTCTCCCCGGGCCGCGCATCATCCGCGCACTGCTCCGTGCCGTGCGTCGAGGCGTTCGAGTGCGCCTGCTGCTCCCGGCTCGCAGTGATGTGCCGCTGGTTCTGCTGCTTGGCAGAGGTTCATACGCGACGCTGCTCCGGGGCGGGGTCGAAATTTTCGAGCTGGAACGGGAAATCCTCCATGCCAAGGTGATGCTGATAGACGGGGAGCGGACGGTCATCGGCTCGGCTAACCTTGATCCGCGCAGCTTTCATCGCAATTTTGAAATCAACTGCATGGTGGACAACATGGAGTTCGGAGCCCAGATCCGGGAACTGCTGCTGGAGGAAATCGACGGTTCCCGACCGGTGGAGCTGGATGTCCATGAGCGGCGCGGCGGGGTGGTCCGGGTCATGGAGCGGGTGGTCAGCCTGTTCGAGTGGTTTTTATGACCGGCGGTCTGATAGACAGTCATTGTCACCTGGATCTGGAACCGCTCCGGTCCGGGTGGCTGCAGGCTGTGGAGGAGGCGTGCATTGCCGGTGTGCGGGGTTTTGTCGTCCCCGGGGTGCATCCTGACGGCTGGCGGGGCATTTCAGTCCTGGCGGCTGAAACAGATCTGGTGCTCCCTGCCTACGGCATCCACCCAATGTATGCGGGATGTGCCGATGAAGGGGTGCTTGCCGTTCTGCAGGAAGTTTCGGCCGGTGCGGTTGCCATGGGTGAAATCGGCCTTGACCCCTCGTACCCGGTGCCGATGGAACAGCAGGAGCGGGCCTTTCGAGACCAGCTCCGGATCGCCGGCGGCCGTGGCCTGCCGGTGCTGATTCATTGCCGCCGCGCTTTTCAGCGGGTGGCGGCAATCCTGCGGGAGGAGGGTGCCGGCCATGCCGGCGGCATTATGCATGCCTTCTCCGGTTCCGTGGAGATGGCGCGCGAATTCATCCGGCTCGGCTTTGCCATCTCGCTTTCCGGAACACTCACCTGGCACAATGCGGCCAAACCGCTGCGCGTGGCGCGGGAGCTGCCGCTGGAACATCTGGTGCTGGAAAGCGACGCCCCGGATATGACACCGGAACGGTATCGCGGTGCCAGCAACCGTCCGGCCTGGATAGTGGAAACAGCCCAGCGGCTGGCGGAAATCCGGGGGGTCCCTCTGGAGGACGTGGCACGAATTACGACAGCCACTGTCCGGCGGGTCCTGCGGATTGAGAAAGAGTCTGCATGAGGCTGTCATTTCACCGGTTCTGTGGTATCATCAAACAGCTTTGATCTACGTATTAAAGGAGCCTGCCCATGAAATATGCCCTCGTACTTCTCACCGGCTGTGTTTTCACCATCAGCGGCTGCGCCATGTTCACCGCCTGGAAAAGCATCCCGCCACCGGGGGGGTGTGACCAGTGCCATACTACGGTGATCAGCGCCAACTGGCAGGTGACCTACACGCCGGCGGCGGTTTCCGATGAGCGCGGCCGCCTCGCCTTCCAGACGCCTGAATACAACCAGCCCATGCTGGGGGGACAGCAGTCGCCGCTGGAGGGAAAAAAGGTGGAGGAAAAGGCCTGTTTCGACTGTCACAAGTCCCCCTCACCGGCGCACAAGGATCATAAAGGGCGGTTCCATCATTAACAGAGCCGACACATAACCCTCCCAAGGATACCCATACCAGCAGGACAAAAAGGGGAAATATGTCGCTTAACTCATTTACATCGGCCCGGACCATGGTCGTACATGGCCGGGCTTACCGCATTCATGACATCTCCGTGCTGGAACAGGCCGGATTCGGTGCCGTGTCCCGCCTTCCCTTTTCTCTCAAAATACTCCTGGAAAATCTGCTTCGCCACGAAGACGGCCTGACCGTAACTCAGGATGATATCAAGGCCTTCGGGGAATGGCTCGACTCGCGCTCATCAACCCGGGAGATCGCCTTCCATCCGGGCCGGGTGCTGATGCAGGATTTTACCGGCGTTCCGGCGGTGGCAGATCTGGCCGCCCTGCGGGATGCGGTGGTACGGAAGGGGGGCGATCCGGCATCGATCAACCCGCTGATTCCGGTGGATCTGGTTATCGACCATTCGGTGCAGGTTGACAACTACGGCACACCCGAGGCCTTTGCCGCCAATGTGGCCCTTGAGATGGAGCGCAACCGGGAGCGCTACGCGTTTCTCCGCTGGGGGCAGCATACGCTGCGGAACTTCCGGGTCGTCCCTCCGGGAACCGGCATCTGTCATCAGGTGAACCTGGAATTTTTGGCGAAAGTAATCTGGCATGACGATGCCGATCCGGACGGTCCGGTGGCGTACCCGGATACCCTCCTGGGCACTGATAGTCACACCACCATGATTAACGGTCTTGGCGTCCTCGGCTGGGGTGTGGGCGGCATTGAGGCGGAAGCGGCCATGCTCGGTCAGGCGGTGTCCATGCTGATCCCGGAAGTGGTCGGCGTCCGTCTTGCGGGGGTTCTTGCCCCCGGCGTTACCGCCACTGATCTGGTGCTGACGATCACGGAGCTGCTGCGGAAAAGCGGTGTCGTGGGCAAGTTTGTGGAATTTTTTGGGCAGGGGCTGGACAGCCTGCCGCTGGCTGATCGGGCCACCATCGCCAACATGGCTCCAGAATATGGTGCCACCTGCGGGTTTTTCCCGGTGGATGCCGAAACGGTGGAATATTTGCGCTTCACCGGCAGGGATGAGGAAACCGCCGCCCTGGTGGAAGCGTACTGCCGCCGGCAGGGGTTGTGGCGTGATGCGGACTCCCCGGAGCCGCTGTTCAGCCAGACCGTCACCCTTGATCTGGGCTCTGTTGTCCCCTGTCTGGCCGGCCCGCGCAGGCCGCAGGACCGGGTACCGCTGGCCGACCTCCTCCGGGTGGCCGTCGGGACGGTTCCCGCCGGAGAAGAGTCCACGGGGGTGCCGTTTGGTGATTCCGGGGCCCGGTTAGAACACGGTGCCGTAGTCATTGCCGCCATCACCTCCTGCACCAACACCTCCAATCCGGGTGTCATGCTGGCGGCCGGACTGCTGGCCAGAAAAGCGGTCGCGGCGGGGCTGACGGTCAAGCCGTGGGTCAAAACCTCCCTTGCTCCCGGCTCGGCGGTGGTCATGGACTATCTGCAGGGCGCCGGGCTGTATGAACCGCTGGTGCAGCTCGGATTCGATCTGGTCGGCTACGGCTGCACGACCTGCATCGGCAATTCCGGCCCGCTTCCCGATGATGTCAGCCAGGCGGTTCAGGAAGGCAATCTTGTCGTGGCGGCAGTCCTGTCCGGCAACCGCAATTTCGAAGGGCGCATCCATCCCCAGGTCAAAAGCAGCTGGCTGGCCTCCCCACCGCTGGTGGTGGCTTTTGCCCTGGCCGGTACGACCAGGATCGACCTGACCACACAGCCGCTGGGGACCGACCGGAGTGGACAGCCGGTGTATCTGCGCGATATCTGGCCGTCGCCTGCCGAGATTACGGAGCTGCTGCGCGGGATTTCCCCCGAAATCTTCCGTCGCGGCTATGCAGATGTGTACAGCGGCACTGCTGAATGGCAGAGCCTGCCGATCGGCGATGCAGGAACCTATCCCTGGGACTCCGCATCAAGTTACGTAAAGCAGCCGCCGTTTTTTCAGGGTGAGTCGGCAGATACGGGAAAAGAATTGCCAAAGAAAATGTCCATTCTGGCCCTGCTGGGTGACTCCATAACCACGGATCACATCTCACCGGCGGGTGCCATCCGTCCCGAAAGTCCGGCCGGCCGGTATCTTCAGCAGCAAGGGGTCGCGGTCGGTGATTTTAACTCCTATGGTTCCCGGCGCGGCAACCATGATGTCATGATGCGCGGCACCTTTGCCAATACCCGACTGCGCAATGAAATGGTGCCGGGGCGTGAAGGCGGCTATACCCGGCACTTTCCGGGGGGCGAAGAGCTGACAATTTTTGATGCCGCCATGCGCTATCAGCAGGAAGGGACGCCGCTGGTGATCATTGCCGGGAAAGAATACGGCTCCGGATCGAGCCGTGACTGGGCCGCCAAGGGGGTGCTGCTGTTGGGGGTTACGGCGGTACTAGCGGAGAGTTTCGAGCGGATTCACCGCTCCAATCTGATCGGTATGGGGATCTTGCCGCTGCAGTTTTGCGCCGGTGAGACACGCACGACTCTCGGCTTGGACGGCAGTGAATCGGTGGAGCTGCTTCCGCTGGAGGGAGAACTGCAGACCGGTCAGGAGCTGACGGCGGTCATTCGCCGGGGGGATGGCCGGTCAGAGCGGGTATCTCTCCGCTGCCGTCTGGACACGGCCAATGAAATCGCCTACTTCAGGGCTGGCGGGATATTGCCGTTTGTGCTGAAGCGGTATCTGTAGGGATACGGTTAATCGCCGTCGCGACTGAAGCGGTATCCGACCGCGCGCACCGTCTGGAAATGCTTCGGGTGGGAAGGGTCCGGTTCGAAATATTTCCGCAGCCGGACGATGAAGTTATCCAATGTCCTGGTTTCCATATCGCTGCTGTAGCCCCAGACGCTCTGGAGCAGCTCGCTCCGGTGCATCGCCTGCCCCTCCTTCTGGAAAAACAGTGACAGTACACGCACTTCCATCTCCGTCAGGTCGATCTCCCCCTGGGCGGTTCTGGCCCGGTAGGATAGCAGAAACACCTCGTTATCGCCGAAGCGATACCCCTCCTCCACCGGTTCCGGTCGATACCATGCGGAGCGCCGCAGCATCCCCTTGACCCGCAGTAGAAACTCCACCAGATTGAACGGCTTGGTCAGGTAATCGTCCGCCCCGTTTTCCAGCCCCTCAACCCGGTCGGCGTCTTCGGAGCGGGCGGTCAGCATCAGCACCGGGACGCGCGGGTCGAGTCCCCTGATGGCCCGGCACGCTTCATAGCCATCCATACCGGGGAGCATGACATCCATGATAACCAGATCGAAGTGCTCTATCTCAAGCGTGACAAGAGCCCGTTCGGCGGTTTCAAAATGGCTGACCCGGTACCCCTCCTCTTCCAGATTGAAGCAGATGCCGCGCGCCAGATGGATTTCATCTTCCACCAGCATGATATGTGGTTTGTCGTCTGTCATTGTATCACCTCATGCCGCAGGGAATTTAAGGGTAAAGACGCACCCTTTCCCCGGCCCGTCACTGCTCACTGCGACCGTACCGCCATAGCCCGTGATGACTGATTCCACGATGTAGAGCCCGAGTCCTGTGCCGCGTACATTGACGCCCGGAGGCTGGGCGCGGTAAAAGCGGTCAAACACTTTTTTCAGCTCTTTTTTCTCCAGTCCCCGGCCATGGTCCTGAACTGTGAGCTGCAGCCACGATCCGGCCTTCGTCAGCCGGACAGTAATTTCCGGGCTTTGCGGCGAATAAAGTACCGCATTTTCAAACAGGTTCCTCACCACCATGCCCATCTCTTCCGGGTCAATCATCGCCTTCAGCGCCGGGAGCGCCTCAAGAGTAATACTTCCCCCCTGCGGCAGTGTCGCCCGCTCCCGTTCCACATGCTCAGCCAGCAGCTGCGTCAGGTCAGTCAGGCGCCGTTCGGACAGCTTGCGGCGCTGTTCGAGACGGGCCGCCATGAGCAGGTTGTTGATCAGGTAGTGGAGCCGGTCGGTGTCGGCCAGCATGGTGCCGACGAACGAATCGAGCCGCTCTTCCGATGGCCGGCGCAGGCGGATTGTTTCCAGGTGGAGCTGGATAGATGCGAGCGGCGATTTCAACTCATGGGTCACCTGGGAGATGATGTTGCGCTGTTGCAGATAGAGGTTGGATTGCCGGTTCCAGTAGACAAAGATCACGTACACGCCGATCAAAATCAGCACCAGCATGACGAGACCTTCCACCATGACCGGCCAGTTGGCCCCCTGCCCCAGCAGTTCCGGCCGGTATTTTTCCGCCAGGGCGCGGAACTCGTTGTGCTTGCCGATAAACCAGTAGATCCAGAACACGACAACAGTGATCCAGACCAGCTGGATAGCGATCAGGGCCATGATCGGATGGAAGATGCGGCGAAGTATGTTCATGATAGGTCACCCCTTGTGCAACAGGCCGCTTTCTGCTATGGTGTCATCCCGCTGAAACAGAGTTATAATTATCTTATGGAGTATATGTCAATGGCTAGTGTGGATTTCAAAAAACTTAACCGGCAGATGATGCTTTACCGGATTGTACAGACGATTTTGACCGGATTGCTGGTCGTTCTGGCGATAACGTTCCAGGGGCAGTTTGCTGCCATCCAAAAACCGGGGCAGTTTATCAGCAGTGTTGTGGCCTCAATCGCCGTACAGTTGCTGCTGATCTATCCGGTGTACCGTCTGGCCTGGCGCGATGCGGGCGTAGAAATTGAAGGAAGCCAGCCCGGCCTGTCCAAAGATCAGCTGGCTGCTTTGAGGAAAAAGCGGCTGATCGGGGATATGTGGAAATTCTGCGGCGTGGCCTTTTTCATGGTCTTTGTCGCGCTGGTTCCGGATGCCAAAAAAGCCGCCGGTGCGCCGCTGGTGCTCGCCTCCACGATTTTTTCGTTTCTGCTGACCTGCCTCATGTATTTTCAGTGCTTCAATTTCAGTGCGAAAAAACGGATGAAGCAGAGCTGACCGGCAGCAAGCAGTTCGAATAACGCGGAGCAACGGAGCAACAGAGAAATCAGAATCTTTCATGGGTAAAGCTTCTTCTTTATTTTCACTCCGTTGCTTCGTTGCTCCGT
>Ga0007792_10000910_pt1 | contig 10743 bp, 9 predicted proteins | sample CryBogmetaGMA6M_FD_60371 | JGI IMG/M metagenome (GOLD analysis project Ga0007792, IMG submission 60371) | Freshwater microbial communities from Crystal Bog, Wisconsin, USA - MA6M | ecosystem: Environmental > Aquatic > Freshwater > Lake | place: Crystal Bog, Wisconsin, USA | collected 2009-07-06
CAGGTTGGTTTGGTGTAGTTCAGGTAACTGCGCAGCGTGGCGGCTGGCGGCTGTGTCAGTGCTGCTGAGGACAGGTTGCTGAAATGCCCCGGCGCCAGTTTGGCCGTGTCATGACAATCTGTGCAGGCCAGGTGCTGGTCCGTGACATGTTTGGTGTGTTGACCGGAAAAGAAGCTGTTGTACTGTGCTGTTCCTGATGCATGGCATTTCAGACAATCGGTTATATGGGCTGCGCCCCAGACCGGTGTCGCCTGACCACCGTGGCAAATCACATTGGCGCAGTTTTTTCCCGATGAAGAATATGCCGCCGCACCGCTTTTTGCGGAAAACGCCGTGCTGATCCCAACTATCACAGACCCTGCTGAATGTATTGCACTGCTGCTGCCGCCTCCAACGTGACAGGCGGTGCAGTTTGAACTCAGCTCCGGCAGCGCAACATGCGCAGCGTGCGAACCGGTTCCTGGCGGATTACCGTGGCAGGAGACGCAGCTTCCCGCCGTTGGCAGTTGGGTTCCGACCAATGCGGTGTGGCAGCTTTTGCAAGACGGTCCGCTTCCCCCTTCAAAGTTTGCCCCGTGGCACAAAGCGCAGGCATTGGCCTGATTGCCGGACGCCCCATGGCTGCCCCACGGTTTTGGGTGTGCCATTTTGGTTGCGTGGCAACCCGATGATTCGCAACCGGTAGGCAGCGCAGAGCTGATCGTGAGGTTGAAACGGGGGTTACTCCCTGCGCCTCCCGCCGTTCCGTGACAGTCCTTGCAGATCGTCAGATCTTTTTTCGCCGCGACACCATGAAGAGCCGGAGTGGTGTAGGGGAGCACATGGGTGATATTACGCGGGCCATGGCCAATTGCATGGCAGGTGCCAAGCCCCGCTTGGTTGAAACAATCAATTTTGGTAATGCCACCTTTCAGGTCGGCACCATGACACTCGCTGCACTGATAAGGGGTCAGTCGATAGGCGGCGCGATGGTCTGCTGTCCAGGTTGCCGGATGTTTTGCCGTGCTGCCTAATACCGGCGCCTGTTCATTGGTTTTGCCGCAGCCAAGGAACGTGCTGCAGACGGCCGTCACACAAAACAACCTGGCCCATACTCTTATTGAGGACATAGTCTGCTTCTCCTATCGGTGGCAGGCGACGCAACGGTCGTTATTGGCTCTGCCGTGGCAGCGGTAGCAGCTGGCCGGGTCAAGCTTCCCCTCAATCTTATGCAGGGTTATGAAGTTGCCTCGGTGTTGGAATTCCCGGTCAGGCCGCTCGCCGTAGCGGGTGGACGGTTTCATCTCGGCCTTATTAGTGTGGCAGTCAGCGCAGAAGGAGCTTTTGTGACAGGTTGCACAGAGCCGGTCATCCGATGCGGCATAGAATCGGTGGTTCTTGACAAAAGAGCGGGTGTGGCTGAAGGCATTAAACGCCTTCATGGTGCCCTTTTGCTGGTCTTCATGACATTCGGCGCAGCTTACCTGCTGCCCTATGGCCAGTGTCTCGGGGTGCGATGCAGGGATGCCGGGAACCGTTTTCATCTGGGCGCAGGAAGCAATTATGCCGATAAGTCCGGCCAATGCCAGGAGCGGGAGCAGCAGTTTCCAGGTTCTCATTTTTTCCCTCCGATAAAGTTGTAAGTCACACGGAGAAGACCTTTAACTTCTTCGGTAAACTGGGGGTTCCGGCCATACCCGACGTCTCCTGAGAGAGCCAATGTGGGGGTGATGTGATAGCCAAGCGTGGCGGTTGTTTCCCAGGCGTTAGTTTCATTGTAGATTTTTTCTTTAAACCGGTTTCCCAGAAGATCGATTGCAGAAAATAATCCCTTGGTGTCATGCATAACGTAGCAACGAAGTTCATGGTATGACGCTGATGGGTTGGTGCCTATGGCAAACCCTGATGCGGCATTCAGATAGTGGTAGCCGATACCGCCACGGACGGAATTTTCCTGAAAGTTAAGGCGGACATCGCCGCCAAAGCGTTCGGCCGTACCCCGCTCCCGGCTGTAGTGTTTGTAGTCTGCGGCGGCTTCGACGTTTTTACTGACTTCGTATGAAGCGCTTCCACCGTATGAGGTGGACTTGTCGTTGGGGTTGAGGGCGGAGGAAGAGAACATCGTCCAGGCGTACAGGAAGCTCTGGTCACGCTGCTGATTGAACTCACCGGTTAAATTCAGCTTCTGGTACGGTTTGAACGTAATCAGGTAGGAGTGGTCGGCAAACTGTTTTGTTTCCGGGTTATAGCTGCTGTGTCCGATGATGTCGACCGCTTTGACCGGCGTCAGCCACAGATCCCCCCCGACCCGTCGGTAATTGGCCGCCGTACGGGTAACAAGCTTCGGAGCCGCTGTTTCATACACGCCGGAAAGGCCAATCTCAAGTAAACCGCCGTAGCGGTAATTGAGACGACCGCCGGAGAGGAAGTCCCCCTTGCCATCGCTGTTTTCTCCATAAATTTTGGCTGTGTGCACCGTTGCCCCGCCAAAGGCCGACAGACCAAACCCCAGGGGCAGGTCAGTGCGGACGCTGACGCCGTCAACCAGTTCGTTGGCTATCCCCTCGTGGATGGAGAACCGGCCGCCACGGACCGTTGCGTTTGCTTGATTGAAGCGATACTGCAGATACCCGTAGCTGAGACTGCCGGTGCTTTTGTCGCTGTTGAAGCTGGCGATGTCATTGGAAACGGCTTTGGAAGAGCTTTTATCCCCCAGATCAGTCCTGCCCCAACCGTAAAGGTGAAGGGACAGGTTGCCGTCACCTAGACCGGCAACGGTCAGACCGAGAAACTGGGTGGCAGGGAGAAGGGTTTCCTTCACCGCCCCGGTGACATCCTTCCGGGCAAAGCCGAAATACGTGGAGGAATCAATCGAAACATCCGCCGCCAGAATGCCGGCGGGAAACGCGAGAAGTGATGCCGCGCAGAGCAGGGTGCAGCACGCTATCTTCATTGAATGCCTCCTGTGTCAAAATAACAAACAGCCGGCGCGGAGTCCCGCTACCTGATTTAATAACGTGGTTACATCTATTTTACGCACAAAAAATTAAATCTAAAACTACAGCACAATACATGCCCAAATTCTACTAAATCTATCATGCTGAGATTACTCGGTTTTATTTTAGCTCCCGGGGGTATTGACCATGCATTAGTATCAATTTGCGACAAGCCGTCTCAAATTTGATACTAAATTGATGTAGTACAGCAAGTCGCACTTGCCGTTACTAAAAACCTATTTTACAAAATAATCAACAAAAAAGACCAGTCTTATCTAATTTGTCCTGTTACCGGACAAATAAAAACCGGGCGGGCCCGGTTTTTATCTTTCCATGGTACGTTATACTGCGTCGATAAAACGTTTCTGTCTGCTGTGCAGACGATTGAGTGCGTGGATGTACGCCTTGGCGGAAGCGACGATAATATCCGTCGACGCGCCCTTGCCTACAACGCTGTGCTTCCCTTCGCTCACCCGCACGGTGACCTCGCCCTGGGCATCGGTACCGCCGGTAATGGAGCCGACATTGTACTGGGTCAGCTTTGATTTTGATTTGGTCAGTTTTTTGATAGCCTTGAATGTGGAGTCAACCGGCCCGTCGCCCAGTTCGGCAGTCCGTACCGTAATACCGTTTACTTCCATCTGGACCGTTGCTGTTGCCACGGCAAATGAACCGCAGGTTACGGTGACATGATCCAGTTTGTACAGGTCCTCCTCACGGGCCTCATCGGAAACGATGGCGTCCAGATCTTCATCGAACACCTCTTTTTTCAGATCGGCGAGGTCCTTGAATCTATCAAAGGCGCGGTTGAGCTTGACATCATCCAGATCGTGCCCCAGCTCCTCCAACCGCTTTTTAAAGGCATGGCGACCGGAATGTTTACCCAGTACCAGCGCACTGGCCAGAAGTCCGACTGATTCAGGGGTCATGATTTCATAGGTGGTTTTTTCCATCATCATGCCGTGCTGATGAATACCGGCCTCATGGGCAAAGGCGTTCGCACCGACAATTGATTTGTTCGGCTGTACCCCGATGCCGGTTACCGCCGTCAATAAACGGCTGGCCGGAGTAAGCTGCTCTGTCACCACATTGGACGCAAACGGAAGGATGTCGCGTCTTGTTTTAAGAATCATGACAAACTCTTCCAGTGAACAGTTGCCTGCGCGCTCGCCGATGCCGTTTATTGTGCACTCAACCTGGCGGGCGCCGGCCTGAATTGCAGCAATCGAGTTGGCCACCGAAAGACCAAGGTCGTTATGGCAGTGCACCGAAATAATGGCTTTATCTATATTCGGCACATTATCTTTGAGATATTTTATGATGTTGAAATATTCGAACGGGATCGTGTAGCCGACCGTATCCGGAATATTGACTGTTGTTGCGCCGGCGGCAATAACGGCCTCTACCACTTCAGCAAGAAACGGCAGCCGGGTGCGGACCGCGTCCTCACAGGAAAATTCCACATTGGCGGTATAGGAGGCGGCACGCTTGACCGCTTTCACCGCTGATGCCAGAACTTTTGCAGGCTCCATCTGCAGTTTGTATTTCATATGAATGTCGGAGGTCGCGATAAAGGTATGGATGCGCCCTTTTTCACCGGCGTATTTCAGGGCTTCCCAGGCACGGTCGATATCTTTCTCACTTGAACGGCACAGCCCGGCAATTTCAGGCCCCTTGATCGTCTGGGCAATCTTTTTCACCGCCTCAAAGTCGCCTTCAGACGCAATCGGAAAACCGGCTTCGATCACATCCACATTCAGTTTCTGCAACTGGCGGGCGATGCGCAGTTTTTCCTCGATATTCATGCTGTTGCCCGGCGCCTGTTCCCCGTCCCGCAGCGTCGTATCAAAGATTCTGATTATCTGCCGGCCATCATTTTTCACTGCCTTTGCCATTGTCTGTACCCCTTTCCCTGTCATCTGACGATGTTTATTCACCGCATTGATTGTTTCAGCGCACAATAAAAAAACCTCCACCCCATATTTGGGGCAGAGGTTTTGAGCCTTCCGCGGTACCACCCAATTCACCCGATTGCATCCCGGGCCTTCAACGCCTTTAACGCAGGCTCACGACTCTGACTACATATCACCAGAGCGGCTCCAAGGCGAGTTCACCACAATGCTTACCGGTTCGCACCACCCACCGGCTCTCTGAAAAGCATGTAAACGGCTACTACTCCTCTTCATCGCCTTTACAATTTGCGGCATAGTAGAAAATCTAACAACGTAAAGTCAAGAGGTTTTGAATGTTACCGTTATTTCGAGTGTTTGGCCAGGTACGAAGCAACGCCCTCTGCGGTCGGCTTCATAGCTTCCTCACCCTGCTTCCAGTTAGCCGGGCAGACTTCGCCGTGGGTCTCAACAAAGTCAAGTGCATCAACCATGCGCAGCGCTTCTTCAACATTGCGGCCCAGCGGCAGGTCGTTGATTACGGAGTGGCGAACAATACCTTTCTTGTCAATCAGGAACAAACCGCGCAGTGCAACAGAACCGCCAAAGAGAATGCCGTATGATTTAGCGATCTCTTTATTCAGGTCTTCTACAAGCGGATACTGGATGCTGCCGATGCCGCCATCTTCAATAGCGGTTTTTTTCCAGGCAAGGTGAGTAAATCTGGAATCAACGGAAACGCCGATAAGTTCGCAGTTCTTTGCCTTGAATTCAGCAACTTTTTTGTTGAAGGCAAGAATTTCAGAAGGGCAGACAAAGGTGAAGTCGAGGGGATAGAAAAAAAGTACAACATATTTCCCTTTCAGTGCCGAAAGGGTAACAGTACCGAAGCTGTTGTCCGGCAGTACTGCATTGGCGGTGAAATCTGGGGCTGGCTGGGTTACGAGAGTTGTAAGACACATGGTACGATCTCCTTTAATTATCAATTTTACTGATTGCTATCTAATACCAGCCAATCTAATGGTTGTCAATAGGATAAAAACGATCTTTTATTGTCTAGCTCTATTTTTTCAATTTATTTCAGATCCAGCAGTTCGTCATCGGCACCCCAAACTACACAACAAACAGCTCTTATTTATTTCTTGGCTTTTAAAACAACCTCTTCCTCAAGAGCCGCTACCAACACCTTTTCATCCGCAATAGATAATGAAGAACGGAGCAGCTTACCGTTGAATTTTTTCAACTCATCCACAACAGCGTCAGAAATTGATTTGTGGACACGAAAGAAAATGGCTGAACTGGCCGGCGCCAAGACATCGGCGACACCTTTGACAAACTCATCTGTAATACCGATATGCTTGAGCACTTTAACCGTCTCTCCCACTGCGGCGCCTATGATCCCCCCGACCAGAAGACCGGCAGGGCCGCCGACAACCATACCAAACAGGCTACCCATGGCAGCGTCGCTCAAAACCAAAAGGTTGCTGTGCTTTATTTTTATGGTTCCATCCGCCTTTCTGACCACAACAACTGCGTCATCAAGGTTGATCTTGTGTATCTGTTGCATTTTTTCCAGATCAAGAAGCACCTCATCCGCACTGAATTCACCCTTGAATCCGACCGTAATCAGCTCGTTCATAACCATACTCCTTGCCGTCGTATTTACATTACCCGCTTCAATTGTCCGGCGTTTCATGGCGGACGTCAACTACATTAATTCTGTATCTGTTTTGAGCAATGTTATTTCACGCAATCAACCAGAATATCTTCTCCATCCAACTGGACAGGGAACGTTACCAGGGTAAAATCCGGGTGCTCGGCGCACCTCCCGTCCGTCAGGCTGAAGCGGTAGCCGTGGCGCGGACATGAGATGTAGCCGTCCTTGACGACCGCTGCGCTCATCGGGCTCCCCTGGTGCGGGCATTCGTTCTCAACGGCGTAGATTTCCCCTTTAATGTTCACCAGTAAAAGTTCCCTGCCGGCAACGGTAATAACCTTTTTCCCGAAATTTGGAACATCACTTATTTTTGCAACCCGCTCCATACCATTCTCCTTTTCGATCCCATGATTAGTTGACCCTACCCGAAAAAAGTCGTCACCGTCAATTCCTCTTGTTCTTCTGCACCATATTTTAGCAGCCTTGGAAAATAATTTTGCGGCAGTCGTGCCTAATAAATAATCAGACCAGGGATATAAATCACCTCTTCCGGGCACCGCCTGGAGGGGCTAAACATCGTAACCATCTGTAATTTTACATTAATTATATATTGGCACACTCTCTGCTGATGAACCTGCGTAAGTACACTTCAGTTGATTAATGCGAGTTTGTTGTGGCCAACAGCAGGTAGCTAGGCGGAACGTGCCGTGATGGGACCAATGAAGTTTTCATCTGCTCATCGTTCAAACTAACATTGAAAAGGAGAGTTCAAAATGAAAAGCATTAAATCGTTGGTAATCGCAGTAGCATTGGTAGCACTTGCCTGTGGTTCCGCAATGGCAACCCCTTCAACACAGATCTGGATCCCATCAACTGATGCAAAAGACTTCAAGAATATCCACATCGATATTGATAACTACGCACGTTTTTCTGCTCCAGGCGATTCGAACACTAACCTGTATAACATCGGCCTTAGCGCTGGAGTTCTGCCGTTCGAAAATTTCAAGTTTGAAATGGGCGTAGACTTTCTCAAACAGGACATTAGAGATTATGACAGCCACCCATTCTATTTGAACGCCAAACTGGCAACCCCCGAAGGCGCCTTTGATATCAAAGAGCTCCCGGCATTTGCAGTCGGTGGCTTTAACTTCGGCAATGCAGACACGACCAAGCAAAACATTATCTACGGACTTGTAGCAAAAACTCTCCCGGTGGTTGGTCGCCTTTCCGTCGGCGCATACAACGGCTCAGAGAAAGCCCTGGGCGTGAAAAGCAACAACGGTATTATGGCCTCCCTGGATCGCAATATGCCGGAAATTTCCGATAAACTCTGGTTGGCTGCTGATTACATGAGCGGTAAAAATATGAACGGCGAAATCAGTGTCGGCGGTTCCTGGACCTTCTCCAAGCAGGTTTCCCTTATCGTAGGCGTCGTATTTTTTAACCCTTTCCAGAGCACTGTCGGCGGAGTTCTCCCCGGTGGTAAACCGGCTCTGACTACCCAGCTCGACATCAGTCTGCCCTAGCTGTTCCTCCTGTGATACGAGGGCGGCGAGGGGTGCCTCTCGCCCTCGTTTTTTTGGGGAGTTAACTACATAAAGTATACGAGGAGGACTGCACAATGAAACTTATCGAAGCAATCATAAAGCCATTCAAACTTGATGAAGTGAAAGATGCCCTTAACGCCATCGGCATCGAGGGGATTACCGTCAGCGAAGTTAAAGGATTCGGTCGCCAGAAAGGGCATACCGAGCTGTACCGCGGTGCAGAATATGTCGTGGACTTCATTCCGAAAATCAAAATGGAAATCGCCGTCAGCGATGATCTGGTAAGCAAGGTTGTCGAAACAATTCAAAATACCGCCAAGACCGGCCGAATCGGTGATGGAAAAATCTTCATCATTTCGCTGGAAGAGGCAGTCAGAATCAGAACTGGCGAAAAAGGCACCGACGCGATCTGACCACAAACATATAAATCACCTGCTACGGAGGAACACCATGAAATTGAAACTGTATCTCGCATCTATTATGCTTGTTATCCTGGCCGGACTGGTTCCGGTCGCCGCAATGGCTGAAGAAAAGAAAGATGCCGCACCGGCAGCGGCTGCCGTAGCTGCTCCCCCGGCCACTGCTCCGGCAGCAGCCGCACCGGCAGATGCAGCAAAACCTGCTGATGCCGCAGCACCGGCTGCCGCAACCGCCGCACCGGCAGCACCACCCGATGTCAAACCGGTTCTAAACACCGGCGACACCGCCTGGATGCTGGTTTCTTCGGCGCTGGTACTGCTGATGATCCCCGGTCTGGCACTGTTCTACGGCGGCATGGTCCGTCAGAAAAACGTTCTCTCAACCTTCATGCACTCGTTTGTTGCCATGGGTATCGTCGGTGTCCAGTGGGCTGTTATCGGCTACTCCCTCTCCTTCGGCCCGGATATGGCTAAAATGGGACTCATCGGCGACTTCAGCAAGTTCATGCTGAACGGTCTGATCATCATGAAGGACGCCGCCAGCGGCACTGTTGATTACGCCCTCTTCCAGAACTTCAGCAAAGAGCCGGGTGCTATCCCTGAACTGGTCTTTGCCATGTACCAGGCGATGTTTGCCATGATCACTGTTGCCCTTATCTCCGGCGCCATGGCAGAACGTGTTAAATTCTCCGCATACTGCGTGTTCGTCCTCCTCTGGACCACACTGGTATATGACCCGCTGGCTCACTGGGTCTGGATGACTGACGGCTGGCTGTTCAAAAAAGGTGCCCTCGATTTTGCCGGCGGTACGGTAGTTCACCTTTCTTCAGGTATCTCGGCCTTGGCCTTCCTGATTTTCCTCGGCAAACGCCACGGCTACCCCACTGAGCGTATGGCACCGCACAATCTGCCGTTGACCCTGCTCGGCGTCGGCCTGCTCTGGTTCGGCTGGTTCGGTTTCAATGCCGGCTCTGCAGTTGTCGGTGTCAACACCTCTGACGCCGCCGGCGGCTTGGCTGGCCTCGCCTTCGCTACCACCACAATCGCTCCTGCAGCAGCCGGGCTTTCCTGGATGATCGCTGAATGGGTCCACTCCGGCAAGCCGAGTGCTCTTGGCTTCGGTTCCGGTGTTGTTGCCGGTCTGGTTGTCATCACCCCCGCAGCCGGTTTTGTACAGCCCGGCGCAGCACTGCTGATGGGAATCATGGCCGGCCTGGTCTGCTACGGCGGCATCCTGCTGAAAGCCAAGTTAAAATATGACGATTCACTTGACGCATTCGGCGTACATGGCATCGGCGGTACCTTCGGTGCCATCATGACCGGCGTATTTGCCACCGTCGGCGCTACCGGCCTGCTGGCAGGTAACTTCAAACAGCTCATGATCCAGCTGATCGCTGTAGTGGCAGCCGGGGCCTACGCCTTTATCGTAACCCTGGTACTCGCCTTCATCCTCGACAAGACCATGGGTCTCCGTGTTGAAAAAGAAGACGAAATCATGGGCCTCGACCAGACGCAGCATTCGGAAAGCGGCTACAATATGTAATCCTGCTGTACCTCTTCACACCTCAGGAAGCCGCCCCATCGTGGGCGGCTTCTTTCTCACCCGGAGCACTCAATGAAAGACTCGACTGCCGAACATAGCGACGAAGCTATTATCAGTGCAGATCTGCTGCTGCAGTTAGCCTATAACGAAAAAATGGCCGAACTGGGCAAGATTTCTGCCGGTGTCGTACACGAACTGAATGCTCCGCTCTCCGTTATAATTTCTGCATCACAAATGATCATGCGTGAAAATGATGTGCCGGAAGCCGTGCAGGAAATGATCGCCCGCATCAGTTCCGAAGCACAGCGCCTGTCACAGCTCACCAGAGGTCTGCTGAACTTCAGCAGCCACGATGCCACAATCGTTGAGGCGGATATCAATCTCACCGCAGAGTTTATTCTTGATTTTCTGAATTATGAGGCGGCAAAGCGCGGGGTTGTGGTTCTGAGACGGTTCGACCATACACTGCCGGTCTTTCGTCTGGACGCCAATACCCTGAAACAGATTCTGCTCAATATCATTATGAACGCGTTGCAAGCACTGGAAAAAGGGGGCGGCAAGCTCCTGGTAGAAACCTCTGCAGCAGAAAACGACTCCATCCGCATCACCATAGAAGACAATGGCCCGGGGATTCCGCCCGAGTTGATCCCACGGATTTTCGACCGTTATGTCACCACAAAAAAACCGGGCGATGGCACCGGGTTGGGGTTGTT